>OGXT01000081.1_pt1 | contig 112415 bp, 115 predicted proteins | sample 1576361 | NCBI WGS metagenome assembly OGXT01 (sample SAMEA3541514, study PRJEB24748) | human gut metagenome | biome: human gut; feature: human-associated habitat; material: faeces | place: China | collected 2012 | reverse complement strand
TAATCTCCGACAAGGATATAATCAATTCCGTTTTCCGTTATTCTTGGTTTCAATTTGCTCATATTTTTAATCTCCTCATTCTGGTTTTGCAAGTCTGACTCTCCAGAAATATTGGTAAATCATTGGTAAAATTGAGAATGGAACACAAGAAATGCTATTTATAGAAGTATTTAAGACGATTTGAGACTTTTCATTCTGAACAGAAAATCCTGCCGTGGCAAATGAAAAGTATTTTAATCATAACAGAGTTTCCTTTATAATGCTGCAATTTTCGGGGGCATAAAACATTGACAAACGGCCCCTGTTTCACTATATTTATTAGTATACACGAAAACGCCGAACTTGTCTGCCTCTGCGCGAATTTTTATGCGGAGGCGGTGCGGTTTGTAAGGGAGATATAACTATGGCAGAAGAAAAACGCAAACGCATCCTCTCGGGCATCCAGCCCACCGGCACGCCCACGCTGGGCAATTATATCGGCGCGGTGCGCAACTGGGCCCTTTTGCAGTCTGATTATGAGTGTCTGTATATGGTGGCAGACCTGCACAGCCTGACCGTGCGTCAGGTTCCGGCCGAGCTGCGCCGCCGCACCCGTGAGCTGGCCGCCCTGCTGCTGGCGGTCGGCATCGACCCGAAGAACCATGTGCTTTTTGTGCAGAGCCATGTGCCCGCCCACACCCAGTTGTCCTGGGTGCTGGCCTGCAACACCCAGTTTGGCGAGCTGTCCCGCATGACCCAGTTCAAGGACAAGAGCGCCAAGCACCCCGATAATGTCAACGGCGGTCTGTTCACCTACCCGGTGCTGATGGCAGCCGACATCCTGATCTACAACGCCGATCTCGTCCCGGTCGGGCAGGACCAGACCCAGCATCTTGAGATTGCCCGTGACATCGCAGGCCGCTTCAACGGTATCTACGGCGACACCTTCACCCTGCCGGAGGGCTATGTTCCCGCCAGCGGCGCCAAGATCATGTCTTTGGCCGAGCCGACCAAAAAGATGAGCAAGTCTGACACAAATGTCAACAGCTTTATCCTGATGACCGATGACAAGGACGCCATCGTGCGCAAATTCAAGCGCGCCGTGACGGACTCTGACGGTGTAGTGCGCTTTGACCGCGAGGCAAAGCCCGGCGTGTCCAACCTGATGTGCATCTACAGCACCTTTACCGGCAAATCCAACGATGAGATCGCCGCCGAGTTTGAGGGCAAGGGCTACGGTGACTTCAAGATGGCCGTTGCCGAGGTCACGGCCGATGCGCTGGCCCCCGTGCAGGCTGAGTACGGCAAGATTCTGGCCGACAAAGCCTATGTGGACGGCGTGCTGAAGGACGGCGCCGAGCGCGCAGCCCGCCTTGCCAACCGCACGGTCAGCAAGGTCTACCGCAAGGTCGGCCTGCTGCAGCTGGATAAATAACGCTGTGTCTTGACAAATCCCGCTTGAACCATTATAATATGTAAGTTAGTGCGGCTCCCCAGTTGGTGCCGCACAACTTTTACTATCCATTTTACGTTAGGAGACACTGCTATGGCTAAAGAAGTTGTCGTTACCCGCGAGGGCTATAATAAACTGGAGCAGGAACTGGAAAACCTGCGCACCGTCAAGCGTAAGGAAGTTGCCGACAAGATCAAGGTTGCCCGCGGCTATGGCGACCTGAGCGAGAACGCCGAGTATGATGCCGCCAAGGAGGAGCAGGCTTCTGTGGAGGCCCGCATCGCCGATCTGGAGGCCACCCTCAAGCTGGCACGCATCATGGACGAGAGCGAGCTGTCCAACGACACCGCCTCCATCGGTATGCATGTCAAGATTCTGGCCGAGGGCGATGATCCTGAGGACGCCGAGGAGTACGACCTGACCGGCTCCACCGAGGCCGATATGGACCTGAACCGCATCAGCGATGAGAGCCCCGTCGGCGCAGCCCTGATCGGCTGCAAGGTCGGCGACCACTTTGATGTCACCCTGCCCAACGGCAACATCATCACCTACACGCTGCTCGAAGTAAGCCGCTCGAAGTAAGAAAATAATAGAGCGCCCGCGGGCGGATGCGGACATTTGCCCCTACACCCTTCCCGCAAAGGGCAAGCTCAATAGAACAAATAATCACGAAAGGACGATCTCTCATGGAGCAGAATAAGCCCCAGACCGAGCAGGAACTCTCCCAGCAGGCCGCTGTGCGCCGCCAGAAGCTGGCTGACCTGTGCGAAGCCGGTCACAACCCCTTTGAAATCACCAAATATGCGCAGGACGCGTACTCGGCCGACCTCAAACAGGAATTTGCCGAACTGCCTGCCGAGGCGGAGACCGGTAAGATCGTCTCTCTGGCCGGCCGCATGATGTCCAAGCGCATTATGGGCAAGGCCAGCTTTGCCCATTTGCGCGACCAGAAGGGTGACATCCAGATCTTTGTCAAGCGTGACCTGCTGGGCGAGGAAGCCTACGCCGCCTTCAAGAAGCTCGACATCGGTGACATCATCGGCGTCAAGGGCGAGGTTTTCCGCACCAAGATGGGCGAGATCTCGGTGCGCATCACCGAGCTGACGCTGCTCTCCAAGAGCCTGCTGCCCCTGCCCGAGAAGTTCCACGGCCTGACCGACCGTGAGGCACGCTACCGCCAGCGCTATGTTGACCTGATCGTCAACCCCGAGGTCAAGGACACCTTCGTCAAGCGCAGCCAGATCCTGAAGGAGATCCGCGCGTATCTGGATGAGAAGGGCTTTTTGGAGGTTGACACCCCCATCCTGACCCCGTTTGAGATCGGTGCCTCTGCCCGCCCCTTCTACACCCACCACAACACCCTGAACATGGACATGGTTCTGCGCATTGAGACCGAGCTGTATCTCAAGCGCTTGATTGTGGGCGGCATGGACCGCGTGTATGAGGTCGGCCGCATCTTCCGTAATGAGGGTATGGACCCCAAGCACAACCCTGAGTTCACGACCATCGAGCTGTATCAGGCCTTCACCGACTTCCACGGCATGATGGATCTGGTTGAGGAAATGTACAAGCGCCTGGCCCTCAAGGTCTGCGGTAGCCTGGAGATCACCTATCAGGGCAAGCAGATCGACATGGGCCACTGGGAGCGTCTGACAATGGTTGAGGCGGTCAAGAAGTACTCCGGCGTTGATTTCAACGACTGGAAAACCGATGAGGACGCCATTGCCGCCGCCAAGGAGCATCATGTTGAACTGCCCGAGGTCCCGACCAAGGGTGCGATCCTCGCAGAGTTCTTTGACGCCTTTGTTGAGGATAAGCTGATCCAGCCCACCTTCATCTATGATTACCCCGTTGAGATCAGCCCGCTTGCCAAGCGCAAGCCCAATGATCCGGCCTTCACCGAGCGGTTTGAGTACTTCATCGACTGCACCGAGTATGGCAATGCGTTCAGCGAGCTGAACGACCCCATCGACCAGAAGGCCCGCTTTGAGCGTCAGGTCGCCGAGCGCAAGGCCATCGAGCCGGAGTGCCGGGCACAGGTCGATTATGACTATGTCAACGCGCTGGAGTATGGTCTGCCCCCCACAGGCGGCCTCGGCTTCGGCGTGGATCGTCTTGTTATGCTGCTGACCGATAGCGCCTCGATCCGCGATGTTCTGCTGTTCCCCACGATGAAGCCCATCGACTGATTTTGTGTCGTAGCTACGATATAAAATTGCAAAAAACAGGCCATTTTGGGGCAAAATGTACCAAATTTATCCCATTTGCCTGAAAATATCCACAAGCGATTTTGCGCGCATCCTGCCGAAAAGCAGGATGCGCTTTTTTGTTGCAGCGTGAATTTTCACCACTGGCGGTACGGTTTTGAGAGCCTATCTCCAGTCTTGACAGACAAAACCGCAGCAATTTCCGAAGGAAAATTCCGGCGAGGGGGACATACTCTCCCCCGCCGTTTATTATAGATTCCCGAAAGATTTTGAAATGAAAGAAGGTATTTCCCATGAGCATCATTATCGGCATCGACCACGGCTACTACGCCATCAAAACAGCCCACTGCTCGTTTCCCGCAGGGCTGACAAGCTACGGAGAACACGAACCCTATAGAAGAAAAGCCTATTAAGTTATAGGCAATGGCTTATAACCGCACTTTGAGAAAAGAGGTCTCAAGGTACTTTTTATCTTTTGAATTTGTTGTATACCTCCAAATGAAAAAAACAAGGAGAGGCTTCCAAGGAAACCTCTCCTTAACTGGTATTAAGGGCTATGTCAGAATCTTTCCGGCAGAATATTTACGACAGGTAACTTACCGATACAGCGGCCCGTACTGCTTGCACGCAGCATAATCTGCAGCCTGCTGATCCTGTGTGCCGAAGCTGGCCCATGCGTGGGGGCGATAAACCTTCTCGGCAGGGACATTGTGCATCGTGACCGGGATGCGCAGCATGCTGGCCAGCGTAATGAGGTCAGCACCCACATGGCCGTAAACGGTCACTCCATGGTTGGCACCCCAGTTTGCCATAACGCTGTACACATCGGTGAACGCTCCCTGTCCGGTCAGGCGCGGGCAGAACCATGTGGTTGGCCAGGTCGGGTCGGTGCGTTTGTCGATAGTGTTGTGGATCTCGTCGGGCAGATCAGCCGTCCAACCCTCGGCAATTTGCAGGACGGGTCCAATGCCCTCCACAATGTTGAAGCGCAGCATCGTAACAGGCATCTCTGCCTTGCAGCGGAAGTGGCTGGAATATCCGCCGCCGCGGAAGTACTCATAGTCCGCGCGACACCAATCGGTGGCGTTCAGGCACGCCTTGATGTCCGCATCGGTCATCTCCCAGAACGGCTTCATCACGTGGTTACCCTCGGCATCCACACAGGCACCGGAACCATCCAGAGCCGTTGCGCCGGAATTGATGAGGTGAATAAAGCCGTTGGCGGCAACGCCGTCAGGCTTCTGCCCGGTCACACGCTCGCAGGCTTCCGGGCTCCAGTAGGTGCGCACATCATGGAAGCACGGTGCAGAACCGGAGACAAGGCTGCCCAGCATCATGGCAATGCCGTTGCAGGTGTCGTTCTCGGTAGCGAACGGGGTCGGGGCCTTCGGGCCGTTCCAGTCAAAGGTGGAAGCCATGATGGCTTCGGTGAAGTCAGCATTCGGCAGCCAGTCCGTCCACTGCCGCTGACCCTGGAAGCCTCCGACCACAGCGTTGCGACCGAGCGCTTCTTCATGCCAGCCCATCTCGTCCAGACGCGGATTGCCGTATAGAATGTCACGGATGATCAGGGTCATCTTGACGATAAACTCCCAATCCTTGTCTGCCGGAACGATCTTCGACTTCGTGATGACAGGCGGCAGGTTCTTACCGAGGTTCTTATCAAAGCCCTCTTTGCAATTCTCACGCACCCATGCCAGCGCCTTTTCATATTCGTCGTGGTCATAGATACCGATGGAAATGCGGCGCAGGATTTCGACCTCGTCCACCCACTCGGCGCGGATGCCGAAATACTTTTGCAGAACGCCTGCATCGCAGAAGCTGCCGGCAATCCCCATCGTCACAGCGCCAATATTGACGTAGGCTTTGTTCTTCATCCAGCCTGCGGCAACAGCGCCACGGGCAAAGCGCAGGATTTTCTCGGCCACGTCATCGGGAATCGTATCATCGTTGGCTTCCTGCACATCATGGCCATAAATGGAGAAAGCAGGCAGACCGCGCTGGGCGTGTGCTGCCAGAACCGCAGCCAGATATACCGCGCCGGGGCGCTCGGTGCCATTGAAGCCCCAGACTGCCTTGATGGTGTTGGGATCCATATCGAACGTTTCGGTACCGTAGCACCAGCAGGGGGTCACGGACAGCGTTGCCGTAACATTCTGGGTAGAGAACTGCTCTGCCACGCGGGCCGCCTCGGCACCACCGCCAATCGTCGTACAGCCGATCACGCACTGCACCGGCGTACCATCGGGGTACTTGAGGTTCTCCGAAATCAGCTTGGCGGCATTTTCTGCCATACGCATCGTCTGATTTTCCAGGCTTTCACGGACACCGCCCCAGCGTCCATCGATGACAGGGCGAATACCAATTTTAGGATACAGCATAGTTGCACCTTCCTTATTATAGTAGTGTTTTGAAACGATCATAAGCGGCGTTCCATTCCGCATAGTTTTGTGTGCTTGGGGTATATGTTTTAATGACCTCTGTCTCCGCAATCAGCCGGCGTCCTTGTGTGATGGAGTCCAGCAACCCCAAGGCTTTCAACTGAATCATAATGTTGCCGAGCGCCGTAGCTTCCACCGGGCCTGCCTTTACTGTAAGGCCGCAGCAGTCTGCCGTCATCTGGCAAAGCAGACGGTCTTTTGTGCCGCCGCCCAAAACGTGCAGGGTCGTAAATGCTCGACCTGTTACAGCGGAGAGCTGCTCTATCGCATAGCGATATTTCAGAGCAAGGCTCTCATAAATGCAGCGCATTACGGCTCCCACCGTTTCCGGGACGGGCTGGCCGGTTTTGCGGCAAAATTCCTGTATTCTGCCCGGCAGGTCGCCGGGGGCAACAAATTCCGGGGCATCCGGGTCAATAAAGCTGCGCAGCGGTTCGGCGGCAAGTGCCTGTTGCTCCAGCTCCGCGAAAGAATATGCCTGTCCACGGCGCTTGTACTCACGGCGGCTTTCCTGAATCAGCCAAAGACCGATGATATTTTTCAGATAATTGATTTTCCCATTTGCTCCGAGTTCATTGGACAGCCCGCTTTGGCAGCTGTCCGCCGTCAGAATCGGGGCATCCAATTCCGTTCCCAGCAGGCTCCATGTACCGCAGGAGAGAAACGCCGTATGTTCGGCATCCTCCTCGGCACACGGCATGGCAGCCGAGGCGCATTGTGTATCATGCCCTGCCACCGCAATGATTTTCGCACCGTTTGCAAGCGTACCCGTCACCGTGCCGCTGGCAACAATGGGCGCAAATCGATTTTCCTGCAAGCCGTAGACGCTCAGCACTTCCCTGCTCCACTGCCCTGTGCGGGGGTCCAGCATCTGACTGGTGGAGGCAATGCTGCGCTCACAGACCGGCTCGGCCCCCAACAGAGCCGCAAACAAATCCGGCATAAAAAGGATCTGCGCAGCCTTTTGCAGCAGTTCCGGGTCCTGCTCACGCAGAGCCAGCAGCTGGAACAAAGTATTGATTGCCATGATTTGATTGCCGGTATGGGCATACAATTCTTCTGCAGGCATACGGGCAGCGGCCTGTTCCGGTTTGCCATTCGTTCGGGCATCTCGGTAATGAACAGGATTTGCCAGCAGATGGCCGTCCGCATCCAGTAAGCCGAAATCCACGCCCCATGTATCAAATCCTAAGCTGTCAAATGTGTCGGCTTTTTGAATGGCCGTGTGGATTTCCTTCAGCAGTGTTTCCACATCCCAGCAGAGGTGACCGTCCTTTTCGATGGGGACATTTTCAAAACGATGGATTTCCTCGTAGGTGAGGTTTTGGCCATCGTACACGGCCCGAATTGCACGGCCGCTGGAAGCGCCAAAGTCGAAGGCCAGCACAGTTGCTGTGTTGCTCATTGCACCACGCCCTTCTTCAAAAGTACGTTGGCATAGATTGCGCTTTCCCCGGTAGCGATAATCGCATAGGCATGGCGTGCGCGCTCATAGAATGCAAAGCGCTCCACCATTTCAATTTTAGCCGGGTCATTGCCGCTCTCGTTCAACTTCTGTTTATAGCTATCCCAGATAGTCGGCTTGCACGGATCGCCATCTACCACTTTCATCAGCGCGACAGGCTTTTCCACATACTGATCCAACGGCAGAAATTGCAGGATGGCCTCCAGCAGTTCTACGGTTCCGTGCCCGTCTGCACGAATCACAATGGCATCTTTGCCGATGCTTTCAGCCGGGAAGTTTCCGTCTGCGAGAATGATTTCATCGCCATGTCCCATCTCGCAGAGGACTTTCAGAAGTTCCGGGCTAAGGATAGGCGGAATGTTCTTCAGCATACGGTGTCTCCCTATTTGTCCGTCGGCTCACCTTTTTCGCGTCGCTCAAATTTGCGATAGCCGGGGTGTTTGCCGGTAATTTTGTAGTAGGAGCGGAGATTGATGAGCTTATCAATATTCTTGCGGTCAATATCGTGGCTGCCGCCGAGAATGATTGCGTTGATCGTGATTTTTGCCCACAGTTCCAGACTCTCCATGCGGTAATAGGCGGTGATGACATCGCTGCCCACCGTCAGTGCGCCGTGGTTTTCCAGCAGCATAACATCGTGGTCGTTGAGATACGGCTCGATTGCATCCGGCACCTCAGTCGTGCTGGGGGTTCCATACGGAGTCAGCGGCACAGCGCCGATGGCTGCCACATCCTCAATCATGTTGTACATATCCATCGGGCGATGTGCCACGGCAAAGCCGGTGGCTGCCGGCGGATGGGCATGGACAACAGCATTTACATCGGCGCGCTTTTCGTAGCAGCGCAGGTGCATCTTGATTTCGCTGGACGGGCGCAGGCCCTCTGCGCCCTCCAGCACGTTGCCCTTTGCATCAATTCGCAGCAGCTTGTCCGGCGTGATGAAGCTCTTGCTCATGCCCGTAGGCGTTGCAAGGAAAGTTCCGTCCTCCAACCGCACCGAGACATTGCCATCATTGGCAGCGACCCAGCCAAGCTGCCACATTTTATGGCAGACATCGCAGATCTGATTTTTGATTTCTTCGATTTGCACAGTTTGTACCTCCTAAAGTAGATTTTGTCCTTTACTTGTATTATACTGTTGCAATTTGCCCTCGTCTTTGCGTATAATGATATTATATTGGACGATATTGATATTTTAGGAGATGCCTGCCATGAAGTTTCTGGCTTCCCATGAAAGCAGTACGCGCGGCACTTTTGACTTTCCCATTGAGCTTTATTATGTAGATAAAATGCACCCGCGCTATGAAATGCCGTTTCATTGGCACATGGAATTTGAACTTATGCTGGTTCTAAGCGGGGAGTTTTCTCTGCTGATTGATGGACGCTCTTACCTTTTACACAAGGGGGATGCCGCCATCATTTCAGCCGGGGCCGTTCACGGCGGAACCCCCAGCGACTGCGTTTACGAGTGTGTTGTCTTTGATATGAACCGCTTCCTCGGCAGCGGCTCCGTATGTCAGGCAAAATACAATGCGCTTTTTGAACGCGGCGCACAAATCGAGCCGTATCAACCGGCTGGCTCCGTAACCTGCCAACTGATTGACAGACTCTTTGAGGCAATGGAAAAAGAGCCCGAAGGATATGAATTTGTGACGATTGGTCTGATGTGGCAGTTGTTCGGTCAAATCCTTTTGCAGCATTCGTACACAGTATCCTCTCCCGGAAATAAACGAAATGACCGCAGCACAGCCCAAATGAAGGCGGCTTTAGAGCGCATCCGAAAGAATTACGCCAGCCGCATCACCTTGGAAGATCTCGCCTCCACAGCAGAAATGACCCCTGAACACTTTTGCAGGGTCTTTCACAGCATAACCGGGCGCTCCCCTATTGACTATTTGAATTACTACCGGGTAGAATGTGCCGCGGAGCTATTATGCTCCACCGAAGATCCCATCACGGAGATTGCATATAGCTGCGGCTTTAGTGATTCCAGCTACTTTAACCGGATGTTCCGCCGCTATAAGGCTGAAGCTCCGGGCAAATATCGAAAACTGCATAGCATATAAAATCGCGCCGACAGTGCATTGTCGGCGCGATTTTTAGTCAACAATTCGCATTTAGTATCAACCGTTCTGAGTTTCCAATATCATGAAAATCAATTGCAATGCATGGCCTTATTAGCCTCACTGCGGACATACAACTTGCTGTATCACAGAAAACTCCCGCGCTTGTCAGGCGCGGGAGTCAAAGAAGGAGAAAACACGAGTTTGCATGATGCATTCTACTGCACTATGCAAGCCGCAAAATGAAAAAAAGCAGATTAGCGGTATCAGCAGTATTTTTCAATTACTTTTTGCATGGCATCCCAGTTCCGTTCCATATCGGCAGTCAACTTGAACTGGGTGCGGGCGCGGTTGAGGTTTTGGGTTTCATAGTTGATGTGGAAGTAGTGATCTCCCTCCAGATAATCAGCGAGGAAACGCATACCGCACTCCATCGTCATCAACTTGGCCCCCCAAGGCAGGGTCTGCTTTTCCAGCGGGGTGAACGCTTCTCCTGCTGCCTGCAAGAAGCCCTTGGTGTAAATTTCAAACAGTTCCATGCTGAAATTGACTTTCGAGAGGTCAGCTTCGTCCTCGGCGCAGTGGTTGGCACCGAAGCGGATTGAATCCCCAAAATCATTGGCAGCAAGCCCCGGCATGACGGTGTCAAGGTCAATGACGCAAAGACCCTCGCCGGTCGTTTTGTCGAACAGGATGTTGTTCAACTTGGTGTCGTTGTGGGTGACGCGCAGCGGCAGCTTACCCGCCGCCAGCAGATCCACCATAACGTGATACTCTGCTTCGCGGGCGCGGACAAACTCAATTTCGCGCTGCACCTGTGCGGCACGACCCATGCGGTCCTCAGCCACGGCGCGCTGGAAGTCAGCGAAGCGCTTAGGCGTGTCGTGGAAGTGCGGGATTGTCTCATGCAGGGTGTGTGCCGGATATTCAGCCAACTGATGCTGGAAATTGCCAAATGCAACAGCGCTCTGGTAAAAATCATCGGCAGATTGCACCATTTGTAAGCAAATAGTACTTTCGACAAAGTCATAGATGCGCCAACAACTGCCATCTGCTGCTTCGTAGTATGCTTTTCCGGCTCTGGTCGGAATCACATGGAGCGTAGCTCGTGTGGGGTCTTCACCACGAAGTCTTGCTTTTTCACGAAGAAAATCCGTCACGCCACAGATATTTTCCATCAGCTCAGCTGGTTTCTTAAACGTATCGGTATTGATTTTCTGCAAGATATAGCGTTTTGGCCCTGATTTCGATGTTTCTGTTATAATATACGTCTGATTAATGTGTCCTTCGCCATAAGGAATGGGGTCTGATACCAGACCATTCCATTGCCATGCAGTTAAAATGTCTTTCATTTTGAGGTTCCTTTCAGCTATGTATTATACAGTTATATTGTATAGTATGACACCAGCAATGGCAGCACTCACCATAACCCTGATTGGGCTATAGTTTCGTTTGTGCAAAGCGAAGAAACTTATCAGAAAAATCGCCAGTGCAAGTATGTCTATCTGGCTTAAGTCAGACGGAAAAGTACGTTGCCCATAGGTTGCCATACAAAACAGAGATATTCCTGCAGAAGCAATCATTGCAATCACAGCGGGTCGCAATCCTACAAGAATGCCTTTCATTACGCAGATGTCCCGGAACCGATAATAAATATATGCCAGAGCAATGACTATGATACAGGAAGGCAGGATGCAGCTGATGGTTGCAATCAGCGCTCCCGGTAACCCCGCCACGCGAATTCCAACAAATGTAGCGGCATTCAAAGCAATTGGGCCGGGCGTCATTTCGGCGATGGCTATAATATCCGCAAAGTTTACCATTGTCAGCCATGGATGAACATCCACAACTTGTTCCTGAATTAAAGGCATGGCAGCGTAGCCACCGCCGACGCTGAACAATCCGACTTGGAAAAAGCTCCAGAACAATTGCAGGTAAATCATTTTCTGCCTGCTTTCCGCTGTTGATACAACATATCCAGTGCGCCTAGAGAGCCACAAGCCAAAATGATGAATACAATGTTTGTAGAAAAAAAGCGCGTTGCAATAAAAGCTGCAATCATCACTGCAACAGGTAGCCACTGTCTTCTTTTAAGAATAGGCCAAGCCATGTTGATGACGACATCGAAAATAACCGCTGCCACACCTGCCAGCATACCATTCATAGCCATACTTACATATTTATTGGAGCGAAATATCTGATAGAAAACGGAAATGATTGAAATAATGATGAGAGGCGGCAAAGCTGCACCTACCACGGTAACCAGTGCTCCGCGAATGCCAGCAACATGGTAGCCGACTAAAATGGAGGCATTAACAGCAATTGATCCGGGGCTAGACTGCGCAATAGCTGTCAAATCCAGCATTTCTTCCTCTTCAATCCAATGCAATTCTTTCACAAATCGCTTGCGCATTAAGGGAATGATGACAAACCCACCGCCAAAAGTGCAGGCACTTAACTTGAAAGTAGAAATAAATAGTTGCCAATATTTATTATTTATATTCAATGGTGCTCTCCTCTTTTAAGCGACATAATTGAACGGTATGAGCCATTTCCAATAGGCGATGTTCTGCATAAGAGAAAAAAAGTTTGAAAAGATTTACAATAGTAACTGTGGGATGTCTTATCCATTATATCCCGATCACGTTTGCATCCGCCGCGGCATAACTGCACCCATTTGCATTGATAGCATTCCGTCGGTATCTGCCGACCGTTTGTTGCAAATGTACGCATTTTATCTCCGAAAATCAGTGATTGCAGGGTATCTCTCTGAATGGTTCCGAGTTTGTGGTTTTCCAAGCAGAAGAAATCGCAAGGATAAACAGTTCCATTTCCATCCACTACCACATAGCATCCGCAACTTCCTGTCGTGGAGCAGGTTCCTGATGGTGCCCGCATAAACAGTTGGAGATAGTCTTCAAATAAGCGGATACTGATATATGAGCTGTTTTTCCAATCCCGATACCACGCATCAAACAGGGCACATAAAAATTGTGCATACAGTTCCGGGGACAGTGAATAGGTCTCTCTCCCCCGCTGTGAATCCAAAGGATCCAAGCAAGGAATAAACTGGAAATATCGCACGCCTGTAGCTTTCATGGACTTATACACGCGTTCTGCCTTTTTTGCCAAACGCTTGGTTACAACACACAAAAGATTGCATTCAATTCGATACCTGTTTAGCAGTTCTAGCGTCTGCATAACTTTTTCCCATGTTCCATTGCCATTGGCATCAGGACGCAACATATCGTGAACATCTTGCGTGCCGTCCAAGCTAATACCGACAAGAAAGTGTTCCATCTGAAGAAATTCAGCCCATTCATCGGTAACGGCAAGTCCATTCGTCTGGATAGAATACTGAACACCGATGTGCTTTTGGTTGTATTTGCGGACAGTCTGCGTGAAAAAGCGAAAAAAGTCGAGTCCCGCCAAAGTGGGTTCTCCACCTTGAAATGCAAACGATACAAAACCACCTTGTTCAAGTTCTTCAAAGCAGCGCCGAATCAGCACCTCCGCCGTATCGAAAGACATCATACAGTCAACAGCACGCGGACGCTTTTTCTGTTCATCTCGATAGAAGCAATATTGGCAGCGCATATTGCAGAAACCCGATGCGGGTTTTATCAAAAGCTGAAGTTGCCTCATAGATCCTCGGTATGTTTCAATACGGTTATGGGTTTTTTACCCACAAGCAGGTTTTCCCCATCAGTATACTGTTCTTCACGGTTTTTCAGTGCATCAATGAGCAGAGCACGCAATTCGTTGACGCGCTCCGGATTTTGCTTCAGAACATTCTTCGTTTCGTGCGGGTCATTGCGCAGATCAAAGTACAACTCTTTTCCCGTTTGCGAATACCATATATATTTATCCTCTTCAGTCAGGATAAAATGCATGGAATCCTCACCTAATGTGTGTTCTCCGTGCAGGTAACTGCGATCTATTGGGTGCAGCAAGCTTTTACCGTCAACTGTTTTCGGAATAGCCGCACCCGCCAGTTCCAACAGAGTAGGCATAACATCTCGAAGCTCTACTAAATCAGTGCGAACCGTACCGTGTTTACCCACATAATATTCTGGCCCTGAAACGAACAGCGGCACATGAATACTGCCCTGAAACGGTTTTGCTTTCTGAAACATCAAATGGTCACCCAACATTTCACCATGATCAGAAACGAACACAATGACGGTATTATCCATGAGTTGTTCTTCAACCAGTGCAGAGATCAGACGTCCAATTTGATGGTCTATGTGTGTGATAGATGCATAATAGCCTGCGCGAAGCTGGTGCACATAGCTTTCATCTAAAGGTGCTGTCTGTGCATGGTAACTATGCCCATCGCGTTCCCAGCGGGCACAATCATTCCAATCCCCCCGCAAGGGTTCTTCAAGTGGTTTGTGCTGATACAGATTCAGATAGTATTCAGGAGCGTCAAACGGCGGGTGAGGACGAACAAAGCTGGCCATCAGAAAGAACGGTTTTGAGCGATCCCGGCGGCGCAAAAAATCGCAGCACTCGTTGGCGACCCAATTGGTCGGATGGTATTTTTCTTCATAAATCCATGGACGTACAATCCAGCTATTGCAATCCAATCCAGTATTCACAGGATCAGCGCCAATACCGAGTTGTTGCTTGAGCCACCAATAATAGTCATCCGCTACGCACTGATTCTCATAACTGGGCGTATCGGGACGGCGATATGCGTGAAGGTAGCCATCATGAAGGCGCACATCGTTGAATCCCAGATTATTGCGTAATGGATGAACGTGCATTTTTCCAACGCATTGCGTATAATAGCCTGCTTTGCTTAGTTCACCTGCCAAGGTGTGCGAATAATTCCACTGAACCAAGTCCTCATAGCCTACGCGTCCTGTATGCTCCTGTGACATACCGGTATACAGTGTTGCCCGCGCAGGAACACAGGTCGGGCAGGCTGAATAGGCGTTCTCATAAAGCACACCATTAGCAGCAAGTGCATCCAGAAAAGGCGTTTTTACATCTTGATGTCCAGCAATGCCAAGGCAATCACCGCGCATCTGGTCTGCCATCAGCAGGATAAGATTTGGATGTTTACCCATAAGGTATTTCTCTCCGTCTTTTGCAGCCAAAGCGTGCCGTATTGCGGCACGCTTTTCGTTATTTAGGCATCATTATTGATAAACTGCCAACAGCTGTAACGTGGGCTCCGTGCGAGAAGCCGTAATTTTTATGATAAGTGTCTGTACATTCACAGGATCAAATCGACAGATTCTCTTATGTCCAACCACCGTAAAATCAGAAATTTTACAGTCGTCGGCCCAGATTTCGCCACTTTCAATACGTTGTCCGGTCAAGAGATGTTCACCAAGCACGACGCAGGAAATTTTTTGTTGATTCTTGAATTTCAAAGTAACCGCATTGGATTCCTGCCCATAGGCAGCCTGCCAATAGGTATCTGCCATACCGTCTATAGCCTGTGTGATGGGGTGCTGCGCAATCGCAGAATCTGCCGTAATTTCCGCTTTTTCTGTTATGTTACTGGCAAAAATCTGCTGAATTTTAGCACCCAGCTCCGCAAGGCTGGCGCAGTCCGCCGCGGCAATACGGCCATGCGTATCGGGTGGAATGTTCAGCAGCAGACTTGCATTCGCACCGACGGCATCCAGATAGATGTCCAGCAATTCGCCTGCCGTGCGCACATCAGTGTCCTCCTCCGGGTGGTAAAACCAACCTGTTCGGATGGAGGTATCCACCTCGGACGGATACCAGACAAGTTCTCTTGCATTGCGAATGACTGCTCTGCTGCCGATATCCTCGTCCTGAGAGTCGATTTTGCGGGAAAATTCTCCGTCATCTGCCTGCTGCGATTTGGATGCCGTGCGTTCTGCATCCCGCAGTTCTGCGGGAACAACACTCCATTCCGCTTTGCGGCAGTGCCCGGCCTCGTTGCCGCACCAACGCACATCGGGGCCGCAGACATTCAAAACCGCATTCGGCTGCAATTTACGCAGAACCGCATAGTAGCGTTCCCAATCGTAAATTTGCTTTTTGCCGTTTTTGCCCTCGCCACAGGCGCCGTCAAACCAGAAGCAGAAAATATCTCCGTAGTTTGTTGCAAGCTCAGTCAGCTGGGAAACGAAATAATCATCATACGGTTTTCCCTGCCCATAGCGTGCATCGTGGCGATCCCACGGGGAGAGATATACGCCGAATTTGATACCGCCGCGTCGGCAGGCATCAGAGACTTCGCGCACCACATCGCCCTTACCGTCTTTCCACGGGCTGTTTTTTACGCTGTGCTCGGTGTAGGCGCTCGGCCACAGGCAGAAGCCGTCATGGTGCTTGCAGGTCAGAATCAGCGCCTTCATGCCGGCACTTTTGACGGCGGCGACCCATTGGTCGGCATCCAGCGCATCGGGGTTGAACAGCGCCGGGTCTTCGGTGCCGTCGCCCCACTCGCGGTTCGTGAAGGTATTCATACCGAAATGGGTAAAGGCGTAAAATTCAAGCTGCTGCCATGCCAGCTGGCGCTGGCTGGGCGTGATAGAGGCCGCATAGCGGATCTGTTCTTCGGGTGTTCTCATTCTATTACCCCTCAATGCTGTACCACTTGATTTCGTTGGCGTCCAGATGCAGGGTAAAGCTGCTGCCGTCACCGGTGTAGACGGTAGTATCCTGCGGTTCATAGGTATTGTTGACCACGCAGTACTTGCCGTTCTTAACGTAGGCATGGACTTCCACATTGTAGTTGGTGCTGAACCACTTGTGCAGGTTGGCTTCATCGTGGGCAGCCCACAGGATGGCGCGGTACAGCACGCGGTTGTTCACAAAGCTGTAAGGCAAACCGCTGATATACACACCGCGCCCCTTGCCGTACTCATGCGCAGCCATCTGGACTTCCTTTTCGCGCTGAATCAGAATCTCGGTGTCCTCCAGCGCAAAAATGCTCTTTTTGCCCTCGCCAAAGTCCACATCATGGTCGGGGCAGTCGGCCAGAATAAAGTGGTCGCGGTGCTCGTCCCAGTTGTACTTATCGTAGTTCAGGGTAAAGCCGGTTTCTTTCTCCACGCCGAGAGGTGCGGCCAGCTGCAGATAGCGGCCCTGATACTGGTGGCCGCCCGGCTCGCCAACGCCAATCAGGCCGCCGCCACGGTGGACAAAGCCCTTGACGGCTGCGGAAATGTCGGCATCTTCCCAGACCTTGCCGCCGGTGTGCGCGGTGTCGCCGTCACCCACATTAATTAACACGTCAATGCCGTCCAGCACATTCGGGTCGGCCTTGATGTCGTCAAAGCTGATGAACTTCACATCAAACGGTGCGCCGGACAGAGCCTCGATAACACCCGCATAGCTGTAATTCTGTTTCTGGTAGAGGGCATGATGTACCATGTGGCAGCCCCACGCGCGCTGTTGCCCCCAGCTGTTCAGCACGGCCACGGTCTTGACGCAGTAGGGCGTGGTACCCTTGATGTTGCCGTACAGCTCACGGAACTCGTTGCAGACGCTCTCAACATAGTCGAGGAACTCCGGGAACTCGCAGGCCAGCTTCAGGTAGCCTCCGTAGCCGATGCGGTCAATGGGCTTGCGCAGGATGGCGCGGCGAGCGGTGACCCAGTTCTCCTTGGCCTCGCGCACAGGGTCGCCGCCCTCGTGGAAGGTATCGGGGAAGAAGTAGGGCAGGAAGCGTCCCTCGGTGTACTTGACGCCGGGGATGTCGGAAATCAGGCGCAGGGTGCTGCCGTTGCCGACACTGCCGACAATGGCATCCACGCCGGACTTCCGGAATTCCGGCATGAACGGTTCGCAGCCGATCCAGTGGTCGCCCAGGAACATCATGGCCTCTTTGCCGTAGGCGTGGACGATGTCGGTCATTTCTTTCATCAGACCGGCAACCTCGCGGCGCTGGAAGGCTTGGAAGTCCTTGTATTCCTTAGTCGGCACACGGTACTGATTGTTGTAGTAGCCCTGATCGATGATGAATTCCGGGCGGAACTTATAGCCGACCTCTTTTTCAAACTGTTCGAGAATATAGGGGCTGACGGAGGCGGAGTAGCCGTACCAGTCCACATATTTTTCGCGGCGCAGCTCGTCAAAAACCAGTGTGAACAGGTGGAAGAACGTGGTAAAGCGCACCACATTGACATAGGGATGACTTTCCAGATATTCGCGCAGACGGCGCATCGTGTAAGCGTGCGTCTTGGGCTGGCGCACATCAAAGGGAATCTGATGCTCCACGCCCTTCCAATCGTTGATGACCGAGTTGTACATATGCACAGGGTCCCAAATCAGGTACGCCAAAAAGCTGACCGTGTACTCATGGTAGGCTGCAGGGGCGGGAATGACAACACTCTCGCTTTCGGCGTCATACTTCCATGCGGCGGTATCCAGCGGCTCGCCCGTTGTGCGGTCGATGACTTCCCACCAGCGGGCGATGTCGTCGTGGTCGTTGACCTTCATCAATTCGCGGCTGATGCCGGTCATCAGGGGAATGGTCAGCGCGTCCTCTGTTGCCGTATAGAACGGCGTCATAATGTAGCACTGCTGGGTTTCATCGGGGTTGGCTTTGGCCCATGCGTTGTCCTTGCGGGTAGTGTAGTAGGTGGCGTAGATTTTAGCGCCGGTATCCTTCAGTTCCTGCGGGAACTCGGTGCCGTCGCAGTCGCGGATGGCATCCGCGCCCCAGCGTTTGAGCAGGTCGAGGGTTTCGGGTACTGCGTCCATATCGGTGGGGATCGTTACACGACCTTTTGTATTCATTTCTTGCTTTCCTCCATCCATTGGTAAGATTGAGTTTGTCCGGCCTGCAAGGTGACCCAGCAATGTGTATTGCAAAGATACCAGCTTCCGTCCTGTGTTGCTTTTACGGTAAGGCTGTGCTTGCCGTCTGCTGTCCGCTGATAAGAAATCAGCAGACCATTTTCTGCCCGCAGATTCTGAAATGCAACCGTTTTATTTTTCCAGCCCTGCGGGCACGCTGGTAAAACCTCAATATGATTCTTTTCGGAGCGCAGCAGCATTTTCTGTACTGCGTGTGCCGCCAGAAAATTCGCTTCCAGCGTAAAGGGGCGATAGTGGAAATCACAAACGCCGCTGTTTTTGTAGTCGCCGTTCAAATGAAATCCGTTCGGGCTCAAGAAATACTCCGCGAAGCGGTGCGGCTCATACAAAGCACCATTTCCATTGTTGCGGGCAATCTGCAAAAGTGCCATCCAACCGAAGGAAAACCCTACCCACTGCCCACTACCGAGGTGTACAAGGTGATCTACTGTTGCATCTATTACGCTGCGGTCCTGCGGATTTTCATAGTGCAGCATACACAGCGGCTCGATTGCCATAGCGTGGGAAAAATGGCGGTGCGTTTCCTGCAAGGTTTCATCAGGTGAAAGCATCAGCCCGGTTTTTGTATCTACACTCAACGGAGCAAGTTTAGCCTCTAGTGCACGCCAATAGCTGCGGGGGTTGCCAAGCTGGTACTCGATCTGTACCAGCGTGTGGAACAGATAGTGCAGCAATGCCAGATCGTAGTTGCTGTTGGGAGTCAGCCATGAGGTCGCCTCATCATCGTGGATTTCCGGTGAGGACGAGACCGGTAAAACCAGCTTTCCGTCCGGGCCTTCTTGGAGCAGTTCTTCTATGCAGGCTGCCGTGGCGGCAAAGTAAGGCTCCACTCGGGTGCGCAGGAACTCTTTGTCCCCCGTCAGGCGGTAGTATTCATAAAACATCTGGCAGAGCCAGATTTGATTGGTCGGTGACAGCGAATACATCGGCCAGCCGCCGAGTGCGCCGCCGTCAATATCCATGACACTGGGTAGGCACTCCCCTGCTGTGCCGTAAAATGCACAGGCAAACTTTGCTGCCTGTGGGCGCAGCGACCAGAGATAATCGAGAAACACCTTTCCCTGCTCTGGGTGGTTGGCCGTCAGATAGTGACAGTAGGTGAATTGGGTGTTGAGGTCGTTGTGGTAATCGCCTTTCCACGGCGGGAGCTGATCGTCATCCGCGCACCATACCCCTTGCAGCGGCATCGGGGCATTGCCCGGCTCGGAACCCGCTGCCAAAAAGTAATTGGCGCGGTACCAAAGCTGTTCGAGTGTTTCATCCGGCAGCTGCAAACTGCTTTTACCCCAGTATTGCTGCCACCAGCGTTTATGCTGTTGCAGCAGCTTCTCTGCACTCATATCTTCTGCTGCACATAGTTCCAGCTTTGCCAGCCGGCTTGCTTTTTCTACGTTTTCTGCCTGCACAGCGGTATAATACAGCGTTGTTCCGCATTTTTTGCAGAGCAGCGTATAGGCAGTTCTATCATCGACCTTTTGGGAAAAGCCAATCATGCCATCCTCTGTTTCGGGGATAGCATCCGGCAGGGCGAGCTGCTGCAAGCTGCCGGGGGATACGCTGTTCCCTGCTTCGGCTGCCTGCGTGCCATTCCCGAAAGAAGGGCGCTCCACCGCGAGAGTAACATTCCGATATGCTTCTGGCAGCATCAGTACCCCAACAGGCCGCCCCATACAGAGGAAGGCACGCAGAATGGTTGTACCCTTTTGCGAAAAGAATGCCACCGCTGTGCCCAAATCAAGGCTTGCCTGATAGCTGCCCTGCGGCAGTCCATCCAAGAACAAGTGTCCCGCGGGGATTTTTGTAGGTGTCGGGCGGGCATAGGGCGTATCAAAGATACGGCGTGTTTCTGCCACATCGCCTTTCCGTGCAAGCTCTACCAATTTTGCATAAGTAAATTCTTTATCGAGTTTCTCCTCCGGGCGGCGACGCAGCCACAGTCCGGCAATGTCCACGGAAATGCGCAGGTGCTCCATCGGCCCCCAAAAAAGAGAACCGAGTATGCCGTTCCCCAGTGGAATTGCTTCATCCCAGCGGGGTATTGGGCCGGTCAAATTGATGTTGCAATGTTTTGGGGGCAGCATATCGGTTCTCCTAACCTATTTGATTTTGTTTAGCCCTTAACGCCGCCGACGCTCAAGCCCTGCACGAGCTGCTTCTGGCCGACGACGAAGAGGATGACGGTGGGAATCAGTGCCAGCACGAGGGCTGCGAACAGCGCGCCCCAGTCGGTAGCGTAGCGCTGGATCTCATACAGGTTGGCAAGGCCGACAGGCAGCGTAGCCTTAGTCGGATCGGTAACCATAACGAGAGCCACCGGGTATTCGTTCCATGCTGCCATAGCGGAGATCATGCAGACCGTCACGATACCGGGCTTGCACATGGGAATGATAATGCTCGTCAAAATACGGAACGGGCCGCAGCCGTCGATCATGGCTGCCTCCTCATAATCACGCGGGATGCTGCGCAGGAAGCCGGTCAGCAGGAAGATAGCAAACGGGAACTGCATCGTTGCATACAGCACACCCAGCGCCGTCAGGCTGTTGAGCAGGTTCAGCTTGTTCATCTGCAAGAACAGCGGAATCATAATATAAGTGGCCTGAATGAAGATGGCCGCCATGTAGATGTTCAAAATCAGCTTCGCGCCGGGGAACTTATACCGCACAAGGCAGTAGGAACACGGTACAACGCAGACCACAATAATGACCAGCGTTTCCAGCACGACATAAATCGAGTTGCCGATGTTGGCAGCAAGGTCAGACTTTTCATAAGCGCGGGCGTAGTTATCCCATGCAAGTCCCTGCGGCCATGCAAAGGGGTCCGTCAGAAACTCTGTACTGGTTTTGAACGAAGAAACGACGTTCCACGCCAGAGGGTACAGCATGATAATGGCAACCAAAATCAGGAACAGGCGCGTCACCCACTTGATGACCTTTGCTCTGATTTTGCTTTTTTCATTTTGCGTCATATTACTGACCTCCTTCGGAAGCATCGGTCAATTTGCGGGACAGCATGGACAGCGCCACGGAGATGGCGAGCGTAAAGACCGTGATAGCCATAGCATAGCCAAAGTTGCCGTTGACAAAGCCCTGCGTGTACATATATTGCAGCAGAACGCTGGATGCACCGTTAGGACCGCCGCCAGTCATGACCTGCGAAAGCACAAAACTCAGGTTGATGGTGCCGGAAAGTGCCAGAACAAAGGTGATGCCGATAATATCTTTCATCAGGGGCATCGTAATACTGACGAGCTTGCGCCATGCGCTGGCACCGTCCAGCGTTGCGGACTCGTAGATTTCCGGCGAAATGCCGTCCATAGCCGCGATGTGCATGACCATGTAGTAACCGGCAGCCTGCCACAGCAGCGTGAACGCGATGCACCAAAGCGCAGTCTTGCTGTCGCCCAGCCATGAACGCTGCAAGCTCTCCAGCCCGACAGCATCGAGAATCTTATTGACGATGCCCACATTCGGGTGGAACACAAAACTCCATATAATACCTACAACGGTCAGAGAAACGATGTTCGGGAAATAGAAAATCGTGCGATACAAGACCATTTCTTTCAGCTTGCACTGGTTCAAAACGAATGCCAGCACCAGACTACAGAAAATTGTGATAACGGGAACAACCGCCATCAGCTTTGCTGTGTTTTTAAGCGCTTGAATGAAAGATTTGTCGTGGAACATATAGATATAGTTATCCAGTCCCACAAATTTGTTGTTAAGCCCCAGAGAGGTCGCATTGGTAAAAGAAAGATATAATGCCTGCGCCGTAGGCCAGATCGTGAACATAAGCGTTAGGATCACGGCAGGCAGAACGCTGATGCAGATAAACAGTATGGGAAGTGGCTGCGCCTTTTTTTGGCGATTTTGGCGGTTTTTCAAACAAGTTTCCCCCTTAAAAAGAACCCTGCCAAGCTCGCATGGCGTTTACTCGGCAGGGTCGATTCTATTTTGGTCAGTGGAAATTCAGCAATTCAGCTTACTTGGAAGCAGCAATCTCCTCGAAAGCAGCCTCGATGCCGTCACGCCACTGCTCGGCAGTCATGTCACCATTCATAACGTCACTGGCAACATTGAAGACGGAATCAGCGATAACAACCTTGCTGGTGTCGGGCATTGCATCCCAACCGAAGACCATGAAAGTGCCTTCCTGATAGATGTCGTTCATGTTGTAGACACCATCGGTAACGATGCCCTTGACCATCTCGTTGGCCTTCTTCAGAGCGTAGATGCCGTTGGCCTTTTCAGCGAACAGCTTAACGGACTCCTCAGTGTACAGGAAACGCAGGAACTCTTTTGCCAGTTCGGGGTTCTTGGCGTTGGCAGGAATCTCAAACTGCTCAACGGAGCTCATAACATAGCGGGTCTCGCCGTCATCCAGAACGGGTGCGCAGGTCAGACCAAACTCAAAGCCGTCAGCACGGGGAGCATCGGCCATTTCGCCTTCCATCCAGTTGCCGTTGGGGATGAACAGAGCCTTGTTCATCATCATGTCAGTCTGGCTCTGGGTATGGTTCAGAGCAACGGTGCCATCCATCAGGTAGTCATCGCTGCCGATCTTTGCCATGTTCTGGAAGACCTTGAGGGCCTCATCAGAGCTGAGGGAGCCGGGCGTGTAGGAGGCGATTGCCTTCATGTTGTCGATGCCGGTGGCAGAAGCCAGTGCGGGCCACAGCATACTCTCAAGGTAGCCGGGGTAGATGCCCTGATAGGTAAACAGCGCGATACCCTTTTCCTTGGCCTTGTCGCCCAGTTCAAAGAAGTCATCCCAGGTCACAGGCGTTTCCCAGCCGTTCTCTTCGAACAGGGTCTTGTTGTAAACCAGACCCATCGGGCTGGCATCAAACGGGGCAATGTAGATCTTGCCGTCGCCGTAAGGAGAGCACTTGGCAGAATCCAGCAGACCATCGATGACCTGATCCTTCAGCGGGGTGTCATCATCAATGCCGCCCTCCTCAAAGACATCGGACAGATCCATCAGCGCATGCTCCTTGACCATAGAGGAAATCAGGCCGGTGGAGTCGTTGTCGTTCATAGAGATGAAGTCGGGCACATTTCCGGCCACGATCTGCGGGCGGATGATGTCGCCGATCTTCGGGCTGATCTGCATATTGACAGTAACGCCGGGATAAGCGGCCTCAAAGCGCTTGGTGATTTCATCCCAGTAGTCAGAACCGTAACCGCCCTCGAACACTGCGATGTTCAGTTCTGTGTTTTCAAAAGTCTTTTCCCCGGTAGAGGCTTCGCTGGTAGCGGCGGACGTTGCTTCGGAAGAAGCGGCCTCGCTGGATGCTGCTGCACTGGAAGATGCTGCGCTGCCGCAGCCTGCCAGACAGGTAGCTGCCATTGCAGTGGCAAGCATCATGCTGATTGCTTTTTTCATGGTTTTCCTCCTAAAAATTATTCCTTCTTTGTTTGGGATGCGGCTCATCTGTCGTTCCCTGATTGCACTCTTATTATATCGGGCAAGCCGGATTTGATAAATGTATTCCCTTTACTTAAAGATGGATTTTATTGACTTTTTCTGTCGTTGCCCTTATAATTCAGGTAATGTATGGATAGATTGTAGTCACTTTGCACAAACGGAGGCCTATATATGTCACCAAATGCACAAAAAACGCGTGAGTTTTTCCCCAATGTGTTGCGACGAATCAAACTTCGCACCCGTCTGTTTGTGACATTTTTGATTATTTCTCTTGTTCCCGTCATCACGATTGGTATTTTTTCTTACCATGCATACACCCAATCCATGAACGAAAAGGTCAAACAGGCTGCCTTACAATCTATCGAACTACTCAATAATAATATGTCTACCCAGCTTGGCATTTATAGCGACTACATAGGTTCCATCTCCGTATCTGATACTGTACAGAATGGTGTCGCATCTGTCAATAATGGGCACCCCCTTACGAGTGATATTGTGAACGGTATTGGTGAAATGATCGTCACAATTCCTTTTCAGAGCACACACCTTAAAAACATCCGCGTCGTTTCCAATGACCGCACAGTCCTCTACGATTTGGGCTATGACGATATCACACCTCAGCGTTTTAATGAATTGCTGGATAATATTGAGGCCGCCTCTCCACAGGATAGTCTGCAATACATCCACACCTACCGTGCCAATGATAAAATTGTCATTGGCCGTAAAATCTATGATATGCACCACACCAGCACGCCGCTGGGGTATATCATGCTGTACATTGACGAATCCCAGCTGAGTCGCTACATATTTACTGATGTTTCCTTTGGCGAGGGGTCCAACTTCCTGCTGATTGATGCCGCCGGCAATGTGGTATCTTCTCAGAACGCGGAACTGCTGGGAGAAGATTTGGCCGATGACCCGATTTTCCAGCAGATCACGGCGCATCGGCAGGCGGGTGAAAACAACTTTTTATGCGAGCTGAACGGCGTAGATACGCTGACGATTTTCAAATACAACACGACCTATAATGTATATCTTGCGGCCACGATTCCGCAGGCATATATTACCAACGGCACAAGAACCATCAATATGATGCTTATTGCGCTGGCCGCAGTGCTGGTCGTTGTCAGCTTGTTCCTGACACTGCTTGTCTATCGCAGCGTTATGCACCCTATTGACAACATGGTTGCCGCCTGCAATGCGAAAAGCGATGAGGAAATCGGGCTGAAAATCAATGATACCAGCCCCGATGAACTCGGATTTCTGGCACGAACCATCGACAACATGGTCAACGAAATTGGCCTGCTGGCACAGCGCTGGAGTGACGACCAGCGCAAAATGCGCGAACTGGAATTGCAAACCCTGCAATATCAAATCAACCCGCACTTCCTGTTCAATACCCTGAACACCTTAAAGTGGATTGCCACACTCAATCATGTTACCCCGGTCAGCCATGGTATTGATGCCCTCTCTTCTCTGCTGCAAAGCACCCTTATTAAAAAGGATGAACTGATTCCGTTTGACGATGAGCTGCGCAACTTGAAAAACTACTGCGACATTCAGCAGCTGCGCTACGCAGGGCGCTTTGAGATGGAATACCAAATTGAAGATGCTGCCGGATACTGGACAGTACCGCGCTTTATTTTGCAGCCGCTTGTAGAGAACTCCATCCTGCACGGCACAGCAGACGAAGACGATTTCGTCACCATCACCGTCCGTGCCACCGTGAGCGAGAATCTGCTTACCATTCATATCTCCGATACCGGCTGCGGTTTTGATCCCAGCGCCATCAAGGAGAAAAATTCTGAGCGCTTCTCCGGCATCGGATTAAGCAACGTAGATGAGCGTATGCGTCTGCACTACGGAAATGAATACGGCCTTACGATTGAAAGTGCCCCCGGCATCGGCACACAATGTATTCTCTGTATTCCAAATGAAGCCATTCGTTGAGGTAACACAATGTATAATTTATTGCTTGTAGACGACGAGCCGCTGATTAAGGTTGCTTTCCAGTCCGCCGTGGAGTGGGGCAAGAACGGATTCCTGCTGGCGGCAACAGCCAGTAATGGGCAGGAAGCGCTGCACATTGTAGAGACACAGCACATTGATGCGGTTATCACGGACTTGAAAATGCCCGGCATGGATGGGCTTGCGCTCATTCATGAACTGAAAAAGCGCAGCTTTACCGGTCCGATTCTGGTGTTGAGCAACTATTCCGATTTCGATTCCGTGCGCACAGCCCTGACGGACGGCGCTTATGACTACTTTCTGAAAATCAATATGAACGGGGAAAGCATCGGTGAGCATCTGGAAAAGATGGCCGATTTGCTTCGTGTCCAGCAGCAGCGCCAGACGGAAGAAGACCACCGCTCCTTTGCCATTGAAGCGCAGAAAAAGGAGAATGCCCTGATTCACTGCGCCCAATGGGTAACATCCACTGCTGAGCCCTCCCCTGCTTCTAATCCGTTTTGCATGCTGCCGGAACCGCTGGTCTTTCCCGTCCGGCTGTTTACCGTCACTTTAATTCCCGCAAAAACTCATCCTATGCCCGCGCTGGATGCTGTGAGCGACTTGATTACCGAGGTTTTCGATGAAATCAGCGGCAAAGTTTTTCTGCATACTCATGAGGATGAAATCTGCGGGCTGATCAGCAATGAAAGCCTTGTAGCCTCTGGGCGTACTCTGGATAAGAAACTTGCCCGTTTGCAACGGCAGGTCACAACATATTTTCTGGATGCGCCGGTCATCATCTACCACGATAAGCCCATTTCTCTGGCTGAACTCCGCCATGGCTACCAGCTATGTGAGGATTCTAAGGCGCTCGCCTTTTATGTGGGGCACAGCGCTCCCATGAAGGCAACGGCACACACAGTTGCCGCCCAACCCTTCCATGTCTCTCAGGCAGAACTGTCCAAGGCCACCGCAGCAGCAGCGCAAAATGCTGATGAATTGCAGATGCAGATTGCCGTTCACACCTTCTTTCAGAACTGCGCGGCGCTCTGTATGCCGCCGCAGCGCGTCCGTGAAGCCTGCCATCTGTTGCTGGAGCGTCCCAGCGAGAATATGATTCCGCAGGAGACACTGGAGCAAACCTTTAAGGAAATAGAAAAAGCCCCCACCGCGGAGGCACTTGAACAGCTGCTCTGCCTGATTTTACAAGAACGCATGGGACTTAGCAAAATTGCCTTGAGCAAATTCAAAAAAGAGGTGCAGACCGTCATCATCTATGTAAACGCGCATTATATGGACAAGCTGACGCTGGACGGCATTGCCGACTATGTAGGGCTGAACCGGGAATATCTGAGCCGCCTGTTCTCCAAAGAGACCGGCACCGGCCTGTTCCAGTACATCAACGAGGTGCGCATGAAACGCGCCGGTGAGATGATCCGCAGTAATAAGCAGACCTATGTCAAGGAAGTAGCTGCCGCCGTAGGTTTTGATGACCCCTACTTCTTCTCGCGGAAGTTCAAAGATTTTTATGGGAAAACGCCGAGCGAATATGCTGAAGCGTAAAGGGCGCATTCGGCTGTTTCGTGGCAGCATTGAATTTCAGAAACCGATAAGGGAAACGGACACATGAGCAAATATGATGCGCTTTGGGCATACATACAAGGGCGTAATGAAGAAACGCTGGTTTTGAGTTTTGCGGATATTGCGCAAATTGCCGGTACACCGTTGGAGCAACGCCCTGACCAGCGAGGCATTTGCCGCTTTTATTTAGGAGCATAGCATTACAGATTTTTATGTTGTTGGAGCGGATGCCGCAGCCTGCATCAAATCCACCTGCTACAACATGGCGAAAAGCGGCTACACCGTTCATGTGCTGTCGGACTGCATCACCAGCTACGATAAAGGGAAGCTGCCGGAGATGCTTGCGTATTATGAAAGCAAGGGCTGTTCTGTCACAAGGCTTAACGAAGTCATGCAGGTGTAAATGCTATGGCATTTGCAAAGTTCAGAGAAATGAGAAAGAAAACAAATGAAACAAAAAATTATAAGAGCCGCAACCCTCTTGTGCTATGTTTTGGGGATTGCTGTTTTCCTGACTGCCTGCGGAAGCCGCACAATTCCCGCCTGACGGCTTAAGCACTGCTCCGGTGGATCTCCGCGCCAAGAGCCGCCGCAAGCGGCGGTTGCGCTCCGAAGCGCCTCGCTGCGGCTCGGTGTGCGGCACAGCATCTGCGTTGCCAAAATGCTCGTCAATACACAAAGTATTGCCTGCGCTTTTGGCTTAGCTGCTGCCGCACCTCGCTCGCCGTATCGGCACTTAGAATTGTGCGGTATTGCCCTTACAACATTCAAATATAATTTAATCTGCCGCACGACGGCAAAAGAAAAAAGCCGTCGTACAGCAGACAATTTGACACGCCTATTTTAAGCGGCGGCTTTTCGGAGCCGTCGCTTTTTGCTTGTACAATCCATAGGTTGATTTGCAGGAACACGGCAACCGTTGAAGGAGTAATTGTCCGTGTTCTGTTTGCATGAAACGAACCTAAAAGTCATTCAGGACATCATGGGTCACGCAGACATCACCACCACAATGAACATTTACGCCGAAGCCACCAAGGAAAAGAAGCAGGAGGCAATGGCAAATTTGAACGGGAAAATCAAGATTATTTAAATAATGTATATGCCGGAGCGGTATTCGCAGGATTACCGCTCCGGCACTTTCTGTTCCTATTCCTAAGCATAGTTGGATTATCTGAAAATCGTGGGCGGAGAAACCGAAAATCTCAACTTTGGTGCGGAGGGAGTGCCGCTCGACCTTGAAACGGAGCAAGCCTATCTGCGTTCGCAGTGCGAATCAGCGGACAATGTGCAGTATCTTGCCAAAGCTAACGGTGAAATCATCGGCACGGCAAGTCTGAACTGCAAGCCCCGGCGCATGAGCCATCGCGGAGAGTTCGGCATCAGTCTGAAAAAAGCGTGGTGGGGCTGTGGCGCGGCGTCTGCGCTGACAGAAGCAGTTCTTGCCTTTGCCAAGGAGAACGGCTTCGAGCAGTTGAATCTGGATGTGCGCAGCGACAATGCCCGCGCCATCAGACTGTATGAAAAATACGGCTTTCGGAAGCTGTGTACATTTCCGGATTTTTTCAAAATCGACGGTGAATCTATTGATTTTGACTTGATGAATCTTGAATTGACCCTGGCAGGCGACCAACAAGGGCAAGCTGCGGTACGTTGACGGGCGGCCGATGGTCGCCCCTGCACACGCAATAAGGGAAGAATGCAATTTTTTGACGGTCTGATTTAGTATCCCAGCGTTTTCAGCACACCTGCCACGTCATCGATCTGCATGGCAAACTCTGCCTTTAAATCGGCAGGCGCAATGCTCATCAGATAGGGGTGTGCCGCCGCACGGAGCATGGGGGCATCGTTGTAGCTGTCACCGAAGGCGTATGTAGTTTCCAGCGGAATACCGAAATGCGCGCACAGCAGGTGCAGCCCCTTGTCCTTGCCTGCTGCGGTAAAATCCAGCCAGTGCTCGCCCGTGACGGCGGCACCGATGCGCTCCTGCCAGAGGGGCAGGATTTCCTTAGCCGGGATGTTCATATCCCCTGCGGAGATGGCGGAAATCTGGGTTACATCTCCTTTTACCTCGCTGAAGTCCTTCACGATGCGGCAGTTCCCGAACTCAACGCCCACCGCGTCCAGATTCGCCTGGGCGGCAGCGGTTGGCACAAAATAGTAGCGGCCTGTCGTAGTGCAGGCGCGGGATACACAGTCCGTGCGCGTTCCCAGATAGGCGACCAACTCGGCACAAAGCTCCCGCGGCATAGGTATGGTATGCAGTAGCTCGCGGCCATAGCAGACATAGGCGGCATTCTCGGACATATAGGCGATTTCGTCCGCCACGGGGGCGAACAGCTCCCGCAGAGCGTCAAGGGGGCGGCCGCTCGCAACGCAGAACAATACCCCGCAGTCATGCAGGCGGCGTATCTCGTCAAATACGGCGCAAGGCAGCTCGGTCTGCCCCTCCGGCAGCAGAGTGCCGTCCAGATCGCTGGCAACCAAGGTGTGAAACTGTATCATCCCGAATTCTTTCCTTTCTCGATTGGTCAACGCCGCGCTATGTGATGGCTGTGTGGCAAAATCATTCCATATGCTCCACCAAAAAATCAATAAAGGCGGCGTAATCTTTGCACAGAAGGGCACCCTTCAAATTGTTGCTGTCCAGCAAAATCATGGACAAAGGCTCAAAAATATCGTAAAAAATCTTGCGGTCGTTGGGGTTGAAGCTCAGCATGATTACAAGGCTGACGGCCGTGTCATCCCAGCGGATGGGGGTACGGCTGACATATACAGCCATACAGGTACGCGGGCTGCACATTTTCAGCGTGTGGGGGATTGCAAACTGCCCGAACGCCGTGGACGAAATACTCTCCCGTTCTATGACGGCGGCCTCAAACGCCGGGGTCGTGCAGCCCTGCGCCAGCAGGCGGCTGCACATGTGGTGGACCACTTCCTCTCGCGTGGTGCAAAGGGCGCCTGTTTCAAACAGCTCCGGCGTCAGGATGGCCGACAAGCTGCGGCGGAAGTTCTCGCGCCGCGCCTGCGTGTTGATCTCCTCCACCTTGCGGTTCAGCGCCATAATGTCGGAGTTTGTCAAAAAAGGCGAGATAAGCACAAGCGGCATATTCAGCACCCTGTGGGGCCGCACGGTGGAGATGACCAGCGCACTGCCGGTAAGCTGGTCAAGAAGGCTCTCCTTTGTAAAGACATTGGTAAGCAGGATTTTACCCTCCATGCGGCGGCTGATGCGGTCCGCCAAGCTGCTGTCCATATTGTAGTAGCTGGGGCAATACAGCACGGCAGGCACACGGTTTGCCAGTTCCTTCTGCGTTTCCAGCGCACCGCCCAGATGCAGCGCAATGTAGGCGATCTCGTCCTCGTCGAGCGTGATGCCTGTTTTTTCGCGGATGATGCCCGAAAGCTGCACGGACACATCGTAAATCAGCGGGCAGCTCTGGCGTATCTCACTGACAAGCGGATTTTTGCAGAAACTCCTGTTCTGCGCGCGCACCAGCAGATTGTGCGTATGCAGCGCAAAGCGGATGAAAAATTCCGGCTCGTCCAGATTGATGTCGTAAAAATCCTTTACGGTGTTGATGAGCTGGTGTACAAGGTCGGTGCAGTCGCTGCCGATATAGTCGGCAATGTTGTCGGGCGTGATGGACGCATAATCCAGCATTGAGGTACGGGAAACAAGCAGCAGCGCCATTTCATATTGCTCAGCTGCAGAGAAACGAATGCTGAAATTGCGAGCCAGCCTCTCGATCAGCTCCTGCGCGAGCTTTTCATTCTGTGGGTCCAGCGGATGCATATTACTTGGGGCCTCTGTGTAAACACAGCCGTTCTGTACACGGTTTATGGCGATGGCAATGTGCAAAAGCAGATTCAGTAGTGAATAGTCATTGATGAAGTAGTGGTTTTCGTTCAGCACATCCATGACATCCGCGCGTATTTTATCAATGTCAATGCTGGGAAAGGCAGCCTGCAGGGAGTCCGTGCTTGTAAATGCGCTGGCGGATTCATGGTACAACAGTCCGCTGAGCAGGCGGCGCTTGTTGCGTTCGCTGCCCGTCAGTGTTACAGTGTCCCCGCTGACGGTAAGGCTCAGGTCGTACTCCCGCGTCAGGCGGCGCATCTTGCCCATCAGTCCGTGAAAGGTCGTTGCGCTGATATAAATTTCATCGCACAGGTCGTACAGGTTCAGGCTACCGCCCTTCTGTACAAGGCGGTTCAGAATGTAGGTGCAGCGATCCTGCGCGTTCTGGGGAATATCGTTCGGGCTTTGGTGCAGCATCTGCTGCGCCATGGCGGGCGCAATGCGGTAACCGGTCGGCGTTGAGAGGATGGCGTCCGGGTATTGCGCATTGACTGCATTGATATAGTTATGTACCGTGCGCACCGATACCCCCAGCGAATTGGCAAGCTGGGTGGCATTGAGTTGCTGGTTTTGATCCAGCAATGTCTGCACGAGCTGGTTCTGCTTGCTAGCCATGAGCGGTGAATCCTTTCGTTGAATGAGTGGTAGGAAATCGGCTTGTCCCCTCCGGGCAGGGCGCTGCCGTGACTGCCGCATTGCGTAGTGGAGACACCCCACCGTACTTTTTATATTCATAGTATACCCCAACCCTGCCCAAAAAGAAAAGCAGCAATTTTCACAGGGGGTCTGCAAAAAGCTGTACAAAATGACAAGAAGTACGCTTTTCCTGTTGCAAAAATCTGTAAAAGCTGCTTTTTTGAGCAGGATGCACAAGTTTGGTGTGCAATTATTTTGCACATCGACGGATTGCACCAACGGTGTGCAAAAGTCAGAGTTGCACGGTGCAAAAAATTGCAGTATGCTGAAAACACAGAAAGGGCAATGACACGAAGGCCCGCAAAATATGAGGAATTTGACACGAAAGAGGTAAACGACTATGAAAAAGCACAATGTTCTGCTCGTCTGCGGTTCCGGCGCATCTTCCGGCTTTATGGCTGCCAACATCCGCAAGGCTGCCGCAGCTCGCGGCCTGTCCATCACCGTCAATGCACGCAGTGAGTCCACCGTTGAGGATTATGTCGATGAAATCGATTGCCTGATGATCGGACCTCACCTCGCATCTACCCTGCCCGATATGGAGGAAATCTGCGAGGGCTATGATGTCAAGGTCGGCGTCATTGAGCAGGCTGCCTACGCACGCCTGAACGGCGACGCTGCGCTGGATCAGATTCTTGCTCTGTTCGGCGAGGCCTGATACCCTACGGTACCAAGCAGGGAAGCGGCCCTGCACTAAATAGTGCTGCCGATGATCGACAGCATAAATGAGGAGGAAACCAATGGATAAACTCATTAAATGGCTCGAAAATTCTTTCGCGCCGAAACTGCAAAAGATCACGAACCTGACTTGGATCGTGGTCATCAAGGACTCGATGATGCAGCTGCTGCCCTTCATTCTGGCAGGCTCTATCTTCTGCGTCGGCACCATTCTGAATGACTACATTCCCGCACTGCCCAGCTTCTGGACTCCCTTCGGCTGGACGATGAGCAAAATCGGCCTGATGGCCTCCTTCCTGATCCCCTTTAACTATTGCGAGAAAAAGCGCTTCCGTAAGCAGCGCATCCTCGCAGGCTTCACGGGCATGATGCTCTTTATGATCTGCATCGACCCGCAGTCTGCGGAGGAAATGGGTCAGGGCCACGCCCTGTACGGTGCCAACGGCATGTTCGTTGCCATCTTTACCGGCATTATCGTTGGTATGGTCTTTGGTGCATTCGCCAAGTTCTCCTTCTTCAAAGAGGATTCCGTCATTCCCGACTTCGTTCGTCAGTGGTTTGACTCCCTGCTGCCCATTATGATTCTGATCGCGGGCGGCTGGCTGATCGTTCAGGTTGCCGGTGTCGATGTTGCCGGCGCTGTACAGGCCGTCTTTATGCCGCTGCAGAGTGCTTTGACCTCTCCTGTCGGCTTTGTGTTCTTCTGCTTCCTGAAGTGCTTCATCTACTCCATGGGTATCTCCACTTGGGTGCTTACCCCTGTTGATGAGCCCGTCAAGCTGGCTGTTATCGCCGCCAACCTTGAGCTGGTCGCTGCTGGCATTGCCACCTACCAGAATCTGGGCGTCTTTACCGAAACCTTCATGTTCTGCACCTACCTGTGGATCGGCGGTGTCGGCTGCACGCTGTCCCTCTGCCTGTTGATGATGTTCACCTGCAAATCCAGCGAGTTGAAGGCCCTCGGCCGCGCCTGCGTCGTGCCAGGCATCTTCAACATCAACGAGCCTGTCATCTTCGGCGCCATCGCCTGGAACCCCCTGCTGATGCTGCCTATGTGGCTTCAGGGCATCATCCTTCCCATCGTGACCTACATCTTCACGAAGGTTATCCCGTTTGCCCCCATCCCGCGCATCCAGTTCGACCTGTGGTACTGCCCGTACCCCATCAGCACCTTTATCGCTACGCAGGGCAGCATCACCGGCGTGATCTTCGCCATCCTGACCTTTGTTCTGTCTGCCGTCATCTGGTTCCCGTTCCTGAAGGCCTATGATGACCAGAAGGTTAAGGAAGAGACTGCCGCCATCAAGGCCTGATAGCCGCAAAACGCTTACAGGTGCCGCTTGATCTGTAAGTTGAAATTATGAAAAAGTACCGTCCGGCCGGCTCTACTCGACCGGGCGGTATTTTCATCAGAGCACAGTCAATAAGTCATACGATTTAACCACTACGAATACAAAGGAGCATTTTTATGGAAGAGGAAAAGAGCCCGATGACGGGTATGACCCAAGAAGAAAAAGACGAATATGTTATGGGCAAGGCCATGGATATCATCATGAGCTCCGGTGATGCCCGCCTGCACGCCAGCAAGGCTATGGATCACATTGCCAAGGGTGAGCTGGACGAGGCCAAGGCTGAGCTGAAAGAGGCTGACAAGCTGCAGGCCGAGGCCCACAATGTTCAGACCGAGATGATTCAGGGCGACATTCGCGGTGGTGATGAGAAGATGGGCTACTATGTCCTGTTTGCCCACGCACAGGATACCCTTATGACGATTCAGGTCGAGATCAACATGACCAAGAGTATGCTGAAGATTGCCAAAAACTATGAAAAGCGTCTTGCTGACCTTGAGGCCAAGGTGCAGGGCTGATTTCTGACAAGGAGAATCCAAAATGGAAAAGATGAGCAAATACAACGGTATGCCGAAAGACTTCCTCTGGGGCGGTGCACTGGCCGCCAACCAGATGGAGGGTGCATGGAAAGAGGGAGGCAAGGGCTGGTGCTTGGCGGACATCAACCGCAGCCAGTATGACATCCCGCCGGAAGAGCGCTATAACATGGAGATCGACACCGCATACATCAAGCGCGCTATGGACGAGGACGAAAAGTTCTACCCCAAACGCCGCGGCATCGACTTCTACCATACCTACAAGGAGGACATCAAGCTGCTGGCAGGCACCGGCATGAACAGCCTGCGCACCTCTATCAACTGGGCCCGCATCTTCCCCAATGGAGATGATGCCACGCCCAATGAGGAGGGCCTGAAGTTCTACGATGACCTCATCGACACGATCATTGCCAACGGCATGGAGCCGCTGATCACGGTCAGCCACTATGAGATGCCGCTGAATCTGACCTTGAAATACAACGGCTGGGCCAGCCGCGAGCTCGTTGACTTCTTTGTGAAGTATTGCGAGGTGCTGTTTAAGCGCTACAAGGGCAAGGTCCACAAGTGGATCCTTGTCAATCAGATCAACCTCATCGTCCACGAGAGCTTCAACCATCTGGGCATTGCCAGCGACAAGGTCGACAACCTGCTGGAGGCCAAGTATCAGGGCGTCCACAATGAGATGGTCGCCTGCGCCAAGGCCACCAAAATTGCCCATGAGATCGACCCTGCCAACGAGATCGGCATGATGTTCTGCTCCAACCTGACCTATCCCATCAGCCATCGCCCCGAGGATGTGTACTGGAATATGCGCCACAACCAGATGGAATATCTGTACGGCGACATCATGGTCCGCGGCTACTATCCCGGTTACGCCCTGCGCTATTACGATGAGCACAACATTCATATCAACTTCTACCCCGGCGACGAGGAGGCTCTGAAAGAGGGCACGGTCGATTTTGTATCGCTGAGCTACTACTACAGCCGCCTGTCCGGCGAGGAGCCGTACCTGCACACCGAGTTGGGTCAGGTGCCGAACCCCGATATTCCGGCCAGCGACTGGGGCTGGAGCATTGACCCCCTCGGCCTGCGCATTGCGCTGAACGAGTACTGGGACCGCTACCAGAAACCCCTCTACATCACCGAGAACGGCTTTGGTGCCTACGATAAGGTCGAGGCCGATGGCTCTATTCATGACCCGTATCGCATTGATTATCTGCGCAAGCATGTTGAGCAGGTTGTCGAGTCGGTCAAGGACGGCGTTGATGTGCGCGGTTACTATCCGTGGGGCCCCATCGACATCATCTCCTGCTCCTCCAGCGAGATCGAGAAGCGTTATGGCTTCATCTATGTCGACTATGACAACCAGTTCAACGGCACCGGCAAGCGCAGCCTGAAGGACAGCTACTACTGGTACAAGAAGGTTACCGCCTCTAACGGCGAGGACCTTGGTTAAGGAAGCTTTTTGACAAAAGCAAAATATCCGATTACAATGGAGTACGGACTGTGAAACAAAAGGAAACAGCGGCAGTGCTGATGGTGCTGATGGCAGCAGCCTGCTGGGGTGCAAACGGCATTTTTATCAATATCCTGACGGCCTACGGCGTCAACGGCGCCCAAATGACCCTTGTGCGTATGGCCTCGATGGCCATTCTGACAGGCATCTGGCTTGCAGCGAAAAACCCCGCCGCGCTGAAAATCGACCTGCGGGATTTTGTCTGGTTCGTCCCGGCAGGTGCACTGGGGCTGTTTATGTTCGGTCTGCTCTACACCTACTCCATCCAGCTTGTGGGTATGGGCACGGCTGCCGTGCTCATCTACCTTATGCCGTCCCTTGTCATGCTGTTCAGCATCGCGTTCCTGCATGAAAAGTTCACCCCCGGCAAGGGGCTGTGCCTTGTGCTCAGCCTGCTGGGGTGTGCGTTAGTCAGCGGAGTGGCAGGCGGCGTAACGCTGGATGCGGGCGGTGTGGCCTACGGCCTTGGTGCCGCGCTGTGCTACACACTGCAGAATATTCTGCTGGCTACCAAGCTGAAAAAGTACAGCCCGATGACAAATCTGTTTTACATGTTCCTCTTCAGTGCAGCGGCAAGCTTTGTGTTTACCGCCGCCGCAGGTGAACTGCCGGGGGTTGCCTATATCCTGACAACGCCCGGTGCGCTGGCCGCCAACCTCGGGTTGGGGCTGGTGTGCTCTTTGGCGGCGCAGTGGCTGTACACCGCCGCGCTGAAAACCATCCCTGCCAGCCGCGCGTCCATTGCCGCCACCTTTGAGCCTGTGGCCGCCGCGCTGTTCGGGCTGGTATTGTTCGGGCAGAAGATGGATGGATTCGGCGTAGCCGGCATTGTGTGCGAGATTGCCGCGCTGGTGCTTTTGCAGCTGTCGGCCCCCGCAAAACGGAAAGGATAAGCAAATGGCAAAGAAACAGACCCCCACGGCACAGGATTACCACAAGAGTGAGACCTACAGGAACGCTAATGCCGAGACCCGCCGCAATCTGCACCGTTATAAAACCGAGCTGAACATCACAGACGAGCAGATGAACTGGCTGCTGGCCTTGGAGGATGTGCGCCTGACACCGAAGGAGCGGCGCCGCAAGGGCAATGCCACCGCAGAAATGATGGTGATCGGCGCAATGGTCACATTTTTGCTGGCTGCCAATGTAGGGCAGCGGGCGTTTATGCTGATTGCCAGCGTATTCTTCATTTTTGCCGCAGGGCTGTACCTGTCTGGTGCCCTGAACCCCTACAGCATTGCTGTCCGAAAAATCAAAAAGCAACTGAAAGCTTACCCAAAAGTTCCGTCCTTTAAAGAGTGGAGCAAACCAGCCGACGAGGACGACAACGAATAAGCCATTCCCTTGCTGAGTTACACAGCATTCCTCATATTACACAAAGCCCCTGCCGCAGCACTGTGGCAGGGGCTTTGTGCCGTAGTGCGCCCAGCATGCTTTTACGGTAAATGATGCCTTTATCGGTTGCGGAAAAGGTGTGCAGCTGTGCCCATAATCGCGTTTCTGATACTTGCGAAGCTCGTAGTCCAAAGGAGAATTCCTGCTCGTAGGACTTCTCTTTTTTATTGCACACAACAGAGGTCAAGCACTCTTTTAGAGTTGTTTATTTATTGGGGCGTTCATTGCTGAACACAACCCTCTTAGGCGAGTGCATTTCGGCTCTTTTCAACGACTATTTCCCCGTTCAAGCACACCGTCTATCTCGGTTTATCACGCGGTTTATGTACCAAATCCTGTACCAAATGCTGAAAGCGTGATAGAATAATACATAATCAGATGAAACTTCAATTTGCGGTGTATCGCAGTATCGCTCCAATGACGAATCAAGATATAACCATCAAATGAGCGAATCGTGCAAGTCCCCACGATGAAGCCTATTGACCAGTAATTTATCGAAAATATTTCGTTAATACGTCAAACGCAAAATGCGAAATATGTAAAAATAGCTGTGTCACCCTCGATTTGACATCAATTTGACAGCATATCCATGGAGAATCACGGTTCGTTATGAAGCGTGATGAATGTCAGCAGAAATACGAACTGGGGTTTGCATAAAACCATAGAGCACTTCTTAGAGAAATCTGAGAGGTGCTCTTTTTGTTTATCCAGACGGTCAACTTCTGATAGTCAGACAATTCTGCGGGGGATTTATATGAAAAACGAGTACAAACCAATCAAGCCCATGAAGGAAGTGCCAAATCAGCTTCGTAAACTGCGCCGCCAGTTCTTGCGGTACCAGCAGGCAGAAATCGTGTACAGCTTGTCACACAAGAAACTGTTTGAACTTGCCAGCGATGCCGGTGCTATCTACCGCTTTGATAGTACCGTGCTCATTAGCCGAGATATTTTTGATGCCTACTTGGAACGCTTTCATGAGCCTGCCAGAAAAATCACTGCTGAGGAGGTCGAGGCTGAATGAGTGGTTCTGTCTGGATGTTCTCAGATCAAATTGACGATGAAGATATAGACTTCATGCAGCATGATTTTGTGACTTATAATATGGCGAGTATCTACTATGGGCTGGGGATGAAACCTGTTATCCGTATGTCGCATAAATGTGGGGCAATCTACAAAATTGGACGAAAGGTACTGATTCGCAGAAGCATCTTTGAGGAATACCTGCGTTTCCGGAGAAAGTCTGATGCGTAACTCAGTATAAAGTTATACCACAGGGTTGGGACTCTCAATAATATACAATTCGTTTTAGCTTACAGAATGTATTTTTGTGGGCTTGTTAAACTGCACCTTTTTAGTAGAGGACATGAGATGCAATACGATTACTTTTATGGCGCACAGGCAGAACAATTTTCATTCTATCGGATTCCAAAAGCGCTTTTTACGGACGCCCAATTCAAAGATTTGTCCACTGATGCCAAGGTGCTGTATGGCATATTGCTGGATCGTATGAGCCTGTCCCTCAAAAACCACTGGCTGGATGAGCAGAACCGCGTCTACATAATCTTCACCCTTGAGGAAATCATGGAGTCTTTGAACTGCGCCAATCAAAAAGCGACCCGCCTGATGGTAGAGCTTGAGAAGAAAGTCGGGTTGATTGAGCGTAAACGTCAAGGGCTGGGTAAACCATGCTTAATTTATGTAAAAAACTTCGTTACTCCGAAATAAATCCAGATTCATGAAAATCACACGGAACTAATACTGATAATAATTAGACTGATTATAGTGATACTGAGAATATAAATTACAGTTAGGAAAACAGAATAGGTGGTAGAGTATGCCCGGTGTAACAGAGCAGGAAATCGCCCAAGCGAAGCAGATGAATCTGTACCAATATATGCAGCTGTGCGAGCCAGACAACTTCAAACCGGAAGGACCCGGACAGTTCCGCCACAAAGGGCACAGCTCGTTGACCTTCGCAGAGGATGGTTCGTGGACGTACTTCAAAACGAAAGCTACCGGTCGCACCGCGCTGAACTATCTCATAGCGGTTGAAGGCGTTTCGTTTGTAGAAGCGGTGCGGGAAATCAATCGGATACAGGGCGGTGTCCGTCCTTCTTTCCAACCTGTAAAAGCACCCCCACCCCCTGCCGAGAAGAAACCGGCAAAGGAATTCAGGCTGCCGAAGCCAGATAAGAACAACTATGCTGCTACTGCCTATCTTCGCAAGCGCTGCATCCACCCCAATGTGCTGACGGTCTGTAAGCAAAAGAAAATCCTGTATCAGACGCGCTTCAAGGATCATCCGAATTGCGTATTTGTCGGGCGCGATGGAAACGGTGAACCCAAAGGCGGCAGCTTGCGCGGTTGTTCGCAAATCCAGTTTCGCCGTGATATTCCCGGCAGCAAAAAGATATATCCGTTCTACATCGAAGCTGCTGCCACTGCCGACACGGTGGAAGTGTACGAAGCGCCGATAGATGCGATGTCAGGCGCATCACTGAAAATCATGCAGCACACCGGAAACTGGCGCGGTGTTCACTATCTGGCGCTGGGCGGTACGGATTACGCTGCACTGGATGCGTTTCTTACATACTATCCGAACATAACCCATATTGTCCTGTGCCTTGATAATGACGAAGCCGGTAGAACCAGAACGCAGGACATTATCAAGCACTTGGATGGAAGCGGCAAAACCGTGGAAGACCGCCCGCCGACTATCGGCAAGGACTATAACGACACGCTGGTGCAGGTTACGCAGGAATACCAAAAACACTGTATCAGCTTGGATGATATTTTGGAGGAGGAAACCAGATGAAAACTATTGCTATCGCAAACCAGAAGGGCGGTACGGGCAAAACGACTACCGCGTATAACCTGGGCATTGCCCTTACCCAGCAGGGCTACCGCGTACTCATGGTGGACTTTGATCCGCAGGGCAACCTGTCCTGCTACTGCGGTATCCCGCCTGAGCAGGACCTTGAACAGACAATCACAGAACTGCTGATGAAGGTTGCCTATGAAAAGCCCCTCTCCCACAGAGAGTGCGTTTATCAGAGCAAGCGCACGGATGATTCTGCACCACAGGTGGATTTCATTCCGTCCAATCTCCGGCTTGCCAGCTTTGAATTGGCTACCAATTCAGATGTGAGCAGAATGAACTCTTTACTGAAAACGGTGTGGACTTTCATTTGACAGTGACGGACACTGGCAATCCAGACCGCGAGATGAACACGCCAAGCCGAGATCAAAACAGCACGGTGCAGGCGGCTAACGGTTTCAAAAAGCGGGATACAGTTGCAGCGGAACAGCCGATCATAGAGCCAGAGGTCGTTTCCCAATCAGTAAAGCAGCAGGAAAAGCAGCTTGATCTGCTTTCCTTGCTGCTGGACTTTATTCCGGTGGTGCTTGTGGGCGCGGTGCTCTTTGCAGTGTGCCGCAAGCATCGCCGTTGAGACCCGCAGGGGTAACCGGAGCGTGAGCGACGGTTAGCAAGCATTGCATCTGTATATACACAGATGCGCTCAGGGACACCCTGAAACCCGTTTTGGGGAATATTCCCCATGCCCTTTTGACGAGAAATGGACCGGATAGATGAAAAAGAACAGAGAACGACCAATCAGCAAACTGCTCTTTTTTTCGGAAGAAGAGCTTCAAATTATCCAGAAAAAGATGCAGGAAGCCGGGGTGACAAACTTCTCCGCTTATTGCCGGGAACAGCTGGTTAAGGGCGAAGTGCGTCATTACGATTTCCAGGTGCTTAAAGAGCAGACGGCTTATATTGGTCGCATCGCGGGCAGCATAAACCAAATTGCAAAACGCTGCAATGAAAATAAGTCGATTCACACCAATGATGTAGAGCAGCTGCGCCGAGAATTTCTTGAACTGAAAGCAGACTATCTGGAACGTGTGGTTAAGCTGTTGAGAAAAATTTATTGAATAGGAGAATGACGATATGAACCAAAATGAAGAAATCCGTGTGTTGTATGTGCAGCCGGGTAAGTACCCAGAGGAAATCAAGATACCTAATACGCTGGAAACTTTTCAAAAATATGTTTGTGGGAGTATAGAAAGCGTAAGATTGGACGGGGATGCCTATATCATCTGTAATGATGAAGGAAAGCTGCTTCCATTACCACCAAACCGCTTATATGGTCCAACGGATTTCTTCGCAGGTCCGTTTCTGATATGCGGAGACGGTGGCGAAGATCTGATAAGTTTGACGGATAGTCAAATTACAAAATATGAGAAAAAATATCACTCACCCCTGATTTTCATGGAGCTATATCCAAAGCCGATTACTCTCAAATGCACACCAGAATTGTATGCTAAATGCATGGGAGAGGAACATCAGCATGATGCACAGGAAATGAGCGCGATGAGAGATAAGTCCATTTGTATGGAAAATCGTGAAAATGGGCTTTGCTCTTATTGAAAAGCATGATATACTATTCTTACATTGTACTGATGTAAGGAGAGCAGCGATGGCAGGCACAGAACGGTATGTTCGTAACAGCACAGCAGATTTTCTTGTGTTCACGAAAGATTCAGAGACAGATGGCATAGAAGTTCGCGTTCAGGATCACGAGGTCTGGCTGACGCAAAAAGGTATCGGACAACTGTTTGATGTTGACCGCAGTGTTGTTGCCAAACATCTGCGGAATATTTTTGCGGAAAATGAATTATCCGAAAGTACAACTTGTGCAAAATTTGCACAAGTTGCAGATAATGGCAAGACCTATCACTACAAATTCTACTCCCTGCCCGCCATTATTGCTGTTGGCTACCGCACCAATTCTTCCCGTGCAACGCAATTCCGTCAATGGGCAACCAAAGTGCTGGATACATTTACCCGGCAGGGATATGTTCTGGATAAGGATCGGCTTATTAATGGGCAAATCTTTGATGAAGATTACTTCGACCATTTGGTTTCCGAAATACAGGAAATCCGCGCCAGCGAGCGCCGCTTTTACCAGAAAATTACGGATATTTATGCTACTGCCGTAGATTACTCGGTAGACAGCAAAACGACCAAAGACTTCTTTGCAACCGTTCAGAATAAAATGCACTACGCTGTTCACGGCAGTACTGCCGCAGAGGTCATTGTGCAACGGGCAGACCACACAAAAGACCACATGGGGTTGACCTCATGGAAGAATGCCCCAAACGGGAAGATAGTCAAAGCCGATGTTTCTGTTGCAAAGAACTATTTGCAGCAAGATGAGTTACAAGAACTGAATGAGATTGTAACAATGTACCTTGACTATGCAACGCGCCAAGCACGGCGGCATATTCCTATGACGATGCAGGACTGGGCAGAGAAACTGGACGCTTTCCTGCAATTCAACGATGCCGAAATTCTAAAAGATAAAGGAAAGGTTACAGCAGCAATCGCAAAGGTTTTCGCAGAAAGTGAATTTGAAAAGTACCGCGTTATACAGGACCGGCAGTACCAAAGCGATTTTGACCGCCTTATGATGGAGGCGGAATCAACAAAACAATAATTACAGGCAGATGCCCTATGTGAGACTCATTTCACATAGGGCATTTTTCTTTTCAGGGAGCTTCTTATGGCTATCACAAAAATCCACGCGATAAAATCTACTCTCGGCAAGGCACTGGCTTATATTGAAAACCCGGACAAGACCGATGGACAGATGCTGGTATCGGGTTACAACTGTGAACCGCAGACGGCTTCCATTGATTTTGAAATGACAGCTGTGCTTGCGCACAAAGCGCGGAACCTGAAAAGGAAGCGTTCGACAAATCTTGCCTATCACCTGATACAGTCCTTTTTGTCGGAGGACGCTGTGACCCCTGAGCAGGCCCATGAACTGGGGAAGAAACTGGCATTTGAATACACAGGCGGCAAGTACGAGTATGTGGTGGCGACCCACATTGATAAAGGTCATATCCATAACCACATCATGCTCAATGCAGTTTCCTTTTACGACTATAAGAAACTGAGGACGGTGCCTTACCGAACGGTACGTCAGGTACGGGATATTTCCGATCGCTTGTGCATGGAAGCGCATTTATCCGTAATTGATGATCCACAAAAGATTGGGCAACTGTATCCTGAAAACGCAGGGAAAAAGAAATCTGTATCAAACCGGACGGAAATCCGAAAGAGGCTGAATTTTTGCTTGGAGCGGGCAACGGATTATAGTCAGTTTCTTTCTATGGCAAAGGAACTGGAAATCACACCTACAATTCGAGGCAAGCATATAAGCTATTTGCTGGAGGGCGCGGGTCGAGCTGTCCGGGATAATAGCTTGTCCGATACCGATACATTTACTTATGCCGGTATTTGCGCCAGACTGTCCGACAATGCACAAGAGCAGAAATACCTGCGGGAAACAATTACAGGTATCCTTAGCTCAGCAACCGGCATGGCGGACTTCGCGGATAAGCTGAAAGTGGCAGGTATCGAAACCAAAGTAAAAAAAGCGACTGGACAGGTGCTGTACCGAGCCGCAGTGCTGGATGGTGCATGGGTTCCCGAAGATGCCCTCGGTTCCGAATTCACCAGTGAAGGAATTGAGTATGCGCTGAAGAATGGAAAAATGCAGCTTTCTGATGGGGCAGAGAATTCGCTGCTCGACCGCTATCAGAAATTGACGATTCAGTATCCAGAAGTTTGTACGGCAGCAGTGAAGTTAAGCAGCCGCCAAATTCTGTCTGCGGGAAAAAATGGTTTGGTTCTTCAGGTTCACGATGACAATGGAAACCCCGCCAAACTAATGGTCAACAAAAGCGATGTGACGACTTCGCCGGATGGCGAAATCACTTTCAATGTCGGAAACGACTTCTTTTATGACTTGGTTTATGAGGACGAAACCCACGGCACGATTCGAGGCGCAAAGCTGATCCAGCAGATTGACGAGGAAAACCATGTAGAGCCTGTGCAAGTCATCCTTTCGGAAAATCAGATAAAAGCTATGTCTATTCGAGGCGTGACGCTCCATCTACCGCAGAATGACATTGAACGACTATTCATACCTGAAAAATATGTGCTTCGTGATTTGGATACCGGGCAGTGTACAGTGCTTTTATATCCCAACCTGCAATATAGTTATGTCCCCATCGGAGATTCAAAGAAAAGGCTGAAAATACAAGGCGACCGTCTCTCCGAATTTCTGGGAAGTTCAATTAATCCTATAACGGAAAGCACTGGACTAAAGCGTAAAATTGCTGCGGTAGAACGGCGTGCAGGAATTGAAAATGCGAAGTTCCTCGGCAAAATGCTGCAAGGCATGACCGATAGTCGAATCCATACCACCGGCGATTACGATAAAGTTATACATAATCTTGGAAAAACGCAGATTGGACTTACAAATGAACTGGCAGAGGTGAAGCAGAAGCGAACTACCTACGCAGCTGCTGCAAAACATTTGCAGATATGCAAGACTTATAAGCCTGTATGGATGGAGTATGCAGCAAAACCCTTAAATCAAAAGATGGAATATTTCAATCAACATAGTACGGAACTTCAAGCATACCGCAATGCAGCAGCATACCTCGAAAAAGAGAGCATCGACCAATCGGTAGAGATTGATAAGGTAAATGTCCTCGCACAAGAAATGGGGCACCGGATGGATGAATTAGTGGAACAATTACGAGACGTAAATTTGCAGGAACAGAAAGTCCGTCAGGAACGGCAAACTCTTGCTGAAATCCGATCGGATTTGGTTGAATGAATACCTGACTTGTACAAATTCTTGCTGAAAGTTCAAAGTACAAATTATCGGACAAGCGAGGATTTATAATAGAGTTGGCGATACTATGCGCTTGTAGAAACCGAGGGCAACGGTCAAAGCCATCCGTTTACACCGTGGTCAAAATGCAAAAAGCGCAGCCGCAGATGTTCTCTGCGGCTGCGCTTCGATCCATTTTCAAAGCTTCGGCATCACTCAACGCCATATTGTTGTCTAAATAAATCAGCGACGATGTTTTGCTTTTGAGGCATCGGGCGGACAGACGAAGCCAGACTCGCCGCCTACTCCGCGCAGAGCTCCGACACCAGAGCGTCCATCTGCGCTTCGCTGGTTTGGTTCAGTGCGCCGCGCAGCGATACATCTGTTTCACACAGTCGGAGTTCCTTCATCTTTTCCAACTCGGCGCGCATCAGCCGCGCGGCAGCAGGGGCCCATGAGCCGTTTTCCATGAGGCCGATCCGGCGGTTTCGGAATCCCTTTGTCTGTAAATGATCCAAAAAGGCCTTCATGGGCGGGAATAAAATTTTGCTCTCTCCATCCTGCCCCATGCCGCTCTGTAAGGGTTCAAAACTCGCACAATACTCGATTCGTGAAACTTTTTTCATTCGTCTTGCGTCCTCTTGTGCCGTCCTTTTCGCCTCAAAAGTTGTAGAAAAATTGTAGAAAGTTGTAGTGCGTCTGTTATGGCATATTACTGGCACAGGAATGGCAGCATTCTGCTATGCTATCCCAGTATGCCGTATCCACCATAATCTCTACATGAAGAACGGCTTGTTTGTTTAATCGCAGACGCATACATATTATATGATAACCTCCAAGCCCATCCAAGTCAACGGTTTTTATTGAAACATTTTATGACTTTTATTTCCCTACCTTTAATAATTAGTAAAGAGGAGACTGCCATGCCTGAATACCAACTTCAAATTAAACAAGTGGTAGATTACCCACGATGCCGGATTTATCGTGAGTTCATCCACAAACTGATCAACGACCGGAGCATCCGCATAAACGGAGGCTCCGGCCTTTTTCATTTTACTGTACTTTGCAGCTATGCAAACTTCCGCACCTCATACCGCCGTATTGACGGGATCAGTTATACAGTCTCGCCCGGCGAATGGGTGTGCACCGTCAAGGAACTGTCTTGCTGGTTCCGCACCCGCTTTCATCGGCAGGCGCTGTCCATGCTGGATACCCTTCAGAAGCAGCACTTGATTTCCTATACACTGCTGGGCCGTGGCAATGTAGTCAAATATAAAATCCTCCACTGGGCCCGCCACAATTCCGCACTGGAGTACAATGCCCCATGCCAAAAGGATACCGGTTTTTTCTTCCTTCCAGTCTCTGTTGCCCTGGAACTGGTCAGCTCTGCCCGCTGCTCTGAAATGGACATCATTCTGGATCTGTGGATATCCGCTGTCTACAACGATACGCAGGTGCAGGGGTCAGAGGTCGGTCCGGTAGCCTACTTTCGCAATGGTACAGGAAACCCGTTAGTCAGTTATACCGAACTCTCCTGCCGCTGGGGGCTGTCACGCGCCACCGTATGCCGGATACTGAAAAAGCTGGACAGTCTTGGGTATATCTCTATCATGTCGTTTCCCGGCCGGCATGGAAGCGTGATCTACCTGCAGAACTACCTGTCCACCATGTTTGAGATTTCCGATGTTTTAATCGACAAGGAGGAAGTTGCCATGACCTTAAACATTCATCTGGAGCTTCCGGAAACTGCTGAAACCGAAGAGAGCCATTCCATCTCTGAGCATGAGGTCATTGTTTCGGATGCACTTTCCAGCGTTTCAAAATCGCACATTGAAACGATACTCCGCAAGATGGCTGACATCCTATCTACGCAAGGGATTTCCTGCTTTTCCTGTCCGCTCTCCCGCTATAAGTTATATCCCTTATCGGACGACTGCTGGGAAGAGTTGATTCCGCGTGCGCGAGGGAAATCTACGGCCCACTTTGGTCTGACCATCCTCTGCGGCACAAACGCTTCAATCGCCACTTTTGAACTTACACTCACTCCCTTTGAGGAGCACGAAAATAGGAGGAACCTGAAATGAGAAAATTTGTTGAACCTGATGTTGCTGATAATCCCCTGTACCATGACACCTGGAAACTGCTGAAAAAATACCGGGATGTTGTGTGGAGCCTGGAGCTTTCTGTCCAGCATGTCCGCACCAAGTTTGAGATCGAGTATGGCACCTCCATCGAGGATTTTCTGGATTCAGTCTATCTGGCTGGCGCTGATTTGGCCGGAAGTGACATCGAGCACCATGCCAAATGCATTGAACGCAGCCACAAAATGCTCAAGCTGCTGGATTCCGCAATCGAATTGCTGCGTACCAAGCACAAAAACGGTGAGGCATATTACTGGCTGCTGTACTACTCCTTCCTCTCGCCGCAGCAGCTCAAAAATGTTGAGGAAATCATCGAGACCCTACGACCGCATATTCGTGACATCAGTTTCAGAACCTACTACCGCAAACGCCGGGAAGCTATTGAAGCCCTCAGTTCCGTCCTTTGGGGCTATACCTCCAAGGACAGTTTAGACATGCTGGAACAGTTCTTTCCAGAGACAAAATCACCTTCCGGACAATCGGGCAAATAATTGGCACAATTCGGGAACAAAATTGGCATGGTTCTGCTCTTTCAGTGTAAATACCGATGTGTTAAACTGAATATGCTCAAACTTGCACCCAAAACCGAACAGGACAGTAACGGCACCTTTCATCAGGGTGCTTTTTTGCTGCCCAGATGGCCGCCCGGCCATTTGAAAGCCCACATTTGTTTTGACAGGTGTGGGTTTTTCTGTTCCCTATTGAGCATCAAAAAATCATTCAGAATTGGAGGATCGCAAATTGAAGAAAACGAAAACCCCTCAAACTCCGCAGCTTCAGGAGCCGGATACCCAGTCCAAGCGCAGGCTTTCGCTGCCCAAAGTGGCTTACAGCGCCTTCCTGTGTGTGATGATGTCCATGATGTTCTGCCAGCCGGCTTATGCGGCAACAGATGTATGGACCAAGGCCAAAGAGATCATGCAGGATGTATACACCCAAATCCTTGCCATCTCCACTATCGCCGCCATCGTCACTGCTTCGGTAGCCTTGCTGCTCATGAACTTCTCCCGTTCCGGACGGACGGTAGATGAAAGCCGCGCCTGGCTCAAACGAATCTGTATCACCTGGGCTATCCTCAATGGCTTGGGCTTTATCATGGCGTATGTGACACCGCTCTTTAGTGGTGGACAATGGACAGGCTGATTGACCGTCTGACTGCTCGCCGGAAAGGAGGCTTGCATTTATGGGCATTTTAGACGGCATAGTGGAATGGATCGCAGAACAGGTAATGGCCGGTCTTGATCTGGTGACCACATCGGTTTTGGGTGCGCTGGGCTGTGATATGGCTGTATTTCTGCGTTATTTTCCCGCAGCAGAGACTATGTACTCTGTTTTCGTGGCTCTGGCAATCGGGATCATCCTGCTCAACTGGGTCTGGCAGTTATTCAAAAACTTCGGTCTTGGCGCAGGTGTGGAAGCAGAAGACCCGGTAAAGCTGAGTATCCGTTCCGTTATTTTTATCCTGCTGACGCTCTTTTCAGATGAGATCGTCAATATTGTTCTTACCATCGGCGGCACCCCCTACCACTGGATCATGGAGTCCGACCTTCCTGCATTAAGCTTTGCAGACTTCAATTCCGTGATGTTGGTCATCATCGGTGTGTGTGCCAATGGGGCTGTGGCGCTGATTACCTTGATTTTGGTTCTCATCCTGGCCTGGAACTACCTAAAACTTCTGTTCGAGGCAGCCGAACGGTATGTGCTGCTCGGTGTACTGGTCTACACGGCTCCTGTGGCTTTTTCTATGGGCGCCAGCCAGACCACAGCAAACATCTGGAAATCCTGGTGCCGGATGCTTGGTGGTCAAATTTTCCTATTGGTCATGAACGCCTGGTGCCTGCGCCTGTTCACAAGCATGGTGGGGTCCTTCCTTGCGAACCCGCTTTCGTTGTAAGGAGGTCTTATCCTTGAAGAAACTCAAAAAAATTTTGTTTGCGGCCTTTACAGTCGCAATTCTCTCCTGCCTGCTCTGCCAGCCGGCTTTTGCCGCTATCTCCGAAAGCGATGTGCAGGCTCAGGTAGACGCTGTGGGAAAAGAAGCCGTTTCCGGCAATGTGTTTATCTGGTTTCTCTGTGCTATCGGCTTTCTCAAAGTCGGCCAGAAAATCGATTCCTTCCTCTCCAGTCTTGGTGTCAATGTAGGACATACCGGCGGCAGCATGCTGGCTGAGGCTATGATTGCTGCCAGAGGCATCGGCGGCATCAAGAACTTTTCCAGTCACCACTTTGGCGGCGGGAGAAACAGCAGTTCCACCAATGTCAACTCAAACGGTGGTAAAGGCAGCGGCGGCTTTGGAGCAGGGTTTGCCAGCGGCGGTCTTGCTGGAGTGGTGAGCCGAAAAGTCACAAACAGCGCCATCAAAACAGCCACCACAACTCCTGGCTCCAAGCCTTCCGGTCTTGGCAGTCTTTTAGGCGATGCTGCAGCCGGAGGGATCGGCGGCCATATGTACGCTTCTTCCGTCAGTAAGGGCGGCAATTTTGCCAACAATGTAATCGGCAGCGTAGCCACGGGCAGTATCAGCCAGATGGGTTCCATTTCCGGTGAAAAAGCCGCCGAAGCCCTGCACTCTTACATGGGATATGCGGCACTGGAATCCGGAGCTGAAAATATTCCAACCTTCCAAAATGTCGAAATCGGCGGCGGCCGCATCACCGGAACAGAAGTGACCGAGGAACATCCCGAAGGCATCTCCTTTGGTATGTACCACGCAGACCAATATGTTGCCCCGGAAGGCCAGTACACCACCGTTCATGCCGTGGATGGCACAGCATGGTATAAGCAGTACGCTGTGGATGCTGTTGACAAATCGCCCTATATGGCTCCTGACGGTTCTATCGCCTTCAACGAGTCCATTGTCAAAAAGCTGCCTCCAGCCCCGAGGAGAAAGGACAAGATATAAATGCCAGAAGATCAAAAAAGCAGTTTTTCCGAAGCTGTGGAGACCGGTGCCTCCGCAGCGCATACCATCCGCGGCGCAATCAAAACCGGAAAAGCTATTTCCTCCGCTGCCAAAGGCGCTGCCGCAGGCGGTCCTTACGGTGCAGTTGCAGGCGCAGTGTGGGCAGGCCGGAAGCATATCGGGAAAATCATTGTGGCAGTCATTGCCCTGCTTATGCTGCCGGTATTATTTGTTCTCATGCTCCCCGGTCTTATTTTCGGCGGACTGACCAATGCCTTTTCGCCATCTGACCCCGAAATTCCGATTTTGAATAGCGAAACAGCGATTATTGAGAACGCCAACGAGATCACCTTTACCCTCAACGGCATCTTGGGCGAGGCACTGGATGATGTACTTGCCCGGATCGAAGCTGACTTTGCGGCATCGGGAGCCGACCATATGGAGGTCAAAAATGCCTATTCCGGCGGTCCCATTTATAACGCCAACCTGTTTATCTCTCAGTATTGTGCGGCCAAAGACAAGGATTTTGAAAGCATTTCTCTGAATGACCTTGCCGCCACCCTGCGTGAAAACAAACAGCATCTATATTCCTACACCAGCAAGCAAGAGATTCGTGAGAGCACCGTGACTGATCCGGAGACTGGGGAAGAAACAACGGTGTCCGAAACATGGATGGTCTATACTGTCCGTTACAACGGTAAGTCCTATTTTTCTGATGTTGTATTCCAGCTTACCGATGACCAAAAGGAGCTTGCATCTGATTACGCCTCCAACCTGAGCCTGTTCTTGGGCGATGGTCTGCTGCAAAATCTGGAAGCGTGGACCGGAAACAGCATCACCGCTCTGGGCGATGTTACTTTCACCGACGGGATCACACCTGTTGTTTACTACAATCAGCTGGATGAACGCTATGCCGGTAAAGCATATGGTACGGACAATATTGGCGGTTATGGCTGCGGCCCTACCGCTATGGCAATCGTGGTGTCCTCTCTGACGGACGATATGGTTGACCCTGTGGAGATGGCCGAGTGGTCTTACAACAACGGCTACTGGTGTAAAAGCAGTGGTTCTTACCATGCGCTGATACCTGCCGCCGCTGGGGAATGGGGGCTTCCGGTTTCCGGCTGTACCACTGCGGAACCACAGCGCATCACAGACGCACTGGCTAATGGTAAACTGGTAGTAGCAATCATGTCTGAAGGCCACTTTACCTCTTCCGGTCACTTCATTGTCCTGCGTGGCGTAAAAGACGGCAAGATCATGGTGGCTGACCCTGCCAGTTACACACGGAGCGAACAGCTCTGGGATCTGTCCATTATCTTAAATGAGGCCAGCCGGCGCGCTGGAGCTGGCGGTCCGTTCTGGATTATCGGCTGATGTGCCCGCCCGGCTTCGGAAACGAGGTTAATCATGAATCATAAAATCGACCGAGATACCTACATAATACCACCGAATTTCATCGAGTCAGGCACCTTCTTCGGTGGTATGTTCAAAGCCCGCAATGTGATTGAAGCCGGCATCCTGGCATTTGCCATTGGTGTGCCGGTTTTTTCATTGCTTCCTCTTGGCCTGACTGCCCGTATCATCGCTTTGTGCCTGACCGCACTGCCAGCAGCATTGGTGGCGCTTATCGGAATTTCCGGTGAGAGCCTTTCCTCTTTTCTGCTGATTTTCATAAAGTACCTGCGAAACCGCCGCATTGTAGGCGGTAACAGCGCAGAAGATGCGGTTCCTGCGGCAGAGCATGGCGGCAAGCATATTAAAAAGAAGGCACACAAGCCCGATAAGGCTCCCAGGCGGTCACGGCGCTCCGGCAGAGAGGATTTCCCAGCGGAGTTTGATGAAGTTCGTAGCTACGAGATCCGCCAAAAACTCCGTCCTGTGAAAAAGCAGAAGCCTGCCAAGGAGAAGAAAGCCGCCAAGCAAAAAAAGAAGGTCTCCAAAGAGCGCAAAGTAAAACGCCCTATCCGCACTCAGGAGCCGAAGCCCGCCTGCCTTAACCCGGTAGCAGATTATCTGCCGATTTCCAAAATTGAAAACGGCATCATCTACACGAAGGACCACCGCTATGTCAAGGTCGTCGAGGTAGTACCCATCAATTTTATGCTGCGCAGCGCCCAGGAACAGCGGAACATCATCTATTCCTTTGTGTCCTACTTGAAAATCAGCCCCATCAAGCTGCAAATCAAGGTACTAACACGTCGGGCAGAGATCAACCGCCATCTGGATACCGTTCGGAAGGAGATGGAACAGGAGACCAATGAACAGTGTCTGCTCATGCAGGAAGACTACCTCCAGTTCGTTCAACAGATCGGTTCCCGTGAGGCAATTACCCGACGTTTCTTCCTGATTTTTGAATATGAGCCGTGGAGCAACACCAAGCGCTCTGATGAAGAAGGCGAGGCAATCAATGCCCTGCAAAGTGCAGTCCATACTGCTACCAACTACCTCCGTCAGTGCGGTAACGAGGTCATCGTTCCGGAAAACTGGGATGAGTTTACCGTAGATGTCCTCTATAACCTGCTCTGTAGAAATGAAAGTGCTGTAAAGCCGCTCTCCGTCCGGGCACAGGAGGTTGTGGCTGAGTACCTTGCCAAAGGGCGCGACAGTGAGATCGACCATATCCCTGCCACCGAATTCTGTGCGCCAAAAAGCATTGACTTCACGCATGGTCACCATATCTGCATTGACGGTCTGTATTATGCTTATTTGCTGGTGCCCTCTGATGGCTACAAAACGCAGGTTCCAGCCGGCTGGCTCAGTCTTATCGTCAATGCCGGTGATGGGATCGATATGGATATGTTCCTCTCCCGTCAGCCCAAAGAAACCATCATCCAGAAAGTCGGACAGCAGCTGCGTATCAACCGTTCCAAAATCAAGGACGCCAGCGACACCAACACCGACTTTGATGACATTGATGGCGCTATCCGAAGCGGGTACTTTCTCAAAGAGGGCCTTGCCAACAACGAGGACTTCTACTACTTGAATCTGCTGATTACCATTACTGCCTCCAACGAGGAAGACTTGGAATGGAAGGTCAGTGAAATGAAAAAGCTCCTGCTCTCACAGGACATGAACGCCTGCACCTGCCATTTTCGAGAGGAACAGGCGTTTTTATCTGCCCTGCCATTGGTGGCAATGGAAAAGAAACTGTATGAGCGGGGTAAGCGCAACCTGCTGACAGGCGGTGCGGCAAGCTGTTATCCCTTTACATCCTATGAGATGTGTGATGATAACGGTATCCTGCTGGGTGTCAACAAGTACAACAGTTCCCTTATTATCGTGGACATCTTCAATTCTGCGGTCTATAAGAACGCCAATATGTCGATCCTTGGCACGAGCGGAGCCGGCAAAACCTTTACCATGCAGTTGATGGCGCTGCGAATGAGGCGGAAAAATATCCCCATTTTCATTGTTGCGCCCCTAAAAGGCCATGAATTCCATCGCGCCTGCTCCAATGTGGGCGGCTCCTTTATCCAGATTTCACCGGCCAGTCCCCACTGCATCAATGTCATGGAGATTCGGCGGGTAGACCGCTCGGTGAATGAACTTCTGGACGGTCCAGGCATCCAGTTATCTGAACTTGCAGCAAAGATCCAGCAGCTCCACATATTTTTCAGTCTGCTGATCCCCGATATGTCTCACGAGGAACGACAGCTTTTGGACGAAGCCCTTGTTCGTACCTATAACACAAAAGGCATCACTCATGATAACGCCTCTTTGGAAGACCCTGCTCAGCCCGGCCAGTACCGTGAGATGCCGGTGCTTGGTGACCTGTACGAAATTTTGAAAACCTCCAAGGAAACGATGCGCATGGCCCACATCCTAAACCGTCTGGTAAACGGAAGCGCCAGCACCTTCAATAAGCAGACCAATGTTCGGCTCGACAACAAGTACACTGTTTTGGATATTTCCTCCCTCACCGGAGACCTGCTCACCGTAGGTATGTTTGTGGCGCTGGACTTTGTTTGGGACAGAGCCAAAGCCGACCGTACAGAAGAAAAAGCCATCTTCATTGATGAGTGTTGGCAGCTTCTATCCGGTGCCGGTGCTGCTGGTGTAAGATTGGCCGGCGATTTTCTTTTGGAAATTGCCAAAACCATACGCGGTTACGGCGGCGCCTCGATTTTTGCAAGCCAGGATCTTGCCGATTTCTTTGACCTTGACGGCGGCAGATTTGGTAAGGGCATCATCAACAACTCCAAGACCAAGATCATTCTGAATCTGGAGGACGACGAAGCCCAGCGGGTACAGGAAGCCCTGCACCTGTCCGATGCTGAAACAATGGAGATCACTCACTTTGAAAGAGGTCACGGTCTGATTTCTACCAATAACAACAATATTATGGTGGAGTTCAAAGCCAGCCCTCTGGAAAAGGATCTGATCACTACCGACCGCCGCGAGCTGCGTGAAATCGTAGAGCGAAAACGCCGTGAACAATCCACATCTGCCGAACAGCAGATATAACAATTTGAAAGGCGAGGTGATTCCCATGTGCAACTTTCCTGCCAGACGCCGCTATGCGTCTGCTTTGCGTCTGTATTACGCCTAAAAGCCAGTTTTGCCAGCCAGATCATCTTTTTAGCTTACACTGACTGGCTTTCCTTCCTATTTAATGCGTCTTGAATACGCCTATATTACGCCATTGGAGGTGATACCCATGAAGACCAGGGCTGAAATCTATGGAAATGAAGCTGCGGCTCTGCTGCGGATCGTCACGATGTATCCCGGTCTCAATATGCAGCAGCTTCTTTGCTTTCACCCTGGCAAAGAAGAAATCATCAAGACCCTGCTCTCCCATCTGCAAAAGCAGGGCCGTATTTTTCAAACTGATACAGGCGGTTACTTTCCATCTGGTTGGGCAGCAAAATCGGACAGCTCCCTGATACGGGCTGCCTGGGTACTCTTGGATTTTATCGGGCAGGTGGAATACCATGCTCCCGGTGATTTTCCGGTCAAGCTTATCTTCTTTGCAAACGGTGAACTATACGAAATCGTCTACGCAGCTTCCGGCCAGGAGGCCCTGATCAACCATGCGCTTCGGGATGACCGCAGCGGTGGACGCCGCATCATTTTGGTCGATAATCCGGAAGACATTCGCCGCATTGACTGCCCTGGCATTTCCGGTTTCTGCACCGTGGATGCAGCGGGCCAGGTGCATTACTTTAAAAAAACAGGAGGAACTTGATTGGAACGAAAAATCATCTCACACCGGATTGGAAGCATTCTTGATGATATATCCCGTTTGAGCAATGCTCTTTACGCGATGGATACCACGGATATTCAGCGCTATCCGGACAACTATGAAGTCTTATCCACTGATGCCGCCCTGCGGGCAGAGAAAATTGCCTGCAGGCTACGGCATTTGATATATTCCAGCACCACCATCCGCAAAGGCGATTACCTGACATCCGCCGGTATTGTACACGGAATTGAGGTTGTCTATGAGGACGGTGTACTGGAGGTCACCCTGCCTGGCCTGCTCCCAAAACGCAAGCAGAGGCAAAACACTGAGTTTCTGCTCGACCCGTTCTACTTCTCATTGGAGCAATACGCCAAAGAGCATCCCATGCCCCACTTCAGCGATTGTGTGGTGTGCTTTACGCAGGTTTATGACCAGTGCCTTCCCACCCGGCGTATCCGTGACTACGACAATCTGGAAGAAAAGCAGCTTCTGGATGTCCTCTCCACCTTCGTCATGGCTGACGATACCGGCCTGCTCTGCGATGCCTACAACACCGCTGCGCTGGGCGAAAAGGACTGTACCAGAATCAGTGTCATGGAAAAAAAGCGGTTTCCCGCCTGGCTTGCTGAGCATGAAAACACCCTAAAATCCATCTCGGATTTTTGAGCATTTTCAGCCATTGCTTGTCCGACCTGCCGCAACATCGTATTTCGCCCCGGATTTCGGGGCTTTTTTCTGTCGTTACACCACGGATTTTTACCGAAGTTCCTTGCAGTCTCGGTAAAAGCCACACACCACAAGGAGGTGATCACTTGGGAAATTCCCACAGCCAGACACGATGGCGTACAAGCTTCTCTCTCTGACTGCCATCTCCGGCGAGTTCCCCACAGACCAGCTTAACAGACTTCCCGGCAGTCCATATTATCTGGAGTCTGTTATCACTGCACTGAAAAAAGACGGGCTGCTGCGTACCTATTACCGGGATAAACTGCGCGGCTACCGTCTGGGGCCGCGAGCCAAAGCCACTCTACTGGATAGCCGACCGGACAGGTTTGCCAGCTACCTGACGGGAGATACCGACACCAACCGTTTGAAATGCGAAATTGACCGAAGACTCCGGCTACACCGCCTGGCAGAAACCTATATGACCATGGATAATGCGGGTGTATGTGTGTATCGGGATGAAAAACCGGCAATTTTTGCGCCGGAGGGTTACGCTGGCGGCAGGATTGTCTATCCTGCTTTTTTCAGTTCCAGAGAAGTGAAAGAAATGGGGATCGACACCACGAAGATCCGCAGTTCCCGCTCCACTGGAATACTCCTTGCGCCCTCCGGCATCTTCGTGACCTACAACAGCAGCAGCGCCCTGATGAAGTGGCGCTACAAATCGGAAATGCGGGTCAAGGCATTGATTTGGAGCGTAATCTGCCAACAGCGCCTGTCCCCACAGTTTCGCCATGAGGATGTTCATGGACTGATTCTGGGCAACAGCATGGATCTGGCTTACCAGATTTTGACCAGCACCGGAGGACGCAAACATGATTTCTTCATGCTGGATGGCAGCTATGAGCATTTTCTTTATCTTACCAACGACCATCAGGGGGAGGTGATACTTGCACTGTTGTGCGACCCTGGGAAAACTGCGGAGCTGGATCGCATTCTGCTCCAAGGTCTTACTGCGAGGCAGCCCGGACTGGCTATTGAGCATGACGGCATTTCACCGGATGGCTCACCAGTCCTATTTGGCTATTTCTGCGATCTGCCCCGTATCGCACGCTTTAACACCTCTCTCGAACTATCCGAGCGCCCGGGCACACTGATCTGCTTTGACTTCCAGGCAGAGGTACTTCGCAGCTACTGCGGTTCCCGGATGCGCTTCCAGACCATTGACTTCACAAAATTCGAGGGGAGGTTGTTCCCATAAACAAGAAAAAACTGATCGTGAGCCTGATTGCAGCGCCCTTTGCCATTCTTGCAATCCTATACGCAGGCGGCTTTCTGGCACAGCTTTTGGGTAACTATGCAACCTGGAAACAGGGCGGCGGTATTCCCGGCGATGGTACTTCACCGCTGGCCGCTTCGCCCGACTTCCTTCTCTGCCTTTCCTCTGTGCTCCGACCGCCTTATGGCGTGTATGGCATTTTGATCTGCATTGGCTTGTTAGCAGTGCTGCTCATCATGGTCATGCGCATGGGATATGGTGATGCCGGCGAGTATGATGAAGACCGTAATTTCTCCTACTCCGCCAAAGGCACTTATGGCACCTCCGGCTGGATGTCCCGCAAAGAAATGTCCGGCGTACTGGATCTGGTGCCCGATCTGCGCAAACACAAGGGTGTTGTACTGGGTATGCTGGATGGCAAAGCAGTCTGCATACCGGAAGATACCAGAATCAACAGTAATCTGGCAGTCTACGGTGCCAGTGGTTCCATGAAAACCCGTTCGTTTTGTATGAACCGTATCCTTCAGGCCACTGTCCGAGGCGAAAATGGCGCCGGAGAATCGTTGATCATCTGCGATCCCAAATCGGAATTGTACGAGAAGTCAAGCGAATTTCTCCGCAGCCGGGGCTATTGTGTCAAGGTATTCAACCTCGTTTCGCCTGAAAACTCAGATTCCTGGTGTTGCCTTGCCGAAGTTGAGGGACAGGAACTAATGGCCCAGCTTTTTGTAGATGTCATCATCAAGAACACCACGAACAACGGCAAGAGCGACCATTTCTGGGATGCCTGCGAGATGAATCTGCTCAAGGCCTTGGTACTGTATGTGGATCAAGGCTATGCGGAAGAAAACCGCAACATTGGCGAAGTCTACCGGCTGCTGACTCTCAATGGGGAATCCCAACTTGACACATTGTTCGAGGCGCTTCCTTCCACGCACCCTGCCAAAGCACCCTACAGCCTGTTCAAGCAGGCCAGCGACACAGTGCGAAGCGGCGTGATTATCGGTCTGGGCAGCCGCCTGCAGGTATTCCAGTCTGAGCTGATCAAAAAAATTACCGCTAAGAATGAGATCGATCTGGAGCTTCCGGGTCAGCAGCCCTGTGCCTACTTCCTCGTTACCAGCGACCAGGACAGCACCTTTGATTTTCTGGCCTCGCTGTTTCTATCTTTCTGCTTCATCAAACTGGTGCGATATGCAGACCACAACTGCGAGGGCGGCAAACTGCCTGTGCCTGTCCATATCCTTGGGGAAGAACTGACAGCGTGCGGCACGATCCCCGACCTCTCCCGCCGGCTCAGCGTAATACGCTCCCGGAATATCTCCATGTCCTGTGTGTTCCAAAATCTCGCAGGATTGCAGAACAGATACCCGCAGAATTTGTGGCAGGAAATCATTGGAAACTGTGACGCGCAGTTGTTTTTAGGCTGTACAGACCAGCTTACTGCCGAATTTATTTCTGCCAGGACAGGGCTTGCCTCTGTAGCAGTATCCAGTAAATCCAAACAGCTGGGCACCTGGCGTATCTCCAACTATACACCGGAGTTTCGTGAGACCTCCGGTGTTGGAAAACGCCCTGTACTTACTCCTGATGAAGTCCTGCGGCTCCCGCTAGATCAGGCGCTCATCATCATCCGTGGCAAGAAGGTTCTGCAGGTAGACAAAATGGATTACTCAAAACACCCGGAAGCCAAGTACCTGCGTTCCTGCAAAGCATCTGCCCATGTGCCGGAATGGCGTCGCTTGGAAGAAGAAGCCGCCAAAACACCGCAGCCCACGCCGAAACCGGCTCCTGCAGCAAAGAAACCGGCAAAGCGCAAAGCCACCAAGCCGGCATCCCCCACGGATAAATCACCCAAAGAGGCTCCGGCCCCTAAATCTGCCGGTACGCCGGAAGGCATTATCACCACAGACAAGGATTCCATCCTGTCTTGAACAAAACTATCAAATTCATAGGAGGTTTTAATCTATGGCAACCAAGAAAAAAGAACTTCTGGAACAGGACGCTCCTGTTACCGAAACCGTTATGTCGGAAGGCGAAACTCTGCTGGCCGATACCGCTCAACCTGAATCCCTTCCTGCTGACGCTGGCGATGGTCTGGATTTGAACGAACTGCTGGGGCAGATGGATCAGCCCCAGGAGGACACCTCTGCCGAAGATATGGCTGAAGATCCCCTTCCTGAACTCACCGAGGAGGAAATGTTCGGGGATACGCCTGCTGAAACAGACGATCAAAGCACTGCTCCCACTGATATGCCGGAAGACTCTGATGTGCAGCCGCCTGATGTTTACGAAAATAACGCCGACGCTGTGCAGGAAGCCCCTGCACCTCCCAAGCCCAAGCGTACCAGCCGAAAGAAGAAAGAAGCCGCTGCTCCTGAAAAAACTGTCACAGAGGAAGTTCCTGCCGAAACAACAGAGTCGGCGGATACAGCCGACACTATTCTTGATACGGAGGAACCTGCTGTGGAGCCTGATGTTCCTGTCGTGGAGGAAGCTGCCGCTCCTGCCCCCACTCCTTCTCCTCCCCGGCGTCAGCCCCGCCCCCAGCGCAGCGAGGTCCCCGTCCTTACCATCCGCAGCCGGGATGATGTCGAGACTGCCGAAGACCGTGATGATGTAATCTGGCATGAAATCCATAATGCCTACCGCACCCGCAAGATCATCACCGGCAAGCTGGGCGGCATTGAACAGCTGGACAACCGCAAGACGGTGGCAGTTGTGGATTACAAGGGGTTCCGTGTCATTATCCCTATCAAGGAAATGATGATCAATCTGGGCCGCAGCCCTTCCGGTCAGGAATATACCGACCTTATGCTGCGCCAAAATAAAATCCTCGGCAACATGCTCGGCGCTGACATTGACTTCATCGTGCGTGGTATCGACTCCAAAACCCGCAGCGTAGTTGCCAGCCGCAAGGAGGCCATGCTGCGCAAACGCCAGATTTTCTATCTGGATACGGATGCTGCCGGTATGTACCGTGTCTATGAGGGCCGCATCGTCCAGGCGCGTGTGATTGCAGTGGCCGAAAAGGTTGTGCGCGTGGAAGTTTTCGGCGTTGAAACCTCCATTCTTGCCCGTGACCTTGCCTGGGACTGGATCGGTGACGCCCATGAGCGTTTTTCCGTAGGCGACGAGGTGCTGGTCCGTATTCTCAGCGTGCGGCGCAACAGTTTGGAGGACTTGGGCATCAAGGCTGACATCAAGAGTATTTCCGAGAACACCGACAGGGACAACCTGCAGAAGTGCCGTATCCAAGGCAAGTATGCCGGCCGTGTCACAGATGTCCACAAGGGCGTTGTCTATGTGCGTCTCTCCAATGGCGTCAATGCGGTAGCCCATTCCTGCTATGACTACCGGATGCCCGGCAAAAAGGACGATGTATCTTTTGCCGTCACCCGTCTGGATATGGAGCGGGGTGTGGCCGTAGGTATTATTACCCGGATCATCCGTCAGAACCTGTAAGCAAAGTGCCTGGGAAGCAGCGGCGAACTGTTTCCCAGGCTTGCTTTTTATCATTACCGAAACTCCCACCGCATATCCTCTCCACGCGACTGTTCTCTTAAATCCTCTATATAGATTTTTATTTTTCGTTTGCGTTGATTTTTCACAAAAATGCGGATATAATATATTATAGCAAGGATTTAGGAGGTTGTTTTATGCTGATTCAATTTAGTGTAGAGAACTTTCTCTCTATCAAAGATAATGTCGTGTTATCCCTGCTTGCCAGTAAGGATAACGAACATCCAGAGCACCTGATTGTGGACGGAAACAAAAAGCATTTGAAGTCTGCCGTGATTTACGGCGCCAATGCTTCCGGAAAGTCCAATGTCTTGAATGCGTTTTGGTTCATGGTAAATTATGTGCTGACTTCGCATAACCAGCAGCTCCACAAAACCATTGAGCGTTCGCCGTTCAAGTTTGACCGGGAAACACCCTCTCGCCCCAGCAGCTTTGAGGTCATCTTCACCACAAATGGCATCCGATATGCGTATGGCTTTTCTGTAACAGACAAAGCTGTTATCGAAGAATATCTGTATTACTATCCCAATGGCAGGCAGGCACTCATTTTTGAGCGAAAAGACACAAAAGATTTTCGCTTTACCGTTGATATCGATGAACAAAACACTCTCAAGGATCGCACTTCGGCCAACAAGCTCTATCTGTCTGTCGCATCAAACTGGAGCTATTCCAAAGTGATTCCGGTTCTGGAATGGTTTGCTTCCTGCCAGATCATCACGAAAAATTCTGTTGCAGACGCCTACGGCCTTGAAGCAGAACAACTCAAAGATGATGACTACCGGCATGTGATCGCCTCTATGCTGCGTGTTGCAGATTTTGGCATACAGTCCCTTCAGATGCGTGATGCAGAACCCGCTCCTTCTCAGCGTAATGATATCTTTACCAATATTGAGGCCATTCACACGGTACAGGATACAGAGGGAAATACTTCTTCCTACGCGCTGAACATGGCAGAGGAATCTGATGGCACCAACAGTTATTTCAAACTGATCGGTGTTGTAAAAAAGGTGCTGGATGAAGGAACGCTTCTTGTCGCTGACGAGATGGACGCTCATCTGCATCCTCTTCTGACAAAGCATCTGGTCTCGCTTTTTAACAGCGTGGAGTTCAATCCAAATGGAGCCCAGTTGATTTTCACATCACACAACACCAATCTTCTTGACCTGGATGTGCTGAGGAGAGATCAGATTTGGTTTACCGAAAAAGACGAGCAAACAGCGGCTACCGATCTGTTCTCCCTTTACGATTTTTCCATCCGCAAGGATGCCAAGGTGGAGAAGGGCTATCTGATTGGCCGTTATGGTGCGATCCCCTTTATCAAGGGAGGGCTGTAAAATGGCACGTGGAAAAATTGAAAAGCGTGGACAGCGACGCAGAAAAATAAAGCCTGTCATTCTGATTGTGACGGAGGGCTCTCAAACTGAGCCTAAGTATTTTGAACACTACCGCAACCGTCAGACAAACATTGATATTCGTGTGGTCGGCAGCCGCACCAGCGGAGGTGAAACTGATTACCTCAGCCTGATCAGGAAAGCCGTGGAATATCAGAACAAAAATCAGATTTCCGTATCAGAGGGAGACTCTGTATGGGTAGTTGCAGACGGCGATGTGAACTACAACAACCCTGACCCCATCACTGCAAAGGACAGTCTGCTCTCCAAGGCAAGGAAAATGGCAGATGCGAAGGGGATTCAGATTGCACTCTCTAATCCCTGCTTTGAATTTTGGTATCTGTTGCATTTCCAGTACACCACCAAATTTTTCAAAGACTACCCCGCAGTGAAAAACGCATTGACCACTTATCTCCCTGATTATGAGAAAGCTGGCGATGTATATACCCAGTTAGCAGAACATACAGCCATTGCGATTCAGAACGCCAAACGTGTAGAGCAATACCATCTTCAAAATGACAGCAGCAAACCGTTTGGAATTGCTGTCAATCCATTTACCGACATCCATCAGCTGGTGGAATCACTGCTGTAATGTTTCAAAGAAACATGGTTGGCACAAAATTGTCTCTACATTGGCACAGTCCTGCCCTTTCGCCGTAAATCCATATCTGTTATACTTGGTACAGTCAAAACTTTGCATAGCAGCCGCTCCGGTTTGGAGCGGCTGTTTTCAATTTCAGTAAAGGTGGTGGTTTCTATTCTCTTTCAAAAAGCCCGGAAAGTGCTGAACAACGAGCGGGGCGAGGCCAACTATTTCAGTACGGTGGTCTTCATCTTCATCGCTGTCCTGCTGCTGGCCTTCATTATTGACCTGTTCAGCATCATTTCCACCAAGCAGGAACTTGACCATGCCGCCGATCAGATGGTCAAACAGATCCAGCTTTCCGGCGGCGTCAACGGCGAGACCGATGAGCTGTTTGAATTTTTGAGTTCTCAGATCGAAGGAGCCGAAAATATTTCCTACTCCATTGACGCTACCTACACATCACCCAGGCCATCCGGTATGACAAATGCCATCCAGTTGGGCACCCCCTTCTTCATTACCATCGAGGGAGATGCCAAACTGGGCGGGTTCTGGAATTTTGACTTGGTAAACATCACAGTGGTTGCCCGTGGCAGCGGCGTCAGTGAGCACTACTGGAAGTGAGGTGACCTATGAAACGCATATTCCTGCGGCTGAAACAGCCGCTGCGAAACGAACGGGGCGAGATCACCTTTTTCGCCTGCTTTTTTGTGGTAGGTATCGTGATGCTGATTTCCTTCCTGCTCCTGTACGCTTCCATCCGGATCACCTGCATCAACATCCGCAACGGCGCTAAAATGGAGTTAAATAACCTTAGCGGCACGATTTATGCAGATACCTACCGTTCCCAGCGTGAAACCAACTTTGAAGAGTACCTAAATACCCTTTACTCCAGCAGTGACTATACCGACATGCTGGAGGCTACAGTGGCAGGCGGCCTGGACTCCAAGATTCCGCTTTCAACGGAGGATTACAAGGTTTCCGACATCAGTCTGGAGTTCAATGTAGAGGATGGACGGGTTGAGTACATCTTTTACTGTGACGTGGAGTTCTATGTGCAGATGTTCGGCCACAGCTATCCGGCTATCACCCAACGGGTGGAGCTGACAGGCTACCACAACACAAAATTCTAACAATACTGTTGAAAGCCCGGCACATTCTACCGTATAGGCTTTATATAACAGCAAAAAAGGAGTGTATGTAAAATATGAAGAAGTTTTTCCAATCCAAAGGCTTTATTGTTTCCTCGCTGGCTCTCCTCTGCGTCACTATTCTGGGTGTCTGCTGGTTCGTAAGCCGCGACCGTACCGGAGATTTTAGACCGGATGAATCCCCACCCAGCAGCGTCACCGGCGATTGGTCAGATGGTGGCACACAGACAGATGGTGATAATGGAGCAGATGCTTATGCTCCCGGCCAGTCCACAGATGCCGAAGAAGAATATCCCAAAGTAACCTCCCAAACGGAGGATGAGGTTGTGATCGACTTCACCGATACTGAAAAGTTTGAAGAAACGCCTCCTCCGGTGCCGGAAGGTAAGACCGAAATCAAAGATCCTGGTCAGGAGCATACCATCAATCCCGACCCGTCAGTTCCGGAGGTTACTACCCCGCCCGCCGAGCAAACGCCGCCCAGCACTGAACCGGCTCCAGGCTCCAGCAATGGAAATGGAGCTATATACGATCCGGTGTTTGGCTGGGTTGTTCCCGGCAATGTACAGCAGTCCACCGGTGACAGCGATGGGGATCTGAACAAACAGGTCGGCAATATGGGCTGATTTACTACAACTGAATATGGCACTACTTGGCCGTCACAGGATTGTGGCGGCCTTCCTATTTTCAAAAGGAATGGAGCGTGATGTATTTGAAACGACTTCTCGCCTTCCTATGCTGCTTTACCCTTGTTTTCTGTCTATTCCCCTCCTCTGCCTTTGCAACGGGCGGAAATGGAAACATAGATGGCGGCGGTGGCAGCATGGGTCACGGCACAAGCAGCAACTTCTGGAACTCAGGCAACGATGGCGTCCGCATTACTGTTGTTGACGCATCCAGCGGAACTGCCGTATCTTCTCCGCTAGACTTTTCAAACCGGACGCAGAAGACCAGTCTTCTCCATTTTGGGAAAGTCAACAAACTGCAATACCTGGGCGGCGCCGGCCTGTCCCTCCAGTCCGGCGCTGCCTATTCCTGCATTAGACCTACACAGTCTATGCCCACAATCGTCAGCAGCAAGGGGCAGAGCAACATCGAAGCCATCAAACGGTATTTCTGTTCTGAATATGCGTGCATGATGGTCGCTCAGGCAGCCGGAGTCGATTATGAGCGGATGATTGCCGGCGAGTACAAGCTGCTGATCGAGCCCATTGCCTATTTCACGCACAACGGCCAGTATTACTGTATGACAGCTACTGAAGCCGGCCTGTATGATCAGATGTCCGGCGGCAACCTGCGGAAAACCATGACCTCGCTTACCCATAAAAATCTGCCGCTGTCAATGTTCCTGGAATTCAGCGACCTTGGCATCTCCGCCTGGACAGGCAGCACCACTGGAAAGCAGAACAATTCCGACATCATCAGCACCCTTGGCGTTGGTATCGTCTGGTTTGATGAAGCTCCGCCGGAAGGAGAAATTGAGGCCCCTGATGTCGAATACCGAGTAGATACGGATGTGATCACCGCCGTCACACTGCGGACAGATCAGGATCTGACGCCGGATAATCCGGCATCGGTTACCTTCCATATTCTCGGCACCACCTACCGGGTCAATGATATAGTGATCCCAGCCGGTGACAGTCAGGTAGTCTGGATCAAATGGCATACCCCCTCCACCCCACAGACCGTGACCATTACAGTATCTGTCAGCGGCGCCTATACCGCTCAGGATACCTTTGTTGCAAAGATCGTGGATCTGAATGAGCACATTCCGCCTGACCCTGTGGCAACCGACACGAATCCCGGCTACTCTGTGCCGACCCTGCCCAATGAAACGCAGAAGCTCACTGCCAACTGGGGCGTCTGGAGCTGCTACTGGGTGCCTGTATGGGTATGGTGCGACCACGGTGAAGATGGCGGGCACTGGGTTGATGAAGGATATTGGGAATACGAATATACGGGCTACTCCGCTTCCATCAGCGGCGAGATGTCTCTAATGCCAGATGATATTGTACCCACAGCATCCGGCAAGACGATGAAAAGCGGGTACGGCGTTAAAACCGAAGTGCGGGCAACGCTGTCCACAGATGCCCCGACCAGCCACATTACTTATCCCCAAACTGCCTTTTCCGTATTTCCTGAGTTCCAGTATCAAACCTATCTGCGGCTTCTGCAGCGTTCCGGCGGCCAAAGTGCAAAATTCATCTTCAAGCCCAACGAATTTTCCACCTATGACCGGACAGTGCATTTCACACCGCTGTGGTTCCCCGATGCCACCGACTACACCATCTATACACAGGTGTGGGATACCTGGACTCCTGACGGCATGTTATCCATCAACCTAAATGACTATGTTTCGATCCAAGGGAGCCTTTATGATGACTGGTATACCAATCGAGAATAACCTCTGGACAGCTTACCTGCTTACCATATTTTTTGTGGTGGTCGGCTTTGCTGTCTACGATGTGCTTTACAGACGGGTGCCTGACCGGGCACTCGTCTTTTTTATCCCCTTAGCTTCCCTGGCGCCGGTCCTGCAGGGGTATTTTCTGTTAAATCATGGGCTCCCGCCGCTCTTCCTCTGGCCGGTCGCTACCCATGCCCTGGTAGGCGCCCTGCTCGGCTTTTGTATTCCATTGGCAGCTGCACTGGCAACAAACGGCACCGGTCTGGGCGGCGGGGATATCAAGTTCTGCGGGATATTAGGGCTGGTCTATGGCCCTTCCGGCATGGCGCTGGTCTTTCTGACTGCCGCTGTTACCGCAATGCCTGTGATCTTTCTTCTCAGGCGGCTTTATCGAACTGGGCAGCCCCTTGCTATCCCGTTCCTGCCATTTCTCGCCTGTGGCTGCTGTACAGCGACCCTGGCCCAACTATTTTTAAGATAGGAGACAACGCTTATGAAACTGAATAACCGATTCATCTTCGGTATCCTCTCTCTGCTGTTGGCGGCAGTTATCGCCTTTGTGGCACTTCCAACCATCGCCCGTCAGACCAATGGAAAAGAGGAAATCGTCCGTATCACCCAGCCGGTATTGAAAGGCGAGCAAATCTCGTCAGAAAATGCCGAGGTGGTTGAGGTAGGCGGCTATAACCTCCCCTCCAACATCGCCCATCAGCTCTCCGATGTAAATGGTCTTTACGCTACCGCCGACTTGGCTGTGGGTGACTATATCCTTACCAGCAAGATCAGCTCTGTACCGGTTTCGTCCGATGTGGCGCTCAACAGCATCCCTTCCGGTAAGGTTGCTATCTCGCTGACCGTTAAAACACTTGCTTCCGGCCTCTCTGACAAGCTTCAGCCCGGTGACATCATCCGTATTTACCACTTTCTTGATACGGCGGCCGAAGTACCGGAACTGCGTTTTGTCAAAGTATTGTCCGTCACAGACTCAGACGGCATCAATGTGGATAATGCCAAGGAACCCACGGAGGATGAAGAAAAGCAGCAGTCAGCCACCATCACTGTGCTGGCAAGCCCTGAACAGGCGAAGATCATTACCGGTCTTGAAAATGACGGCGTAGCTCATGTGGCTCTTATCTCCCGCAACAATGACAAACTGGCAGATGAGCTGCTTGCCGAGCAGGATAAGACTCTGCAGGAAATCTACTTCCCCGAAACTTTGATTGAGGAAGAAGCTGCAGATGCGGAAAATTCTGACGCTGAAAGTGAACCCCAGGAAACGGAAACTGCAGAGTCTGCACAATCCACTAATGAAACTGCACCCTCGGCAGAATAATCAAATCAAGGAAGGAGGATCTTCGTTATGGGTAAAGTTATCACCGTCTGGGGAAGCCCCGGCAGCGGCAAATCCATGTTCTGCTGTATTCTGGCCAAAGCCTTGACCCGGGACAAGCGGAAAGCCATCATTATCAATGCCGATATGAATGTCCCTATGCTGCCGGTCTGGCTGCCGGAACAGATCATCCAGACCAATACCTCTATCGGCCAGGTTTTGAGCAGTGTGGAGATTGACACATCTCTGGTTGCCAGTCATGTGACAGTGCTGAAAAACTATCCCTTCATTGGGATGATGGGCTATGCGGCAGGAGAAAATCCGCTGAGCTACCCAGAGGTCAAATATACTATGGTACTGCAGCTCATTCATGCTGCCGCCAAACTGGTAGATTTCGTCATTCTGGACTGCAGCACCAGCATGACCAATGTGTTCACTCCCGCCGCTATTGAAGCCGGCGATGTGGTCATCCGTATCCTCACCCCGGACCTAAAGGGCATCAACTACCTGAAAGCCCATCAACCTCTGCTTGTGGACGAGCGCTTCCGGTTTTCTGAGCATATGACATTCGCCGGTCTGGCACGCCCCTTCCACGCCTTGGATGAAATGGGCTATATCATTGGCGGGTTTGACGGCCTGCTTCCCTACAGTAAGGAGATCGACCGCTGTGCTACCGAAGGCGGTATGTTCAAGGCTATCACCTACTGTAACCCCAAATACACTGCTTCACTGAACAAGGTACTGGAAATTCTGGAGCAAATGGAACTGGCCGAGCAGTCAGAGGATGATGCGGCGTATGAATGTGAGGAGGATGCCGATGAGTAATTTGAATGATATATTCTTCACACCGGCCGCCAATCAGGAGCTGACCTATGACCAGGTACTAGAGGATGTACAGCGGTATTTTGCCGAAAACCATGCCTCCACCATTGCCGAAGCTGGGGAAGGCAATGCAGAGCGTGCCACAAGTCTGCTCAAAGAACTGATGGAACACTACATTGTCAAGCGAAAGTATGCCCTTGACGGGCTCTCTACAAAAGAACTGTGTTCCAAGCTCTATGAAGACATGGCCGGCTACTCCTTTTTGAAGAAATGGATCTATAAGCCCGGTGTTGAGGAGGTCAACATCAACGCCTACAACGACATTGAAGTGATCGAATCCAGTGGGCGTAGCATCAAGATCCCTGATAAATTCAGTTCGCCCCAGCACGCCATCGATGTGATCCGCAGGATGCTCAACGCCTGCGGCATGGTCATTGATGACACCATGCCCAGCATTGTGGGATTTCTGGACAAGAACATCCGTATTTCGGTGGATAAAACTCCCATTGTGGATGCGGATGTAGGCGTCAATGCCTCCATCCGTATTGTCAACCAGCAGACCGTCAGTGAAGAAAAACTGCTGAACTCCGGCAGTGCCACTGCTGAAATGCTTCACTTTCTGACTGCCTGTATCCGATATGGGGTGTCCGTCTGCATTGCCGGCTCCACCGGCTCCGGCAAAACCACGATCATGGCCTGGCTGCTGTCCAATGTGCCCAATAACCGGCGCCTTATTACCATTGAAGAAGGCAGCCGCGAATTTGATCTGGTCAAGCGGGATGCGCAGGGCAATATCCTTAATTCCGTAGTACATCTGCTGACCCGCCCCAGCGAGAACCCTGCGTTGAACATCAATCAGGATTTTCTTCTGGAGCGGGTGCTGCGTAAGCATCCAGATGTCATCGGTGTAGGTGAAATGCGGTCAGCGGCAGAAAGCCTGTCCGCAGCCGAAAGTTCCCGTACCGGCCATACTGTATGTACCACTATCCACTCCAACTCCTGCAACAGTACTTACCGCAGGATGATGACCCTTGCCAAACGCAAGTACAACATGGATGACTCCATCCTCATGCAGATCATGGTAGAGGCGTATCCCATCATCGTCTTTACCAAGCAGCTGGAGGACCGTTCCCGTAAGATCATGGAAATCATCGAGGGCGAGGACTACCAGGACGGGCGGCTGATCGCCCATTCCCTATACAAATATGAAGTGGAAGACAATGTAACTGATGACCGTGGTGAAACCCGTGTGGTGGGGCACCATAAAAAAATCGGCTTGATCTCCGATTCCTTAAAGAAAAGGCTATTGGACAATGGCATTTCCAACAAGGAATTGGACGAATTCATGCAGCCGCCAAAGGAGGTGGGGTAATTGCAATGGATCTATCTTATCTGTTTTATCCTGATCAGTGCTGGGCTTTTGGCTCTGTTTGGTGTGAAGCCGGGTGATTTTATTGATGCCCTCTTCCGCTCCCAGCGAAAATCCGCCACCTTGTCGGATGAACTGAATGTTCTTCTGGGCACACCAGCCAAGGGCTTTTTTAATCAGGATTACGAACTGAAACAGATCTTGAAGGGCACCGGACGGGCGGACCGCTATGAGGCAATAAAACGACTGTCTCTGATCCTGTTCGCTGTGGGGGCTGTACTTGCCCTTTTGATTGGGAATGTGTACATGGTGCCCATTCTGGGTATCGGTTTTTCCCTTATACCGATCTGGTATCTGCGCAGCACTGCCGCCAGCTATAAAAAGCACCTGAATGAAGAACTGGAAACCGCTATTTCCATCATCACGACTTCCTACCTGCGCACCGAGGATCTGATCCGTTCTGTCAAGGAAAACCTGCCCTATATCAATGAGCCGGTAAAAGCCAACTTTGAAGCCTTCGTTTATGAAGCGGAACTGATCAATGCCAACATTACCAGCGCTATCAACAGCCTGAAGATGAAGATTCCCAACCGGGTCTTCCATGAATGGTGCGGCACCCTCATCCAGTGCCAGTCCGACCGCAGTATGAAGAATACCCTTCCTACCATCAACCAGAAATTCTCCGATGTGCGTGTGGTGCAGTCGGAACTGGAGGCAATGATGCAAGGGCCGCGGCGTGAAGCCATCACCATGATATTTCTGGTTATCGCCAATGTGCCGCTGCTCTATTTCTTGAATGAGGATTGGTTCCACACCCTTATCTTCACCACACCGGGCAAAATTGCACTGGCGATCTGTGCAGCCATCATCCTGTTTGCGCTGACCCAGATTATGAAACTGAGCAAGCCCATCGAATATGGAGGTGATAGCGTATGACTTTTCTGGCGCTCATCGCCATCATCTTCTTCGGTTTTGCTGTCTACAACCTGACCTGCGCCTTTGTGGACATCCCGACCAAGAAGACCTCACAAATGATGATGCTCTCCCGCAAACAGCAGGGCACCAAAAACGAAAAGCTGCTTGATGTCTATGTGACAAAAATCGCCGGTTGGATCGCCCCTTATTTGCGGCTGGACCGGCTCAAGCGCAATAAGGTACAACGCGCTCTGGACATTGCAGGTCTGCAGCTTACCCCAGAGGTCTATACGGCCAGAGCCTGGGTAACTGCAGGGGCAGTCGGCCTGTGTGCCATCCCCATGGCATTTCTTATTCCGCTGCTGGTGCCTATTTTGATTGGTCTTGCGGTGGCACTGTGGTTTTCAACCTACTATGCAGCCTTTGATTTTGTTAAAAAGCGCCGCAAGCTGATCGAGGGCGAGATTCCCCGATTTGCTTTGACCGTCGGCCAGAGCCTTGAAAATGACAGGGATGTACTTAAAATTCTGACTTCCTACCGCCGTGTGGCTGGGAAAGACTTCGGCGCCGAGCTGGATCAGACCATTGCTGATATGAAGACCGGCAACTATGAAAATGCCCTCATTCGATTTGAAACCCGCATTGGCAGCCCCATGCTGTCCGATGTGATCCGTGGCCTGATTGGTGTCCTGCGCGGCGATGATCAGCGGATGTACTTCAAAATGATTACTTTCGATATGCGCCAGATCGAGCAGAACAATCTGAAGAAGGAAGCTGCCAAACGTCCCAAAAAGATTCAGCGTTACTCTATGATGATGCTGATTTGCATTATGATTATCTATCTGGTGGTGCTCTGTACCGAGGTTATGAGTTCGCTCGGGGCGTTCTTTGGCTAATTGGTATCCGACCCGGTACTTCCGGGCGTTTTCATACCTGCTCCTCATATGGAAGACAAATACACAGGGAGGTGAGCGTTTGTACCCAAGCGATTTTCCATAGCGACAGGCACATTATTTCCATTGGTCCTAACTGAGCCGGTCTGTTTCATCAGCCCGGCTTCATTTTTTACAGGAGAATGCCTATGCCCAAAAAGAAATTTTATCCGCCGAATGATACCGGCACCAAAAAACGCCGATTTCGTTGCTTGCTGTTCCAGCGGCCTAAAGCATATCCGAACCGGCCCCGTTCCAACAAAAACAATCTGATCAAGCCTATCCGCCGCGCTTAACAGACGGTGGACTTGATATACCTACCCAACCACAAATCAAACACATAACAGGAGGTTACCCATGAGAAAATTCACGACCCGTATCTATACCAAAGCCAACTATCTGCTCAACCGCGGCCGTATGGCATTGTCCAATCAGCGCGGCGATTTTTACATTTCGGATGCCGTCAAGATCATTATCGCCGTAGTTTTGGGTGCGCTGCTCCTGGCGGCTCTGACCCTCATCTTCAACGATACGGTCATCCCCCGCATCACTGAAGAGATTGAAAGTCTGTTCTCCTAAGCACCAAATCAGGGGCCAGTTTGCAGAACTTCTGCAGCTGGCCCCTTTTTTATTTGCAGATAACGACTAATGGAGGTGAAAGCATGAATCAAAAACCGTGTCAGTTCTATTCCTTTCTGCAGGCAGTCCGGGGTAACTGGCGCAACGCCCTGTTCATCCGCTGCAGCGGTTCACTTTGTCCAATGATCCGGCAGGCATCCTGTGAGGGGTTCCTGATGGCAGCAGACGCAGGCTGTCAGCCGATCTTTCTGTCCGTCCAGACAGTGCGGAAGCTGAGTGGAGAAGCAGTGGACCCCGAAGAATGCTCTGCAATTCTGGAGTGCCGCTCGTTCCGGACTGCTTATACCAAGTTTCTGGAATGGCATACCTCTTCGGACCATGTATGTCCGTTTTTACAGCTATGCCCAGACCGGGATACCTACTTCGGATGATTCTGCCTGTTAAGACGCAATGCCGCCGTCATCGGCGCGTAATGGAGGTGATTTTATTGAAACAAAAGCAAATCAAATGTCCTTATTGTCATGCTCACGCTTCTCTTCGGCCTGCAAGCCTTGTGTATGGATCTACTCCACAGACCAGAGGAAAATTCCTGTATGTCTGCGACAGATGGCCGGCCTGCAATGCCTATGTCAGTGCTCATGAGCGCACATTGCTCCCCATGGGGACACTGGCGAATGGCGATCTGCGCCACAAACGCATTCTGGCCCATCGTGCCCTAAAAAAACTGCAGCAGGACTGCCATATGGAAAAATGGGAGGTCTATATCTGGCTGCAAGCCAAACTGGGGCTTGATGCACACCAGACCCACATCGGCCAGTTTTCCGAATATATGTGTGAGCAAGTCATTTCCCTCTGTCAGCAGGCTCCGGCGTACACATCCGGGCGTGCTGCCTGAACGGAGGTGAAGCCTGATGAAGCAAAACTTTAAGCTTACCAAAGACCAGCAGACACTGGTAGAAAAAAACCTATCCATCGTTCACTGGGTCATTGTCAACAACATCCATGTAAATCCCGGCATCTGTGGTCTGGAGTACGGAGATCTGTTTCAGGAAGGATGCCTGTGGCTCTGCAAGGCCGCTTTTACCTACAATGCCGGACAGGCGCAGTTTTCAACCTACGCCAAAAAGGTTGTGAAAAATGGACTCCTCTCCTACTGCCGAAAAATCTGTAGTCAGGGGCGGCACATCAGTCGGCTGATCATCGGAGAACAGGGCGAGCTGGCCGCAGATGGAGAGCAGGTAGACCAGCCGGATGACCATTTTGACTCCCACCTTTCTCGTCTGGAGACCCTTGATCTGCTGGAAGCCAGCAAACAGAACTATCAGGGCGTTGCCAGACTTGGCATCGAAGCACTGGCGCTGAAGGTTCAGGGAATGCGCATTACAGACATCGCCGCCCTCTATCAAGTCCCTCCTTCCCATGTGGGCGCCTGGATCTCCCGCTCCCTGGAAAAACTTCGCAATGACCCTGACTTTTTAACCTGCCTGCTTTGATCTGTTGAAAATCAGCATCAATAACAGTAAGGGATATGTATAAAAAGGAGGTATCGAAATATGGCAATCAAAACCCTATACACTGCGGTCGGCCGGTTTGAACGAAGGACAAACGGCTGCAACCGCAGTTGTCCAATCATCCTGTTAGGCGGTCAGGAGTACATGGCCGATATGCAGGAAATGGTGATTTGGAGCATGCTCAACTGGAGAATCCTGCGCTGGGATGACATCGCACAAGAATACGAAAAGCTAGCCACCGCATCCGGTTACTGTACCGAGCGTTCTTGGGAAGACTGTACAAACCGACTGCTTACCCGCGGTCTTCTGGTATCCGGCAGCGGTGAAACAGAATACGATGCTCTGTATGACCTGCTTGGTTCGCTCAGCATTATCCCAACCAGCGGACCGTTCTTCCTCCGGCTCGCCTCTTTTGTCAAGCTGACGCTGCTGGCACATGTTCCGGTATCCGCTGCGCGGAAACTGTTCCAGAAAGATAAACGCACCAAATACGAAGTTCTGGTCATGCGCCTTGCCGGCCAAGCCCTGCTCTCCACTGCAGAGATCATCAAGTGCATAGATAAAAATATTTCCCGCCTCCCCAATGAATGTGCGCTTTTGGATTCCCTCTACGGAGATGAAACGACCACCAGTGACAACATTGCCAGCATGGTCAAAATCAGCCAGAGCAGCAAGCCAGTGACATTAGCCGTTGCCAATCTTTATCTGCGGCAGCAGATTATCTTTGAGAGGGTATGAGCATGATGAAACAATGGACTCTTTTTCCCACCGTATTGCAGCGAAAGTTTCTGCTCACTCTGCTGGCCGGAATCGCCAGTGCGGGAATCAGCGTCATCATCTGCGTGGCGACTAAAGATCATATCCTGCTGGCATTGGGGATTGTCGTACTCTGCGCCTGTCTTATATCCTGTCGATGGATCTGGGCGACTGCAGCACATAAGAACTACGAGGTAGTGGAAGGCATCTGCGCCGGTATCAGTACACCTATGCTCCGCCACTACCGCAAAGTACATCTGATAGACAGCCATGGTATAGAGATCACACTGCTTCTCAGTAAATCGGCCCGGCTTAAAATAGGCGCACCCTACCGATTTTACTTTCAGAAAGGGGCGCGGCCTGCCGTGGGAAATGACTATCTGGACGCAGCCCTTTCAACGAACAGCTTTTTGGGCTATGAAGCAATCAGCGAGCCGGAGTAACATCCCGATCCGTCCTCTGAATCCTAAAAATGCGAGGTGGTTTTGAGCCACCTCGCTTTCTTAAAGGGCATTTTGCAAATCACAATGACCAACGCCTGATTTCCTTATATTTTGCAGAATACATTCCTTCTGTCCCTATTTATTGGGTAGATCAAGGAAAGGAGGGTTTCCTATGTATAAGCCCCATACCATCGAACAATATAAAGTCTATCGCTTTCTGGAAGAAAACTTTGCGCTGGAGCATTTCCTGCTCGCTCCTTTGTCGCGCTTCGGACTGATGCTGGAGGACAAAACCGGTGAAAAAATCGCGTTTGCCTTTCTCAATGACTGTGTACAGGAAATACCTATACCAGCTCCAGCTGCTCCAGAAACAGTAATCGCTTTTCTAAAGCAATTCCGCAGCCTTACGCCCCGCCCAGTCGTCCATGACTTTGAAGCGCTGACCCGCTGGTGGCTGGACAATCCCAACCCGCTTACCTACCAGCAGGCACTTGGTATGTCCGATGATCTCTACCACCATTTTCTGTCCCATCCTTTGATCAGTGAAGATGACGCCCTTCGGCTGGCACGCAAAGGACTCGTTACCGAATCGGAATATAATGACCTGCAGCTATGGTATTTCAACGGCCATACAATGTCCTGCTGGTTTGGTCCTCTGGGAGTAGATGGCACCGGAAGCCTATACGGCCTGACCTTTGACTATCAAACGGCATCCCCAACAAAGACTCAGTTCTACCTATTGGATGACTACTACCGCGTTATGAACCATCTTACAGAGTAAAACCTTTTCAACTACTACATATCGTACTTGTCGCTGGCTATAAATCTATATATAGCGTTTTACATCTTGACAGGCACAAGATGCAGTGCTATACTGTATCTGTAATTGATTTTTGTGCGTATCCCATTTGGGAATACAGGTCTTTTTGATCTGTACCGTAGGCCAAAAGCCTGCATTGCACACGCTGTTAAGTTTGTATGCAAGTGTCAGTGATTTTTTGCGCCCTTTTAGGGTCGAAAAACTGCTGGCACTTTTTTATATAGATAATAATGCCAATGGCAGAAAGGAGTGTTATGGCACAGATTTTTGTGTTCGGGCGCGTCATGAACGACCTCGTACCCAAAGAAAGCCAGTCCAAACAAAGCTATGTATGCTTTGATCTGATGGAACGCACCAAAAACTGGACGCAGTTCTATCAGGTGTGGGCCTGGGATGCAGATGTCACCCGGCTCATGCAATTCAAGGTCAAAAAAGGCAGTATGATCTGGCTTGCCGGCTCACAGCGGCTGGTAGATGTTCGCATGAAGGACGGCAAATTGGAAAAGAAACTGAAGGTCAGTCTAAATGACTTCGGTTTTCTCCCCAAACAGCCCGCCGCGGCGAACAGACAAGAGAATGACCCGGACATTACGGCGGAACCCGCACTGCCTCCCGCGGAGGTATTGGACGGTGACCGTGAATCCCTGCCGGAGTAGTTTACTTCGGCTCCTAAGAGGGACCGTATCAAGTTTTTCAGAATGAAACTGAAAGCTTGGTGCGGTCCCTCTTTTTTTGTTTTCCAACAAATTCAGAAAAAAGGATGGTATCAAACATGAATAATGACAGAGGACTTTTGAGTGGCAGCATCACGATCCTGATTGGTGCGGTCATCGCAATTATGGCTCTCGTGCGCAGGCCCTGGCAGATCTGGCTGCTGCTGGGCGTTTTCACTCTCTGGGGACTGTGGGTAGTTTTGATCCTGCTTCTCCCCTATATGCAGCAGGCCCAACGGCGTCGCCAGCGTCAACAGCGCACCAGACAGCTCCATGCAGAAGGCATCCAAACACGAAGTTTTGAGATTCCTGACTTGGGCGGCACCAACTCCGATGACCTTCTGGTGCGCCACACCAACCATCGTATTCTGGCATATCTGCGCTCCGCTTATCCGCAAGCCACCTTCGAGTGGTGTGAAAAGCAGCCGGAGCAGCTGATCCGCAATGGCGGTACCGGCCGAATCCGTGTGTTTGGCATTGACGAGTTTGATCACGCCGATGTGACACTGGATCAGAACGCCAATATCAAATGCGATATGGTCAAAATCGTTCCGCTGTCCAAGGTCGGCGGAGAAACTAACGAGGATGATGCAACACCTCCGAACAGGCAGCCTGTTGATCCCCGTATCTGGTATGAAACGCAAGGACGCTCTGTACTGGAAGCACTGATCTCCGACCTTAATTCCCGTGGGCACAGTAAACTGACGCTTCGGGAAGACGGTGATATCTGCATTGAGCAGGGCGAAGATGCTGTTTCTCAGGAGCATCTGAACAACTTTCCCCAGAAGGTCTACTGGCCCCGTCTGGCAGAGGTTCTGGAAAGCAATGGTCTGGCCGCTGAAGTCACTGCCCAGGGCATTCAGGTGTCCTGGTAATGCTTCTGCTGCCAAGGAACACAGAGAAAGGAGTGAACTTGACGAATGAAATCAGGACTTACCATCGTGGAAATGGCACAGCAGATTGAACGCCAATCCAAACTCAAGCAAGACTATTTGCTTGATACCCGTCGGCTTCAAGTAGAACCTTTTGGTTCTCAACTTTATCTCCACACCTTTGATGACCACGATGACCCACTGGTGGAGCCACTGGAGATCAACCAGATCGCCCATCGGCAGATCGGCACACATCTGAAGATTCCGGCTGCTTACTATGACCGTATGCTTTCCGATTATCCGGAACTGCTGGCGGAGAATGTGAATTCCTGGTTCCAGCGGGAACCGACCCAGCGTATGGTCCGCACCCTGGATGGCACTGTACGGGCGTTTTTGAGCAACCGCTATCGCCGCATTGACAACCTGGACATTGCAGAAATCGTCCTTCCTGTCATTCAGCAAATGGAGGACGCCTATTTTGAAAGCTGCCAGATCACGGACAGCCGTATGTACATCAAGGTAGTCAACAAGCGGCTTGAAGCCGAAGTTGTACCCGGTGACATCGTGCAGTCCGGCGTTATCATCAGCAATAGTGAGGTTGGACTGGGTTCCGTCAACATCCAGCCTTTGGTCTATCGGCTGGTATGCAGTAACGGCATGGTTGTCAACGATGCCCAGACTCGCCGTACTCACATCGGACGGGTCAATGAGGCAGACGAAAACTTCCAACTGTTCTCACAGGAGACATTGGCCGCTGATGACCACGCATTTGCCATGAAGATCAAGGATACCGTGATGGCCGCCGTGGATGAAACACGGTTTACACGGGTAGTCGGCATGATGCGTGAAGCCACAACCGTCCAGATGAATACCACTGATATTCCCAGTGTTGTCCGTCTGGCAAGCAAGGATTTCAATATCACCGAGGAAGAAAGCACCGGCGTTCTGCAGCGTCTGATTGAAGGCAAGGATCTGACCCTCTATGGGCTATCCAATGCCGTAACACGCTTTAGTCAGGATGTGGACAGCTATGACCGCGCCACTGCCCTGGAGGGGATCGGATACAATATCCTGTCCATGCCCCGGCAGCAGTGGAACCGTATCAATCAGATGGCCGCCTGACCATCTGCAACCATCACATTTTTAAGGAGGAACCACTATGTATAATCAGAACAGCGATTTGATGAAACAGGAAAAATTCATGCTCCCCACTATGATCGAAAGCGATTTCAGCGCCGAGGAACTGGCCGAGGACGCCGATGGTCTGCAGATGAGCTTTCCGCGTGTCAAGATTCCCGCCGGCGGCACACTCCAGTTCGAGATGCCGTCCGATGATCCGGACAATCCTGACTATGAAAAGACTCTGGTAGGCGTCATTCTGCATAGCCACGCCACCTGCGCCTACTGGCCGGCCGGCAGCGAGTACGATGACGATACCACGCCGCTTTGTTCTTCTGCGGATGGCAAGATCGGCATCGGTACACCCGGCGGTGCCTGCGCCACCTGCGCAATGAACCGCTTTGGTTCTGCACCTGATGGCAGCAAGGGAAAAGCCTGCAAAAATATGCGTATACTCTACCTGCTCCGCAGTGGAGAGTACATGCCTCTGCAGATAAATCTGCCCCCCACCAGCATCAAACCTTTCAAAGACTTTTTGAATCGAGCTTTTATGTTCCGCTGCCGCGCCACCTGCGGAAGCATCGTGCAGATTGGTCTCAAGCGTGAGAACAACGGCACCAATGACTACAGTGTTGCTACCTTCAAACTGCTGCAGGATTTCCAGGGCGAGGAACTGGCTCAGATCCGGGCTTACGCCAACAGTTTTAAGGAGCAGATCAAACTCCTGCTCCAACAGCGTACCGAAATCACTGAGGAGCAGCGCGACACCGGCTGCGATTATGTAATCGAGCCTGGCGCCATGACCAACGAGCCGGCAGACGGTCACTATACTGTCAGCCAGATCAATGGTGACTGCGAGCAGCTGCCCGCATAAGTATCTTGATGTGACCTGCGCCACATGACACATGAACAAAGGGATGCCTTCGGTTGAACACACCGGAGGTATCCCTCTTTTTTTATTTAAGGAGGAAAATACAATGTTATGTGAAGTACCATTAACCAAAGAACAACAGGCATTTGCCACCGCCCATCATAGCCTGGTCTATAAGTTTCTGAACGAAAACCGGTTGCCAGAAGATGAATTTTACGATGTAGTCATTTTCGGCTATCTGAAAGCCGTTCGGGATTACTTTTCTGATCTCACCGCACAACAGTTCACTTTTTCCACCATCGCTAATCGGAGAATGAAATTCTGCTTATTCGATTACTTCCGTACCCAGGAGCGCCGCAAGCGCAATATGGAGGTTCTCAGTATTCATGTCGGATTATATCCTGATGGTGCACCTTTAGAAGATACCATTCCTGCCCATGACCCAATCATGCAGCAGTTGGAAATGGATCTTCTGCTCCACGAACTGGCCGGCAGAGTATCCAAGCAGCAAATGGATATTGTGCATCTGAAACAGGGCGGCTATGGTATCCGTGAGATTGCCCGCACCCAGAAGGTTCCTATGCGGCGCATTAAAGAGCTTCTGGCCGAAGTCCATGATGTGCTGCTGGACATTTGCTATGGGTAAACCCATTACAGATACGAAATACCCTTACATCCACATTTTCAAAAAGATTGGAGGTCAAACCGAATGAAGAAAGAAAAGAAACAGATCGTTTTGAATGGTTCTCTGCTACGTCCACTGTCTGTTGGGCGGGGTGCGCTTCTGCACGCCGGAGGAAACATCTACCACACTTCGCGTGTGGTGGCGATTCTGGAGGAGTCGGAGGATTGCGTCCGTTTTGAAACGCAGAACTCCCACTACCATCTGTCCATGTCCCCTTTTCCGCTGGCGGCTGTCAGTCCGCTCCCTGTGAGATTGGCCGCATGTGCGTGAAGGGACTGTAAATGGATTGGAACAGCCGGCTCCCGCTGACTATTCCACAAGTTCTGGCCGTGGCGGATACCATTCCGTCACGGCTCTTTTTATGGAGGAACAAAATGAACGAAGAAATCATGAATGAAATTCAACCAGTCCGCCCCAAAGACCAGTTTACCTTTTCCTGCCGTCAATGCGGGGCGTGCTGCCGCAATATCGAAGGCTGTGTAATGGTGGAGAGTCTGGACGCCTACCGCCTGGCTCGCTATCTCCGAACAAAAGGTGAGCCCATTGAAGGAATAGAGGATTTCCTGTTCCGCTACTGCGAACCGGAACCACTGACCGAAGAAGGCTTCCCTATCTATATGCTCAAGACAAAAGCCCCAAACGGCCCCTGTATCTTCCTTATGGATGGGCGCTGTTCCGTCTACCCTGCCCGTACCCGTACCTGCCGTATCTATCCTCTTACCGTAGGTCCAGGGGAGCGTGGCCGTGATTTTGAATACTGCCTGTGTCTGGACCGGCACCGGAGCCACTTTACCGGCAGCCGGGTATCCGTCAAGGACTGGTTGTATCAGAATTTTAAGAGGGAAGACAAAGAATATGTAAAGCGGGAATATGAGATCGCCACCGAACTGGGCAAACTGATGCGCGCCATTGACCCTGACATGCGGCAGGGCATTGTATTCAAGGTGATCTACTACCGCTATTACAATTTTGATTTAGACCAGCCTTTTCAGCCTCAGTATGAGCAGAATAACCGGCACCTGTTAGCAGACCTGCACCGGATTGCCAGGGAACAGTAAAAGGCAAATGGCTTTTAGAAAGGGGGCCTCATTTTATGAATTTACACGAAACAGCAATGGGGCAAAGATTTTTTAATGTTCAGCTCCCTGCACTGATCAACACACTCAAAGATATTGCGGCGGCGCTTTCCCGCCCTGCACCATCTGCTATATCCTTTCCGGCAGACCCACGCTTTCTCACTTCGCTCTATTATGGCGAATATGAAGCAGATGTGTTCAAGCTTGATAAACGCCTCACACCTTTTAATCAGGCAGTACAACAGAAAGAAAAAGCTCTGCTCCCGCTGCTCTCCAACGAGGCATCCATCGCTTTTGAACAGTATCAGACTGCGGTACAATGCCGCAATTCTGCTGTATTGGAGCAGGCATACGCCTCTGGTTACCGTACCGCTGTGCAGATGTTTGCGGCAGGCTTAGGCCCACAGCCGCCAATACCGGAACATGAGGAGGATAGCAATGGATGAGGACAGACTGCCCGAACTGCCCCAGGAAGCTTTTCGGCCAATGATCGCACAATCAGTCCAACTGGAACAGTTTTTGGGGGAAGAACTGATTTTTTGCTTTCGGGATCTTGATGGCGTCCATACCTTTACTACCTGCTATGGCGATATCTACAAAACAGTCAACGCACTGCGGGATTATGTCCGGCTTCTGGAATCGGTGTGCGATCAGTGGGAGCTGACTGGATTCCATCGTGCTACCTATGAGTACCATGCAGAAAAGCTACGTAAAATTGCGGACAAGCTGCAAGCTGGTATCGGCTACGACTATGACAAAGCCGTGGAACGATGCAAAAGAAAACGAGCCCAAAAGTCCCACAGCAGCGATGTCGGGGAAGATGCCCTTCTGCTGACGGTACGGGCTGCCGACAAGTCCACTGACAATGAAAAGGAGGCTGCGCCTTATGAGGAAGATACCCCTTGGGAACCTGAACTCGAATAACCCTATAAAAACATCTGTTAAAAAGTATCATGCAAACGTTGCCCGGCAATCTTCCAGAGAACGGAACCGATTGCTGGCCTGCAAGAGCTTTGCGTTTACCCACGCCAATGTGCATGAGCACTGCCGCCACTTCCGGCGCGGATAACCGCCCGGAAGTTACCCACGGAGGATGCCTATGGAACGAGATGAACTACGCACCACTTTAGTGAACCATCTGGAAACCCTGCGGCGCAATCTGCAGGTCGTATCCATGGAGGTGCTGAAAACCAAGTACAAAAAACCATTTGATGCCTTGCGGCAAGACATCTGTAAAGCCGCTACCGCCTATACCCGCTTTCTGGTATTTGACGGTATGCGGATCAAACACAAATACTTTGATGAGGCCGTACCCTATATAGATGCAGCTGTGAAGCAAACCAAGCGGCTCAAACAGATCTCAGATGCTGCCTTTCAGCGCCAGGATATTGACGAGATCGAATCCCTCGCCCTTGCCCTGCGCAAAGAGATAGAAGCAGCTCTGCAGCCCTTCTATATGGGACATATGTGCCTTTATGTGACGCCGGAATGCTTTGACGACCCGCCCAAGACGCCGGAAGTCTACAACGATGCAACCGCCTGCGTCTGGCGGGATGGTACATGGCAGCTTCTGGAGGATACCAGCAACGGGTTCCTACTCTTTGTTCAATCCAAATCCAAGGAGGAAGCTGCCGCATGAAAAATACATCTCAGCAATATCTAAACAGCGAAGCACACGGTTATCTCATGGAGGCCAAAGCCTGCAAGCTTTTGCTCAAAGACTTGGAGCGCATCCGCGCCAAGCTCAAGCGGCACATCGAAAAGGAAGCCGCAGACCGCGAGGCAGAATTTGAAGCAGCTATGCAATACCATAGCGAAAGCGACATCCAGGAAGCCTACGGCTGGGAATTCATCAGCGAACGGCAGTATGAGCGCTATCTGGAATTGTTCCGTCAGGGCCGCAAGGCGATTGATGAACACAGCCCCACTGTTACAGAGCTGGCTCTCTCCATTCTGAACCGCATCTTTCAGGATATTGATAGAGACTGCCGCCAATGCGAGTTTGAAGCCCTGTCGCCGGAAGAACAGCTTGCCGAGTTGAAGCGTGCTGAAGAATCCAGGCAGGCATGGGGGCAGTATATCGCCAGTCTGAAAGAAATGGTCGGCTCCGCCGCTGCGCAGGAATGACCCTTAAAAATCGCTGCTGAAGTGTGCTTTACAGACTGCCTACTTGCAAAATCAGATTTTTTCGGCTAAAATAGGTATATAATAATATATCAGCCGAAATTAAGAAAGGAGGAACGCCTGTGTATATCACCCGACACATGGAGAAACCGGTGATGGAGCTGAATGAACAGTATCCTGTGCTTCTGCTTACCGGCCCAAGGCAGGTTGGAAAAACCACCATGCTGGAACATTTGATAGAGGTCGAGGGCAAGGGGCGCAAGAAGGTCTCTTTGGATGATCTGACGCTGCGGGAACTCGCCAAGACGGACCCAAAGATGTTCTTCCAGCTGTATCAGCCGCCGCTGCTCATTGATGAAGTGCAATACGCACCAGAACTGTTCCCATATATCAAAATCATGGTAGATGAACGCCATCAGCCCGGCGATTTCTGGCTGACGGGTTCTCAGCTTTTCAAGATGATGGAGGGCGTACAGGAATCTCTGGCCGGCCGGGTGGCTCTGCTCCACCTCTCACCGCTTTCCCAGAGTGAGATCATGAAACGGCCCCCTGAACCACCGTTCAGCCTGGAACTGCCTCTTTTGTCAGAACGGCAGAACGGACGCCAAATGCTGAACACGCCAGAGGTCTTTCAGCATATCCATCAGGGCGGGATGCCTGCCCTGGTCACAGGAACTTATTCCAATGCCTCCATCTTCTATTCCAGTTACATTGACACTTACATGGAACGGGATGTACGGCGGCTGTCCAATGACATTGACAGCTTGAAGTTTTTGCGCTTCCTGCGTTCTGTTGCCGCCAGGACTTCCCAGCAGGTCAATTACAAGGGCATTGCCGATGATGCGGAGATCGACCAGACCACAGCCAAAAACTGGCTTCATGTTCTGGAGGCGCTGGGGATCATCTTCTTATTGGAACCCTATTCCAATAATGTCCTCAAACGCACCGTATCCACACCCAAGCTCTACTTCTACGACTCCGGCATTGTCTGCTACCTGACCCGTTGGAGCAGTCCGGAGACAGCCATGGAAGGAGCCATGAGCGGCGCACTGCTGGAAAACTATACCGTAGCGGAAATCATCAAGACCTATCAGAACGCCGGTCAGGAGCCTTTCCTGTACTACTACCGGGATAAGGATGCCAGAGAAATCGACCTGATCCTGGAGCGGGACGGAAAACTGTTTCCCATCGAGATCAAAAAGATGGCCTCGCCGCCAAAGAAATTGACGAAGGTGTTTGACCTGATCGACAAGTCTCCGCTGCAGCGCGGCACTGGTGCTATCCTGTGCATGGCTGACCAGTTGGGCGCTTTTGATCAGAACAATCTGATTGTGCCTATCTCTTTGATTTAACGAGGAACCCTGCCGCATTACCTGCGGCTTATAACCGAAAGGATCGACAGACTGCATTTAGCGGCCTGCCGGTCCTTTTTTCATTTAGGAGGAAACACCTGATGATAAAACGACAAATATCTTTTCTGTTTGAAGATCCCGGATTCTGTATAGATGTATTCTGCACCATTGCAGAACCGGTACGCTACTACAACCGGGATACCGAAAGCGGCGCATGGTACAGCTCTACACCGGACTGGCATGAAAATGGCAGTCTCATCCGGGAAGACCTTATCTTTGAAGTGATCGCAGATGGTGTAGTCTGTGCGCTGGATGGTAATGGTAATTTTGAAGGCAAGAAACCCTTCGTGCCTTTCTACCAATTCCGGCAGTCGCTGGTGCAGTCCGTTCATGCACAGCATCCGCACCTGCAGGATCATGAAGCACTGAGGGAAAAACTGCTTTCCCTGCCGGATGCCAGAGAAACAGTTGGACATGGTTGGTACTGGGAAAACTGGCTCTTTGCCACCGATGTTGAGAACACCGCTGAGGAAGCAGTGGACTCAGCCGAGTGGCTAAACAGTCAGTTCCACATTCTGGCTGTCCGCTATACCCACAAGCCCACCGGCTTTGTGTTTACCAACTACCGTTTCCGAGACAAAAGAACCGAAGCCAAATCTTCCGGACATGACCTACTGCTCTATGACTGGAAAGACCAATGACCACACTGCGTCAAAAAATGCAGCAACTATACACAAGGAGGATGCAAAATGAAAATTCACGAAGATCGTTCTCATATGAATATTGATACCAGATGGTTTGAAAAAGGCTATGCCAAAGAAGACGTCCACTCCCTACGCCTGCAGTCTCTATGCACCGAAGAAGAGGCAGCAGCAAACAAACAGTTTTATGACAGCCACACCCGCGAAGAATGGGAGCAGTATATCCGTCAGGCAAGTTTGGAGAGCAGCGCAGCAATGAAACCCGTCATGGAAGCCATCGCACAGGACTTTGTCTGCTACCAGTATGACGAAAATATCCCCGTGTCCTATGGCAGTGACCGATGGGATCTGTACTTCTGGTGTAATCCCTTTAACGGCTCCGCAGACGCATCCGAACGGGATTTCTCATATTTCACGCTGACCTTTAACGAGCGTCAGACGCTGGAGAAACGGAGAAAAGTCTGTCAACAAGTGCTGGAGCTCCTATGCTCACGTTTTCAGGAGCATCCTAATCTCGATGTAGCCGTACAATATTCCATATGGTTTGACCATCCGAAGATCCACGATGCGGTGGAGCGCGCAAAGCCCCGTCTGCATGGCCTGCGCTGTATTCAGGACCAAAAAGAAGGAAAGCTGCTCCTGCAGGATGGCGCCCTGCTCTTCAAGCCAAAATACGCAAAGAAATATTCCCGCACGCTGAGCCAGAGCCAGATTTTGTCCCTTAGTTGGGAACTGGGCGTAGAGGACGAAGAACCGGATATCGATGCAGCACCTGTTACCTTGCCTTACAAGAAATTTGGTGCCACGCACCCCATCCAGCTGCAGGTGACTTCCTACCTGAATGGAAACCTTGCCATACAAATGGTGACATGGGAAAGCGGCGACCCGGAACCCTGGGCGACTCTCACCGTCAACCTGCCCGGCCAACGGCAAAAAGACCATGCCTTTATCGACACCAATGCCGATTCGGAATTTCCCACCTGGCTCATACGACATGGTCTGGCTATCCCAACCGGCCGCACCATGCAGAGTGGGTTCTGCACCTATCCTGAATATCGTTTTCGTGCCAACCGGCTGCAGGAGCTGGACCCGGAAGGGTATGCAGGCTACCTGAAAAACTTTGAAAGGCGGTGCAGCGCATGAAATATAAGGCAGTTTATGATGTACTGAACGAAAGGCGGCAGACTACCCCTAGTTTCTGTTACCATGACCGCAGCGGCTGGCGTGCTTACCCCCAAACCTACATGACCATGCAGTGCCCTTTATGGATTATTGCTGAAGATGCTGCCACGGGCAGGCGTCTGTGGATCACCCAGGAGGGCACCCGATTTAGCATTTCCATTCGAAGGATGGATGAACAGAGGCGTAACTATGGCCCTACCTATCGCATTACTTGTGAAAACAGGACAAAGCTGGCTCAGGTTCTGCGCTATCAGTTCGAGTCAAAAACTTTGGCTGTGTAGCTGACGATGACCAGAGAGGAACTGCATTCCTCTCCCTGCTCCGGTTTCCTTGTCCGGAACACACACTAAGAAGCACCGGCAATCTGCATTTTTGCAGGCGTCCGGTGCTTCTTTGGAGGAAAACGCTTATGAATACTCTCGCATTTACGCTGGGCGAACACCGATCCCAGCTGACTTTGAAAATCAGTACATATCCCAACGGCAATCTCGCCATCAAGCTTTATGAAAAGGATCACGGCGTCCTGATTTTTTGGGAAACCCTTACCACCAACTTAACCGGAATCCGGCCCGACCACTGCGCTTTCATCAATATAAAAGCCGCAGACGGACTTTTTCCAGTCTGGCTGTCAGACAATCACCTTGCGGAACCTACCGGGCAAATTCTTGAATCGAATGGCTGCCTTTACCCTGAATACCTGTTTTATGGCAAAGAACTGGACGCCCTGGACCATGAGGGGCACACCCTCTACATCCGGCATCAGAAAGGCGAGCTGGGGCGCCGCTTTGAGCGGCTATATCTTGCCCTGCGCCGGCTGGCACGAGAAATCAATGGGTTCAGCTACACTGATTACAGCGGCTGGCGGTGTCCAGATGGGGTTTCCACCACCCTGCCCCTCTGGATCGAGGCGTCTGACCCTTCTCATGGCCGCAAATTCATCTTCACACAGAAAGGTCCTGCACTCCAGACTACCATCCGCTATGCCGATGGTACGGAGAAGCAGCGCATCTACCGGCGTAAAGAGGACATGGCAACTGAGCTGATGACCATGTTTCAGGAGGAACTTCGTGTCTACCCTCCCTGGTCCGAAGACCGGAGGAAACGGTACGAATATGAAAGACAATAAAATAGGAGGACATCATCATGAAGATCCGTATCTATCCCAAATCCCTATTGGAAATCGCATGGCAGCAGGACAAACTGCTGTTTACCCCAGAGGCGAAACAACCACCCCTGTGTCTTCGATGTGGTCAGCCGCTGGACCGCAGGCTGGTCATCAACACACTGAGCCGCTATGCAGATGTCCATATCTGCGAGGCGTGCGGTATGGATGAAGCCCTGCGTGATGCCAACCGTTGCCCACTCCCTCTAACAGAATGGGCAGCCGTCAAAAATGGTTTGAGCCAACAGCAGACCGATTTTGAAGATCCGCTGCTGACTACTTCCTGCACCTTTGAATATCTGTTTCAGCAAGGCTCCCGTCCTGCCAGCGAGATAGCCTATTCCCGTTCTGATTATGACGGATGGAAATGGTGGACCACCTGGCATCAGTGCCAAAAGGATACGCCTGTTCTGGAAGTTGCTCGTGAAATTGATGCTTTCCAGAATGCGCTGTTCCAACTGCCGGAGTTTCGGAATTTGGACACATTGACACGGTTCTGCCGAGGGTACGCCCAGCCCACCAGCGAGCCCACCGAATTCAATCTGTATTCGGAAACTGCCCACTTTTATATCTGGCTGCGGCTGATTACCCGGAGTCGAGATTATAATGCCTATGTGCATTACTATCTGAAAGGTTAAAAAGTTTGCAACGCACCGGATACAGTATGCCTATCAGCTCTGTATCCAGTGCGTTTTTCTCTATGAAATAGTTATTTATTTTGCTATGTACTTATAAAAGCTTGTTGCAAAAGTCAACCCGCTATATAATTATGAAGAAATATATTTTTCAAAATCTGTCCGTTGTAATATTTCGCAGACATTTGCCTGTTATAATATCCGCAAAAGCAAAGGAAGTTGAGGATTTTTTGAGATTTACCATATATCATATAAAGAACGGAGGTGCATGATTTTGAATCCTAAATTACTGATCGTTGATGATGAACGCGGTATTGTTGATATGATACAGAGTTATTTTCAAACACAATATGATATTCTGACTGCTTATAGCGGACAAGAAGCGCTCAAAAAAGTAGCCTGCAAACCAGATTTAATTTTATTGGACATCAATATGCCGGGAATGGATGGTCTGACTGTATGCCAAAGGATACGGGAACACATTGCCTGTCCCATTCTTTTTTTGACTGCTCGTATTGAATCCAGCGATAAGATCATTGGCTTTCAGGCCGGGGCGGATGATTATATCGTCAAGCCCTTTGATTTGGATGAATTGGGGGCGCGTATTGCCGCACATCTGCGCCGGGAGCAGCGACGCCAAAATAATTCGGCAGTACGCTTCTTTGGTGAATTGATACTGGATTATTCCGCCCGAACAGTTACAATCAATAATCAGAACATCCCGCTATCTAAGAGGGAGTTTGAGATTGTAGAACTTTTATCCCTCAATGCAGGACAGGTTTTTGACCGCGAGCGAATTTATGAGCTTGTGTGGGGCTTGGATGGGGACGGAAACAGCGATACAATTATGGAGCACATTCGGAAAATACGCGCTAAATTTGCAGCACATACATTGCACAATTACATTGAAACGGTTTGGGGGTGTGGTTATCGGTGGAACGCCTAAAAAATATGGGACTAAAGAAATCTTTCCTGCTATTATCCCTCTCCTGTTTGGCAGTAGCATTTCTCCTGCTTGGGGCAGTTATCTTCCTTTGCCGAGGCATTGAAAACCATTATCCTTTAGGTGGTGTAGAAATCTTGTCGGATGGCTCTGTTGTACCTTTGCCGTCTCCTACGGTGTCACAACAGCGTATTTTGGCTACCCTAAACATTGTGCAGATGGTTTCCTGTATTCTTTTTCCAGTAGGCGGATTGATTGTTTCAGTCTTTCTTTTTTATTATCTCAAATTGAAACAGCCTATTTCCTGCCTGCAAAATGGCATTATGCGGATTCAGAATAATGATCTGGATTTTTCGCTGCCGATTTTGTCTAACGATGAAATGGGACAACTATGTGCTGCCTTTGAAGAAATGCGGAGTGAACTTCTGAAATCGAATCGGCTGTTGTGGCAACAGGCCGAGGAACGCAAACGGCTCAATGCCGCATTTTCCCATGATCTGCGTAACCCGATTACGGTATTAAAAGGAAGTGTAAAACTTTTGCGGCAAGGTATTCAGGACGAACAGACCATAGACCGGCTGGAAAGTTACACTTTACGGATTGAGCAGTATGTAGAAGCTATGAGCAGTGTTCAAAAGTTGGAACAACTCTCTGTTAAGCCAAAAGAAATCAGACTATCCGTTTTGCAGAGTGAATTGCAGGAAACAGCACGACTGTTGGCGCTATCCAAAAAAGTTTCTGTTTTAGTCCCATCAGGCGGAACTGTTTGTATAGATCACGGGCTATTTCTTACCGTAGCGGAAAATCTGATTGGAAATGCGGCGCGATTTGCAGAAAAAGCAATCTCTATTCAAATAACGCTGCAAAATGATTCTATGACCTTGAATGTAGAAGATGATGGTGCTGGTTATCCGCTGTCTCTCGTACAGAATGGGCCAACCCCCTTTGAAACGACAAGTAGTAATTCCTCACATTTTGGAATGGGGCTTTACAGCAGCAGAATTTTATGTGAAAAACATGGTGGCCGATTGATTTTGGAAAATCGGGCCGGGGGCGGTGCATCCGCAACGGCTATTTTTCATTTTGTGTAATCCTTGAGCGATTTTTGAGATTTATCATTTACACTCTCCTTATACCACAAATAAGGAGAGTGTTTTTTATGAATATTGAGGCAAAGAATTTATCAAAGATTTATGGTGACGGTGAAAACCGAGTGGTGGCTTTGGATCGTGCAAATCTCGAAATTGTATCCAGCGATTTTATTTCCATTATGGGGCCATCGGGAAGCGGAAAAAGTACCCTGCTGCATTTGCTTTCCGGCTTGGATAAGCCATCTTCCGGCTCGCTGACCTACGATGGTAAAGATATTTACAGTTACAGCGATAAGGAGTTGTCGGCATTCCGCCGGAAACGGATTGGATTTATTTTTCAGCAATTTAATCTGCTTCCGGTTCTGACGGCGAAAGAAAATATTATCATGCCTCTTTTGCTGGATAAACAAAAACCGGATGAAGCATACCTGAAACAGCTTGCAGAACTGCTTGGCATTCAGGGCCGCTTGGAACATCTGCCCCATGAGTTATCCGGCGGCCAGCAGCAGCGTGTAGCCATTGCCCGCGCTTTGATTGCAAAGCCGGATGTAATTTTTGCTGATGAGCCTACGGGAAATCTGGACAGCAAAAGCGGTGGCGAAGTCATGGAACTGCTTCAAAATGTATGGAAAAAGATGGGGAAAGCTCTCGTTGTCATTACCCATGACAGCCGTATTGCACGAATGGCAGACCGGCAGTTTCAGATTGTAGATGGTGTGCTTACGGAGGTGACAGCGAAATGAAATCTTATCGTACATTAGCATTGAAAGAACTGCTGTCCCAAAAAGTCACTTCTATTCTTATTTTGATTGCCGTTGTGCTGTCTACTATGATGACAACCATTGTAGGACAATCCATTGGCGTACTTAGTGCAATGCGGGAACAGCAGGCCATCGCTATCGGAGGAAACCGATATGCCACTTTTTTGCAGATGAATGCAGATCAGCTTCACGCACTGGAACAGGATGAGCGTCTTTCCTATGTAGGGAAATCTATTTATATGGGAAGTTTAGAACTCTCCCCATCTCTTACCCTTGGTTTGATGGAATATTTGGATGACAATGCCGCTATCTATCCGTCCAGTACCAGTGTAGAAGAAGGTCGTCTGCCGGAAGCCCCGATGGAAATAGCTCTTTCGGAAGATATTCTGAAATATCTTGGCTTTGAGGGAGGTATTGGAGATAAGATTACACTTTCACTGCAAAAAAATCTTCGCCACAACATTGCGGACAGCTATTCCTATACAGCGGAATTTGTTCTTATAGGGATATTGAAAAATAACTACTTAGGATATACAAGTGGCACTGTTACGGGAGTTGTAGGGGAAGGAACTGCCGAACGACTTTTACCGGAATCTTATATTTATTACAATGTGGATATTCGGACTGCCGATAAAAAGAATTTTCAAGCAGTTGTCGATGACATCAATAAGGAATTTAACACCCATGAGCTTGATACCAGCTATAATATTGTATATTTGAACGCCTTGGGAATTTCCTACACTGCAAATTCCGAGGATGCTAATGATAAGGGATTCTCTTTTATGACAGTCGCAGGGATATTAGTGGGTACTTTGATTTTGCTGGCTGCTGGTCTTGTGATTTACAACATTCTGAAAATATCTGTATCAAAACGGATAAAGGAATATGGAACACTTCGGGCTATTGGAGGCGAAAAAGGACAGCTTTATCAGATCATTGTAATTGAAGTAATCCTATTGTGCCTGATTGGGATTCCTATTGGTATGCTTCTTGGCTTCTTGAGTGCCAGAGGAATTTTAGAGGCAACTACCGGCTTGGTTTCCCCTGAATTGTTCTTGGTTCAGGATGCTTCTGAATTGAAAACTCTAATAGCAGAGAACAGCTCTTTGAACGGAACCTTACTGGTTTTAAGCGGAGCAATCACTTTGGCGTTTGCGCTGTTTGCAGCATTGCCAGCAGCCAGATCAGCCGCAAGGGTATCCCCCATTATGGCGATGACTGGAACAAATCTGAAAATTCGCCGCAGAAAGCGTAAAACAAAGAAAATCCATAATTTTGAAGCATACTATGCCCGTCTGAACTTAAAGAGAAATAAAGGCCGTACTGCAATTACAATTTTGTCCCTTGTTATGAGTATCACGGTTTTTATAGCGCTGCAAGGGTTTTCCTCTCTCCTGAACGCTGCAAGCGCACTGCAAGATAACCATTTAGGAGATTATCAGATCACAAATGAAAGTGTTGGATTTACCACAGATGATCTGAACACTTTGCGGAAAAATGAAGCTGTGCAAAGTGTAGCCGCCATACAATTTTCGCTTTACGAACAAAATGAAAATGGGCTGCTCGATGAAATCAGTCTTGAATTTCAACTGAAACCCGGTGAAACTTTTCAGGTTGTCGGATTGAACGATGAATATTGGGATTATTTTATGGGGGATCAATTACCAGAAGAACAGCTTGGACAACTGAAATCAGGGAACGCCTGTATAGTAAGGAATCCTATTCCCATAAGCTACGGCAAAGATGTTCTTGAATTTACAAATATAGAGGCCGGAGAAAACATCTGTGTTGCGGGAATGGAGCTGAATGTTTTGAAAACCTTGGATGGCTATGACGGTTATCTTGGTATTGGAAATGGCGGTTTCACAAATGGTGTTCAGGTGATCGTTGATGATGCTATCTATGAACGCCTGACGGGAAAAGATACCTATTCAGAGTTTTTGCCTACGCTGAACGAGGGCGCAGACAGGGAAATTTTTGATACATTTATCGAGGCATTTTGTGATAGGACGCCGGGGACAACATTCTTGTCGTATGAAGAAAGCGACCAGCAACTGAAAGAGAGCTTTGCACAGATTCAAATGCTGGCATGGGGGCTGATCCTTTTCGTTGGCCTGATCGGTATTCTTAATATCATCAATACCGTTTACACAAATATTCACACCAGAGTAACAGAAATCGGTATGCAGCGGGCCATTGGAATGAGCGCCGGTAGCCTTTATAAAACTTTTCTTTGGGAAGGTGCATATTACGGAATCATTGCCTCTGTGATCGGAAGCGTACTGGGATATGTTTGTACGATCTTCATTGAGGCGGCCACGAGCGACACCATCCAACTTGTTACAATCCCTGTCATGCCCATTCTTGAAGCAACCCTCTTGGCAGTAGGAGCTTGCTTGCTGGCAACAGCAATTCCGCTACGTAAAATTTCAAAAATGAATATTGTGGATTCGATTGAAACGGTTGAGTAGAACACTATTTTTTGAAATGCCCGAACTTTCTAATATTTCGTGGACATTTAGGTTTTAGAATGACCTTATCAGTGAAAGCAGGTGGATAAAGGAGCTTTTGTCTATTTGCTGTGCTGATTCTGGTACTGTTGGCGGCCACTGGCGCAGCAGTTTTCCGCATTTACCCCAAGCAAAGGAGGCGAACAATATGGGCAAAATTTTAATATTATCCGTCACTGACCACGAAGAACATATACTCAATAAAATTATGGAAACTATCGCAAACGAGCCGGAGCTTAACCATATTGCGCCTCCTCTCCCTTGCAACATTCTTTCTTTTACAAATCTGGAAATCCGGCTGAAGGAGCAGACAGTGTCCTGCAGCGGTCAACTTGTTACTCTGACTCACCATGAGTTTGCTGTCCTTACATATCTGGCTCGTCATCCTGGCTGGGTATTCTCAGCCAGCCAGATTTATGAGGCCGTATGGGATAGAGACGGTGAACGCTGCGGCACTGCCGTTGCCAGTATCATCAGTCAGATCCGGCGCAAGTTGACGCCGGATACACCAAAGGGTGGCTATATCCGCACTGTACTGGGCAGTGGATATAAATTTGAATCCGTGATATAGGAAATGCCGGACATAGGCTTATTGGCTCTGTCCGGCGCTTCTTTTTATATAAAATAAGGCTGCAAGTATTGCTTCCTGTGTTACTTGAAAAAAACATATATAAATTCGACAAACGGCAGTCTACTCTTCCCCAAATAGACTATTTACAGTTTTGAACCACAAGGCGGTGTAATATCCAATCCTCCAAGAAAGTGTATTCCCCAGTTACACATAGAATCTAATACTGGAATGATACTTTTTCCAAAGGCGGTAAGTGAATACAAGGTTTTAGGTGGTTTTTCTGGAATTACTTCTCTGTGAATCATGCCACATTCTTCTAAATCGCGAAGTTGTTGTGAAAGCATTTTAGGTGTGGCTTTTGGAATTAAGCGTTGTAATTCCATGTAGTGCAAAGGTTTTTCTATCAAATGCCAAAGAATGAGAGGTTTATATTTTCCTCCAATCAGAAAAAGTGTGGCTTCCACTGGACAACTAAATTGATCTTTTTGATAATTCATTTTTATAAATTCACTCCTTTTTGGGTACTTTCTTTGAGGGAAGTATCTACCTGAAAAGTGCAATCTTGTTATTCTACTGCACCATGTTAAAATTAGTACGACGATTGAATATGTCAACTAAATTATACAGCACCAAGAAAGGATTGACCATGATGAATTTTATTGAGATTGCAAAAAAACGGTATTCTGTACGCAATTACAGCAGCAAAAAGGTAGAAAAAGAGAAGCTTGATAAAATTCTGCAGGCTGCTCATGTTGCACCAACAGCAGCAAACTTACAGCCGGTTCACTTAATTGCAGTAGAAAGCAAAGAGGGACTGGAAAAAATCAGCAAAGGGGCAAATATTTATAATGCTCCTCTTGCAATTATTGTATGTGCAGATCATAACAAAGCATGGGTTCGCCCATTTGACCAAAAGCAAACCGGAGACATTGACGCAGCTATCCTAACAGACCATATGATGTTGGAGGCAACAGAATTAGGTTTAGGTACCGTATGGGTATGTTACTTTCAGCCTGATGTTATCCGGAAAGAATTTGATTTGCCCGATAATTTAGAGCCAATCAATATTTTAGTAATCGGTTATGGAAATGAAGAAGTTGCAGATACAGAAAGACATGAACATCTGAGGATTCCACTCACGGACTTAGTTTCGTATGAAAAACTGTAACTGAGTATGACACGATTTCCGAAATGCTTCCGAACTTTCTTCAACTCATTGCTTCCAAAAATAGTTGATGTTATAATTGCGGGGAAACAACTGAATAAAAGTGTCTTCGGGGCAGGGTGAAATTCCCGATTGGCGGTAAAGTCCGCGAGCGTAAAACGCACGATTTGGTGTAATTCCAAAACCAACAGTATAGTCTGGATGAAAGAAGATATGGTTAGATTTCCGCAGATTTTAAGGGGCTTACTTTCTTTTCTGTGGCCTAATTATAATGTTAACACCCGAAAGACTTTTTCTTTTGGGTGTTAATTTTTTGCCACGGAGGAAAGCAATTATGAACAGTAAAACAAAAAGAGTCACCACTATTGGGATGCTATGTGCGATCACTTATGTCACCATGGTTGTCGGCAGGATTCCGATTATTCTATTCTTAAAGTATGACCCATCCGATGTTATTGTAACTTTGGGCGGCTTTATTTGGGGACCGATGACTTCTTGTATCGTATCTGTCATTGTGGCAACCCTTGAAATGATTACAGTAAGCGATACCGGAATATTGGGTTGTATCATGAATATCGTACAAACACTATCTTTTGCGTGTACGGCGTCTGTCATTTACAAAAAAAAGCACACTTTATCTGGTGCAGTGATTGGTTTGGCATCGGGATGGCTCATAACGGTTGTTGTTATGCTGTTGTGGAACTATTTGGTAACGCCGCTTTATATGGGGTATCCAAGAGAAGCAGTTGTAGAATTGTTACTTCCTGCCTTTCTTCCATTTAACTTGTTGAAAGGCGGGTTAAATGCATCTATTACCTTTTTACTGTATAAGCCCATAGTTACCGCTTTAAGAAAAAGTGGATATATTTCTACTTTGGAAAAAGAAGCAAGGCAGCAACATACCGGTCTGCTTATACTGGCAAATTTCATCATTGTGACTTGTGTTTTGATCATCCTTTCAATGAATGGGATTATATGAGGATCGAAATGAAAGAAAATACGAATGCGCCTATTTACACACTAACAGGAATCGTTATACACGGCCGGGGTATTGGAAAGCATGTGGGGACACCTACCGCAAACATGGAAATAGCAAAAAATACATTTTTGCCAAAGACAGGGGTATATGTGGCAGATATTCTTTTAAGTGACAACAGATATTATGGTGTTACTCATATTGGGGCACGCCCCACACTTGATAATGATGATTCTGTTTCAATCGAAACACATATTTTTGATTTTGATAGGGACATATACGGGAGTACGATAACTGTCAACCTATATAAGAAATTGAGAGAAGTTAGAAAATTTAACGAATTATCATTGCTGCTTGCACAAATTGCAAACGACCGGACAATGGCACTAAAATTTTGGGGATTGAAGCAAGCAAGTCACACCTTACACATTGATGTTAACCGGCATTGTGTAATATTAGAACAGAAGGAAGTTTATTTATCAACAAACGAATTTGAAGTTCTTTATCTGCTACAACAGTCTCCTCAAACCACATTCACAAAAGAGCAGATTTATGAAAAGATTTGGCATGAGCCTACAAATAACCATTTGCACGCAGTAGAAAATACAATTTTCCAAATACGCAAAAGGCTAAAACCATATTGCAAGGGGCACGAGTATATAAAAACTGTAATTGGCTACGGTTATAAGTTTAATTCTGGGTAAGGTGATATTTAAGCATTAGAACAAATGGCCCCAGTCCCAGAGTTTTGAAGTCTCTATATTCAGCAACCTTTTACAAATAGAAAAGGCTCTGGCACTATATCCCCATCTCATTTAAGATTTTCCAAAAACAGAACCACTGCTTATGCACATAAGGAGAAGAAAGGATGTGAACAATATGGGCAAATTTTTAATATTATCCGTTGCAGACCACGAAGAACATATACTCAATAAAATTATAGAAGCTATTGCAAACGAACCAGAGCTTGACCATATTGCTCTCCCACCCTCTAACGCCAGCCTCTCCTTTCCAGACCTTGAAATTCGGCTAAAGGAGCAAACTGTATCCTGCAACGGTCAACTTGTTACTTTGACTCACCATGAGTTTGCTGTCCTCGCTTATCTGGCTCGTCATCCTGGCTGGGTATTTTCTGCCAGCCAGATTTATGAGGCTGTGTGGAATGTGGACGGTGAGCACTGCGGAACTGCCGTTGCCAGCGTCATCAGTCAGATACGACGCAAGTTGACGCCGAATATGCCCAAGGGTGGCTATATCCGGACTGTACTGGGCAGCGGATATAAATTTAACAGTTCTCCCTTTTAAGTCAGTAAGAAAGGCTCCGAGGCCGTAAGAATCTCGGAGCCTTTCTCATTGACTTAAATCTTAAATAATTTAATCGCCTTCAACAAAATAATGCTCAATTCCTGGTACAGATCCTCGTCCAGCACACCATCAATAATAGCATACTTGAGCAGCAATGGTCGATACATCTGTAAGATCGCCGTAATGGCATCCTCGTTTCCGGCCTTGGCACTGAGGAGCAGACATTCAAAATTCATCTCTTGTCACCTCCTTCAATGCTCTTTCTGATTTTCTGAATCGTCCTGTAGTAAAGTGCAGCCACCCCTTTGTAGGACAGCCCAAACTTTGCTCCCAGAGTATCGAAATCTTCTTCCTCCAGCGTTCGAGCCAGAAACATCTGGCGTTCCCGTTCATTGAGTTTCTGCAACGCCTCCAGAAGCGCTCCATTCTCAATGACATCCATAAGCGGTAATCTGTCCAAGACCACTTCCTCTGAGCTGGGTTCGGACTCATAGACCACTTCCACAGTACTCTCTATACTGCTGCGCTTATAAAGCTGGATCAAATAATCTTTTCTGCGGCGCTTGACCGCCGAAACCAGATATGCTGTAAATCTGAATTGCAGGTCATCTTCTGCCTGCCCATTGTTCCGTTGCCACATGGCTTTACCTCCAAAAGTCTCAAGAATTCCGATGGATTTCCTGAGCTTCTGGCGGTGACCTGCACCGGACAAAACTTGGCTGTGATAGAGAAAAACAGCCAGCTTTGTACCAATGGACAAAACCAGCTGTTCCTTGAATTTCTACATCGAGCAGTTCAATAGATGCCGTCCGGGCAGGTGGAGGTTTTTCCTTATGTGGAGAAAACTCTCTTGCCCTGCCGCGACGGTATACCCCTATTGAGAGCCGTTCATGAAAAGCCGTGTGTCCTGGAGTTATGAAAGCAATGAACTGCTCGATGTTGTGGAATCCTTTCTCCATAACATCGTTACTCCCTGTCCGCAGTTATGCGGACGGCACACAGGCGGCCTGCATCATCCCCTTTCTTTCGCGATATGGCAGCGCAACGCTGCCGCCCTGCTAATAATTATTAAATTGTGAAATAATACTTTTTTCAAATGCTGTTCCAGCTATTCTATATGAAAACAGGAGGCGGCCTTTATCCCCATCATCAGGATAAAGACCGCCCTGTACTTCCGATTTTCATTGGGTATCGTACTGATCTCATACCCTCCACCTCCGCTTGCTGAATTTTCATTGATTCTTGGGATCACTGCCATAATTACAGTGTAACTGACAGTTTTCGGAAACTTTTGGAGTAGCATTGGAATCGCTTTCGAGCAAAAAGAAAATCATTCGACATTATATGACAAAACAAGCTCCAAAACGGTCACAGTACTTTCCCGCTTTGGAGCTATTCCTTTATTATTTCCATAAAGTTGTATCTTCCGTCGTTACCTGTGCCGTGTCCGGATGGATATAAATGATTTGAAGTCCTTTCTTTTTGGCATAGTTGACAGTCTGCTGAGTTCCGGATCGCATATTGTTTGCATTATCATAAACAGCCACCATACAGCTGGCCTGATCCACCATAAAATAATTGCGTTTTTTATAATTCTCACTTGATGGCATTTCACCCAGGATTAAAACCTTCGCTGCATATTTGCGAATAAACTTCATTCTCTTTTGGTGCCAGTCATCCCAGTCTGCATCATATCCCTCAAAGGGGAGAGCCAGACACAATTCCACATCTTGATACGCTGTCTGTTCTTTCATACGCAACAGGATTTCTGCCGCCCACATATCAGCCCCCATTGCTCCCCCAGCCCAAAAACATCGTACGCCCTGATTATAAAGCCGTATAAGCTGCTCCTGCAAACACTTTTTGATCCGCTGGCAGCGCTTGTCCCTTTCGTTATATTTGAACTTGAAACGAGTCGGCCTATGACCCGTAATTACACACGAAAAACTGTTCATATAGTTCTCCTTTCCCAGCATCCATCTTCGTCTATTATACTTGCCATAGACGAGACAAATCAACCATGACCGCTTAATAATCCATGTCATAGCGGATAAAATGTAACTATGGCATGGAGGTGACGCATGGATAATCTACTAAAAGATATGGGTAAACGGATCTTCGACCGGAGGAAACAACTGAATATGACCCAGGAAACTCTGGCAGAGCTGGCTCATGTCACACCACAGACCATCTCCACCGCAGAACTGGGACAAAAGGCTATGCGACCTGAGACAATCCTCAAAGTCTGTGATGCACTCAACATCAGCACCGAGTACTTGTTGCGAGGCATCATCACAGAAACAGATTCCTCCCTTCTTATGGAGAAGATTTCCACACTAACGCCCAAACAATACAGGCATTTTGAAGATATTTTAGACAGCTTTATCGCGGCCATACAGGAAGAGGCATAGGAGCATCACCGGCTCCCATGCCTCTTTTAATTATCCTCTGCTGCGGAATGCAGATAAAGCGCTGGCAATCAGACTGCGTGTCCTATCGTCTATTTCCGGATCATCGCCTACTTCTTGTGCAGTCGAAAGCATCATAGGCGCTGGAGGTTCCTCCACCAATCTGCCTGCAGGAGTCTGCTCTTTTGCTTTTTCCTGCCCCATACCTTCTCGCCGCAAAATCTCTTTGACAATAGCCACCACCGCTTCTTTGCTGATGACCGAAGCATTTAACGGCTGCGGCTCCTGTCCAAAGCGCTCATTATAGTAGACCACTGCATTTGCCACATACTGCGCTTTTGTGCGGGGACTCTGCAGTTCCAGTAATCCAATAGCAGCTTCGTGTATGGGATCGCCCTCATTGAATCGCAGCGTAAACCGTCCTCGTTCTTTTTTCTCGCCCATGCTATCACCTGCCTGCGGTTTCAATCCGGTACAGATACTCATAGCCATCTGCATTCGCATTGATTTTCGGTACGAAGAATGGTGTTCCCACCTTGCCCGAAGTTTCGATCTGCCGCTTCAAAAGAATGGCGCCACCGCCTACAAATACTACCTTGCAGTATTGCAAGTCCAACATTCGCTCCCGCAGCGTGCTGAATAGGTCACTGATAAATTCCTGCGCCATCTGTTCTGTCAGCCGTATGGCCGCTTCCGGATATTTAGTCTTTTTCCCCATCAAGATGGCATCCACATCTCCTTCATCCAACAACAGGTCCAGTTCCGAATTCACCTTGGAACGCACCTTATTGTACAGCAGGATCACACCATTTTCTAATGAATCGCAGGAGGTAAGGTCAATCTCTCCGTTTTTCATCAGCAGATAGTCAGCAGTAAACCCACCAATATCCAAAATTACCGCCTTTGGCTCTTCAACAAGCGTGTGAAGCATGGTGGCCGCCGCTGCATATGCCTGTGGAAAGCAGGCCACATCTTCAATATAGATGGAATACGGCTTGCCCTGCACCTCAAATTCTACCATTCCCCGCTGCCCAAAGTATTGTGTAAACCGCTCCACCTGGGCGCCAAAGTGTGCCGGCGGCAACCCTACTGCCAGTTGGATACGCTGAACCTCTGAGGAATATGCTCCCCTCGCTTCAATCTCACCAGCCAGAGCAAATAGGGTCAGGATAAAGAAGCGATCGTCCTCCGTTTTATCTTTCCGATAAGGAATCCGCTCAGTAGACAGCGTATAGTAGGTATTCTGATACCTCAGCACATTCTGTCCAAAGGGACGGGTGACACTCTGCTTCAGACCGGACACAAAGGGGTTGCAATGAACCGTTTTAATTTGTTTGTTGCCATGATCAACGCCAATAAGCATATGTAATGCCTCCTTTTTGCTTTATACATATCCTTTACGCCTATATGACGCCTATTCTCAACAATCACACACTATTTTTATGAAAACAAAAAGCAGGAGACCCATCATAAAGGTTTCCCGCTTTTGGCTGCTTCATAATGTGCGCAGCTAATATATATTTGATTGTTCTATTCTGCCATACCTTGCGGAACTTCAAATTTGTATCCGCTCCCCAAAACAGTACGGATATAACCCGCTTTCGGCATATCCGGAGTCAGTTTTCTGCGGATCTGACCAATGACGCTGGCAACGGCTGTTCCGCAGTTTTCACCATCCTCACCCCACACTTCTTCATAAATCTGCCCAGCAGAAAATACCCAGGACGGGTGGTTTGCCAAGTATACCAATGTCGCAAATTCCCGATGGGTCATAGAAATTAACTCGCCGTTTCGGTGTACCGTTCTCTCCTTCAGGCGAAGCTCCAATCCCGGAAAAACAAGACTATTACAAGGGTGAGATGACACAATATGGTCAAATCCTGGCTCGGCTGCAATAATCTCCATAATTCTGCTAAGTATGTATTCTTCATGGTCTGTTACCGACAATACAAAGATTTTTCCCATATGTCCCTCCCTTATTCGTAATTAGAATGCTGATACCCTGCAACCAATATAAAGTTTACTTGTTTATTTCAGTAATAACGACTGTTCCGTTTTTATCCAGCAAAGGGGTAATCCCCGTATCATGGACAAGGTAGTTTACACCTGTTTCGGTGTCTACAACAATACTCAAGGAAGTTCCCTGTGTATAGATTGTTTCAAAGCGCTTTTCTTTGTTTGCCATAGTAATCCACTCCTTTGCATAGTGTAAGGTATCAGCATTTCTAATTTATTACTCTATGATAAAGGCCAAATGTTGCAGAAATCTCCTAACCGCTTTCTTTTTCGGCAAGAAAACAGGCGGAATTGCTTCATTTTTGTAGCAATTCAATTTTTATCTCATTTCAGGCCGAAGAATAACCCGTTTGAATAAGAACATTGTTGCACCAAAATAGGTCAGGTAGATTGCACAGAATAGCAGAATCGTCACCAGACCATAAAGAGGTACAAGTCCCTGCTGCAAAATTGCCTCTCCGAAAAAGAACTGTGCCCCTGCAATCAGCAGAACCGTCAGCAAAAGGGGGAATAGCAGTGGGATCAAAAAGACTGTGGACAGTTCCCTGCGGATCAGGGAAGCCTGCCTGCGGCCCGGTACACCCAAAAGGTCAATGACTGCATAATTCTTCTGGTTTTTGTCTATGGCAGACAGCTGCTCAAATGCAAGAACCGAGCAGGATAGAATGATAAAAATAATGCTTAAATACAATCCGCAGAACGAAATGGCTGTAAATCCAGTCAGCGAATTGGCAACGCCCCACGCCCTTACTGTAACACCCATCGTTACTTTTTCCGGGAGCTGTTGACCTGACTGCAATTCCGGCTGCCATTTCCCACTGTTCAGGAATTGCTTCAAGTCGCTTTTCAATTCCGGGTATCCGCCATCTTCCAGTTTCATCGCCAGACGGATTTTTTCTCCGACTAATTGTGAAGCTGCTTCATCCGGCAGAACAAGTACATATCCCTTCGTTCCGGCCATTTGATACTGCTCCATCGGCTCCGTCAGGATTGGTGTCACTGCAATAGTCAAGGTTCGACCATTTAATGTGATCTCCGGCTGCTGCTTCAAGCCCTGCCGGATTCCGTCCATATAGTTCCATGTATCACAATGAACCAAAAATTCGTTGTTGCCCATGACAACAGGAGAAAGCCCCAGGATTTCACGCAGGTGGTTATAGTCGGACAAGGACAAGGCTTCGATAGATTTTTCAGGAACCGCATACAGATAATAGCTCACAGAATCCTCGACTCCACAATGCTCCTCTGTAAAGGAAACGATGGAATCCATGCTGGATTTTTCCAAAGGTGCATCAATCGCTACGCCTGCATCATAGGGATAATAGGCTTTCATATTGGCTTTGTAGCCTGCCCCCATGGTAAGCCCCACAAACATGGTTGCCAGGGATATGGTCAACAGGATTGCCACCACAGCCATTGTCCGGCCAGCAGAATGGATGCGCCGCCCAATCTGCCCCAGGAAGAACAGATTTTCTTCTTTGTACTTATGGCGCAAATTTTGTTTTGCAAATCGGTGCAGCAAAAGAGGTATCTGGCGATGCAGCTCGTAAACACCCACCAGAATGAGCAGGCAGGCTCCGCCAAGGTACAAAAATGCTTCATTGGTTTGTGTCTGAAGCATCCGCCCAAGCAAAATCACGCCTGCAACCATTGCGGCTATTGAAAGCAATACTACCAAAAGACTATGGCAGAATGATTTGAAACGGTATTCTTCATTCTTGCGGTTATCATACAGCAGATCGATTACTTTCTGATGCCGGATAATCTTTGCCGCCCGAAACATCCCAAAACCATACATCAAGGCAAAAAACAAAAATGTTACTGCCCATGCCTGGAGAGAAAAGGAAACCTGATAGGTATGCGGCACCTCAAAGATATTTTTTACCACCTGATTCAGCAATCCGGAAAGCCCTGTGCCAACCAAAGAACCAAGCAGAAAGGCCCCAGTGCCGATGATACTGTTTTCAGCAAGGAACAAATTCCGTACTGTCTTTGCTTCCATGCCAATCAATTCGTAGGTTGCAAACTCCTTTTTCCGTCGTCCTAGCATAAAGCGGATCGCATAACCGATCACAAACGAGGACATAAAAGCAACCAGAGCTGACATAAGCAAAATTCCAGTCGTCAGCATCGACATATTTTCTGCCATAGCAAGAACATCTGATGAAAAGCCCAATGCCAAAAATGAGTACATCAATGCCGCAGTCAAGGTAAGCGTCACAAAGTAAATGATATAATCCCGCAGGCTTCTGCGGATATTTTGAATTGCTAACTTCCAGTACATCATTACGACCTCCCTTCCTTTAATGTTTTTCTATGTTCCTTTGAAACAGGTAATAGGTTGACACAAAATAACATCCAAAGACGATTATAAAAGAGATATAGGATAGGGTCAGGATTATTCCAATTTGCGAAGGCAAAACATAGGCGATAATCTCATTGTAGTTGCTCCAAAGCAAATAGGAAAAAACTCCAATACTTCCAACTATCGCCATCAGAACCGGAAGTCCAAACCAGAAATACATTTGCCGACGAGCAGTTTTCTGGCATTCTTTACGCTCCACTCCTAATTTACGAATGATGTCAAAACGATGTTTTTGTTCAATAGCATCTGTAAGCTGTTGCACCGATAACATAGTAAAACTGCTTACTAACAACACAAGCGCCGCATAAGTGCCAATCAGTGACAATAACAGCATATTTGAAATACCCTCATTGGACTGTAAGGTATTCAAACGAATAAATGCAGACTCCGGCGGGAAATTCCCAAGTTCTCTCTGATATGTGCCCATATTTTCTTCAAATTGTTTTGCAAATTCATAAGTTAAAGGCTTATCGGTATTTGCAGAATAAAATGTGGTCGCAATCCGAAGGTCTGAGATAGCTACGTCCGGCAAAACATAAACCGCTTTTGTCCTGCTGGTAAACAGGTTAATTCCTATCGAATCCTGAAAGTCGGCGTCCTGGGCCTTATTAAGAACAATGCCATTCACTTGGATCTGACGGATATTTCGGTCAATTTCCTGCATCTCCGTTTCTACTGCTTCCCGGTTCCAAGAAACCCCAAATGTATCATTGGGCAACACAGCCGGTTCCAGACCAGACAACGCCCTCAATTCATTATAGTCAGATAACGAAACCGCAAGAAACGGAATTTTCTTTTGCCCGTTACCAATATCCTCATTCGCAAGGAAGTAAAGCTCTCCCTGCGCCTTTCCAGTTACAGAGTATCCCCCTTGTTCCAGATAGTCGGTAATCGCATCATAGTCCAGAGTCCCTGTTGGTAACAAAGATTCTTCTGCCCGGTACATCGTCCCTACCTGCACATCGTATACAGAAAGAGCGAGCTGGTACGATTGAATCCGAAGCGCCAGAACGGGAAGATAGGAAAAGAGGACCAGAGCTGCTGTCAGGACGCAGGAGATGACCCCCATCGTCTTGGAACTGGTTCCCATTCTACTCTTGATTTGCCCAAGCCAGAACAGATTCCGATAGTATCTGGCAGAAGGCTTACGAATCATTTTTGATAGCCACCAAGTAAGATTGCTAAAAAAAGCAATCAAGGAAAATACAAGAAGCAATAGTGCAAAGACTGGTGGCATCGTCAAATACGCCTGTATCGCTATTCTTTGGCGTACCAACGAATCAAAAAGCGGGGAAAGAACCAAAAGAGCAATCCCTTCAGCAGCTCCAAAAATTGTGAGTGCCATTAGCGGACCACTTCCATCTCTTTTCTTTCTACCGGCAAGAAAGAAAAACACAGCTGATACCAAAAAGCCAGCAGCCAGGAAAGTCAGAAACAATACCCTGAAAAGAGCTGCCGGATAATGTAAAACCAAACAGCTTAGAGCAGCCATCATCCCAAGGATCACAGTTGAAACTGCGGTACAGACCACCACCCACTTCCCAACCTGCCTCGTTAAAGGAATATTTTCTACACCTTTCTGGCTATTTTGCAACATCTGAATGATTTTCAGTTTTCGTACAGCAAACAGGTTCTTAATTCCCAGCAAAAGTACAATCGCACCAAAAAAGATAACAGTTCCAAGAAAAGTGTCCGGAAACAGAGACAAATGCAAATGGTAATTCTCACCGAAAGATTGAACAACAATCACACTGATAATCTGAGAAAGCAGCATTCCCAACAGTACACCTAATAAAATCGCAGCAGCTCCCATAACAGAAGTTTCCAAAAAGAATAAGAAGGCAACTGTTTTCTGCTCCATCCCAATAATCGTTTCAATCGCAAATTCCTTCTGTTTACGCCGAAGCATATAGGAATTAACATAGGACATCAAAAATACTACAAAAAGTCCCACCAATGGTACCGCGATCCGCATCATTTTCTTCAGTACATCTAAATGGATGGGTACGGGAAGTGTCGCATTGTAATAGGGACTTACCAGAGAAAAGAATCCATAAAACATTCCAACCGACAAAACCAGTGTAACCACATAAATCAAGTAATCTCTGGCTGTTCGGCGGACATTGCGAAGTGCCAGTTTAGCGTACATCATTCATGCCCCCTCCCATCATGGTGAGGACATCCAGGATTTTTTCAAAGAAAGTCCTGCGGGAATCACCACCCTTACGGATTTCCGTGAAGATCGCGCCATCCCTCAAAAAGAGAATGCGATTGGCGTAGCTTGCCGAGAAAGCGTCGTGTGTCACCATCAGGATCGTGGCTCCGAGATCTTCGTTGATACTCTGAATCGTAGAAAGCAGCATCTGGGACGAGTGACTGTCTAACGCACCGGTGGGTTCATCCGCCAAAATCAGCTTAGGCTGGTTGATAATGGCTCTGGCACAGGCGCACCGCTGCTTCTGGCCGCCGGACACCTGATAGGGGTACTTATCCAGAATATCCGTGATATTCAGCTTTCCGGCCATTTCCCGCACCCGCCCATCAATCTCGCCTGCGGGAACCTTGTTGATGGTCAGCGCCAGGGCTATGTTTTCCGAAATGGTCAGCGTGTCCAGCAGGTTAAAATCCTGGAACACAAATCCAAGATTTTCCCGGCGAAACCGGGCAATCTGTTTTTCATTGATTTCCGTCACATCGGTTCCATCCAGATAGATATGTCCCGCACTGACCATATCAATGGTGGAAATACAGTTGAGCAGGGTGGTCTTGCCGGAACCGGATGCTCCCATGATTCCTACAAATTCTCCCTCTTGAACGGAAAAGCTGATGTCCTGAATTGCTTTTGTAACATTCCCGCCATTTCCGTAATATTTTTGGATATGATCCAGTTTCAAAATTTCTTTCATTGTTATCACCTCTGATCTCTATTGTAAAATAAGAGTGGCTTCGTTTGTATCAAGTTTTCTTACAAAGTTCTAACAAAAATGTAAGAAGTGCAGGACCGCAATCAGCCCTGCACTTCATGGATCAGACAGTTGATGTGAAACGCCAGGGAAATAGCGGTTCCTTGTTCCGATGATTCTGCCGCAATGCCAATGCCCAGCTTTTCACAGAGCCGTTTGCATAGGTACAGGCCAATGCCTGTGGACTGCTGGACCATACGACCATTCTGACCGGTAAATCCCTTTTCAAAGATACGGGGCAGATCGGACGCAGCAATCCCGATTCCATTGTCCTCCACGACAAGAACAACCTGATCCTGCCGTTTATGAGTAGAAATGCGGAGAACCGGCTGTTCCGTACGATACTTGACCGCATTGGCAATCAGTTGGTTCAGAATAAAGCGCACCCACTTTTCATCTGAATAAACCGTGTCCTGCATTTCCTCCACTTCCAGACGCATACCACTTTGGAGCAGCAGATATTTATTATCTGCAATCGCCTGATGCACCACTTGGGACAGTGCCATTTCCCGGACAGAATAATCTTTCTCTGTATGCTCACTGCGGGCATAATAAAGAGCCTGTTCGGTAAAGCGATTGGTCTTTTCCAGTTCCAGCAGAAGTTCTTTTGTCCAGTCCATCCGATGGTTTTCACATAGAAGTTTCATGGCAGTAATGGGCGTTTTGATTTCGTGAATCCATTGCTCAATGTATTCCTTGTACTCCAGGCGTTCCCGCTCGACATCCCCGATCTGCTCCAACATGGATTTTCCTGCCATCTTCAAAAGCTGATAGTAAACCTGATCCTCAGCCTGTTCCGGCAGTTCCATCACTTCGGAAATAAGGTATCTTTCGGAAAGCTGTTCTGCCATATCCAGAAGTTTTTTCATCTGCCGCTTCCGTTTCCAGTAAGTGAGGACAAGTCCCGTCAGCAAAATCAATGCCCATACAATCAGGATCAATACTACTGCGGAAACCGGATTGCCGCACACCAGCAAAAATACAGTGAGTGCAGCCATACAAACAAGGTTCGTCAGCAGAAATGGCAGCCTGTTTTTCCAATATCGTCTGCTGTTCATATCGTGTACCCCTGTCGGTGCTTTGTCTTGATAAAATCCGTCAGGCCGATGCCCGCCAGTTTCTCCCGGATGCGGTTGATATTGACGCTCAAAGCATTGTCATCCACATATAGCTGATTATCCCATAAATATTCAATCATATCTCCACGAGAACAGATTTTTCCTCCGTTCTTGAACAGGTAATAGAGAATTTTCAATTCGTTCTTGGTAAGCTCTACGCTCTGTCCATGATAGTCCAGACTGCTGGATTCCAGACGCAGCACCGCATCTCCATAGACGATCTGTTCCCGTTGCTGTGTGGGATAGGCTTTTTTCAGCAGAGAAGCGATTTTCGCAAGCAGGATCGCTGTGTTATAGGGCTTCGTGATAAAAGCGTCTCCGCCCAGCATAATGCTATTCAGCTCGTCCATATCTGTGTTGCAGCTTGTCACAAAGATGATTGACACTTCGGAAAATGTGCGAATCTCGGTGCAGAGAGAAAAGCCACTAGTCCCTGGTAGCTTGATGTCCAGTATAATCAAGTGTGGCTGCTCAGCTTTGATCTGATCGATCACATCGGAAAAATCCTCCGGAGCCACCGTTTTATAGCTGTTGCTTTGCAGCAGCGTTTTCAATTCATTCCGTATTAACGGATCATCTTCTATTATCAATATTTTTTCTTTCATATCAGCCTCCGTGAAAAAAATACGATATGCAGTTGCTCATTCTCCCATTGACATTCGAATAAGTCAAGTATATATGTTAAAGCAAACTACCCTTTAACCCTTTTTTGAAAACCAGTACAGCTCTTTCGGTTCCCCCAAAAGACATCGTAACAAGTCGATAGCTTTCCTTTTCCATTTCTTCTATTTTTGCATTGATTTTCTCTGTTACATTTTCCACGGTAATTCCTTCTACTAATTCTGTCCGATACATCATATTTTACCTCCATAAGCACTCAATTCAAAACCAATTCACTTTTTCTGCTTTGAATTGAGGGGTATCGCCTTCCTGGTATGGATTATAGGTATTGCGATTACACCCAAATTCTTTTAATGCCTTTATTTTATTATCCTCTGTCCATTCAACCAGCGAGATTCCATCAAATTCCTCTATACTTCCATTGTTCATTTCATTTTTGAAATACCACTCCACAATCGTTTGATCTCCCTTATGAAAAAATTGCTTGATTTCCCAAATAACCACCTTGCCACGGGTATTCCATTCCTGAAACCAATGCTTTACTGTTTTTCGGTTGTTATACTGGGGGCTCCAGCTTTCTGTATAGATCACATCTTCTGTAAAAATATCATCAATGCCCATATCCTGCTGATTGAGCCACATATCAAACCATAGTCGGATCGTTTTTTCTCGTTCATTCATGATATAAACACCTCACCATTCTTTTGTCTTGCCTTCGCGTTTGTTTTGCACAACCTGGGTTTGATATACGAGAATAGGAATCAGAGAAACCAGGGCAAGTACACCAAAAACTGCCGAGCGATTTACAACCGCAAATATTACGAACATAAGCAATATCAGCAACCAGGGATTACGCAGATTTCTGTAATAGTTTTCCTTGTCCTCATAAGAAGTATGAAGTTCAAACGGCTTACCGTCATTATCTTTTTCTACGATCAACAGTTCCCGATTAAAGGTGGTGGCATTTGTTGCTATGCGTCCGCCTTTTTCAGCCCATGGCCGTAGGCGTACTTTACCAACAGAGTAGTTCAGGTTGATGTTTTTATAAAATACTTTGTAACCCATCCCCTCTAAAAACTCATGATAATCGGATGCGTTGGCCTTCGATTTTTGCCCGATAAACTCCACGCAGTATTTTACCTGATCCGGTTTACACTCCTCAAATTCATACAACATTTTTTTCGCCCGAATCAGACGATAGCCCTTTTCAGACATTTTATTCAGCCAATGTTCCTGGGCAGTCAACAAACCGCCAAAGAAACAATAATACTTTTTGCTCATACCGCACCTCCAATAATTCCATTAGCCACGCCTACAAGTTCATTGAGCCTTATAAGTTCCTTTTCTGCAATTTCTTTTCCTTGTGTTGTAATGAGATATTCTTTTTTCCGTCCCGCACTATCTCCAAAAGGTGCAATCCAGCCTTTTTCCTGCAACGAGTTCAACGCACCATATAAAGTACCTGCCCCCAGCGTGAGCCGCCCTTTTGTACTATCTTCAATAAATTGCATAACAGCATATCCATGTTTCGGGGTATAAAGGGAGAGCAAAATAAAGAATGTCACCTCTGTGAGCGCACCGCCTTTCGCATTGTCTCGCATAACACCCGCCTCCTTATTACGGTTACTGTAATAAGTATATCACTAACCGTAATAGAAGTCAATAATGATCCGAAATATAACAGAACTCCCAGCTTTATGATATAACGACTTGTTACCTCAGTATAAAAAGACTTGTTACAGAATTGTCCTAAATGTAAAATCAGCACCGGAAAGGAAATACTAACTCCACTCTCCGGCGCTGCTATTTATAAATTACTCTGGCATATTTTTCTTTTCTTCTTGCTTCTTCTTATCCCGATATTTCCGTATGAGTTTATTACGGATAGGAACGCCAACACCAAGCAAAAGCACAACTGCCAAAATTGTGAAATCCATACAATCACCTCACATTTCTTTGTTCTTCATAATCCGAATGGACAAGAAGATCGAAACCGCATACATCACGACAATAGCAAAAACCGCAAGGAAAACGAGAAGTATCGGAGAAGATTCAACGACTGAAATAATTGAGTTCCCGATAGCTGGCATTTTAGAGAGAAGAAGTAAAGTCACCAAAAAACCGGCCACTGGAATATACATAAATACCCGTCCTTTGATTGAGCCGTACTTGTAATATCCCGGAATCTGGAACACAGTATAGAGTGCAAATAAGAATACTCCTGCAATAGCGGCAGTTACAATATCAAATACGCCAACTGTTTCACCCAGCACTTTCAAGACAAGCGGCTGTGCAATCAAAGAAATAATCAAGGAAAGAAGCCCCATTGCAAGGACAAAAACATAGCGTCCGATCACAAGCTCGCTTTTACGAACAGGTAAAATACCAAACAGACGATCCATGCTGTTTTTTTCTGTGATGGAAAAGGTATATCCCGTCGTCATGGCAATAAAGCACATAGCAAATGATACCCCTGTCAGTAAAGAACGATTGATTGCGGCAAACACAATCGGCAGAAGCAGGGTAAAGCAAATCGTCTTAAAATATGGTTTTACCAATGCAATATCTAATTTTGTGGATTTCAAAATATTACTCATAATCGTCACCTTTCTTGCTTGTAAACACTACAATTTCATCAATGGTGGCAGGATCAACGGTCAGGTTAGGGAAACCGCTAATATCTTCGGTTTTCATCAGAGCCTCAAATCCCGTAGGGAATGTACGAATACCAGCCGCCTTATTTTTCAGATCATCGGACAGTTCCTCAATTCCACCTTTTACAATGCGGAACATATCTACAAAATCATCTTTGCTGCCAGTAAAGAACAACTCGCCATAACTGATGTAGGTAATATAATCGGCTGCACGCTCCAAATCGCCTGTGATATGGGTGGAGAACAAAACACTATGTTCGCCATCTTCAATATACTCTGAAAGAATTTTCAAAAGTTCATCTCTGGAAACCGGATCAAGTCCACTGGTCGGCTCATCAAGGATCAGCAGTTTGGCGTCGTATGAAAACGCACAGGCAAGCATTAACTTCATCTGCATACCTTTGGAAAGTTCTTTTACCTTTTTGGTTGGTGCAATGTGAAATTTCCGTAACATATCCGCAAATTTCTGGCTGTCCCAATTTGGATAAAATACCGAAATGGATTTTTCAACCTGCGACACTTTCCAATCATCACTGAAATAATTTGTATCGAAAACAACGCCCAGCTCTGATTTTACTTTTTGTTCTTCTGCGATATTATCCAGCCCCATCACTTTGACTGTGCCGCCGGTGCGCTTGAGCATATTCAAAATCA
>OGXT01000078.1_pt1 | contig 113214 bp, 76 predicted proteins | sample 1576361 | NCBI WGS metagenome assembly OGXT01 (sample SAMEA3541514, study PRJEB24748) | human gut metagenome | biome: human gut; feature: human-associated habitat; material: faeces | place: China | collected 2012 | reverse complement strand
AGTATCTGACACGGCTGCGGATGTATGATACCCGTGTATGGCTGACACATGCAAATGCGCTGGTCGACAGCCGGGAGATGGTAGAGCTGAAGCATGAACTGCTGACAAGGCGGCAGAAACTGCGGGCACGTATGGAGTACAGTGTGGGAAGTATCCATGAGATGAAGGGTGAGGCTCTCAAAAATATGAGCAAGCTCGGAAACAATGCTTATCAGCTGGAGCAGATCATCCGCAAGATTGAGGCGATGAATCCGGTATTTAAGTAAAAATAATAGTGATTTATTGCGTTTTTTTTTGAGATAGCCGCCCAGTGTGAAAGGGGCGGCTATCTCCTGTCTTATCGTGTAGTGTTTTGCATACAGTCAAAATTGGGATTGAAAGCATAGTAGTTTTTGCTGTCCAGTTCTTCCTGCAGCAGACGAAGAGCCTCGCCAAAACGCTGAAAATGCACAATTTCACGCTCGCGCAAAAAGCGGATTGGATCAGCAACTTCCTGATCTTTTGCCAGACGCAGTATATTGTCATACGTTTTTCTTGCTTTTTGTTCTGCTGCCAAGTCTTCTTGTAAATTTGCAATTGGATCACCCTTACAAGCTAGACATGTTGCATCAAATGGAACTCCAGCCGCAGATTGAGGGTATACATCTACCCCATGTGGTGTAGGTTTGTAAACTATCCAAATATGAAAAATTATAAATATAACTACTCAATTTCGTATAGTTGTTTTAAAAATTAGTCTACGTCTAATTTTAAATGCCTTAAAAAGCATTTTACAGCTTAATTAAATATTAGAAAAATGAACTACTTATAGTTTTTATAACTATCGGTAGTTTTTCTTTTTCAAAAGAGATATGCAGAACCTCTATAAAAGTTCTTGGTGTGATGAGCCGATGCTATAAAGTTTATTCGTATTAGTATTAACGGTCTATTAATACAAAATGCGTGAGTGAGATTTTACAACAATATACTCACAATAATAAAAGAGTTTGGGAGGCAAAACTTGAATATGGATTTGTAATTGCAAAAAGTTTGGGCAAGTATGAACAAAGACATTTTAAATGTCAGCAATTACAGTAGTTAATCTACTTACTAGACTATCTATGAAAACAAAGCGACCGACCGACGGTTTCTAAATTATAGATGTAATAATTCTTTATTTTATATAAGGGATTATTGCATCTATTTCTACTTTGCTCTCTCACTCTGGTTTCTATATAGAAAGACCACTGCGTGGAAGTTTGAAACCGAGCTAGGTTTCATAAGAGTAAAGAAAATTTGTAATAAATTTTTCTTACTCTTCTTTTAAACTAAATTGATAATTTAGTTTAAACATAGAAAATGAATTTACATTTTCTATGAAAAAAGGGTGTGGGAAAAGTAATTTTCCTGCCGCACGACAAACTGGTTTGTCTAGTGTGTTAGACAATCAAAATTATCTTATTTAAGAAAGGAGCTACGAAGAATATGAGTTATGCTATCGTAAGAAATGAGAAATTAACACGAGCTGAAATAAATGGGAAATGCACTCATAATGATAGAAAAGCCAAAAATCATTCTAATAAAGATATTGATTCAAGTAGAACACATTTGAATTATTATTTGAAAAAGAATGATTTAACATATACAAAAGAATTTGATAAATATTTAAAAGAAACAAAAATACAAGCACATTTAAGGAATAATAGTATAGTAATGTGTCAAATGATATTTACATCTGACCAAGCATTTTTTGATAGAATTGGGGAACAAGAAACAAAAAGGTATTTTGATGAATGTTATAAATTTATTTGTAATTATAAAAATTTGGGAGAACAAAATGTAATAGCAGCAGTAGTACATTTAGATGAAGGAGCACCACATTTACATTTAATGTTTGTTCCTGTTGTTCATACAAAAGATAAAGAAGGAAAAGATATTGATAAAATATGTGCAAGAGATTTTTGGAAAGGTCGAAATAGTTACAGGAAATTACAAGATGCTTATTTTAATCATGTCAAATCAAAAGGCTTTGATTTAGAAAGAGGAATGTTTGTTGAAGATACAGGCAGAAAACACTACACTATTGAAGAATATAAAAAAATTACAAATTATGAAAATACTAAAAAAGTCTTAAATGATATAAAGTTATTAATGATGCTCAAAAGTACCAAAAAGAAAGGGATACAATAATTGCAGATAATAAAGCTTTACATTTAAAAGTTTCTGATATTGAGAAAAATTACCAAGATAAAGAGTTTAATTTGGAATGGCAATATAGAAGTAAAATTCGTAAATTGGAAAAGGAAAATAGCCATTTGAAAAAAGTTATTGATAAATTTAAGGAAACTACTCAAAAATTCATAAAATGGATATGTAGTAAATTTGATTTACCATCTGAAGATGAAGTTATTAGAAATTTTGAAAAAGAAACTCGTACTTTTATTGATGCTGAAAAGCAGTTAAATAAAGAGAAACAAGACAAAGAATTTAAATTAGAATTATAAAAAATGAAAAGGAGCAATAATTGTTCCTTTTCTAATCAATAATTTCTTTATTTTCAGTTTTTTCTCTGCTTATGCCAAAAGTATCGTCAATAATTTTATCACCAAGTTCATTAACGCCTTTATATTGTGTTCCGTTAACTTCCATATTTCTATGAGTTCTACTTTTTAATATTTGATGATTTATATGCACACCTTTTTCTTTTAATTTGCTAATAGTTCTTTGAACTCTTTCAAACATATCATATCCTAGTAATTTTCTTTGATGAATACCAACATTTATCGGAACACTTCTGTCAAAATAACTCATATCATGCATTGGAGCCAATTCACCATTTTCAAGTCGTCTATCATTAGATTTATTTATTGTTTCCAATTCTCCAACATAATATTCAAATTGTATTTTTTTATATTCTTCCATATCAAAGTCTTTACCAAATAATTCTCTGTAATTTTTAATGCCTATTGGATAATCTAATGTAGCATCTAGTAAAGGAATACTTCCACTCGCTCCTCCAATGCAAGCCTTCTTAATAATTTCAGGATGTATCATTGAAAATCTTTGAGCAAACACACCGGAACTTGAATATCCATTTAATAGTATTTTATCTTCACAGTTTATCCCATAATTTTGATTAATCTGTTCTTTTGTTTTTTCTAAAATTCTTACAATTTGTTTATCAATTCTATAATATTTATCTTTTTCTGAAAGGTTAAAGCATTCTTGTGATAGTTGTTGAAAATATGGTCTATTTTCTTCTGAAGGTAAGATTGGAATAAGAATTGGTCTAGGATTATTTTTTAATACTGAAGTCAAATGCATTCCTGTTTGTCCTGCTTGACTAATAATTTCATGTAAATCGCTAGATTCCATATTATTTGATTCTAATACAATATTAGTATGTTGTTTGCAATTTCTAGGCATCATTAACATACTTGGAATATTAATACCTTTAGTTTCATCAGGTAAGCTTACTGTAATATCATATTGAGTACCATTTAGTTCAAATGTAAATTTAGAATCTTTAGAATTTTGTAAATTCTCTGTAATTTGATTTACTAAATTTTTATAAGTTTCTTTTTTTCTCAATTGATTAAACATCATTTCTCCGTCATAAACAGTAGTATCAATTAATGAAGTTCTTTGAAGTTGATTTTTCCTCTCTAGATTTAGTCCCATAGCTTTATTTGCACCATTGAAATCATCATTGTTAACGCATTTAATAAATTCAATTAATTTACTTTTATTAAAACTTTTGCAAAATTGATTTTGTCCTAATTGTGCTAGAGCATATCTAACATCCTTTATTTGCTCTAAAGTTCTTCCGTCTAGGAATAATTCCTTTATCTTTTTGATCCTTTAATTCAAAAAAATGCTGTACATTTTTCATTCTTGATAAGAATGTAGTATATTTCCTTTTTTCAATATCTTCAAGTAATTTATCAATATCAAATTTTTCTGAATTTGATTGCTTTATCAAAAAATTATCTAATAATCTTTCCATACATTGAGGTGCAATTTCTCCAAAAAGTTGTCTAGTTGTATTGTCTCCTTTGTCAACATCAAGGCAATGAGTTAATTCATGAACTAATCCATAAATATCTCTTAAATCTCCATATTGTTTTACATCTATATTTATTGGGTGCTGCTCGTTAGGATTACCAACTGCATTTTCAATATTAGATGAAGTGGAAATATTTAATTTAAAATCTGAATTTGTATGGTCTAATATTGTATTAATTTTATTGAAATAATCTAAATCAATACTTTGGAAAAACTCTTTTGTTAGTCTAATTAATTGTTCATCAGATATTTTGGTTTGTAATTTTGAACAATATACATCATTAGGAGTTTTTTTAATTTCTGTTTCTAATCCGTTTAGAACACTTATTATAAATTTGCTTAATTAGTGATATATCATCAATTGCTTCAGCTTTTTTAGCATATTCGTCTATTTGACCTGCTTGTAAAAGTGGCTTTTTATTAAATTGTGTTTTTATAAAATTTTTTATAATATCAACAACATTCATAGCAATTTCCTCCTAATAATTCATATTCTTTATTTTAATTAATTCATTATATAACAATGTAATAGAATTTCGAGCAACCTCATTATCTATAAAGTTTTCATTAATTCTTCTTCCACAAAAACTATTAAATTCATTTAGTGCAGTATCAACATTTTGGACATTTACTTTATCATGACAAACTTTTAATGCTGTATTAATGTAACCACATATTGCACATGCAGTCATTGCTTTAAAATATTCTATATCTAACAGTTTTGATTGCAAATATAATTGTGTTGCAAATTCATCATCTATTTCTTTTGGATTAGTTAAAATAATATGGTCTGCAATATATACACCACTTTTATGAATTGTTTTATAAATTTTATAGTCATCTGGAATTATAACTTCACAAAGAGTGTTCCCTCTAATTAGCCACCTAAAAATATATTCTTTTGTCGAAACACAAAAACCACCCATCTTTGTCCTATCATCTGCTTCTAAATTAACAGGATTATCTGAAACAACTATTTCATCAATAGGAAATATTCTTCCATCAGAATATTCTTTTTGAGTTTGAATAACCCTATAATAATTATTATTTTTATTTGATTCACATTCAAAGAGCTTACTCAACATAACTATACACCTCGCAGTTTTTCAAGCCTTTAATTTCTTCTCTATCAACAATTTTTTCAAGAGGATATTTCATACAATAGCTTTTAATTGGTACAGATACTCTACCATGAGTTACTAAAAGTATATTGTTATCTTTATATTTACTCATTATTTCATCAAGAAACTCATATATTATTTTACAAAAATCATGCATATTTTCCATATTGTTAAACTCAACATTTTTATTATAATTCCAAACATCATCTACCAATGGATTCTCTCTTTTTTGCTCTTTTATTTGTTCTTTGGTTAAGCCTTCACTTTTTCCCCAATATCTTTCCATTAACCTTTTATCTTCTATAATAGTAACATTAAAATTTTTATTAATAATTTCTGCTGTTTCCTTTGCTCTTTTTAATGGAGATGTAATTATTAAATCTATTTTTTCATTTTTAATTAATTTTCCAGTTTCAATTGCTTGTAATCTACCAGTATCATTTAATTCAATATCTGTTTGTCCTTGTAATTTTCCTATAACATTCCAATTTGTTTGTCCATGTCTAGTTACTAAAATTTTCATAAAGTTCTCCTTATTCTATTTAATTTTCATTCTTTCTTGCTCTACTTTTATAAACATTCTCTTGATTTTTACAACTAAATGTATCATATTCCGTTTTTGGATTTTTTGCAATAAAAGCTTTTCCACAATGCTTACAAACTTTTAAATACTTTTTAGTTTGTATAGCATATAATTTAAAATCTTCATCTATGTATTCTTTTAAACTTCTAATATGTATTGTAATACCATCATATGTTAAATTTGTTCTAATATGTTTTGTTTCTATTCTTTCAATTAATTGTGTATCTGTATATTCATTCTCACTTTTCTTTAATTCAAGTAGTGCTTTATAAATTATTTGAGCATATTCAATTATCATATCAGCTTGTTCAAAATATTTTTCATTCTTATAATATAAATCATTTAGATCGTGTGTTATAAATTTTTCCATACTATGCTGACATATTTGTTTATTAGTTTGTTCAATTAATTTGTTTATTTCTTTCTCTATTGATGTAGGAAAAAATTTTTTAAAATAATCTAATATTTCCATTGTATTAAAACAATCATAGTATTCTTTACCAGTGATATTATTAAATTCTTTTAATAATACAACCTTATCTAATGTGTAATATCTATTTACTGGCAAATCATGTATTAAGCCTAAAAGTCCATATTTATTTATATATTCAATTAAAAGAGTATCTACATTATTTGGATTTTCTAATGTTGCTTTACCTAAATTTATAAAATCAATTAATGGTTCATCATTCTCTTGATAATCTCCATAATCAATAACATCATATGAAAAAGATTGCACTTCATCTACAACTGGCACAACATATTTTATATCATTTATAACTTTTATTTCATATTTTTTAAACTTTGTTACAGGCATATTATTAAATCCATATTCTAATTGTAAATTCATAAATTTCTCCTATCTAAAAATTTTATAAAATTTTTATAGTAATATATTGACAAGCACAAAGTATTACTCTATAATTTGTATGTGTAATATATTTATTACATGAAAATATTACTTACAACAAGGTGTTTTTAATACTTTGCTTATATAAATATATTACAATAAAGTGGTTGATTTGTCAACATATGTTAAAATTTGTATTTTAATATATGGGGTTTTTGTACATAAAAAACTGCAAGTAAAAAATATAAGTATAAAAGGAGCTTATTTTAATGAGTAAAAAAGATAAAATATTAAAAATGTATTATGATGAACAATTAAAGCAAAATGATATTGCAAATAAGTTGAATGTTTCTCAAAGTTATATATCACAAATTATAAAAAAAGATAAACGATATATTACTAATAAAGAAAATAAACATCAAGTGTCAATGATTAAAAAAGCTAATTATAATAAAGAATATTATAAGACATACAAAAGAGCAAAAAAAGATGATGATTCTTATAGAGCATTACAAGCACAACTAGTAAGAGATTCTGCTGAATTATCATACAAAAATGATAATTATATATCTAATTTAGCTTTTGTAAAATGGAATCGAAGCATTTATAATTATGATAAGCATTCTAGTGATTTAATTTTAAATAAAAATATAAATATATCAATAGATGTACCAAAAAGAGTTAGTAATAGAATAAATCCAAATACAAGGAGAGTAATATGTTAAAGCCAAAATTTAAGGGGCTTTATTTTTTTGTCACAAATACAAGCCCTTAATAATAAAATTGTTTAGGAGGATTGTATTTATGAGTGATAAAGTAAATTTTAATGTAATAGAAAAAAATAAAACAACAAATACAAAAGATATAGAAAAAGCAATAAAAACAATTATAGACAAATTGATAGAAAGGCAATTTGTGAATATAAAATAACTTGATAAATTCTACTTATTTTTGTATAATATGACCATACGAAATGAGTAGTTATACGATTGGAGGTATAACTATGAAAGTTGCTATATATTGTAGACTTTCTCGTGAAGATGATGATAAAATTCACGAAAATGATGAAAGTGAAAGTATCCAAAATCAAAAATCTATGCTAATCAATTATGCAATAGAAAGGAGTTGGGATATTTATAACATTTACTGTGATGAGGATTATTCTGGAATCGACAGTGAAAGACCTGAATTTAATAAATTATTAGAAGATGCTAAAATCCATAAATTTGATATTGTACTTTGTAAAACTCAAAGCAGATTCACTCGTGATATGGAAATAGTTGAAAAATACTTACATAATAAATTTATAGAGTGGAATATTCGTTTTGTAAGTCTTGTAGATCATGTTGATACTTTAGATAAAGGAAATAAGAAATCAAGACAAATCAATGGTTTAGTCAATGAGTGGTATTTAGAGGATTTATCAGAAAATATCAGAAAGACATTTGATAGTAAAAGAAAGCAAGGATTACATATTGGCTCTTTTGTGTGTTACGGCTATAAAAGAAGTCCAGAGAATAAAAATAAACTTGTTATTGATACAGAAGTTGCTGATGTTATTAAATTGATTTTTAACCTTTATGAACAAGGAAATGGTGTTACCAAAATTGCTCAAATATTAAACGACAAAGGTATTTTAACACCAACTAAATATAAACAATCACAAGGAATTAACTTTAAAAATCAAGGCAAAAATATTGACTATTGGTGCGAATCTACAGTTAGCAAAATCTTAAAAAATGAAGTTTATATTGGTAATTTAGTACAAGGGTACAACAAAAAAGTTAGTTACAAATCTAAAAAAATGGTAAATCAGCCTAAATCTGAATGGATTATTGTAGAAAACACTCACGAGCCTATTATTACTAAAGAACAATTTTACAAAGTTCAAGAGATTTTTAAAAGTAAAACACGAAGATGTAAAAATGGCGAAGTTCATTTATTTGCTAATAAACTAGTATGCCTAGATTGTGGAACAAAACTCTATAAATGTCAAAATGATAGAGGCTACATTTATTTTTCTTGTAAAGGCTCTAAAAAATTATATGGTACTTGCACAACACATTCTATTGGTTATGAAAATTTAAAAGTATTAGTGACAGAAAAAATTAGAGAGAAAATTTTAGCATTTTATAATTTTGATAATATTTCTGATGATTTATTTGTTTCAAATGATAACTTAAACAAGGCTAAATTATTGCAAAATAAGGTTGAATTATTTTCTAAAGAAATGGAAGATATCAATAAAGCAATAAAAGAACTTTATTTAAACAAAGTAAGTGGTAAAATTCCAGAAGATGTATTTGAAGATTTAAACTCCTCTTTTTTATCTGATAAATCAGCAAAGCAAAAAGAACTAACTAAAACACAAAATGATTTATCTAATTTGAAGGAAAAAGAATTAAACAGTAATTTTATAAAAGAACAAAAAGAAAAAATAATTAATCACTTTAAAGATTTTAAAGAACTTAATTATGATATTGTTAATAGCTTTATAGATTATATTGAAATTGGAGAAAAAAACAAAAAAGCAAATTCACAAGATGTTGTGATTCATTGGAATTTTTAAAAAATCATAGTATTTTAAATTAATTTGTGTTATACTATTATTAGAAATTTTTAAAAGAAAGGAACGTGAAAAATATGATTAATGAAAAAAAAGAAATTCTTGCAACAGTTAATACTTTGCCTGATGATACAACTTGGGATGATGCTATCTATACTTTATATCTACATTCAAAATTACAAAAAAGCCAAGATGATATAAAAAATGGTAGAGTAATGACTATTGAAGAGTCTAAAGAAAGGATGAGAAAAAAACATGCAAGTTTTGATGTCAAATGAGGCACATGAAGATATAGATTCTATCTTTGAATATATATCGCGTGACTCTATTAAATATGCAAACGAAACTTCAGAAAATATTTATTCTCGAATATATGAACTAGAAAATGCTCCTTATTTAGGTAGATATGTTCCAGAACTTTTGGACAAGCATTTTAGAGAACTTATTTATAAAAGTTATCGAATAGTTTATGATGTTTCTGAAGATTCAGATACTGTTTACATACATTTTGTCGTTCATGGCAAAAGAAATTTTAAATCATTTTATAAATCTTACATAAAAAATAATTTTTAATTCAAATTATTATTAAATTCTTTTTGGATATATTCCAAACCCACCCCATGGTCTGTATAATATGGTGCTAACCCTGCTTTTTCTATTTCTTCTATGCTTGCATTTTTTGTTAGTTGGTGTACTATTGTTCCCACCATTTCAAGGTGAGCAAGTTCTTCTGTTCCTATATCATTTAATATTGCTTTTGCATTTTGATCAGGCATTCCAAATCTTTGAGACAAATATCTTAAAGAAGCGGCAAGTTCACCATCTGGACCTCCATATTGAGATATTATAACTTTTGCAAGTCTAGGATCAGCACATTTAATATTTATAGGATACTGTAAAGTTTTATTATAAGTCCACATTAATAATTTCCTCCTTCCCAAGGCCATGGTTCTTCAATCCATCTCCATTTATTACATGGAAAATTAATTGTAAGAGGTCCAAACACCTTTTGATATTTATCTTTTAATTCTTTAGCTTCTTTACAATATTTTCTATAAAGACAAAGAGCTTTTTCATCATCAGTATGAGTATCTAAATATAATGCAAGATCATTTATAGCAAAATCATAGGCCATGATTTGATTTAACATTTCTTGTTGCATACAACAATCTACTGTATTTTGTTTCTCTTGGCAAGAGTTACTATAGTTTAATGTTTCAGGCATATTAACATTCATATTATTTTCCATGTTACTGCTCATATTATTATTAAAACCACATCCACAATTTCTATTTTCATCTACTGACATATGTTACACCCCTTCCCTATTTTATTCATAGATTCAATATATCTAATTTGTTCCATTGATTGCCCAGGGTAATATGGACTAACAAGTTCTGGAAATATTGTTCCCATTTTTAAGCCAACACATGGTTTAAATGTTTTATCCATGTATTGAATTGGTACATAACTTTGCCCTAGCATTGGATTTTCTGGAAAAACGCTATTTTCTTCATCAAATCCACATTCACAACTATTTTGAGCCATATTGTATGAAACAACATTGTTGCAGCTAGTTTCTAATATATCTTGTACATTACAAGCATTATCATTTTCGTAATTGTTATTCATACATTGGCATTTTTGATATCTTCCAAACATTTTTATTCCTCCTTTTTTCATATACTACATAATATGACAAAAGTATAAAAAGTGTTTCAAAATATAAAAAATGCCTAAAAGATTTTAGTCTTTTTAGGCATTACTATTAAATTTAAATTATATTCTAACCATTCCACCAAAAACTTTGTTTTCTGATGCATTTGGTAATATTTTAGAACCACCAGATATTACAAGAACATCTCCTGCTTCTACTAATTCATCTGCTTTAATCTTTTCAATTCCTTTGCAAATTGTATCTTCTATAGTTTTTTCTCCCATTACTAATACTGGTACAACATTGAAAGATACTGATAATTGATTAAATGTTTTTTCATCATCTGTTATAGCAAATATTGGGCATCCAGCTCCAAATCCTGCTAATTTTCTTACTGAATCACCTTTATGTGTGTATGCAACAATTCCTGCTGCTTTCATATTTTGTGCTGTTACACATGTTGTATATGCAACGTGTGATTCAATATCATTAAAGTCAGCTGATGTAGCATTTTTATTGAATCTTTTCCAGTAGTTTGTATCTGCTTCAATTGCTTTTGATATTTTAGACATTGCTTGAACACATTCAACTGGATATTTACCCATTGCACATTCTCCAGATAACATTATTGCTCCTGTTGTATCATATACAGCATTTGCAACATCACTAACTTCTGCTCTTGTTGGTCTTGGATTTGATGTCATTGATTCTAACATTTGTGTTGCTGTTATAACTGGTTTTCCAACTTGATTACATCTTTTTATAAATCTTTTTTGAACTATTGGAACTTGTTCCATTGGTATTTCAACTCCCATGTCTCCACGAGCAACCATTATACCATCAGATAATTCTAATATTTCTTCGAAGTTATCAATTCCTTCTTGGTTTTCTATTTTAGATATGATTTTTACTCTTTCTCCACCATTTGAATCTAATAAGTTTCTTAATGCAATAACATCTGATGCTTTTCTTACAAATGATGCTGCTATATAATCAAATCCTCTTTTAATTCCTTCTGTAATATCATCTATATCTTTTTGTGTTAAAGCTGGTAAATCTACTTTAACTCCTGGTACATTCATTGTTTTTCTGCTTCCTAATCTTCCTGTATTTAATGCTTTACATACTATATCTTTACCTTTAATTTCTGTTATTTCAAATTCTAATGCTCCATCATCAACTAATAATGTTCCACCAACTTTTACGTCTTTGTATAATTCTTTATAGCTTATTGATGTTTTTGTATTATTTCCGATTATATCATCATTTACAAATGTAAATTCTTGTCCTTCTTCTATTGTAACTTTTTCATTTCCAGTTTCTAATACTCCTGTTCTTATTTCAGGTCCTTTTGTGTCTAATAATAGTGCAACAGGTCTGTTTAATGCTGATCTAACTTTTTTTATTGTTTCTATTTTTTCTCCATTTTCTTCATATCCACCATGTGAGAAGTTAATTCTTGTAACGTTTAATCCAGCGTTCATTAATTTTGTTAACATTTCTTCACTTTGGCTTGCAGGTCCTATTGTTCCTACTATTTTTGTTTTTCTTAATACTTTTTTCATTTTTATTTCCTCCCTTTTTACAACTAAAACCTATTATACCACACTTATTCTAAAATATTCAACACTTTTTTTAATTTATTTGCAATCTTTTATGTTCTTTATTACAATTTATAATTAAGCTAAAGAATTATAAGATTTTTTTATTTTAATTTTATTTGCAATCGTCCAAATCCCAAGTACTATTAATATTCCTGTAATTACTCCACATGTATCAATTCCTACATCTATTGGTGATGCTTGCCTTCCAGGTATAAAATATTGATGAGTTTCGTCAGATATTGCATATAAAAGTCCTACACATATACTTACAAAAATTCTTGTTTTTTGTTTAACATTATAAGTACACATAAATGCCATAATTAAAATTCCAACAACCATATATATTGAAAAATGAGCACCTTTTCTTATTATTTTTTGTGATTGCTCTACTAAATTATTTTTTTGTTCTTCTTCCAAATTTTTGGTTGATGGTAATATATCTATTATTATTTTTGCTACTTTTTGGCTTACAGAACTAGATTGTGGACCATTCTGGGCTGAAAAGTTGAATATACATGTAAATGTAGCTGCTAGTAATATTAATAATATTATTCTATAAATTATTATTTTCAATTGTTCCTCCATTTAAATAATTATTTAATTTTCTTCCATTTCTTTTTTTGCTTTTTTATATCCACTCTTAAATACAATATGGTATGTACTATAAAATACCAAACCAACTAACGCCCCTGCTGAATCTATTAAAACATCTAGTGACTGTCCTGTTCTTCCAGCTACAAATGTTTGATGAAATTCATCACTTATTGCAAATATAACACATATAATGAATGATAACAATAAAGCTATAAAATAATGTTTATGGTCTAATATAACATCCCATAAAAGCATTGAGAAAAAAGCCAATATAAAATATACAGATGCATGTATTACTTTCCTTGCAGGAGCATTTATTAGTTCTGATGCATGTGCTAGTTTTTCATCACTTGGATGAGAATTTGTAATTCCATAATCATTTGTAATGTCTAATGCATCCTCAATAAATAGACTTATTATATCCGTGCTTTTTCCATTAGAATTTTTTGAATTCATTCCAGAAAGTTTAAATATACATACCATCCATCCTATTGCAATTATAAGTAACAAAATAATTTTTAATGCTTTATTCATATTTTTCACCTCTAATATTAATTTATATTATGGTTTTTTATTTTATTTCTTCTTTTACACATTTTAGTGCTTCTGCAATTACTTTATCCATATCATAATATTTGTATTGTCCTAGTCTTCCTCCAAAAATAACATTTTTATCCTGTTTTGCTAAAGCTGCATATTTTTCATATAATTCATTATTTCTTTCATTATTTATTGGATAATATGGTTCTTTTTCTTTATTCCAACTATCTGGGTATTCTTTTGTTATTATTGTTTTTGGAGATGTTGCATCAAATTCAAAATGTTTGTGCTCTATTATACGTGTATATGGAACTTCATATTCTGTATAATTTACAACAGCATTTCCTTGATAATTTTGTTCATCTAATGTTTCTGTTTCAAATCTTAAACTTCTATATTCTAATTCCCCAAATTTATAATTATAAAATTTATCTATTGGGCCTGTAAATACTATTTTTTCTGCAACATTTTCTAATTCTTCATTATTTTCGAAAAAGTCATAGTTTAATTTTACATCTATTCCTTCTAACATTTTTTCTATTATTTTGGTATAGCCTCCTATTGGAATTCCTTGATATTTATCATTAAAATAATTATTATCATATATTAATCTTACAGGTAAACGTTTAATTATAAAACTTGGAAGTTCTGTGCACTTTCTTCCCCATTGTTTTTCTGTATAACCTTTTACCAATTTTTCATATATTGTTTGTCCAACTAAACTTATTGCTTGTTCTTCTAAATTTTTTGGTTCAGTAATACCAGCTTGTCTTTTTTCTTCTTCTATTTTTGCTTGTGCTTCTTTTGGTGTTACTACTCCCCATAATTTGTTAAATGTGTTCATGTTAAATGGCATATTGTATAATTCATCTTTATATCTTGCAACTGGAGAGTTTGTGTATCTGTTAAATTCTGCAAATTGTTGTATGTAATCCCATACTTCTTTGTTGCTTGTATGGAATATGTGTGCTCCATATTTATGTACATTTATTCCTTCTACATTCTCAGTATAGATATTTCCACCTATATGTGGTCTTTTGTCTATTACAAGACATTTTTTTCCTTTTTTATTTGCTTCATATGCAAATATTGCACCAAATAGACCTGAGCCTACAATTAAATAATCATATTTCATGATTTTACCTCCCTTGATTTATTGAACTAATTTTTTTATTACTGGTATCTTTTTTAATAAAGTAGTTATAATTGCTGAAATAAATACTACAATAATTGTTTTTAAAGTATTAACTAATGTACCTCGTTGAACAATATCAATTTTCATTAATAACTGTATTACTAAAATATGTAAATAAAAAATTCCCATTGTATTTTTCCCAATATAGCTTAAAATTTTATTTAAATATTTGAATTTATACTTTCTTCCCTGTAAAAAAACAAATAACCCTATAGATAACAATACTGTAGAAAACCATTTGTATCCATCTTTTAAATATATTCCTTGCCATTCGAATGTATTTGCATAATATTTTTTTACTAACATTAATCCTATTATTCCAATAATAATTAATACAATAGATATACATGATATTATTTTATTTTTTTTACATTTTTCATATAAATTATATTTGTATAAAAAGCCACCAAATAAAAAATAAAATAACATATGGGAATACTTTCCAAATGGATTTACATTTATTATTTCATTAAAATTAATACTGTTTATATTAAAATACTTTAAAATTAGCCCAAACGTTTGAGGAAGTATTGAAATTATAAATATTGCCAAAAGTAAAAATATTAATAAATTTTTATAATCATTAAAATTCTTAAAGCATAAATTAAACATTGGATAAATTATATATATAGACAAATATACATACATAAACCAAAAATGTCCAACAGGTATCCCTTTTAACGAAGAAAAAAGTAATATATAATTTATAATTTGTCCCTTTGAGAATGCATTGATTTTTATATAACCAAAAAAGTTATAAAAAATTAAATAAATTATTTTCCATATACATATAATCAGATAAATAGAAATTAATTTATTTATATATCTTTTAAAATCAAATTTTTTCTCTTTATTTAAAATTATAGCACCTGTTACCATAAAAAAACATGGAACAGCCCCCCAGCATATTATCATAGCAATATTGCCAACAACACTATTTTTATTTAATAGCGGTGTATGACAAAAAACCACTAAAAAAATACTTATACATTTTATAATATCTAAATATAATATGCGAGAGGCTTGTGATTTATCTGTTTGCATATTATTTTCCATTTTTTCTCCTTTAATCTTTTATATATAATACTTTTTTTCTTATTATACTAATTTTGCTTAATATCCATGTAATTATTATACTAATACAAAAAGATACAATAAATAAAATAAGTACTTTTATTGGATTTGATACTTTTATCATCTTTACATATTTTCTTAAAATCATTTCTACAATAATATGCACAAAAAATATTGATAAACTTATTTTAGAAATATATGTAAAAATTTTAACAATCCATTTATTAAAATTATCTGTATTTATTCTAGTAAATAATTCAAATAAAGCAAATGTACAAATAAATATAAAAGGTGAATTGTACCAAATATTATATTCAATCTTGTGCTCAAATTCAAATATTTGTATATAACAAGAAATTATAAAAAATAAAATACTGGTAAACACTAGCCACTTTGTTTTTATTTTTTTTATTATTTTTTCTCTTATTAAATAGCCACCAACTATATACAATCCATAGCCTCCACCTAAAAAACTTATATCTAATATACAATTATATTGATCTAATTTAAATGTTTTTAATATTAAATTTAATGTTGGCATAATAAAAATACAAACAAATACTAATATTATTGGAATTTTTAATGTTTTTATTGAAAATGTATGTACTACTTTACTTACATATGGAATAGCAATATATATACCTATTATCATTGGCATATACCACATATTCATAAGTGGTACTTTTTGCAAAAACAACATTTCTTTTATTAATGAATAAGTATCAAATGGTTTATTATTGTATAATGACAAAAAAATATTATAAATCAAAATCCATACCTCTGTTGTTACTATTAAAGATAATAAATTATTTTTATAAAATTTTTTTATGTCTGCATCATTATCGTATTTTCTATTCAATAATAAATAACCTGTAAGGAATAAAAATAGTGGTACTCCTATTCTTCCTAATGTAAATACAATTGTTTTAAAAATTCTTGCATTTAAACTAATTGAAACCCATCCCTGTAAATTCATTTTATATATTAACTCTACACTATGACATAATACAACAAATATGATTGCAAAAGTTCTTGCAATGTCTAAATATATAATTCTATTCTTTTCTTGATTACATCCGTTCATTCCCTTTGATTACTATATTTTGAATCCTTTCCATTTTAATCCACCTTTTAATACTTATAAATATATAATAATTCTATCTCGTTGATTTATTAAACTAATGTCTTGATGGTATTATTTTATTAATTATTTCTTTCACAATATCTTTATAAAAAATAATAATAATAATAAAATAAATCAATAGAACCAAAATAGAATTTTTTATTGCATAAACTATCCAAGAAATCACATTAACATCTATAAATTTAAATAATATATTAGATAATATTACAGAAATTATTAATCCCACTGCAAAAATGCTTATTATTTTAATTGAGTGTTTAATTTTTCTATTTAAAATATTGTTTTTTAAATACCATATATGAAATCCTGTCCTATAAGCCATTGCAACAAGAGTTCCAACTGCAACTCCAATAATTCCAAATTTAGGCACTAACAAAAGTGAAATAGCAATATTAAGACCAGCTTCTATATATGCATACTTACTAATTTCCTTAAATTTATTTGAACTATATGCAACTTGCAAATATGGTTCTCTAATACAATATAACATTTCTGCAATTATCATAAGCCATCCAAAAATAGGTTGATAATAATTAGTATCATTTATACCATAAGTATAAATTTGAACAAAAGGAGTTATTAGTAATCCTCCAATTGTAAAAAAGATAAAAGTTATAAGTAATATTATAAATTCATATTTATTAAAAAATTTATTTATTGTCTCCTTATCATCTCTTGCAAGACTATGTCCAAGTGTTGGCACTATTCCTGCAGATATTGATGTAATTAAACTTTTTAAACCATTTACAACTAAATAATATATTGAATAAATAGATACATCCTTTAGATTTGTAAGAATTGTTAATAAAATTATATCTGTATTATTATGTATGAAAGCTGCAGTATTAATTCCAAATCCATTCCACCTTTGTGAAATTGCTTCCTTATCTGGTTTTACATTCTTAGTTATATCAAAATGTTTCTCAATATAAATATTAAATGTTATAGGTTGAATTAAATATATAATGGCAGTAGCTAATTTAACTACGTGTATATCTGGAAATATATTAATTAAAATCACAACACTAATAGTGTTCAATATAATACAAATAATTTGAACAATAGAAACCAATGCCACCTTTTTATCCGCTTGCAAAAGAATTCTCCATGTCAAAGAGAAAAAATATTGCATAAATAAATTTATACTTAAAATCCAAGTCAAAGAACATATAAATTCAAATGAAAAGCTAGATGTAACAACTATTGGATATATTATGCTCAAAAATAAAGTATAAACAAGAAATATAATTGCTAATTTTTTAAAAAATTTATTTGTAGCTTTTACAATTCCACTAACTTTATTATAGTTTTTTTCTTCTAAAGGTTTATATAAACTTGCTAATACTACCCCTGTTAGTCCGCCTTCTATTAGTGATATATAACTCAAAAATTGATTCAATGATGAAACCAGTCCATTTACATCAGAGCCAAATGTTTTCAATATCAATCTTGGTATAATAAATCCGCTTATAATTGTAACTATTTGTAATAATAATGAAAAAATCGTATTAATAAGTGTAATATTTTTTGTTTTTTGGTTATTCATTTTTTACCTCTTGTTATTTATTTTCTAGAAATTGTAGTTCAAATATTGATTCAGCAATTTTTATATCTTTCATTGTTGTTATTTTAATATTATTATAATCTGTTTCTACTGTATGTAAAGATTGTCCATAATAGTTCATCATTGTTGCTGAATCTGTAAAATTTTTAATATTTTCTTTTAAAGCTCTTTCATGACATTCTAAAATATTTTTAAGCCAAAAACTCTGTGGTGCTTTTATAAAAACACAGTTATCCCTGTTAGGAATTGATTGAATTTCCCCCTCACTATCTACTATAGATATTGTTTCTGTGGCTTTGACAATTGAAACTGATGAACCATATTTTATAACAGAACTAATATTGTCATCTATTAATTCGTTATTTATAAATGGTCTAACTCCATCATTTAATATTACAATATTGTCATCTCCATAGAATTTTTTCACACATTTCAATCCCTCATATATTGATAATTGTCCTGTTTCTCCTCCTCCAATCACATGTTCTGCCTTATCAATTTTATATTTTTCTAGCATATTATTTGTTTGTTCAATCCATTCTCTTAGAGTTACTATTACGATTTTATCAATGTTTTTATTATTTTGAAATGCTTTACATGTTCTAATCAGAATTGGAACACCATATATTTCTAAAAATTGTTTAGGAATACTAGCATTCTTCATCCTTGTTCCTTTTCCCCCAGCAAAAATAATTGCAATATTCATATTTGATTCTTCCTTTCTTTATTTCCAATATATTTCATTTAAATGTGCCACTTGTTGCTCTTTTGGTGGTAACTTCATATAATCTCCAAATCTATGCTTCAAAAAAGCCTCATAATCTTTAACTGACATTAACTTTATATTGTCAAACTGTAAATCTGTGTACTCCTCAAATATTTTAGCAGAAAATATATCTTTCTTTCCTGTACCATTAACTAAAACACCTGCAAGATCACATATCTTGTTATTGTCTTTCATAGCTAATTTTTCAATTTTATTTAAATAAAACTTATAATCTCTAAAAAATATTATATTTTTTAGAAATCTTTTTAGGATTGATGGAGTAACTTCTTTTTGTTTAGAAAAGCATTTACTTAATCCCTTACAATAAAATTCTATTTTCTTTAGTTTTATATCTAAATTAGATGTTGAAACTTTATCAATGGGAAAAACATCAACATTTACCCCTAAATTCTTAATTTCCTTGTAATTTTTTTCTCTTAAGCATGTCCTATTATCTGACACTTTTACAAAAGGATAATAATAATCATTATTTAATCTTTTTTCAAATATAGAAAATTGTTCTTTTTTATTTGAATTGTATATTTCAATAAATCTTTCATAATCTTTCCTTGGCATTGCAATATCAATATCGTCATCCCATGGTATAAAGCCTTTATGTCTAACAGCTCCTATAAGTGTACCTCCAATGATGGTGTATTTTATATTGTTTTCCCTGCATACTCTATCAATATCATTAATAATTTCAAGTTCTATTTGATGTATTTCATCTAAATTAATTTTTTTAACCATTTTGCTTTCCTCTCCTCCTTTATTTATTTGGTTTTTTAACTCAAATTTACCATTCCCGGCAACAAAATAAAGAATAAAAATATTAATAGTTGGCATAATCATATTTGTTTCTGTAAAACCTTCAAATAATATTATACTTAATATTAATAGATATAAATAATCATTTTTCTGATAAGCTTTTTTTGATGAACGATAAAATATAATATAATAAAGTATATACTGTAATACTCCTTGATTTATTAATAATTTTAAATACATATTATCTAAATATTCACCATATCCTAACTTAACTGGTATTTCAGTTCCAAATAAAGAAATACCAAATTTATTAATAAATATTATATAATTAGAGTATCTATTACTAAAGATCTTATCAAGCTTCGATAAAATGTCAATATTTGAATATGATAAAATAACAGTAAATATTGTTAATAAAGTAAAAATTCCAAATAGGTTAATTACAATACATTTTATATTTTGACTTTTTTTAAATTTCATCCTAATCTTTTCTGGTGTACAATAATAAAGTATATTTAATACATAAAATACAAGTAATGACAAAGCTGACATTCTTGAGTTTGCTACAAAATAAATAAATCCCACTAATATTGGTACAATTCCAAAAGTAATAATTTTATATAACTTAATATTATTGTTTTTATAGATTATATACACAGTCTCAAATAATATCATTATAATATATATACTTAAACTATTAGGGTGATTAAATCCAAATGAATATCTTACCGAATGATCTTGACGTAATAAATAATTGTTTTCTATAATCCCTAATAATGGTAAAAAAATAAGCAATACTGTTAATAATATTTTCATTGCAACATCAACTTTTATAAACTTATCAAACTCAATTGTATATAAAGCCGCAACTAACAATAACAATCTTATAACTGTAAAATTATTAGTAAAAATCCACGATATTATAGCTATTATAAAAAAAGCAATATATATATAAGTTGGTTTATGTTGTATTTTTTTATTTGTTCTAAAATTCATAGCTATATAAATTAATATTAGAATATATCCTATAATAGTTATGTATCTTTGATTATTGCTTATGAAATTTATTTCTTTGCACACATCTGTTATAAGCAAAAATAAATAGCCTACATAAAAAATTAAAAAAGCTGGTAATTTTTTATTTTTCATATTTCCCTTCTTTCACTAACAATCTTTCTAATTTTTGTGCTTCTGTAATAATATCGTAGCCAGATTTTCTTATCAAGTCCATATCCAGTAAATTTCTATCATAATTTTTATATGTATTTATAATTATATTAGCCCATCTATTAGCTCCTTCATCTAAATCAATAAAATGTATAAGTTTTTTATTTATAATTACTTTGCTACTAATCCTTCCCTTTGATAAATATACTGGTAAAGATGCAGCCTGTGCTTCTATCGGTGCTAAAGGCAACCCCTCAAATAAGGATGGAAAAAGAAATACATCAAACATTTGCATTAAGCAATTTACATCATCTCTAACTCCTAGAAGTATTATATTATTTTGTTGTTTATATTCTTTAATTAATTTTTCAATTTTTCCTTTATCAGGTCCATCTCCAACTAAAAAAAGTTTTGATTTAGGTATTGATTTATTGATATCATTAAAAATTTTAATTATATATTCTTGATTTTTTTGAAAGTGCATTCTTCCAACATTTCCTATAACTAATTCATCACTTTCTATATTAAATTGTTTTCTATAATTATCTCTAATTTCTTTATCAAATTTATATATATCACAATTAATAGCATTTTTTATAATTACATATTTTGAACTATTTATTATTTTTTTTGAATAAAACCATTTACTAGCTTCATCTGAACATGTCCAAAAATCAGTAGCATATCTACCAATAAGTATTCTATTAAATCTATGTAATATCCCTCTAAGAAAGGAATCCATATTTTGTGAATTATGTGCATGTATTATTCTTTTACTTATTCCATATTTTTTTGCATATTTTAAGTAATCAATATTTGCCAAGCTACATACATTAACCCATATTGCAAAATATTCATTAGCATGTTTAACAAAAAAATTTTCCATATCTTTTTTAAATTTTTTTGTATTTTGACTTCTTGCAGTAATTCTATAAATTTTTCCACCTAAAGCATTAATTTCCTTCTCATAAGACACTTTTTCTGTATTGCATAAAAAATCAAATTGAATTTTTTTTCGATCAATGTGTCTATAATAATTCATTATAACACTTTCTATCCCTCCTGGATTTTCTGTAATCCCAAATACTAAAATTTTTTTCATACTCATACCTCATTTTTTTCTATTCTGTTTTTGCCTAATTTTGCATATAATTGCAGTTAACCAATACAATTTATGTTTTAAAGTATATAAAGTTATTTTTCTTGTTAATGAAATATTATTATAATTACTTTTTTTTAATCCAATGATAAATAAATCATTGTTAATTACTTCTTTAAGCATATTTTTTCTTTGTGCATTACACATTTTATTATCAGGATGATAACAATAATTTACAATAATTAGCATAATGTGATATGCCACAAAATTATAGTAGTTTTGTTTTATTTCAATATTTTCTTCATTTTCCTCGTTATATTCTTGCCAAATATATTCTTCAATTATTTTCATTGATTTTAAGTATTTATTTGCATAATTTTCATCATATCTTTTTACCACTGACTGATTGTTAATTCTATAATTATATAATGGCTGTTTTAAAAAAACAGCTTTTTTTATATATGTTGATAATTGAATATTAAATAATGCATCTTCTCCCACTTCTATTCTTTCATTAAAAGAAATACTTTTTAAAACCTCTTTTTTTATTAACTTCATATGACAAAATCCAAATCCAGTTTGAGGATTTAAAGATTTTACTAAATATTCATTTGAGTTTAAAAAAACTTCTTGGTTGTTTGCGTTAATTTTTTCTATTCGATTATCTGTAATCCTATTATAGCCACATAAAGCAATATCTGCTTGCTCTTGAGTAACTTTATTTAATAAGGTTTGACAAAAAGTTTGTTCTATCCAATCATCTGCATCTACAAAAGAAATCCATTCACCCTTGGCAATTTTTAGACCTTTATTCCTTGCAGAACTTACCCCTCCATTTTCCTTATGTACAACAATTATTCTATTATCTTTTTTAGCATATTCATCACAAATTATTCCAGAATTATCATTAGAACCATCATCTATTAGTATGATTTCAATATTTTCATATGTTTGATTTACTATGCTTTCAATGCATTTATTCAAATATTTTTCTACATTATATATTGGAACAATTATACTTATTAAATCCTTCATTTTTAAAAACTCTTCTCATATTTTTTCTTTGTAAATTTAGCCATTAAAAAGGCAAAACCTTTCTTAAACCAATTTACTTTTTCTATATCAATAACTCTTACTTCTTTGTAGCTCAAATTATTTGTATTAATCCAAACATCTAATAGAAGTTCGCTAATTCTCCCCGGATATCTAGCATGAAAATTATCATATTTTTCTGGCGGAACTATTTTTTCTAATTCAAATAAAATATCAAATAGCCAAGTGCAATATGCATCTAAAAGCTCTTTTTTCATTATAAACATATTAAACATATGTGCTGATGTTCTCTTGTGTAATTTATCAAATTCATCTAAATATTTTGGATATTTTTTTTCTATGATTTTTCTTGTTTCATCAAGTGGTTCAACATGCATTGTATTTTTATAATGAGAATATAGATTTTCTATGTAATATTTCCTTTTTTTAGGTAATATTATGTCTGTATTATCTAATATTTGGTCTACATCATTACCTGTTATTACATTGTTTATTCTTCCTTTTATATCTTTTGGAAGTTTTTTACTAACAGAAAAATGCCTTCTATAATGGGTTAAACCTATATAGTCGGCACTTAAATTCTTCCATGCCCAATATAGTCCTGTAAGTTCGCAAAAATAAGGATTTTTTGAAGATATATTATCCCCTTCATTATCTGGTTGATACCCTAAATTTTCTTTTCCTTCTTTTCCAACTTGTACAGGAACATACATTTTGTCATTTGGCATTTTATATTTTTTATGTGTTGCAATTATTATTTTTGTATTTTTCACTTTATATTGCCCCTTCTTTTTTGAATATTTTTGTAAATGTTTTTAAAATTAATTTTATATCTAATTTAGTACATCTTGTATTTAGATATTCTATATCCATATTTAATCTTTCTTGAAAAGTAACATCACTTCTTCCACTAACCTGCCATATTCCAGTAAGACCAGGTTTACATTTTATAATTTTTTTATAATATTCACCCATATCCTTTTTTTCCTTAAATAAATATGGTCTTGGTCCAACTATGCTCATTTTTCCTTTTAGTACATTAATAAATTGTGGAAATTCATCTAGACTTGTTTTTCTTAATATTTTTCCAATTTTTGTTATTCTTGGATCTTCTTTTAATTTCTTATATTCTTTATATTCTTTTGCAGCCTCAGGGTTTTCCTTTAAATATTTTTTTAGTTTTTTATCTGCACCTACTACCATTGTTCTATATTTGTATATTCTAAACATTTTTCCATCTTGTCCAATTCTTTTTTGTATGTAAAATATTGGTCCATTGTCCCCTTTGGTAATTAAGTTTGCTATATATACAACTACCGTTAGTGGTATTAATAATATACATCCAATAATTGCTCCAATAATATCTATAGTTCTTTTTATTGTTTTATATAATATTTTTTCTTCATTTTCTATTTCTCTTGCTGGGGCTAAATTTGTAATTATACTTGTTGCATAGTTTAGATTTTGTTCTCTTGTTTCCATTTATAAACTTACCCCTTTCTAAAAAAATGTTATCTAAGGCAATTATATATATATATATATCAAAAGTCAACATTAAAAACTTATTTTCTACAAAAAAATAACTTCCAAAATATCAAAATTTAGGAAGTTATCTTATATTTTATTTATATCCTGTTTTCTTAATAATAGAATCGCTTGTCGCTTTTATAGAATCTGGTAATGTATAATCTGGATCATTAAATAATTCTTGATGTAACTTTATAACATTACTTTCAAGTGTAACAGGTACACCATACCATCTGTCTAAAGTAATTCCTTTTGTTTCATATGGCCATCCAACACTGTTTGAAATTTTATAACTAATCATGTCTGGTATCATTGACATTATTGTTCCAGCAGAAATATTTGTATAAACTTTTGGTAAAATATTATCTGCAAAATTATTTATTTCACCAATATTCTTAGTCTTTAATTTATTTACCATTGCTTCAATAACTGTTCTCATACGTTCTGTTCTTTTATAGTCTCCACCTGATGTATACCTTATTCTAGAATATGCTACTGCTTGAACACCATCTAAAGTTTGTTTTCCAGCAGATGTTACATGGTTTGCAGTTTTATGTGTTATTTTTGCTGTTGCATCTATGTAATCATTTATATATTTAATTTCAGAATTTTCTACATTTATTGTAACTCCTCCTAATTCATCTACAGCATCAGATACAGAGTCAAAGTTTACAGTTACAAATTCTGATATATTTAAGTCTAGGTTTGTATTTAATGTGTTTATTGCAAGAGGTGCCTCACCATAAGAATATGCATGTGTTATTTTATCTAATCCATGCCCTTCTATTTTTACATATGTATCTCTATAAACTGAAATTAGTCTAACTTCTTTTGTTTCATTATTTATACTGGCTATTATTATACAATCACTTCTGTTTCCTTTTCCATAGTCATCTTCTCTACTATCTACCCCAAATATTGCAATATTTCTATATTTTGAAAGTTTACTACTTGCCTCGTCTGTTATTCCTAATTGTGACTCGTCAAGTTGTACTGTATTCATTTTTCCTAATTTGTCATTAATATAAATATATGCTGCACCTACTATTGCTGCAAATAATATTACTAATATCAACACTATTATTCCAAATATTTTTAATCCCTTTTTTTTCTTTTTAGTTTTCTTTCCATTGCTTTCATCTTTATTATTTTTTTGGAAAGCTTTTGGTATTTCTTCATTTTCTTCTGCATTATAATCCTTTGAATGTTTTCCGCTCATTTTTTACCTCCATTTTTTCTATTGTTAAACACTGTCATAATAGCACTATTTTTTTTATATGGCAAGGTTTTTGATAAAAAAAATACTATTTATATTTTATAAATAGTATTTTTTATGTATATATTAATTATCTACGAACTTTTTCTTACAGTCATATAGGTATTAGCACAATCTACAAAAAACATTAATGCAAATATAAAAGCCAAAAATAAAATTACGTACATAGCTATAATACCTATTTTAATTGAAGCTCCTGTAAAATAGCAAAACCATTTAATTAATCTATAGTGTATTGAATCCATTCCTTTTTTATAGCTATTGTTTTTTGCTTGAATTAAATCAACAACAGGAAACATATATATTTCTGATAGTAAATACAATTCATCTGTTGATGGATATATTAACCCCAGTTCCCATCTTTTTATTATTTTTTCTTCAATATATGTTCCTTTTTGATTTAATTTTTCTGTTATATCTAAATAAGTATAATTTTTACTTTTTCTTAATTCTAGTAATACTTCTTCCAATGTTCTTTCTTCAATAACTTGTTTATTTTCTTCCATATTTTCATCCTTATTTTAATTTAAATATTTTTTTAAAAACTTACCTGTATAACTTCTTTCATTTTTGCAAATTTGTTCTGGAGTTCCAACTGCAACTATTTCTCCTCCATTATCTCCACCTTCTGGTCCTAAGTCTATGATATAGTCTGCGGTTTTTATTAAATCTAAATTATGTTCTATTACTATTATTGTATTTCCGGTATCAACTAATCTTTGAAGTATATCTACTAATTTATGTACATCAGCAATATGTAAACCAGTTGTTGGTTCATCTAAAATATATAATGTCTTACCTGTTGCTTTTTTAGAAAGTTCTGTTGCAAGTTTTACACGTTGTGCTTCTCCACCTGATAATGTTGTAGATGGCTGTCCAAGTTTTATATAGCCTAGTCCAACATCTAATAATGTTTGTATTTTATTTTTTATTTTTGGTATTTTGTCAAAAAAATCTATTGCTTCTTCTACTGTCATATCTAAAACATCTGCAATTGTTTTTCCTTTATATTTTACTTCTAATGTTTCTCTGTTATATCTTTTACCTTTACATACTTCACATGGTACATATATGTCTGGTAAAAAGTGCATTTCTATTTTGTGTACTCCATCTCCGTTGCAACTTTCGCATCTTCCTCCAGCAACATTAAAGCTAAATCTTCCTTTTTGATAGCCTCTAAGTTTTGCTTCTTCTGTTTGCGCAAATATGTCCCTTATTAAATCAAATACCCCTGTATATGTAGCAGGATTAGAACGTGGCGTTCTTCCTATTGGTGACTGATCTATATTTATAATTTTATCTATATTTTTTAATCCTTTTACACCTTTACATTTTCCAGGTTTTTCATTTGAACCATTTAGTTCTTTTGCTATTGTCTTATATAATACCTCATTAACTAATGTTGATTTTCCTGAGCCAGATACTCCTGTTACACAGTTAAATACCCCAAGTGGAAATGTAACAGTTATATTTTTTAAATTATTTTCTGTCGCACCCTCTACTTCTATGCATTTAGATTTTATATGTTTTCTTCTTTTTTTAGGTACTGGTATTTTCTTTCTTCCACTTAAATATTGTCCTGTTATTGAATTTTCTACCATTTTTACTTCTTCTGCAGTTCCTTGTGCCATAACATTTCCACCGTGCGTTCCTGCTCCTGGTCCTATATCTATTATTTGATCTGCTGCATACATTGTATCTTCATCATGTTCGACAACTAATAATGTATTTCCTAAGTCCCTTAATTTTTTTAGTGTTGCTAGTAATTTGTCATTATCTCTTTGGTGCAAACCAATACTTGGTTCATCTAATATATATAATACTCCTGTAAGTCCTGAACCAATTTGAGTTGCAAGTCTTATTCTTTGTGCTTCACCTCCAGATAATGTCCCAGCACTTCTAGATAATGTTAAGTATTCAAGGCCTACATCCATTAAAAATTGTAACCTTTGGTTTATTTCTTTTAAAATTAAATCTGATATCATTGCTTGTGTTTTGTTTAGTTCTAAAGTTTGTAAATATTCTTTTATTTTATTAATTGGCATGTTAGTTAGCTCGTTTATGTTTTTGTCTCCAATTTTTATTGATAATATTTCTGGTTTTAATCTAGCTCCATTACAGTCATGGCATGGAAGATCTGTCATATACATTTCATAAAAATCTCTCATACCTTGAGATTTAGTTTCATTGTGTCTTCTATCTAATGTTGGTATAACACCTTCAAATGGTGCAGTAAATTTTCTTGTACCTGCATATGAAGAGTACTCAAAATCTATTTGTTCGTCTCCTGTACCATAAAGAATTTTTTCCATAAACCATCTAGGCAAGTCTTTTATTTTTTTGTTTTTAATTTCTACACCATAATGTTTTGCAATACTTTCAAAATACATTTTTGCCATTGTATCGCCTTTTTTCATTGTACTTGCTCCAAATGCTTTTATTCCATCATATAATGTTTTATTTTTGTCTGGAACAATTAAATCTTCATCCATTTTCATTAAATAGCCAATTCCTGTACATGTAGGGCAAGCTCCAAAAGGATTGTTAAATGAAAACATTCTTGGTGTAAGTTCTGGAAAACTAAAGCCACAATCTGGGCATGCATAATTTGTACTATATAATACTGGTTTTTTACCTACTATATCAATTAAAACTAAATTATTAGCATGTTTTAGTGCCGTTTCAACAGACTCAGTTAATCTACTTATAATATCAGGTTTAATAACAAGCCTATCTACAACTAATTCAACATCATGTTTTTTCTTTCTATCTAGTTCTATATCATAAGAAAGATCATAAATATCGCCATCAATTCTAACTCTTACAAAGCCTTCTTTTTGATAACCTTCAAGTTGTTTTACAAACTCGCCCTTACGCCCTCTTACAACAGGAGCCAAAATTTGTATTTTAGTTCCTTCATCTAATTCCATAATATTATCTACAATTTGATCAATTGATTGTTTTTCAATCTTTTTATGGCAATTTGGACAATATGGTACACCGATTCTTGCATAAAGTAGACGAATATAATCATATATTTCAGTTACAGTTCCAACAGTTGAACGAGGATTTTTAGAAGTTGTCTTTTGGTCAATAGAAATTGCAGGAGAAAGTCCTTCTATGCTTTCAACATCTGGTTTTTCCATTAATCCCAAAAACTGCCTTGCATATGAAGACAAGCTTTCAACATATCTTCTTTGTCCTTCTGCATATAAAGTATCAAAAGCTAAACTAGACTTTCCTGATCCAGAAAGCCCAGTAATAACAACAAGTTTATCTCTAGGAATTTCTAAGTTTATATTTTTTAAGTTATGCTCTTTAGCACCCTTAATTACAATTTTATCATTATTCATAATATTAAAGCCCCCTAAATATTGCCACGGTTCCGGGTTTATTTGGCAATTTATTGCCAAAGTACCAGGTTTATTTCAATATTTCGTTTTTATTATACAATATTCTTTTTAGAAAAACAAGAGTTTGCATTATAAATATTTTCCAATATAAAAACCCGTATTTAACAATACGGGTTTTTTACGTGTTTTACATAGAGCAGGCATTATATGCCCAAGACGTAATAAACAATTTGTTTCTGTTACAGTGTTTAGCAATATATTTGTTTACAGCAGCTCCAGCCCAATTGCAATCTCCAAGATTATGTTCAAAACCGTAATCCTCGATATCGGCTATAGAAATTTTCTTGATAAATGCTGGAGTTGAAGTATTGTTATAATATTTTGCAATACTTATGCCTCTTTCCTCGTCATTGTCATCAGAGTCATCTCCAAAAATGTCAATAACCACAATTGGTGTCTTCCTTATTGCAAACTCCTTTTGCTTGATTTCCTCAATTATCTCGGAAGTTTCACCTGTCAACAGTTCTGCTAACTCTACATAGTTTTTCATAAAAATCTCCTTGTAATTACAATTTGAGATTTGCAACTAGTATATATTATTACTCCCTATACCAAGGATAGAATAACAGTATTATATATTATTTACATAATTTTGTCAATGTGTGTAATTTACATATAAATTCTATTCATTATTTGTGTTGGATCTTTAAACAAATTTATATTAGGTGGATTATATGTAAACAATATAAATGAAATTAGAAAATAAAATATTATAGCTAAACTTAATATTTTTGATAATGTAGTAGATTCTGATTTTCTTATCATAAGTTTATACGAAACCCATTCTCCCAAAATAATACTTATTATAAATGTTAAAATATCAATAATAAAAAAGTTTTTTCCAATTATTCCTGTATATGTGTAATAAAATACAATAATAAATGCTATTGCAAGAAAAATTCCTAAAGATTTTGCTTCTATATAATTATTAGCCTCTTTTTTTACAACGAAATATTCTACTATTGCTAAAATAAGCATTGGATAAAACACTAATTTTAAATGTTCCCATACACTTTCATTTGTAGCACTAAATAAACCTACAATTCTGTTTTCTCCACTCCATTCATATGTAAAATGTAATAATGTTCCAAATACAATTGCTAATATAATTACAACTATTTGAACTGTTTTTAATTTTTTATTCATAAAAAAGCCTCCTTATTAAATTATATTATAAGCAAGGCTTTTATATTATTTATTTTACAATTTTGGCTGGAACTCCAACCACAGTTACATTATCTGGAACATCTTTTAACACAACCGCATTCGCTCCTATTTTTACATTGTTTCCTATTTTTATTGGTCCAAGCACTTTGCTTCCAGAACCTACCATTACATTATTTCCTATATCTGGGTGTCTTTTATATTTATCTTTCCCTGTTCCTCCTAAGGTAGAATTATGATATATAGTGCAATCATCTCCAATAGTTGCTGTTTCTCCTATTACTATTCCCATTCCATGGTCAATAAACAACCTTCTTCCAATTGTAGCTCCTGGATGGATTTCTATTCCTGTAAAAAATCTACCTATTTGTGAAACCAATCTTGCTAAAAACAATAATTTATGTCTATATAAAAAATGTGATAATCTGTGAAATACCAATATGTGAAAACCTGGATATAAAATTATTACTTCAATTACATTTCTAGAAGCAGGATCTTTATTTAAAATATTTTTTGCATCTTCGTATAATTCTTTTAAAAAAAGCATACACATCACCTTAATATATGATATGTATACTTTTTATTTTAGTGAAAGTTACCTTCCACCTCCACCGGCCACCGGCCTCCTCCGCCGGCCTCCGCCTCCAGAAAATCCTCCGCCACCGCCAGAAGCAGAAGAATATGAAGAACTTATTGCTGTACTAATTGATCTAGAAAAGCTTGAAGAAAAGTCTGTATTCATCATTAATCCAATATATACACCATTGCTTAAATTTTCCGTATTTTCTATTGATGGATATGCAATTTTTAGCTGTTTTAACACTTTGTCTGCAATTCCAAATGCAGTTGCATATACAAGATATTCTTCCCAAAGTACAATTTCTGGTAGTTCTTTTTTATCAATCATAGAAAAATTCTCCATATAATTTTTAAGTCCTTTCCACTTTGCTGATTCATCTACCCCATTTTGTGTATATAAATTTGTATTTTTTAACATTTTAGAATTTTCAATTAAATTTATTATTGTTACAATACATGTAAAACCAATAACAATTAATATATATGGTGACAAAAGTGCTGCCAATATACTTCCAAATATTATTTGGAAAAATAAAAAAAACGAATTTAAAATTATATTTAAAATATAACTATTATAATTATTTTTTTCATTAACATCTAAATATTTTTCCACAATCAATTTATTTTCAATGCATTTTTCCATTTTTCCTTTTAAGCTTATGGTTTTTGATGAATTTGTACTTATATATTTTTGCAATTCCTTTATGCTTATATAAGTTTTATCTTTACATGCTTTTAGTAAAAAATCAGATACTACTTTCTCATCTTCATTAAGTTTTTCTAAATTATTAGTATTTAATATATTTATTATAATGTTATCTTTTTTATTTTCATCAGTTTTGAATTCTATACATTTTTTTAGGCTTAAATTTAATAATGTTGCTGTAAATACTGGTCCTATTTGTGTGCCTGAAAACTGCCCTGGCAATTCTTTTAATAAAAATAAAGCCTCACCTGCCGATACATTTGTTTTTGGTATGTCTCTATAATATTCATAGTTTTCTTCCGGCTCAAATTTTTTTAAATTCTTTAACACTTTTTTATATTTTATAATTTTCTTTATTGAAAATATAGAAACTATTAAACATATTATACCAACAGCTATTGAAATAAATATTTTTATATTCTTTTTCATTGTTCTTATTGCATTTGCTTCATTTGCCCACTGGGTTTCTTCATCTATAATATCTTGCAAACTTTTGGAATAGTCTGTTTTTTCTACATAACTTACCATATCATTTGGCATTGCTATTCTAACTTCTACAAATCTTCCAGATCTAAATTTATTAATATTAAATTTTACTGTTTCTTTATTTGTTACATATATTTCACCATTTAAGTCTTCTGTATGTCCCCATACTCTTATGTCAGACTTATCTTCTACTTCTGTAGGCAATTTAATTGTACCTGTAATTTCATTCGCACTTATTTCAAAATCTTCTCCAACAAATTTCCAATATAATTCTGAACAATCACTGTATTTTGAAATCACATCTTCTACTGTATAGCTTATTTTGTATGTTCTTTGCCCACTTTCATTATCCATACCAACTCCCCATGCAATTTCAAAATTTCCATCAAATTTTTCTAATCCATAGTAGCATCCTTTTGTTACATGATACATTTCCCTATATATTTGAGAAAAACTTTTTTCATAGCCATCTGTTACATCCATAACTTCTACATTTGATATATTTGAAAATTTTGTTTTATCTAGTTCAAAAGTTTTATATAATGTATTAGTATTTTCTATATCTATATTCCATGTTTCAATTACATCCATGCTTCCGTCCGTATTAATTTTTGCTTCAAAATCTAGTTTTTTCAAATATAAATCCCCTGACGCTTGAACATGTGTATTTAATAATATTATTCCTACAAAAAACAATATTAAAAATATAAGTTTTTTTATTTTACTCATAACTCCTCCTAATTATTTAATCCGTACTTGTTGCCTAATATTTTCAATTTTTTTATTTATCTCATCAATATTTCCGTATTCCATTTATTGTGTTATTATTTAATTTATACTTTTGTTTTAATTTTAAAATTCTTTTTACACTCCTATTTATTCTGCCAATATTAATTTTATTTTCTTTAACCATATTAACAATTTGTAAATAACATTTTTCTTCTTCTTTTTGATTATATCTAAATACAATGATGTCGTTTCCTGCTTCAAATGCTTTTTTAAAAGCAAACCTTGGTCCATAAATAAGCCTAATTGCCCTCATTTTTAAGTCATCAGTTACAATAACCTTATTATACCTATAACCTTTTCTTAAATACTTATATATGAACTTTCTAGATAAAGATGCAGGATATATTCCTGTTACATTTTTTATAACTAAGTGTCCTATAAGTATTGCATCGGCGCCTTCATCAATTGCATTTTTAAAAGGTATCATGTCATCATTTTGAAGCTCAGAAATTTTCTTATTAATTATTGGCAATGAAAAATGTGAATCTTTCTTAGTTGCTCCATGCCCTGGAAAATGTTTTATTACAGAAATAATATTGTTTTGCTGTAATTGTTTCATATATTCTATTGCATATTTTGAAACATCGTCTTTATTTTCTCCAAATGCCCTATCTCCAACTACATGATTTTCTGAAAATCTCTTTATGTCCATAACTGGAGCAAAATTCATATTAAACCCAGATTCGTATAGCATTTTTGCTGTTATTTGTGCAGTATTTTTTACAAGTTCTATATCTTTTTTATTTGCGACTTTATTTGCTGCTGGAAGATTTTTTAGTTCTTTTGGCATTCTGTTTACTCTTCCGCCTTCTTGATCAATTGCAATAAACATTGGTATTTTATTGTTTTTATTTAATTCTTTTAGCTCATTTATAAGTTTTACCATACTATCATAGGACTTAAAATTTTTTCTATAAAGTATTATTCCTCCAATTTTATATTTTTGTATCATATTTTTTATTCTATCTGTAATATAGTTTGTATCCATTCCTATAATAAGCATTTGCCCTATTTTTTCTTCCAAACTTAATTCTTCTATATTTATTTCCATAATACCTCTTTTTCTTTTTTACTCATTATATACTTTTATACAAATATACGCAATAAAATTTTAAATTTTTACATATAGCTTTTTAATAAAAAATATGATAATATTTAAACAATAAACTTTAAAGGAGGACATTAAAATGGCATTTGACGGAATTGTAACAAAAGCAATTTCACAGGAATTACAAAATCTTTCTGGCGCAAGAATTGATAAAGTATATCAACCAAATAAAAATGAAATAATTATAGGTTTATATACAAATGGATGCAATTATGCTCTAAATATATGCATAGACTCCCAAAATGGAAGAATACATTTAACAACACATGCAAAACAAAACCCAAAAATCGCACCAAATTTTTGCATGCTTCTTAGAAAAAATATAATTGGACTAAGATTAAAAAATGTTATCACATCAGATTTAGAAAGGGTTATAACCATTGAACTTGAAGGATTTGATGATGTTGATGATATTATTTCAAAAAAAATAATAATAGAACTAATGGGCAAACATGGAAATATTATTTTACTAGACGAAAATAAAGTTATAATTGATAGCTTAAGACATATAAGTAATCAAAATGAATCATATAGAAATATTTATCCACATGAAAAATATATTTACCCAACTTCTACTAAATACAACTTTTTAGAAGTTTCTAATTATGAAGAGTTTAAGAAAAAATTAGATTTGACAAATTCTTATGAAGATTTACCTAAAGAAATTTCAAACAAATTTAATGGAATTTCAAAATCTTTTGTCTGTTCTATATTAAATAATTTACAAATATCAAAAGTCACAGAAAAATCTTTAGAACAAATTTATAATTATATAACAAATATAATAAATAACATAGGAACAGATAATTTAGATTTTCAAAACATAATAAATCAAGATGGAAAAATTAAAGATTATAGTTTGATTTTAAAAAATAATAATACTCCATATAATTTAAATTTTTTTATTGATGATTTTTACTACAATAAAGAAACTTCTGAAGAATTTAAAAATTATAGAAATACTGTTTTAAAAATAATTTTAAATGCTTTAAAAAAATATAACTCTAGATTAATTAATATTGACAAAAAATTGGATGAATGTAAAAACATGGATATCTATAAATTGTATGGAGAGCTAATTACATCAAATTTGTATAAAATCAAGCAAAATAATTGTGAAAGTATTACACTTGAGAATTATTATGATAATAATAATTTAATTAAAATACCTCTTGATAAAAAATACTTACCAAGTATAAATGCACAAAAATATTTTAAAAAATATAACAAATTAAAAAATACTTTAGAAATAGTTTCAAAGCAAAAGCAAGATACTCAAAAAGAACTAGATTACTTAGAAAGTATTATGTATGAGTTAGAAAATTCAAAAACAACTAATGATATTGCCGATATATTTGAAGAAATTTCAGAAAATGTATTATTTAATGACATGATAGGTAAAACAAAATCCAACAAATTTTCTAAATATGAGAATAGTAAATCTTGTAAGAATTATAAAAAAGGAAGTTTAACAAAAAATAAAAATGTATCATTTAACCCTATAAAATACACTATTGAAGGTTTTACTGTTTTAGTTGGTAGAAATAATAAAGAAAATGATTATTTGACATTAAAATATGCAAGCAAACAAGACATATGGTTCCATACAAAAGATATTCATGGAAGCCATGTAATTTTAAAAACTTCACCTATGAAAAACATTAATAGTGTTGATGACATTAATAATGATATTTTAATTAAATGTGCTATACTTGCAGCCAAACACAGTAAAGCAAAGCAGTCATACAATGTTCCTGTTGATTATTGTTTAGTTAAATATGTAAAAAAACCTGCTAATTCAAAACCAGGCATGGTAATTTACTCTAACAATAAAACAATTTATGCTAAATTAGACATTTAGACATTGGGACGGAGTTTTTGTCTTAAGGTTTTTAGCACTTTTATATATTTAATACCAAAACTAATAAAAAGCAGATAATATTAAAATAAAATTTTATCGTTCAAATAATTATCAAAGAAATTTTAAATTAATTTTATGGCACCCTTCCATCAGGAGATGAACACTTTCCATAAAATTAATATAAAAATTTCTAATTCAATTATTTTCAATTGTAAAATTTGATTTTTAATAATATTTTTTTGTTTTGTAAGTTTTTTATTTCAAAAGTCCCAAAAAGCCTAAGACAAAATCCCCGTCCCAATGTCTAAAGTTTGAAAAGGCCTACGCAAATTTAGGTTTTGCAGCATTTATTAAGGACGAAAGTAAAATTTGTAATATAAATGTTAAAAAAACTTAATAAAAAGTGCTAAAACGACAAAAAATAGCATCCCTAGTAGAAAAAAGCTGGCAATTTTTGCCGGCTTTTTTCTTATATTGTTTTTTTATATATATGAAGCTAAAATATTAATGATATATATTAAAGTTATAAAAACAAGGAGAATGTATATGAAAAAGCTTGTAGAAACAAACAAACAAGAAAGAAATAGGAGAAAAAGAGGCGAGCAAGGTTCTGTAACCTTATTCGTTTTAATTGCAATGATTTTCTTTTTAACGGTTGGAGTTGCGGTTTACATTTCGAATGTAAATAATTCTTCATCTCAACAAAGGGATGTTAAGAAGATTCAAAGTGAATATAATGATACTGGTGATGTAAATAAGGTATATGAAGACCAAAAAGATAGGCTTAACCAAAGATTGTTTATTACTGTTAAAGACAATGATAAAAATATATATCAAGAAGGTAAGTGGACTAATAAAGTTCCTTTGACAGTTGAGGTAAAATGGCCAGATGGATTAAGTAAAAATGAAAAAATTATAACAGTAAAAGGCAAAAAAGATGGAACTGAAATTACAGTTACAGATGAAGAAATAAAGGATTTGAAAATAAGTGAGTCATGTACAATATCAGCTAAAATAAATGGAACTACATCAAAAATTGAAGTTTTAGTTGATACAACTAGTCCTGATATAGAAATTGAAAAAAATGGCGGAAATTATGTAATAGATAATAATCAAACATCAAAAGAAATAACAACGACAATTACAGTAAAAGATGAAGAAAGTGGAGTTGATAAGGTTTTATATAAATGGTTAAAGGCAAAAGATGATGGATCAAGACCAGATGCACCAGATGAAAAAGATTTAAAAACATTAGAAGGAACAACGGCAAATGTAACAAATACAATTTCAGAAAGCGGAAAATATTATTTATATGTTAAAGCACAAGATAAAGCTGAAAATGAAAGTGAAAAGTGGAGTGAGCCATTTAATGTTATAAATAAAGCAGATGTAGAAAATACAATAAAAATTGCTAAAGAACCAGATGGATGGACAAATGAAGATGTAAAAGTAACAGTTGATTATGGAAATATATTAACTACATTTAGACGTCAAGGATTTGGAAAAACAGAGAATGAAGCAAGACAAGATGCAATAAATAACACAATACAAACTAAAAATCCAATAACAGTTACAGTAAAAGAAAATGGAATAATTTATGTATCTGCAAAAGATCAAGAAGGATTAATAGATGATATATCAAAAACATTAAAAATAGATAATATAGATAAATTATTACCAGAAATAACATATACAAAAAATCCTGCACAAGGGTATACAAACAAAGATGTAGTACTTACAATAACATTAAAAGACCAAGAGGCAAACGATAAGTATGGATGTAGCAAAGTAATAGCATGGCAAATAAGCAAAGATGGTAATTTAGATGAAAACTCTAATAATTGGACAAATTTAGATGAAGCACAAGAACAAACAACAGTAGAATATAGCATAAAAGAAAATGGAACATATTATATATATGCAAAAGATCAAGCAGGAAATGTGGCAAAAGAGCAAATTGTAATAGATCAAATAGATAAAAATCCACCAAAAGTTGAAGTTACAGGAAATCCAACTACATGGGTAAAAGGTGAAGTTGAATTAGACATAACAGCTAAAGATGATGAAACTGGAATAAAAGAAATAAAAATAAATGGACAAAAAGTAACAGCAACTATAGATGAAGACAAAACAGCAAAAGTAAAATATCCTGTTACAGAAAATGGAACAATAAACATAGAAGTTACAGATGAAGCAGGAAATGTAACTACAAAAACAATAACAGTAGATAAAATTGATAATAAAGGACCTGAAGTAACAATAACAGGAAATCCAGGAAATTGGACAAATAAAGATGCTACTTTACATGTAAAAGCAAAAGATGATGCAAGTGGAATAGAAAAAGTAACAATAACACAAGTAGTAGATGGTAAAGAAGAATCAAAAGATGTTAATTTTACAACAAATGAAGATGGTTCTATTGATTTAGACTACACAGTAGATAAAAATCAAACAATAAAAATAAGTGTTACAGATAAGGCTGGAAATACAACTACAAAAACAATAGTAGTAGATAAAATAGACAAGGAAAAACCAACATTAAAAGCACCAACTGCTGTTGCAACAACGAATACAGTTACAGTTACATTTAATCAAACAGATGCATTAAGTGGAATAGATGAAGAAACAATAAGATATGCAATAAGAAAACAAGGTGAAGATGAATGGGAAATAGTACAAAATAGTGAAAAAGTAAATACATTTACAAAAAGAACAAAAGATACATTATATGAAGTAAAAACAATAGCAAAAGATAAAGCTGGAAATGAAATGGAATCTGAAATTGTAATAGTTAGAACACTAAATTTAACAGAGCCATTAATTAAACAAAATCCAGAAACAATTACAAACGAAAATGTAAAAGTTACAATATTAGCACCTGATGCACAAGAAGGAACAACAATAAAATATGGAACAGATGGAGTAAATTTTGAATCAATTCCAACAAATCCATATACTTTTGAAGTAACAAAAAATCAAACAATATATGCATTAGTAGAAAATAATGAGGGTGAAAAATCAAATGTTGCAACACATCAAGTAGATAATATTGATAAATTATTACCTATAGTTACAAATATAAGTGCAAGCACAAAAGCAACAAATAGTACAGTAACAATTACAGCAAAAGCAAAAGACCAAGCTCAAACAGAGGAATATGCAAATAGTGGAATAGTTGCATATATGTTTAGCAAACAAACAGACATAACAAATAAATCTGAAGGATGGAACGAAATAACACAAACAACAGAAGAAATAACAAAAACTCAAGAAGTATCAGAAAATGGAATATGGTATTTCTATGTAAAAGATGCTGCAGGAAATGTTAATAAAGCAAGTGAAGAAAACAAAATAGAAATAGGAAATATAGATAAAACTCTTCCTATAATAAGTGTAGAACCACAAAATAAAGAAGTATGTAAAAACACAAATGTTACAATACATGTAACAGATGAAGGTGGAAGTAACCTATCAGATTCTAACCAATATGAATATCAATTAGGAGAAAGTAACCAAAATATACCAACAGGAAATTGGTTAAAATACACAAATAATGTAGCATTCAATATAGGTGATAATATAACAGGAACACGTTACTTGTGGGTAAAAGAAGTAAAAGATAATGCACAAAATATATCTAATAAAGAAGGAACAAAAGTTAGCACATACCATGTATTTGGACCATATGTGTTTGATAATAGTGCACCAGAAGTAACATTTACACCAAATGGAAATGACACATATAGTAAAACACAAAAAACAAAAGTAACAGTAACAGATGTAGGAACATCAAATATAAATGAAAATGAATTAAAATATAAATGGGTAGTACAAAATGAGGCAGAACCTGCTGAAAATGAAATAGATACTACATTTATTAATGGTGCCAATATAGAAAATGCAAAAAAAGTTACAGGAAAATATTATTTATATGTTCTTGCTAAAGATAATTTAGGAAATACTAAAAAAGCCAAAAGTGAATTATTCTATTTAGATAATACAAATCCAAATAGTGAAGCACCAGTAAAGAAAGTAGCAACAAGTAGCAGTATAACTGTTGAATTCAAGCAAACAGATTCACACAGTCAAATAGATAATAATACTATTTATTATGGAAAAAGATTAAAAGGTACAAATGATTGGACATGGGAGAAAGATGCAAATTTAACACATAAATTTAAAGGACTTGTAAAGGAAACAACATATGAAATATGCACAAAGGCATCAGATAATGCAGGAAATGGAGAACAAATATCAAACATAGTAGAAATAACAACAGAAAAAATTGATAAACCAACAATTACTACAGACCCAAATGCACCAACAAATAAAAAAGTAAAAGTAACAGTAACATACCCAGAAATAGATGGTGGAAAATACAAATATAGTGAAGATGGAATAAATTATATAGAAGTTAGTTTAAATGATGGTGAATATGTAACATATATAGAAGAAAATAAAACAATATATGCATTAGTAGAAGATGAAAATGAACAAACATCTGAAGTTGCAACATTAGAAATAACATTTATAGATACTAAAAAGCCAACAGTAACAATAACTCCTAATGGAGGAACTTATGAACTAAATCCAGGACAAACAAATGTAAAAGAAAATGTTACAATTACAGCAAAAGACACAGGAACATCAGGTTTAAATGAAACATTACAATATGCAATAACAAGTAGCAATACTCAAAAACCAACAACAGGATGGACTAATTTTGAAAATGGATCTACAAATGAAATTACACTAAATGGAGGAAACAATTATATATGGTTTAATATTACAGATAATGCTGGAAACGAAGTAGAAAATAATGTATCTAATGTATTTAAAGTAAGCTATAAAATTATATATAATGCAAATGGTGGACAAAATGCTCCAAATGCACAAACTAAAGAAAAAGATGTTAATTTAACACTTTCAAGTGATGAGCCAACATGGGCTGGATATACATTTAAAGGATGGTCAACATCTAAAGAAGCAGTAGAAGCAGAATATAAAAAAGGTGCAACATATAGTAAAAATGAAGCTACAAACTTATATGCTGTATGGGATGCAAAAAGTTATGTAGTAACATTTAACCCACAAGGAGGAGAGGTAACTCCTACATCAAAAGATGTTGTATATAATAAAGAATATGGGCAATTACCAACACCAACAAAGCAAGGATATAGATTTGGGGGATGGTACTTAGAAAACACATATGAAAATAAAGTAGAAGATAAAACAATTGTATCAAAATCAGAAAATCACACATTATATGCAAAATGGACAAGTGCAGAAAACACACCATATACAATTTATCACTATGTAGAAAATGCAAATGATAATGGTTATACATTATATAAAACAGAAGGAAAAGAAGGAAAAACAAATTCAGTAAAAACATTATTAGATGAAAAAATGGTAATAGATAATTGTACATATAAATATGCAAGCTTAGAAGAAGGTGGAAGTGAAGAAACAAGTTTAACAATTAATGCAGACGGAACATCAAAAGCTTATTTATATTATACAAGAAATAAATTTACATTAACATTATCAAAAAATGAACATGTTGCAAGCGTTACAGGAGATGGAAGTTATAAATGGGGACAAGATGTTTTAATAGATGCAAGTTTAAATCAAGAAGATGGTTATACATATACATGGGTTAACTGGACAGAAAATGGTGTAGAAAAAACAAAAGATCAAAAAGCAACAATAAAAATGAGTGCACAAAATATGACATTGGTTGCTAATGCAACAAGAAGTGCAAAAAAATATATAGTAACATATAACTCTGTAGTAAATGGAGGAACAACTGAAACTATAGAAGAAGAGTGTACATACACACAAAATGTAGACCTAAGCAAAACAGTTGCAAAAACAGGTTATACATTTATTGGATGGAATACTAACAAAGATGCTACAAGTGCATTATCTACATTAGTAATGCCAAATAAAAATATAACTATATATGCAATATTTAAAAAAGATATAAAAGCAACATATATAGATTATAGTGCTACAACAAAACAAATAAGAACACAAGATATAACAATATATAATAATCAAACAGCAACAATAACAGTTCCAGAACAAAATGAATACAATGGATGGACAAAAAATGGATGGACTAAAGATACTTCAAATTCTGCTGCTAAAGAAATAGAAGCACGGAGGCGGAGAAGTTTTAAAAATCACAACAAATGTTACATATTATGGATTATATACTAAAAATGTAAGTGTAACTTATAACTTAAATGGTGGAGTAGGTACAACTCCAAGCAAACAAACAGTAGAAAGAAAAGTAAATAGTTACTCAATTATAAATATATTTGATCCAGAAGTACAAATTTCTGATTTACAAGCAAGTAAAACAGGTTATACATTTAATAGTTGGAATACTAACGAAAATGGAACAGGAACAAAATATTTAGTTGGAAACAAAACTAAACTTAGTGAAGATTTAAAATTGTATGCTATATGGACACAAAATAAATACCAAGTTACATTTAATACAAATGGTGGAAGCAGTGTAGAAAATAAAGAAGTAACATATGATTTAGCATACGGAAATTTACCTTCTACAACAAAAACTGGTTATACATTTTCAGGATGGTATTTAGATAATGAAACATTTAAAAATAAAACAGAAGAAACAACTAAAGTTTCAACACCAAATAACCATACATTATATGCAAAATGGGATATTATAACATATAAAATCACATATAATTTAAATGGTGGAACATTAGAAAATGCAAATAAAGAAAGTTATACAATAGAAACACCAAGCTTTACATTAAATAATCCACAAAAAGAAGGATATACATTTATAGGATGGACAGGAAGTAATGGAAATGAAGCAAGTAAAACTGTAACAATTGAAAAAGGAAGCACAAGTGATAAACAATATACTGCAAATTGGGAAGCAAACAAATATACAGTTTCATTTAATTCAAATGGAGGAAATGATATAGCTTCTAAAGAAGTTACATTTGGACAAAACTATGGTGATTTAGAAAAACCTAAAAAACAAGGATTTACATTTGCAGGATGGTATTTAGACAATGAAACATTTAAAAATAAAATAGAAACAACTACAAAAGTTAAAATAGCAAACAATCATACATTATATGCAAAATGGACAGAAGGTGAATCTGAATATATTGTAGAACATTATAAACAAAATATAGAAGATGACCAATATGGTGAGCCAGAAGTAGAAACTTTAACAGCAGTAACTGGAAGTGAGGTAACACCTGCAACAAAAGATTATGGAAAAGGATTTGAAACACCTAACTTAAAATCAGCTGTAGTTAAGGCAGATGGAAGTACAATAATAAAATATTATTACAACAGAAAACTATTTACAGTTACATTTAACACAAATGGTGGAAATTCTGTGGAAAACATAACTGCAAAATATGAAAAAGAAGTAACATTACCAACTACTAGCAAAACTGGTTATACATTTAAAGGATGGTTAAACCAAGAATTAGAAGTTACATCACCATATAAAGTAGAAGATAATGTAACATTAAGTGCAAAATGGAATGCAATAACATACAATATTACATATTCATTAAATGGTGGAAACCTAGCAGAAGGAATAACAAATCCTAAAAATTACACAATAGAAACAGCAAGTTTTACACTAAATAATCCACAAAAAGATGGTTACACATTTACAGGATGGATAGGAAGTAATGGAACAACACCAAACACAACAGTAACAATTTCAAAAGGAACAACAGGAGATAAGGAATTTATTGCAAATTGGAAAGCAAATGAATATATAGTAACATTTAATCCAGATGAAGGAACAGTAAATCCATCTTCTAAAACAGTAACATATAATGAAAGTTATGGACAATTGCCAACACCAATAAAGACAGGTTATAAATTTAACGGATGGTATACTGGGCTAAATGGAGCTGGAACAAAAATTACAGACCAAAGTATAGTTACTATAACTGCAAATCAAACATTGTATGCAAGTTGGAGTGTTAATAGTTATACAATTACATATAATGCAAATGGAGGAAGCGGAGCACCAGGAAGCCAAACTAAAAAATATAATGAATCTTTAACTTTAAGTGCTACTAAGCCAACAAGGACAGGCTATACATTTAAAGGTTGGGGATTAAATGGAGCAGCAACAGAGGTTAAATATAATCCAGCAGATACGATTGGAGCAAATACAATTTCTAATGATTTAGTATTATATGCAATATGGGAAATAAATAAATATACAATTACATATAATGCAAATGGTGGAAACAGTACTCCTGAACCAACAACTGCAAATTACAATGAAACAATACAAATGCCAAGTGCATCAAGAAAATATACAGTTACATTTAATACAAATGGAGGAACAGCACTTGATAATCAAACATCAACATATCAATTTACAGGTTGGTATACAGATGCAACAAATGGAACAAAGAAAGAATATAAAACAATGCCAGCATATAATGAAACATTATATGCACATTGGGACGATACAAAATCAAGTATAACAATTGGAACAACAACAAAAGAAGGTTATACATTTGCAGGATGGTATATAGATGAAGATTTAAAAACACAGTTAACAACAAATGAGAATGGAACATATTTACCAACAAAAGATATTACAATTTATGCAAAATGGAATGCAAATAAATATGTGGTAACATTTGATCCAGGTGAAGGTACAGTTAATCCAACTACAAAAGAAGTAACATATGATTCAACATATGGAGAACTTCCAGTAGCTAAGCTTGCAGGCTATGGATTTGGAGGATGGTATACAAAACAAGATGGACAAGGAGAGGAAATAACATCATCAACAATTGTAAAAATTACATCAAATCAAACATTATATGCAAGATGGGCACAAGGACAATATGTTGTAAAACACTATAAACAAAATATAGATGGAACATATCCAAGTGTTCCAACAGATGTAGAAAATAAATCAGCAGTGCCAGGAAATAAAGTAACACCACCTACAAAAGATACTACACAAGGAAGCTACTTAGGATTTAGTGCACCACAAACACAAACAAAAGAAATAACAGAGGATGGAAATACAGAATTTATTTATAAGTATGAAAGAAAATCATATGATTTAAATATTAATCCAAATGGAGGAAAATATGAAGGTTCTCAATCAACAGTAACAGTTACACAAAAATTTGAATCAACATATACAGTTTCTAATAAAATAGAAGCACCCGCTGGATATGTGGTTACATTTAAAAACTTTGGAGGACAAGATGATTACACTAAAAAAACTTCAACAAAAACATTTACAAATTGGACAAAAACAGGACAAGGAACATTAAATGGAAATGTTTATACATATGGTGCAGGAATTGGAACAATAGTTGCAAATTATAAAAATGATAGTATAGAAATGCCAGACGATCCAACACATGAAGGCTATACATTTACAGGATGGTATTTAGATGAGCAATGTACAAATAAAGTAAGTTTAAATACAGATAAAACATATACACCAAGCCAAAATATTACATTATATTCTGGATGGAGCATTAATAAATATAAATTAACAATTTCAAGATTAAGTGGAAATACAACAAAAGAACAAAATTACAACACACAATTAGACTTAAGTACTTATAATAGTAGTGGATATAAAGTAACATTAAATCCAAATTATGACGGTGGAGCAAATACAGTATTAACACAAACACATAAATCTTGGAGTAAAGATGGTTTTGGTACATTAAGTGGAAACATTTATACATATGGTGCAGGTAATGGAAAAGTAACAGAAAACTATAATGATGTTACATTAACTACTCCGACACAAGTAGGTTATACATTTGTTGGATGGTATACAGATTCAGAACTAAAAAATGAAGTAAAATTAAATGCAGACAATACATATACACCAACAGCTAATATAACATTATATGCAAAATGGACCGCAAATACTAATACAAAATATACTGTAAAACATTATAAACAAAATATAGACGGAACATACCCAAGTGTTCCATCAGAAGAAGAAGTAAAATATGGAACAACAAAAGAAACAACAAATGCTGGTCCAAAAACATACAAAGGATTTACAACACCAGCAAAACAAAATAAAGAAATATTAGCAAATGGAACAACAATAATAGAATATAAATATGTAAGAGATTTATCAACATTAACAATTAACCCAAATGGAGGAACATATAGCAAAGATCTAAATATAGAACAGGCATATGAGTCAACATATGTAGTAGATAATGCAAATATAACACCACCTAAAGGATTTACTGTAACATATAATGCAAATGGAGGAACAACAGAAGTTGGAAGTGAAGTTTCAACTAAAACATTTGAAAGTTGGTTATTAACAGGCGGTGGAAAATTTGTAGGAAATACATATACATTTGGAACAAAAGATGAGGATGGAACATTAACTGCAAATTATAAAAATAACAGCATAAATTTAACAACAGCTAAAAAAGTTGGCTATACATTTACAGGATGGTATTTGGACAGTAATTGTACACAAGCTTTAGTATTAAATGCTGATGGAACATATACACCACAAAAAGATATAACAATATATGCTGGTTGGTCTGCTAACCAAGTAACATATAAGGTATACCGTTATTTAGAAAATGCAAATAATGAAAACTACACATTATATGGAGATGTTATAGAAGGAAAAGCAGCAGCTGGTTCAACACTTACACTTTTAACAGAAGCAAATAAAAATCAAATTGCAAATACTAAATATGTAGGAGCAAATTTAACAGGTGGAACTTTGGGAGTTGGAACATCTATTACAACAACAACTGTAGCACCAGATGGAACAACAAATATATATTTATATTATGATAGAAATGAATATACATTAACATTAGAAAAAAATGAATATATAGAAACTGTAACAGGTGCAGGAACATACAAATGGGGCGCAACAGTAGCTATTAATGCAACTGTAAAAACAAATATTACAGGTTATAATGCTTCTGTATGGGATAAATGGACATTGACTGAAGGAAATGGAGTAACAGTACCAACGACAATTAAAGGAAACATTGTTATGACAGCAGGAAATATTACAATAGTTGCAAATGCTGTTAAAGGAACACCAATTACTTATAGTGTTGTATATAATGGAAATGGAGCAACAGGAGGAACAACAGCAAGTTCAACACATACATATGATAAAGCACAAAATTTAACAGCAAATGGTTATAAAAAAGAATATACAGTAACATTTAATTATAATTATTCTGGAAGTACAAATACAGTAGCTGCATATAAATATGATTTTGTAAATTGGAAAGATTCAAACAATAATACATATTTAGATAAAGCAAGTGTAATAAACTTAGCAAAAACTAGTGGAGCTATAGTAACACTTAATGCTAACTGGCAAGAAGGAGAAAATGATCCATTGCCAAGTGCAAAAAGAACAGGATATGGTTTAGCTGGATGGTATACTGACAAAGAATGTACAGATGCAAATAAAGTAGGTGACCCAGGAGCAAGTTACAAAGTAAATGCAAATACAACTTTATACGCAAAATGGGAAGAAGGTCAAGTTGAATATACAGTTAAATATTATATTCAAAATATTGAAGGAACAGGTTATGATTTAAAAGATACTGAAATTAAAGCAGGTAAAACAGGAACAACAACAAATGCAACACCAAAAACATATGTAGGATTTACAACACCAGAAGAAAAAACAGCAACAATTGCAGCAGACAGTTCAACAGTAATTGAATATTACTACACAAGAAATTCATATACATTAACACTTACAAAAAATGAACATGTAAAAGAAGTATCAGCAACAGGGGAAGTAAGTGGAATAACAAATACAAGCAAGTCTTATAAATATGGAGAAAACATAGATTTAAGTGCAACATTAAATGATATTGCAGGATATACATATAGTTTTGTAAATTGGGTATCAAACAATACAAGCTTAGTTGCAAACACAACACAAAAAGATGCTAAAATTACAATGCCAGCAGGAAATGTAACATTAACAGCAAATGGTTCAAGAACTATACAAAATTATACAATTACATATAATTTAAATGGAGGAGCACTTGTAGCAGGAAAAACAAATCCAACATCTTACAATGTAGAAAGTCAAAATATAACTTTAAATAATCCACAAAAAACAGGATATACATTTACAGGATGGACTGGAAGTAATGGAACAACACCAAGTACAACTGTAACAATTGCAAAAGGAAGTACAGGAAATAAAAATTACACTGCAAATTACAATGTTAACCAATATGAAGTAACATATATAGATGTAGTAGGAAGCACAACAGGAAAAGTATTAGGAACAAGTAAAGAAAATGTAAACTTTGGAACACAAGTAACAGGAGCAAGCAAAGGAACAGATGTAACTGTTGGAAAATACTATGCAGGCTATGTATATAGTAGTGCAACAACAGCGACAGTAACAACAAGTGGAGCAACAGTATATAGAATATTTACAGCATATGATAAAACAAAATATACAGTAGAGCACTATGTAATGAAAACAGATGGAACATATGAGGAAGAAGCAACAAAAACAGATAGTACAAAAACAGGAACAACAGACAGCGAAGTTACAATAGCAAACCTAAAAGATAGCACACTATTAGTTACAAATGGAATATATTATAGTTATGGACAAGTAGATGGAAAAACAGTAACAAGTACAACAATAAAAGGTGATGGAACAAGAGTAATAAAATTATATTATGCACGTACAAGTGGAACATTAAAGACAGTAGCAGGAGAAAATATAGAAAGTGTTACAGTACAAAATAGTGTAAAATATTACTATGGAGCAACAGTACCAAGTTTAACAGCAAAAACAATGACAATAGAAGGACATACAGTAACATTTAGTAAATGGACAAGTAATAATGAAACATATGTAAAAAGTAGTACAGTTAATCCATATGGATCATTTACATGGCCAGCAATACAAGATGGAACAGCAATAACATTAACAGCAAGTGCAAGTAAAACACCAAATAAATATGAAGTAACATATAAAGATGTAGTAGGAAGTACAACAGGAAAAGTATTAGGAACAAGTAAGGAAAGTGTAAACTTTGGAATACAAGTAACAGGTGCAAGCAAAGGAACAGATACAACAGAAGGAGCATATTATAAAGGCTACTTATATGACAGTTCAACAACAGCAACAGTAACAACAAGTGGAGCAACAGTATACAGAATATTTAAACCAAGTACTAATACAAAATATACAGTAAGTCGTTATTTAGAAAATGCAAATGACAATACATATACTTTATATGATACAACTACAAAAACAGGAACAACAGATAGTACACTTACACTAAGTACAGAAGCTAAAAGCTTAGAAATAGCAAATACAACATTTGCTGGAGGAAACTTAGTAGGAGGAACATCAGGTGTTGGAACAGTTATTACAAGCACAACTGTAAAACCAGATGGTAGTACAAAAATTTGCTTATATTACACAAGAAATAAATTTACTTTAGAATTAAGTAAAAATGACTATATTTCAAGTGTAACAGGAGCTGGAAGTTATAAATGGGGACAAAATGTAACTATAAAAGCAAATGTAAAAGCAAATGATATTTATTATATATATGGCTTTGCAAATTGGACAAAAGACGGTGTGCAATATGAAACAGAAAGCACAAAACAATTTTCAATGGGAACACAAAATCTATCATTGGTTGCAAATGGTAAAATATTACAAGGTCAAGAATATACAGTAACATTTGAACCAAAAGGTGGAACAATTACAACAAATACTAAAAAGGTAAATTACTCATCTACATATGGAAATTTACCAGCAGTAAATGGACAAGAAGGCTTAACTGCAAAAACATACACATTAACATATAATTATAAATATACAGGAAAGGCAAATTCTAGTAAACAATATGCATGTAGCTTAAATGGTTGGTATAAAGAAGAAGCATATACAAATATTGTAACTAGTGCATCAAAAGTAACAACAGCAAGTAATCATACATTATATGCAAAATGGAATAATCCAAGTGTGACATTGGAAACACCTGTAAGGGCTGGATATACATTTGATGGATGGTATACAGATGAAAGCTTAAAAACAAAAGCAGGAAATGGTGGAGCAAGTTACAGTATTGGAGCAAATACAACATTATATGCAAAATGGATTGCAAATACAGATACAAAATATACAGTCGTACACAAAAAGATGAATTTAGATGGAACATATCCAGAAGGAAATTCACCAATAGCTGGAAAAGTAGAAGTTGTAGAAAAAGCAGGAACAACAGATAGTAATGTAACACCAGAAACTAATACATATACTGGATTTACAGCACCTGAAAAACAAACAGTAACAATAAAAGGTGATGGAACAACAGTAGTTGTGTATGAATATTCTAGAAATAAATATACATTTACATTAGGATCTTTGATAGGTGTAAGTAATGCTGGAAGTACAGCTACTGGAAGTTATTATTATGAAACTGTAATTACATTAAAAGCAACAGTAAATACAGGTTATACATGGAGCAAATGGGAAAGCAGTAATACAAGTATGCAAGCTAATATAACTGGACAATCAGGAAGCTTTACAATGCCAGCAGGAAATATTACAATGACACCAAAGGTTACTGCAAATACATATACAGTAAACTATAATGGAAATGGAGCAACAGGAGGAACGACTGCAAGTTCAACACATACATATGACAAAGCACAAAACTTAACATTAAATGGTTATGTAAGACAGTATACAGTAACATTTAATGGAAATTATGAAGGAAGCACAAGCCAAACAGCAAAATCAACATATGCATTTAAAGATTGGAATTTAAAAAATGATGGAACAGGAAATGCATATACAAATGGACAAAGTGTAACAAACTTAACAAGTACTAACAATGGAACTGTGACATTATATGCTATGTGGGATAATACTGTAAGCAGTGCTAAATTAACATTACCAACACTTACAAGAGCAAATTATGTATTTGAAGGTTGGTATAAAGAACAAGCGACTACAACACTTGTCGGAACAGCTGGAAACACATACACTCCAAGTGGAAATATAACATTATATGCAAAATGGTCTTTAGCAAATTATAGTGTAACAACCAAAAATGGTTCATATTACTTTAAAACTCTTGCAGAAGCTGTAGCAAAAGCAGATAGTGATGGATCAACAATAACAATATTACAAACAAATACAGATGTATCTACTGTAATAATTGATAAAAATGTAACGATAAATACTAATGGAAAAACAGTTACAAGAAATGCAACAATTACCGTAAATAATGCAAAAACAGTAACAATTAATGGTACAGGAGGATTTACAACATCTGCTACTAATACATTTACATTAAATGGAGGAAACTTAACAGTAAATGATGGAACAATTTATTCAAGTGGAGCTGTAGCAATAGGGCAAACAGGTGCTGGAACAATTAATATATTAGGAGGAACAATAAAAGGTAAAACAGCGGCAATTAGTAGTTTGAAAGCTGCAACTGTAAATATAGGAAATAACAGTAACTCTATAGTAAGTGCTGAAGCTCCTGTAATAGAGGCAACAGCAGGCTATGGTATAAATTTAACAGGAACAAGTTCAAAACTTAACTTTAATTGCGGAGTTATAAAAGGGACTTCAAAGACTACATATAATGGAATAGATGTTGCATTCAATGTAGCAGGATCAAAAACATATAGAAGCGGTTATGGAGCAAAAACAACTTTAGCAAATTCAGTTTATAGTACAATATTAGTAAAGGCAACAATTGCAGTAAATCCAACGCAAGTATATTTAAATACTACAACAAATAAAACAAAAGTTTTAACAATAACAGGAGCTTCTTTAGGAACATTAAGCTATTCAACTAATGATGCAAATATTGCAACAATAAGTAATGGAACAATAACTGCATTAAAACAAGGTAAATGTACAATAACAGTAAAAGAAGCAAATGCAGGATTAACAGCAACATGTAAAGTAATAGTAGATGATATACTTCCTGTTTGGACAATAGAGGTTGAGTCTGTAGAATAAAATAAAAAATCAGAATTTAAGATTATAATTAAATTCTGATTTTTTTATTTTTTATACAAAAAAGTCGAAAAAAGCTTACGCAAATAAGAAATTTGCGGATTATGTCAAAAATTACGTAATAAAAATGTAAACAAAACTTAATATATGACATCAAAACACGGCAAATAAGCATCCCTAGTATGATAAAAGGCGGTTTTAAATACAATAAAATACCTATATTGATTTTAGTAAATTAAGAACTTAAAATATATGTAGAAAATACTATTTTTAAATGTTGTGAAGGGAAGGTATTTATAATGCTAAGCAAATTAAAAAATTTAAAATTAAGCAAAATTACAATTATTAGTATATCTATATTGATAAGCCTAGCCTTATGTTTTGGCTTTTTTTATGCAGCACTTATAAACCAAGAAAAGCAAAAAATGGAAGTAAGTGTATTAGAAATAAGTCCATATACGGAAGAAGTATCAATTTCTGGAAAAGAAATTACACAAAACTATGCAGTTACAACAATTAATGGCAAGAAGTATATTAATAATTTAAACACAGTAAAATTATTGTTAAAAGGAACCGACGAAAACTATAGTGGGAATAGCTTAACTGCTAGCAATATAGTTGTTAAAGTTGGAGGTAGTGTTGTTACACCAAAAACAAAAACACTTGGAAGTGCACAAAATATAACAAATGGTGTTCAATATGAATTAACATTAGCAGGAATACCTGGAAATGGTGTGTTAACTGTTGAAGTTGATGCTAATACCTTAACAGATAAATCACAAAATAAAAATATATTAACAAAATTTGATTCTAAAATAGAGGTTGACAATACTGCACCTACAATAGCTGCAAGTGATATAACATATGGCGATACATTACAAATTACATTATCAGACAGTAGTTCATTAGTTAATAAGTGGGCTATTACATCAAGTAATGTTTTACCAACAACAGGATGGAACGAGATTACTCAAACTCAAAAACAAACTGTAACAAAAACAGGATTAACAGTTGGAACATATTATATTTGGGCAAAAGATTCAGTAGAAAATGTTAGCTCAAAAAGTATTAAAGTTACAGGCAAATCAATAGATAATAGTTCAATTAGCGTAGCATTAAATCCAACAACTTATACATATGATGGAACAGAAAAAAAACCAGGTGTTACTGTAAAAGATGGGACAAATACATTAACAGTTGGAACAGATTATTCATTTGTATATTCAAATAATATTAATGCAGGAACAGGAAAAGTAACAATAACAGGAAAGGGAAATTATACAGGAACTAAGATTGTAAATTTTACAATAAATAAAAGAACATTAACAGTAAAAGCAGAAGCAAAATCAAAAACATATGGGGCAGGAGATCCAGGATTAACATATACATATAGTAATCAAGTAAGTGGACAAACACCAAAATTTAGTGGAGCATTATCAAGAGCTGAAGGGGAAAATGTAGGAACATATGCAATAAATAAAAATACATTAGTTTTGGTAGATAATTCACCATTTTTGGCAAATAATTATACATTATCTTATGTGGGGACAAACTTAACAATAACTGCAAAGAATGCAAGCACATTTACTGCAACATTAAATCCAACAAGTTACACATATGATGGAACAGAAAAGAAACCAAGTGTTACTGTAAAAGATGGAGAAAATTTATTAGCAGTAGGAACAGATTATTCATTCGTATATTCAGATAATATAAATGCAGGAACAGGAAAAGTAACAATAACAGGAAAGGGAAATTATACAGGAACAAAAGTATTAAATTTTACAATAAATAAAAGAGCAATAACAGTAAAAGCATCAGATGGAACTAAAACATATGATGGAGCAGCGCTAACAAATGCAGCAGTAACATTAACAGAAGGAACATTAGTAAGTGGACAGAGCTTAACAGCAACAGCAACAGGAAGTATAACAAATGTAGGAAGTACAGCAAATACAGTAAGTAGTGCAGTAGTAAAAAGTGGAACAACAGATGTAAGTGGAAATTATACAATAACAAAAACAAATGGAACATTAACAGTAAATAAAAGAACATTAACAGTAAAAGCAGAAGCAAAATCAAAAACATATGGAGCAGGAGATCCAGGATTAACATATACATATAGTAATCAAGTAAGTGGACAAACCCCAAAATTTAGTGGAGCATTATCAAGAGATGCAGGAGAAAATGTAGGAACATATGAAATAAAACAAAATACATTAGCCCTAGCAGATAATTCACCATTTTTAGCAAATAATTACACATTAGCATATACAGGAGCAAATTTAACAATAAATAAAGCAGCCACAGCAACAGCAGCGGCAGCAGACAAAACATATAATGGAGCGAGCCAAACAGGAGTAACAGGAAGTTATGTAAGTTGGGCAAACTCAACAACAGGAATTGATGCAGGAAGCTATACAGCAATAGCAACCCCAGATGAAAACCATGCATGGAGTGATGGAACAACAGCAGCAAAGAGCATAACATGGACAATGTCAGCAAAAGAAGTAGCAGTAACATGGGGAACAACAACAACATTTATATATAATGGAGTAGCACAAGGGCCAACAGCAAGTGCAGAAAGTGGAGTAACAGGAGAAACAATAAATATAACAAGGACAACAGGAACAAACGCAGGAAGCTATACATCAACAGCAAGCATATCAAGTGTAACAGGAGGAAGAGCAAAGGCTGGAAATTACAAATTAACAGAAAATACAAAAGCATTTATAATAAATAGAGCAACAACAGCAACAGCAGCAGTAGCAGACAAAACATATAATGGAGAAAGCCAAACAGGAGTAACAGGAAATTACGTGAGTTGGGGAGGAACAACAGCCGGAATAGATGCAGGAAACTATACAGCAACAGCAACCCCAGATGAAAACCATGCATGGAGTGATGGAACAACAGCAGCAAAGAATATAACATGGACAATGTCGGCAAAAGAAGTAGCAGTAACATGGGAAACAATAACATTTACATATAATGGAGCAGCACAAGGACCAACAGCAACTGCAGAAAGTGGAGTAACAGGAGAAACAATAAATATAACAAGAACAACAGGAACAAATGCAGGAAGTTACACATCAACAGCAAGCATATCAAGTGTAGCAGGAGGAAGAGCTAAAGCTGAAAACTATAAATTAACAGGGGCTGCAAAAGCGTTTACAATAAATAAAGCAAATTTAACATTGACATTTAGTGAAAACAGTGGAAGTGTAAGTTACCAAAATGGAACGGGTTTATTTACAGTTACACCATCTGGTTATGTAGATTCAGAAACTGGAACATTGAGCGTTACAAGTGAAAATACGGATTATATAACGGTTACAAGCGAAAATGCAGCAACGGCAAAGAATAATACAGCTGTAACTGTAGGCTATAAAGCAAATCAGTATACTTCTTCAAAAATAAATATAATAGTATCTATAGCAGCAACTACAAATTATAATGGTGTTTCTAAAAATTATGAAATAACTATAAGTGATTCAATTGCACCAACAATTAGGGTAAGTAGTAATACAACTTATGCAAAATCACAAAATGTAACAATTACTTTAAGTGATGAAGGAAGCGGTCTTGCAGCAGGAACATATGGAATAACATATGTTGGAATTCCTGCAACAAATGGATCAATAACATCTAAATCATTAAGTATTATTGTTTCTATATCGGGAATTAAAAGTGCATCAACAAGTGTAACTGTAAGTGATGGAACTGGAATTTATGATGGAACTGCAATAGTACAAAGTATTGTAAATGATGTTTCAGGAAATTCATTAGCGGCGGGAACTAGTGTTACAGGAGAACAATATCTTGATAATACAGCACCAGAATTATCTGACTTTAAATATGCTATTTCAATTTCTAAGCCATCTTCATACTCATCAGCAAGTTATAATGTTAAATTTGATATAACAGAAGGACACTCAGGAATGGCTGGCTATTATGACACAGTAGATTTAAGCACATCATTATCATCAACAGATAGTAGATGGAAGGCTCATACTGGTAAAACAATAGTTATTGAAGACATGAAGTATGGAACAACTAAGAAAATTTGGTTAAAAGATAATGCTGGTAATGTATCATATAAGAATTTTTCATTATCACCAGTTGCAGTATCTACTGAAACAGATTGTTACGTGCTATATCCAACATTACAATCTGCAATAGGAACGGCTTCAAGTAATAGTGATTTGCGGAAATGGAACAGTTTCTGGAACAGTTACATTATTAAAAAATGTTAAAGAAAAAATTAATAATAAGAGAACAGATAAAACTATAACAGTTTCTTTAGGGACTTATAGAGTGGAATGGAGTGAAGATAATACATATGTAATATATAATTATGGAAAGTTAACTCTTAGAGGAACATCATCAACTAGTCAGGCTAATATAGGTTCAACACAATATTCAAATACAAATGGAATATATAATGGTAGTAATGGAACTTTAATATGTTGGTATCTAAGCTTTAATTCTTATAAGACATCATTGAGTAATAATGGAACTGCATATATACATTATTCTGATATGAGTCCAGTAAGTTCAAATGCAATATATTCTAGTGGAGGAACTATTGATTTATCAGGTTCAACGTTGAGCGTGCAAGGCTCAAGTTCTCCAACAGTAATAATTAAAAATACAACTTTGAATTTTAAATTTGGAACAATTACATCAGCATTGGGGGGAAAAGCTATATATGCTTCAGACGCATCAGTATTAAATGTATCAGGAGGTACAATATCAAGTGATACAAGGACTTCATGTAAAGATACATTGATAGGAGTTTTTGGCGATAGTGCAAAAATGAATATGACTGGTGGAACAATAAATAATACAAAACATAATATGGCAGTTGCAGTTGATGGGCAATCATCATTTACCATGAGTGGAGGAACAATTAATGCATCTTCTGCCCATGCACTAAAAACGCAATCTAAAGCAAATCCGTCTATACTAATAAATGGAGGAACAATTACTCAAACAACATCTCCTAAAAGTACTGATGAAACCTGGTGTGCAATTTTGGCAGAAATGAATGATACAAGTACAAGTAGTAGAAATTATATAAATATAAATGGTGGTAAAATTAGTTCTAAATATTCATGTGTAATAGGAATAAGTGATAAGGGAACTGGTAGAGCAGCAATAACAATTGGAAATATTTCTACAACATATACAAATTCAACACCTGAATTAATATCATATGAATCATATATAGTTGATGCTTCTAATACACCAAATAAACCAAGTGTGTATTTTTACAATGGCAGTATGACATCAAAGCAAAGTAGTTATAATAACAATTGTAATGCTTATGTAAGATCAGGATATAGTAGAAAATCAAATTATGGTTCACCACATGGTGCATATTATTATCATACATTAACAAAAAATTAAAAGCTAATTTAGAGTTGAACTCTGTTAAAAAAACAATAAAAAATATATATAAAAATTTTTAAAAGTATTGACTTTTCACAGTATTTTTGGTATTATTTTAAATGCTTACTAATAAAATTTAGTATGCATTTAAATGCGGGAATAGCTCAGTTGATAGAGCGCTGCCTTGCCAAGGCAGAGGTCGCGGGTTTGAGCCCCGTTTCCCGCTCCAAAATATTGTGTTCTAATTTTAAAATAATGGAATATAATTAATTAAATGGCGACATAGCCAAGTGGCTAAGGCACGAGTCTGCAAAACTCTGATCCCCGGTTCGAATCCGGGTGTCGCCTCCAAAAAATAAAACCTATTATTACGTGTTATTACGTTTTAATAGGTTATATTTTTTTCTAAAAATAAGTACAAAAAAGTGAAAGAATCGACAAAATACTATTGACGATTTATATTTAAAATTATAAAATATAGTCAATAAAAATGAGAAGGAAAAAAGTTATGAATAAAGAAATAATGGAAATAGTAGAAATTAAGAATGAAATTGAAGATTTAAAAAAATTAAATGCAGAAGAAAATGAAAAAATTAATAAAAAAATTAAAGAGGTTAAAGCTTCAAGCAAAAAATTAATTGAAGGTAAATTTGAAGAGATTTTTGAAACTTTTAATTTTAGCATGCAAAATAACCAAGGAAAATCAAATGCAAATTCTACTGAAAACATAAATAAAATAATTGAGAAAAAAATAAATTCATATGTAGAAAAGCAAGAAAATGATATGGGGGATTTAACATCACTTGTAGAAGAAATTGCAAATAGAATAATAGATGAAAACAAGAAAATAACCCAAAGATTAAATGAGCAAGAAGACAATTATACAGCAGAAGAATATGAGCAAACATTTACGGATATAAAAAGAATTATAAAGGTTTTAGAAAAAGAAATCCAAAGTGTTCAAGATGAAACAAAGGGGAAAATAAATGAAATAAAAGAAAAAGAAAATTATAATAATGAGCAAATTGAACAAATAGAAGAAAAGGTAAATGAACTTTTAGAAAATAAAAATGATGTAGTAGAAGAAGAAATTAATAAAAAAATTAATGAAATTTCAAGTAAATACGAAAATGAAAACAATAAAATAAAAAATGAAGTTACAAGCATAGACGAGAAAACAAAAGCAACAATTTTAAATTTAAATAAACAAATACAAACCTTAAGAAATGAAATATTAGAAAAATTAGAAGAAAACGATGAAATATACCAAATACAAGATAAAATAAAAGAAGTAAATAAAAAAGTAGAAAAAAATTGCCAAGAATTACAAGAACAAAAAGAAATTGCAAAAAAAGTTGAAGAAATAAGTGAAAAAGTACAAGAAAATAGCCAAGAATTGCAAGAGCAAAAAGAAGTCTCAAAGAAAATAGAAGAGATAAGTCAAAAATTACAAGAAAATAATCAAGAATTGCAAGAACAAAAAGAAGTTTCAAAAGAAATAGAAAAAATAAATGAACAAATACAGGAAACTAATCAAAACTTACAAGAAGAAAAGCAAAAAATAGAAAAGTTAGAAAGTAAAGTTAATGAAAAATTGCAAGCAAAAGGTTTAGAAAAACAAGTAGAAAGCATGAAAGACAGATTTTCTGAATTAAGAGAAAATCAAAAAAAATCAGAAGAAAAATTAAGTCAAATAGAAGGAATGCAAATATGCCAAGGAGAAAAAATTGGTAAAATAGATGAAAATACTAAAAAAGTAAATGAGGTTTATACACAAGTAGAAAAGATAGAACAAATACAAAATGAAAATATAACTATAATAAACAATATAGACCAGGAACTTGAAAAACAAAAAGCAAAATCAAGTACAATGGTAGATTTGTTAAAAGCACAAGAAATAGAACTAAATAATTATGGACAAAAAATAGAAGAATTAGAAAAAAATAATGAAACAAAAAAAGAACTAATTAATCACTTTAATGAAAATTATCAAAAAGAAGTTAAAAATATAAAATCTGACTTTGGAAAACAATTAAATATTTTTGAAGATAGAATGAATGTAATAGAAAAATTACAAAATTCTCAAGAAGAAAAGATAAATGTTAGTAATCAAAAACAAGAAGATTTAATAGTAAACTTAAAAGAAAACTGTGAAGGTCAATTAAATAATTTCGAAGAAAAAATAAATGTAATTGAAAAAATACAATATAATCAACAAGAACAATTAAATGGTATTGAAAATAATCAAAGAGGAATAGAAGATATTAAAGCTGAGTTCGAAACAATAGGCTCTAAGCAAGAAGAACTTGTTACAAAAATTGAACAAATTGAAAATAATGATAAACAAAAACAAAATGAAATAGTACAATTAAATAAAAAGTATAATAATCAAGATTTACAAATAAAAAATATAAATAAATTACAAGAAGAAATACAAAGCAAAATAGATAGTATAGAAACTAAACAAAAAGATAATATTGAAGCCGTTCAAGCAAAACTAGAAGATGTTTTAGAAAGTTCTAAAAATGAAACAGAAGGAAAACTTAAAAAACTTCAAGAAAACCTAGAAAATAAAATTAATGGAATCAAAACTGAAAATAAAGAAACTATTGATAATAAGGCAAATAAGTTACAAGAAGAAGTTAAAAACAAAATAGAAAATATACAAAATAAAATAGATAACAATGATAAGATTATTACAGAATTTGAAGGAAAACAAGCTATACTAGAACAAAAAATAGAGGGCTTTAATGAGGAAAATGCAAAAAATAAAGAAAGCATACAAGAATATAATGAAAAAATAGAAAAACTAGAAAAAGCTCAAGAAGATAATTCTAGAAAGTATAAAAATTTGGCAATTGCAGTAGAAGAAAGATTAGAAGTATCAGAAGAAAGATATGGACTTGCTATAGCAGAAGAAATGAAAAAATTAAATTATCAAGGAACCATAGAAGAAATAAATGGTAAAATTGATGAAAATGCATTAAAATTACAAGAAAAATTGGAACTTATAGATGCGAAAAGTAAAGAATATGCGCAAAATACAGAAGCAGGTTTTAATGAAAAATTTTTGGCTTTAAAAGATGAAGTAAATTGCTTAAATGATAATATTGCAAATAATATTTCTAAAGAGGCACAAAATACATTAAAAATTGTTCAAGAAAAAAATGATAGTTTACTTGAAGCTAAAGTTAAAAACATGCAAGAAAAAAGCAATAAGGTATTTACAAAACAATTAAATAATATAAAATTACAAAATCAAGAAATAATTAATGAACAATTAGAAGGAGTAAATGGTCAGGTAGTTTCTGTATTAAATAAAGAAGTGGAAAAACTAAAAAAAGATACAAGAAATATATTAAATGAAAGATTAGCTAGGCTTCAAATACAAAATGAAGAAGAAATAAATAATCAGTTAAAAAAGATGCAAGAAGGAAACAGTACGTTAATTTCTAGTATTGTTAGCAAAATGCAAAATGAATATGATAAAAAACTTCAAAAGAAATTAAAACAAATGCAAGATGAATTTGACGAAAAATTAAAAAATGCTATTTTAAATATGCAAAATCAAACACAAAAACAAATCAAAACAGAATATGAAAAGCCAAAGACAGCTACAGTGTATACATATGAACCTGTTTTGGAAAAATATGATAATAATATTTATAAATCTGTTGGTTCTACAAAAGTTAAAAGAGCTGCCAAAGGAATTGATACAGAAAAATATTTAAATAATGATATAATTAATTTTTTTGAAGATTAAAAAACAGGGTGTGAGCCCTGTTTTTAGTTTTCTTTAATAAAATAATATGGATTTTTAGAATTATATTTATAACTTAATATATAACCATCATAAATACTGCTATTTTTGTCTTTAAGTGGCATATTAAGGTCAACATTATACACAAATGATTGTTCTAAACTATTTTTTAAATGGATTTTAAAATTTAAATTATATGAGATATCAGAAATAGGAATATTAGCTAATTTTAAAAGTTTTCCATTAAAATCTACTGTTTCATTATTTTTTGTTATTTCACAATTCTTTTTTACATTTTTGTTAAGATAGCTAAGAGTTATAGGGTTTGAACAATCAGTAAAAAAGGTTGGATTTGAGAAATCATTTTGTTCATTGTCTTGATTTGTGTGTAATATATTAAAGTCAATTCTTGATTTATTTTCATCATAATCACTATATTTTCCAAAATTAAAAGGATTTTTATAGTTTAATGATTGTGTACCCTTGTTTGAATTTAGATTTATTTTTATGCTGTCAATATAAAGCTCACTTACTGTATTTTTATTGCTTAAATTTTGTATATATGATTTATTATCAATATATATTGCAATATCTGTATATTGGCTTATATCTAAGTCTCTAAGAATTTCACCTTCACTGCTATCAACAGCATCTGCACTACTATATAAAACAACTTTTCCTATTTTAAATATGGGTTCACTATTATTTTTTGCAAAGTTTTCTATTTGATTTGTATAAGAAACATATTGTAAAATTGGGGAAAAAACATAATTGCAATAAAGAAAAATTATTGCAATTATAAATATAAATGAAATTATTAAAGCTTTTTTTTCGTTTTTTACTCTTATTTTTAATCTCATGTTAACTCCTTTTTGGTACTAAAGTCTTTCATATAAATAGTTCATATATTTATATACTTTAGTTGGCCAATCTTTATCTGTACAGTATCTTGTGCTTATTCCAACAAGTGTTGGACCATTATAGTATGTTCCTGTTGCAGTTTCATTATTATATATTTTAGCATTTTTTTCATTTATATAATTTTTAACTAAGTATCTTGCAACTGTTTCAATTCCTTCTTCATATGTTGCAAATGTTACAGCAGAATCATAAGGACTTCTATCATATGCGCCAAATCCAAATAAATTTTTCTTGTCTTTGGCAATTTTAGATGATCCCCATCCACTTTCATGTATTGCCATAGATGCTAAAAATATTCCATTTATATTGTATTTTTGTTCTACATTGTAAAATACTTCGGCGTTTTGCTCAAATATTTTGTTTGTGTCACTTGCATTATTGCTAAGAATTTTTTTAAAATCTTCTAATGTAAGCCCACTTGGCTTATTTAATGACATGTTTGCATCTAATGTGCTACGTATTTTTTGGACCCTATTTTTTTCTCCTATACCAGGTGTTACAGCTTCTGATGTTAACAATGAAGATTTAACATAACCTGTATAACTTTCATATGTAACTTTACACCATTCATCATTTAATTCTTGTAATGTAACGTCTAGTGTTGCTAAAATAATACATAAATTGTTTGATGTGTCTTCTGGCTTTTCTTTTAAGCTTAAATTTTCAGTAACATACATTTTGTCACCAATGTGAACTTGGTATTTTGCTAAAAATTCTGATGTTCCTACATCTATAATTTGTGTTATTGGTTCTTCAACTATTTTTTCTTCTAATATGTTTTCATCTACAAATTCATCATCTTGATATGTTTTTATACAGTTAACAAGTTTTTTCCCAATTTTACCTTCTTGTGATACTTTTTCTTCTCCTTTTGGCAAATTAGGGTTATCTTGTTTTTTTGTTTCAAATGCAACTTCACGTTCTTCATCATTTACAATTGCTTTTGATTTTTTAATACCAACATTATCTATTATTATTTTATCAAGGTTTAGAGATTCACTATTTGTTTCAAATACATTTGTAGCAATTTTTTGTTTAATTTCTTCTTCTTTATTGTATTGAGCAAATATGTAGTTTGTAGATGCCAATGTTATACATACAGCAAATATTCCAGAGGTAATAAAGCATAGTTTTTTAATTTCATCTTTATCATACCTAAGTTTATTTATTCTGTAATCTAGCCATTGCTTAAATGATAGCTTGTCCTGATTTATTGATTTATTTTTCTTTGATGATTTAGAAGAACCAGAGTAATATACATTGTAAGATTTGTGTTTATTTTTTTTATGCTTTTTTGGATGTGTTAATAATTCTTCAGTATAATGCATGCGGGCAGCTTCTAACTGTTTAAATGCATCAGGAAGTGAATTTGCTTTTTCATTTTTAAATGTTTCTTTTTCAGTTACCACTACTAATTCTCCTTTCAATAAAACTTTCCAACAATATTATATAATATAATACAAAATATGTCTATAGAAAAAAATGTTAAAACATATTAATTTGGCAGTTTTTAAATAAACTGCTTGCAAATTTATAAAAATGGTATATAATATTACCTGTAGAAGGGAGGGGAAAATGTATGAAAAAACAAGAATTACAAAAAAATATAGGTTATCAATTTGAAGATGAGAGTTTATTAAATAAAGCAATGACCCACACATCATATGCATATGAAAACAATGTGGAAAGCAATGAAAAGTTGGAATTTTTAGGAGATAGCATTTTAGAATTTATATCTAGTAAGTATATATTTAAAAATTATCCAAATTTAAAAGAAGGAGAAATGACTAAAGTTAGAGCACAGGTTGTATGTGAACAAAGTTTATATAAAATTGCAAAAATGCATAATTTTAGTGATTTCTTAAATCTTGGTAAGTCTGAAAAATTATCAGGTGGAAAAGAAAGACCAGCTATACTTGCAGATAGTGTAGAAGCTGTAATTGCTGCAATGTATATAGACGGAGGACTTAAAGTTGCAGAAAAATTTATTATAGAAAATTTAAAAAATGAAATAGAACTTGCGACAAAACATGTTGGGCAAAAGGATTATAAAACAGTTTTACAAGAAAAGCTACAAATACATGGAGATGTAAAAATAGAATACATATTATTAAACGAATCAGGACCAGACCATGATAAAAGATTTGAAATGGAAGTAAGATGTAATGGTAAAAAACTTGCAGTAGGAACTGGAAAAAGCAAAAAGTTGGCACAAATGGATGCTGCACATAATGCTATAGAAAGTTTATAATTCTTAGGAGGTGTATTAATGAAAAAACAGTATGTTATACCAATTTTTGTGCCACATTTAGGGTGCCCAAATGATTGTATATTTTGTAATCAAAAGTCAATAAGTGGTCAAAAGAAAAATATGACAAGGCAAGAGGCTAAAAATATAATAGAAACACACCTAAAAAGTATAAATAAAGAAAATAGCTTAGTAGAAATTGCTTTTTTTGGAGGAAGTTTTACAGCAATTGAAGAAAAACAACAAGAAGAGTTATTAGGTCTTGCATATGAATATATAAAAAATAAAAAAGTAGATAGTATTAGAGTATCAACAAGACCAGACTATATTAATAAAACTATATTAAAAAGACTAAAAAAATATAAAGTAAAAACAATAGAACTTGGAGTTCAATCTGCTAATGATTATGTACTAAAAAGAGCAAATAGAGGACATAATTTTGAAGATGTAAAAAAAGCTTCTAAATTAATTAGATGGAATGGCTTTACATTAGGACATCAAATGATGGTTGGACTTCCAGAAAGTAGCCGTGCTGATGAAATAAATACAGCAAAAGCTTTAGTAAAACTAAAACCAAAAATGGTAAGAATATACCCTGTTTTAGTTGTAAAAAATACAAAGTTAGAACAAGAATATGAAAATGGAACATATGAACCATTATCTGTGGTACAGGCTGTTGAAATTTGTAAAGAACTTGTTAGAATATTTGACGAAAAAAATATTAATGTTATAAGAGTTGGATTGCAAAATACAGAAGAAATATCAGATCCAAAAAATAGTAAAAGTGAGGTTGTAGCAGGACCTTATCACCCAGCTTTTAGACAGCTTGTTGAATCAGGTATGTGGTATGATGCAATTGTTTCAAAAATAAAAAAATTAAATGTAAAAGCTAAAAAGGTTGAAGTAACTGTAAATCCAATTGATATAAACAATGTAATTGGACATAAAAAAGAAAATGTAATTAAATTAAATGAATTATATAATGTTGATTTGATTGTAAAACAAGACAAAAATATAAAGCAAGGAAAATCTAAAATTGAAGTAATTCAAACATATGAAAACTAAGAAAGTATAAAATCACCAATATTTACAAATATTAATATTGGTGATTTTTATGCATTTAGAAGAAAAGTTTAATTTTAGAAAAATAGTAATTGAATTATCAGGAACAATTGTTGGTGCTTTTTTTATGGCTGTTGGAACTGCCTTATTTTTATTGCCAAATCAATTATCATCTGGAGGATTTGCAGGTGTTGCAACAATATTTTATTATTTGTTAAAAGTTCCAATGGGAACAACAATAATGCTTTTAAATATTCCATTATTTATTTTGGCAATATACAAATTGCGGAAAAAGTTTTTTTATTAAGTCTTTATTAGGAACTGCAAGTTTGTCTATTTTTATTGATATTTTGGATAAATTTAAACCATTAACAGAAGACAGAATTTTGGCATGTGTTTATGGTGGAATAATTACAGGACTTGGAACAGCTATTATTTTAAAAGCAGGTTCCTCTACAGGAGGTTCAGATTTATTAAGTAATATAATAAAGGGGTTTAACCCAAGTATAAGAGTTGGAAATATGATTGTAATTATTGATATAATAATAGTTACATTAAATGTATTATTTTTTAAAGAAATAGAAGTAGGTCTATATTCTGCAATTGCAATATATATTATGGGGAAAATTATAGATATTATATTTGAGGGGGTGTATTTTACTAAATTATTAATTATAATTTCAGATGAAAATGAAGAAATTGCAAAAGAAATTGGAAAAAATATAAAACGTGGTACTACTGGTTTATATGGAAAAGGCATGTACACTAATGAGGAAAAGTTAGTTCTTATGTGTGCTGCTGCAAGAGGAGATGTTTCTAAGGTAAAAGATACAGTAAGAAAAATAGACCCTAAAAGTTTTATAATAATTACAAATTCAAGGGAAGTGGTAGGACTTGGTTTTAAAATTGATTAGAAAAATATTTTAATATGTTTAAATTTATGCTATACTAGATTTAGAATGTAAATTGATAAAAATAAAACTAATATAAACAAACAAAAAGAGTGTGAGGTAAAAATATGAAAGAACAGCAATATATTTTAAAAAATGCAAAATCATTTGAACTAAAAGACATATTTGATTGCGGTCAATGCTTTAGATGGAACAAAGAAAGTGATGAGAGCTATACAGGTGTTTTTAAACAAAATGTAATAAATGTAAAAAAACAAGGACAAGATGTTTACTTTAAGGGAATATGTAGTGGAGATATAAAAAATGTAGTTACTTATTATTTTGATTTGGAAAGAGATTATGAGAACATAAAAAAAACTCTATCAAAAGTAGATATAAACATGAAAACAAGCATAGAATATGGAAAAGGAATTAGAATATTAAATCAGGACTTATGGGAAACAATAATATCATTCATAATATCAGCAAATAACAATATACCAAGAATTAAGGGCATAATAGAAAAACTATCAAAAACATATGGAAATGAAATAATATGGAACAACAATAAATATTATACATTTCCAAGTGTAAATCAATTAAAAGATGTAACAATAGAACAATACAGAAAATTGGGCCTGGGATTTAGAGATATAAGACTATATGAAACAACACAGATGATTTTAAATAAAGAAATAGACCTTGAATATTTAAAAGAAGAAAAAGATACATTAAAAGTAAGGGAAGAATTATTAAAACTTTCTGGTGTTGGTCCTAAAGTCGCAGATTGTATATTATTATTTTCCGAACTAAAAAGATTTGACGTATTTCCAATAGATGTTTGGGTTAGAAGAGTAATGAATGACTTATATATAAAAGAGGAAAATGAAGAAAAAGTAAGCAAAAAGAAAATAGAAAACTTAGCAAAAGAAAAATTTGGAAACTTATCAGGCATAGCACAACAATACCTATTTTATTGGAGAAGAGAAGCTTAGACATTGGGACGGGGTTTTTGTCTTAACCTTTTTGGGACTTTTTAATATTTCACAATTAGTAAATAAAAAAGCAAATGTTATTAAAAATAAAATTTTATCGTTCAAATAATTATCGAAGAAATTTTAAATTAATTTTATGGCACCCTTCCATCAGGAGATGAACTCTTTCCATAAAATTAATATAAAAATTTCTAACTCAATTATTTTCAATTCTAAAATTTGATTTTTAATAATATTTGCTTTTTATAAATATATGTGTAATTATGAAAAGTCTCAAAAAGGTTAAGACAAAAACCCCGTCCCAATGTCTAATTTTTTTTAACATGTATAAAATTTCCACAAATTGTAGAAAATATGTGTAAAACATATTAAAGGAGTGGAAATTTTTTGAATATAAAAAAAGCTTTAAGGCTAAATGGTACTTTGCTTGATAAAAGGCAATTGGAGAGCCATTTAGAAAAAATTGCGACAGATCATAATTTAAAACCAAAGTCACAAAAAGATACTTATCCAGTACCAGATATGATAGAAAATTATAAATTTATTAAAGAAGTTTATAATTTATTAAATGAACATGTTAAACTTGGAATTACTATTCATCCTGCAGGGGAATGGATTTTAGATAATTTTTATATTATAGAAGAAACTGTAAAGCAAATACAAGAAGATTTAACTGTTTCTAAATATGTTAATTTTTTAGGGATTGCAAATGGACCTTACCAAGGTTTTGCAAGAATATATGTACTTGCTTTTGAGATTATTGCCTATACTGAAGGAAAGATAGAAAAAGAAGATTTAGAAAGATACATTGAAAGTTATCAGAAAAAAAGAACATTAAATATGGATGAAATATGGAATATTGGCGTTTTTTTGCAAATAGCAATTATAAGTTCTATAAAAGATGTTTGTGAAAAAATTTATAGTGCTCAAATTCAAAAGTATAAGGTTGAAAACATTGTAGAAAGGCTTATTGAAAATAAAGATAAAGCTGATATAAAATTTAAAAACACATCTAATTTAACAAAAACAGTGTTTCAAGATATGAAATATCCGTTTATTGAATATATGTCATATACTTTAAAAAGATATGGGAAAAAAGGTGTAAGTTATTTAAAGGCATTAGAGGAAACTGTTGAAATTTCGGGAAGTAGTGTATCTGATGTAATAAAAAAAGAACATTTTGATATTGCTATTAAAAAAGTTTTAATTAGCAATTATATAACAAGCATTAAGGAGATTCAAAGAATTGATTTCTTAGAAATTTTTCAAAAGTTAAACGGAGTAGAGGAAATTTTAAATGAAGATCCAGCTAATGTGTATATTAAAATGGAGCATAATACAAAAGCATATTATAGAAATAAAATAAAAGAAATTTCTACTAAAACCAAAATATCTGAAATTTATATTGCTAAAAAAACTTTAGAGCTTGCAAAAGCACATGATATTGGCACAAAGCAAAGTCATATAGGCTATTATTTAATAGATAATGGTATAAATGAATTGTATGAAGCTTTAAATTATAAAGCAAGTAAAAAAATGAGTGAAAATGCTAAGACCAAAGTATATGTATTAGCAGTTTTACTTTTTACAATTGGAATATCAATTGGTGTATTATCTATATTAAATGTAAAAAGTATTTGGCTTAAAATTTTAAGTTTTGTTTTAATATTAATACCAGTAAGTGAGATTGTAATTCAGGTAGTACAATATATTTTAAACAAAATTGTAAAGCCAAAACTTATTCCTAAAATTGATTTATCTAATGGAATTGATGAAGAAAATAGAACTATAGTTGTTATCCCAACAATTTTAAAAAGCAAAGAAAAAGTAAAGGAATTAATGAGAAAATTAGAGGTTTATTATATAGCAAATAAATCTGAAAATCTTTATTTTGCATTGCTTGGAGATTGCTCACAAAGTAAAAACAAAGATGAAAAGTTTGACAATCAAGTAGTGGAAGAAGGACTAAAACAAGTTCAGTTTTTAAATGAAAAATATAATAAAAAAGATAATCCTATTTTCTTTTTTATATATAGAAATAGAATATGGAATAGTAAAGAAAATAGTTATTTAGGTTGGGAAAGAAAAAGGGGATTATTAAATGAATTTAATGAATATATATTAGGCCAAAAAAACAATACATTTAAAGTAAACACATTTGAAGAAAATTGCAAAATAGAAAATTTAAAATATGTAATAACACTTGACGCAGATACTGACCTAATTTTAGAGTCTGCATTTCAATTAGTTGGTGCCATGGCACATATTTTAAATAAACCAATAATAGATGAAAAGAAAAATATAGTTGTAGATGGTTATGGAATAATACAGCCAAGGGTTGGAATTAATTTAGATATAAGTTATAAAAATTTATTTACAAAAATATTTGCAGGATCTGGAGGAATTGACTCCTACACAAATGCAATTTCTGACACTTATCAAGATAATTTTGGAGAAGGAATATTTACAGGAAAAGGAATATATGACATTCAAACATTTTCTAAAGTTATGAAAAATACAATCCCAGAAAATACAGTGTTAAGTCATGATTTACTAGAAGGAAATTATTTAAGATGTGGACTTGCAACAGATATTATGCTAATGGATGGCTATCCTTGCAAATATTTAAGTTTTATGGCAAGACTTTCAAGATGGATAAGAGGAGATTGGCAAATTGCAGGTTGGTTAAAAAATAAGGTAAAGACAAAAGATGGCAAAATAAAAAATCCATTAAATTTACTTTCAAAATATAAAATATTTGATAATTTAAGAAGAAGTCTTTTAGAAATTTCAATAATTATTTCTTTTATATATTTAATTATTTTAAAAAATGCATTAAATGTAAAAACAGTAGAAGTTATAGCGTTAATATATGTTTCATTTTTAATGCCATTTTTGTTTGAAATAATAAATGAAATAATTTTTAAAAAAGAAGGAGAAAAAAAGCAAAAAGATTTTTTGCCAAGAATATCTGGAATTAAGGGAGCTTTTTGTAGACTTATTTTAACTTTAGGATGTTTACCATACAAGGCATTTATTTCAACAAAATCAATAGTAAAAACAATTTATAGAGTATTAATTTCTAAAAAACATCTTCTAGAATGGACAACGTCTGAAGAGGCAGAAAAACAATCAAAAACAGATGTGATTTCTTATTACAAACAAATGATAATTAATGTACTATTTGCAATATTTATATATTTATTATATAAAAATATTTTTACATTAGTTTTAGGAATTTTATGGATAATTACACCATATATAATGTGTACAATTAGTAAGGAAAAAGAGAAAAAAACACAAATAGAAAGATTAAACAAACAAGAAAAAGATTATGTAATAGATATTGCAAAAAGAACATGGCAATTTTTTGATGAGTTTTTGAATGAAAAAAACAATTTTCTAATACCAGACAATTATCAAGAAGATAGAAAAGAAAAAATAGTATCAAGAACTTCTTCAACAAATATTGGATTATCATTACTTGCAGTTATTTCTGCATATGATTTAAAATTTATAGATATTAAAAGATGTATTGATCTTTTAAATAATATATTAACAAATGTGCAAACTTTAGAAAAATGGAATGGGCATCTTTACAATTGGTATAATACAAAGACAAAAAAACCGCTAATTCCAAGATATATATCAACAGTAGATAGTGGGAATTTTGTAGGATATTTGTTTGTTGTAAAAACATTTTTGGGAAATATAAAAATAGAAAATGAAGCTTTAGAACAAAAAATAGATAATTTGTTATTAATAATAAATAATATGATAGAAAATACTGATTTTTCACCACTTTACGATCATGAACATCAAATATTTTCAATAGGATTTAATATAGAAGATAATAGACTAACAGACTCTTATTATGACTTATTAGCATCAGAGGCAAGACAAGCAAGTTTAATTGCGATAGCTAAAAAAGATGTTCCAGTAAAACATTGGAAAAATTTAAGTAGAACAATTACTACATTAAATGGCTATAGTGGACTTGTATCATGGTCTGGAACTGCATTTGAATATTTAATGCCAAATATAAATATTCCTAAATATGAGGGAAGCTTATTAGACGAGTCTTGTAAGTTTATGGAAATGTGTCAAATTGAATATGCAAAAAAACTAAATTTACCATGGGGAATATCAGAAGCGGCTTTTAACTTAAAAGATTTACATTCAAATTATCAGTATAAAGCATTTGGAGTTCCATGGCTTGGACTTAAAAGAGGACTTGCAGATGAATTTGTTGTTTCTAGTTATGGAAGTGTTTTAGCCATAAATGAAAAATCAAAAGAGGTTGTAAAAAACTTAAAACTAATGGAACAATATGGGGCAAAAGATAAATACGGATTTTATGAATCAATAGATTTTACACCACAAAGAGTGGAAAAAAATGAAAGGGCAAGCATAGTAAAAACGTATATGGCACATCATCAAGGGTTAATTTTACTATCTATAAACAATTTATTTAATAACAATATTTTGCAAAAAAGATTTATGAAAAACCCAGAAATTGAAGCTGTATCTGTTCTATTACAAGAAAGAAAACCAGAAAAATATATAGTAACTAAAGAAGATAAAGAAAAAGTAGAAAAATTAAAATATTTAGATTATGAAGATTATATTATAAACACATACCAAAAAGTAGATGAAAGACTAATAAGAAGTAATATAATTTCAAACGAAAATTATACAATAGGAATTAACCAAAAAGGAGCAGGTGTTAGTAAATATAAAGACTTGTATATAAATAGATTTAAAGTAACAGATGATTATATGCAAGGTATATATTTTTATGTAAAAAATATAAAAACAAAAGATATTTGGACAACAAATTATCCACAAAATGATTTAAAAAAGGTAAATTATGAAACAAGCTTTATGCCAGATAAAGATGAAACTAAAATAAGATATGGAAATATTAAAAGCAAAGTTACAATAACAGTAGATAGTAATGAACCTGTAGAAATAAGAAGACTAAGTTTAGAAAATATAGGAAATGATGAAGAAATACTTGAAATAAGTTCATATTTTGAACCGGTATTATCAACAAAAGCACAAGAATATGCTCATCCAGCATTTAACAATTTATTTTTAAAATTTGATTATGATGAAGAAAAAAATATTTTAATAGTAAAAAGAAAAGAAAGAAAAGAAGATGATCAAGAACCTTATCTTGCAAGTTCATTTTTTGAATCAGGACAAGAAGAACATGAACTAGAATATGAAATAGATAAAGAAAAATTACTTGGCAGGGGAAATTTAGATATTCCAAATATGATAAAAAATTCAATACCATTTTCTAAAAAGTTAGGACTTGTAACAGAGCCAGTTATAGCATTTAAAAGAATAATAAAAATAAAGCCAAATGAAACAAAGAATATAGACTTAATTTTATCTGCAAATTTTGATAAAGAAAAAGCAATTTATAATTTAGAAAAATACAAAATAGAAGAAAATGTAAAAAAAGCATTTGAACTATCAAAAGCAAGAGTAGAAGCGGAAAGTAGATATTTAAGAATAAAAGGTAAAGATATAGACAATTATCAAAAAATGCTATCATATATTATTTTTCAAAACCCAGCAAAAAGTTTATATTTAAAAAAATATAAAAACAAAACATTTAATCAATCTGAACTATGGAAATATGGAATTTCTGGAGATCTTCCAATAATTTTGGTTAAAATAAATGATGCAAATGAAAGTTATGTTGTAAAAGAAGTGTTAAAGGCATATGAATACTTTAAAACAAAGAATGTTTTAGTAGATATTGTTATTTTAGATGAAGAAAAATATAGTTATGAGAACTATGTAAAAGAAGAAATTGAAGGTGCAATTTTAAATAGTCAGATGGCATATTTAAAAAATATAAAAGGTGGGATTTTTACTCTTTCTGTTGCAGAAATGGAAAGAAATGATATAGAACTAATAAACTTTGTTTCTTCAATAATAATAGATGGCAAAAAAGGTGGAATTACAAATAATTTAAAAGAAATAGAAGAAGAATATTTAGAAAACTATAAAGAAATAGGACAAGAAGAGCAAATGCCAGTAATTACTGAAGAATCTAATGAAGATATAGATATTATGCAAAATGTAGAAGATATAAAATATTACAATGAATATGGTGGATTTTCTAAAGATGGTAAAGAATATTTAATAAAGGCAAATAAACAAAATAGACTTCCTACAGTATGGAGCCACATTTTAGCAAACGAAAAGTTTGGAACACTTGTAACACAAAGTATGGGAGGTTATACTTGGTATAAAAATAGTAGATTAAATAGAATTACAAGCTGGGAAAACAGTGCAAATTATGATATTCCGCCAGAGGCAATATATTTAAAAGATATAGATACCAAAAAAGCTTGGTCACTTGGTTTAAATCCAATGCCAGATGACAAAAATTATAATGTAATATATGGATTTGGCTATGCAAAATATATACACAAAAGTGATGGAATAGAGCAGGAATTAGAGGTATTTGTGCCAAAAGAAGATAGTATAAAGGTTCAAATTTTAAAATTAAAAAATACAACACAAGCAAAGAAAAGATTAAAATTAATTTATTATACAAAGCCAGTATTGGGTGAAGATGGTGTAAAATCTAATGGTTATATTAACTTAGATTATGATAAAAATAATAATATTATTCTTGCAAAAAATATGTATTTAAGTGAATTGCCACAATCAATTGCATATGTTTCATGTAGTGAAAAAATAAAATCATATACAGGAAATAAAAATTTCTTTTTTGGGAAAGGTGGAATACAAAATCCAGATGGAATAAAAAAAGTTAGTTTAAATAATGAAAATTCACTTGGTCAAAATACCTGTATTTGTTATGAAATAGAAATAGAAGTTGAAAGCTTTTCTGAAAAGGAAATATCTATATTATTAGGCGCAGAAGATAATATTATTGACTGCAAAAACATGTCTTATAAATATAGCAAAATACCAAATTGTAAGCAAGAGCTAAATGATGTAAAAAGTTATTGGAAAGAACTTTTAGGAAGAATTCAAGTATATACACCTCTTGAGTCTGTAAATATAATTTTAAATGGTTGGCTAGCATATCAAACTATAGAAAGCAGACTACTTGGAAGAACAGGCTTTTACCAGTCTGGGGGAGCATATGGATTTAGAGACCAACTGCAAGATACGTTTGGATTAAAATATTTGGACCCAGATTTATTAAAAAATCAAATAATTAAGCATAGTAAGCATCAATTTTTAGAAGGTGATGTAGAACATTGGTGGCATGAAGAAACAAAAAAGGGAATAAGAACTAAATTTTCTGATGATTTATTATGGCTTGTTTTTGCAACTATTGAATATATTTTGTTTACAGGAGATAAAAATATTTTAGACATAAAAACAAAGTATATTACAGGCCAAGAACTTGCAGATGGTCAAGATGAAAAATATGATGTATATTTGCCATCTGATGTTTTAGAAAGTATTTATGATCATTGTAAAAAAGCAATTGAAAAGTCTTTAAATTTTGGTGAACATGGTCTTCCTAAAATAGGTTCTGGGGATTGGAATGATGGATTTAGTACTGTTGGTAATAAAGGAAAAGGCGAAAGTGTATGGCTTCGGATTTTTCATGTATTATATTTTAGATAATTTTATTCCTATTTGTGAAGAAAAAGGAGATATAGAATTAGCCAATAAATATAAAATGATAAATTTAAATTTAAAAAAGGCTTTAAATGTAGTTGCTTGGGATGGTAGATGGTTTAAAAGAGCTTTTATGGATGATGGCAATTGGCTTGGAAGTATGGACAATGATGAGTGTAGAATTGATAGTATTGCTCAAAGTTGGGGTGTTATTTCAAATGCCGCTGATAATGATAAAAAGTTTATTTCAATGGAGAGCTTGGAAAATCATTTAGTAAATAAGGATGCTGGAATCATAAAATTACTTGATCCCCCATTTGAAAAGGGTAAGCTAAAACCTGGTTATATAAAAGCATATTTACCTGGTGTAAGAGAAAATGGTGGTCAATACACACATGAGTGTTGTTGTTAGTACCATTTTTATAAAAATATTGATACTCTTAAATACATAAACTATTCACTAAATAAAATACACAAAACAACAAATTTTGTTTAGCACAATAAACAAAATTATTGACAAAAGAAAATAATTACGATATAATAGAATAAAATAAAGTGAACAAAGAGGAGAAAATTATGATTATTCGTGAAAAATATTTATCTAAAATTAGACCATTCTATGACCAAGATTTGATAAAAGTCATAATGGGTGTTAGAAGATGTGGTAAGTCAGTTATATTATTACAAATAATAGATGAGTTAAAAGCAAGAGGAATACCAGAATCTCAAATAATATATATAAACTTTGAATATGAAGATTATTCTTTTATAAAAAATGATATGGATTTACACAATTACATTAAAGAAAAAATAGTAAGTAAAGATAAATATTATTTATTCTTTGATGAAATTCAAAATGTCGAACACTGGGAAAAAGCGATAAATTCATTTAAGGCATCTAAAAATGTATCAATATTCATTACTGGTTCTAATAGTGATTTACTATCTGGAGAACTTGCTACACATATAGCAGGAAGATATGTAAGTTTTAAAACTTATCCATTCACATTTAAAGAAGTATGTGAGCTTAAAAATATAACAGATAGAAAAGATATAGAAGAAGTATTTGATGACTATATGACTTGGGGAGGAATGCCACAAAGATTTATGATGACAGATGAAGTTCAGACAAGAACATATTTATCAGACATCTATAATTCTATATTAGTAAAAGATATTATAGCAAGATTTAATATAAAAGATTTAGATCTATTTAATAGAATAGTAGAATATATAGTTACAACACCATCTCAAAATTTTTCAGCAGAAAGTTTATCAAATTATTTTGCAAATAAAGATGATAGAGAAGTTTCAAAAATAACTCTATATAACTATTTAGAATATATGACAAAAGCTATGATGATAAATAAAGCTGATAGATATGATGTTAGAGGAAAAAGAATATTAAATGGAAAATACAAATATTATTTAACGGATTTAGGTTTCGGTCAAATAATGAATGTTGGAAAAAGACCACAACTAGGAGCATATTTAGAAAATATTGTATATAATGAATTACTATCTAGAGGATATGATGTTAAAGTCGGAAATTTAGAAAATGGAGAAATAGACTTTATAGCGACAAGATTTAAAGAAAAGATATATATTCAAGTAGCTTACATTTTAGCAGATGATTCTGTTATTGAAAGAGAATTTGGAGCATTTAAAAATATAGAGGATAACTACCCTAAATATGTTTTAACAATGGATAAATTTGATTTTTCACAAAATGGTATAATTCATAAAAATGTAATAGATTGGTTATTAGAAGAAAAATAAGAAATTAAATAATAATATAGTAATTTATGAAATAGTACGAAAAATATATTATATAGCCTTAAGACAAAATCTTAAGGTTTATTTTTTTGCCCTAAACTTATACTAAAAATTATTTTTAAAGCCTTAAAATTGAATTTGAGGCAAATAGAAACTAAAAGAAAGGAGCATTATATGAACAAACAAAAATTAAAAGGTTTATGGATACCAGCAGAAATTTTATTAAATGAAGAACTAACAGATAAAGAAAAACTAATACTTGCAATGATTTTATATTTAAGCGAAGAAACATCAAGTTGTTTTGCAAGTAATAAATATATAGCAAATATAGTAAATGTAACAACAGATAGAGTGTCAAAAATAATAAGTTCTTTAAGAGACAAGAACTATATAAAAGTAAAATTAAAATATAAAACAGACAGTAAAGAAATAGAAGAAAGACAAATTTTACCCATAGTCGAAAACATCAATAGGTGTAGTCAAAAACACATAGAGGGTATAGATATAAATAACTATTCAGATAGTCAAAAGCAACCATACCCTATAGGTGATAATGACAAAGATATAATAAATAATATAAAAAATAAAAATAATTATAATAAAGAGGACACACATAAAAAGAAAAATATTCCATATAGAAGTGACAGGTATGGCGATGACTTCAATTGGGATAGCTTATATGCAAATTATAAAGAGATTAGTGCTACTTCAAATGTATAACTAATCTCTTTTAATTTGCCTAAAAAACTATGAATAGTTTTTTAGCAATCCAAAATAAAAAAGTGAATTTTTATTTTGGATTGAATGGGGTGTGGGGTGATGCCCTGCCACACGAAACACTTTTTGAAGCAGTAAGCTAAAAAAGTGTTATAGTGTGTTACAAGACAATTAAAAAAGATCAGAATTTAAGAAATAAATATGTCTTATTAGCTAGTAGCACAAGAGAAAAACTAGCTGAAGCAAAGGAGGTTAGAGATGAGTTATGCAATAATAAGAAACACAAAATACAAAAGAGAAAATCTAAAAGGAATATTTAGACACAACGAAAGAAGAAACAGAAATTATTCAAATAATAATATAGATAAAGAAAAATCATATTTAAATTATTCATTAAAAGAGCCACAATATAGTTATGAAAAAGAATTTGATAGAATAAGAGAAAAATATAATTTGAAAGGTCAAATAAAAGTAGTTAGTAATATAGCTTGTGAATATATAATAACATCAGATAAAGAATTTTTTAAAACAATAGGAGAAGAAGAAACAAAAAGATATTTTGAGACAGCATATAAATTTGTAAGTGAATATAAAAATTTAGGAGAACAATATATATTATCTGCAAAAGTGCATATGGATGAACAAAGTCCACATATTCATTTAATTTTTTTACCTGTTGTTCATACAAAAGATAAAAAAGGAAATGATATTGATAAACTAGCTTGTAGCGAATTTTGGAAAGCCAAAGATAGTTATAGACAACTTCAAAATGCTTTTTACGATTATATGGTATCAAATGGGTTTGAATTAGAAAGAGGTTTACCAAAAGAAGAAACAGGAAGAGAACATATAGATTTGAAAGAATATAAAGAAATAACTAATTTTGAAAAAACAAAAGAAACTTTGAAAAATATAAAATTAGAATTGCCTAATGTTCCAAACATTGATGATATTAATATTAATAGATTGTCAAAGAAAAGAGATGAAAAGATTTTAGAAGAAATCATAAAACCAAAAGATGATGTTATTCAAAATTTATACAAAGATAATTTGAATTTACATAGAGAATTATCAAGACAAACTAAAATAATTGAAGAAGCAGAAAAATATCAAAAAGAAAGAGATTCAATAATTACAGATAATGAAAAATTACACAATCAAGTAGAAAATATTCAAGCAGAATATAAAGAAAAAGAATTTGATATGGAATGGAAATATAAAAGTAAAATAAAAAGTTTAGAAAAAGAAAATAACCATTTGCACAAAGTAGTAGATAAGTTTTATGAGACATTAGAAAAATTTATAGATTGGATTTGTCGAAAATTTGGTATTGGAGAATCTAAAGAATTAGTTAGAGAATTTGAAAAAGAAACTAATATGTATATTGATCCAGAGAAACAACTTAAAAAAGAAGAAAGAGCAAAAGAATGGGATTTAGAAATATAAGAGCAAACAAATTTATTTGCTCTTATAACTACTATTTCATATGTTTTAATGCAAATTCACAAGCAGATACTACGAAACCATTAAAAGAATATTCTTTTTTATCCAATCCTTCATTAGCTTTGTCAACAATTTCGATGATTTGAGAATTTATTTCAACAGGAAACCTAATACTTTTATAAATGTTGGCTTCAGTAGATTTTTTCATAACAAATTTATCCATAAATATAACCTCTTTTCATATTATTTTTAAATCTATTGAAATTATACTTAAAATATGGTATATAAAATATAACTGAAATACAGTTATAAAAATAAGAAAGGAAGAATTAAAAATGTTATGGATGGATTATTACTTTTATTTAAGTAAATTGCCAGAAGAAGAAAGAAGAAATCAAATATTATTACTAATTGGATTTTTTATTGTATTGTTTATAATAGGGGGGATTGGTGAATTTATAAGACATAAATTCAATAAAAAGAAATAGTACAATTAAAATTATATAATTAAATAAATTCAAAGTTTAAAAAATTTGCAAAATGAAAGAAAATGTGGTATTATTAACATAATGGCAATAGCCATGTTGAAACCGTTATAAAATTATCACTTAAGGAGGTATAAACTATGAAACGGTATGAAAAATTTGTGCTTGAGGCAGAAAAGGGTATAACCTTTGAAGTCTCAGAGGGAACAAGTGGAGAGTTAATTATCAGAGCTCTGAACATTGCTACAGCCAATGTCTACTCTACAAACTATGTAAATCCTCCAATTCCAGAAGGATATAAGCATGTGTGTGGAGAATGGAACAATGGATTTGTAATTGAAAGATGTTCTGATGGAAGCCAGTTTGTATGGATTCCGGTTGGAAGTATCGACTCTAATGGAACACTTGATGGAGAACATTTTTCGGAGAAATTCGGCAGACGGAATTATATGAACAATGAATTCAATGAAGCTTTAAATGATGAACTGCTTGAACAACTTGAAAGTGTTAAGAAATATGGGGGATTTTATATTTCTCGTTATAACATTTCCAAAAGTTCAGAAGGAAAACCACAGTCGGTAAAAGGCGTTATGCCGTGGGTAAACATCAATTTTGATGATGCCAAGAAGGTTGCATCCACTATCGAAGATAATGAAGCAGTTAAGAGTCATCTGACTTTTGGTGCAGAATATGATTCGGTATTGGAATGGTTTATCAAAACGGAAGTTAAAACTCTTACTGAAATTGTAGAGGACTCTACTGAATGGGGCAACCATTGGAATACAGAGAATTCTCCGAAGAAAGTAGTTGAAACAGGAAGCAGAGAAGAATGGTGTGCTAATAACATCTACGACTTTGCAGGTAATGTAGATGAATGGACACAAGAACAGAACAAAAGTTCACGTCGTGCTATCCGTGGTGGCAATTACTGCAATTTTGGGAACGGTTTTCCTGTCGCCTATCGCAATTACCGCAATCCTAGTAACGACTATGGCAGCACTGGTTTTCGTGCCACGCTTTATATTAAGTAGCACTGACCACTGTAAAACTATCCTAATTTGTTTCCAAACACAGATAGAAGGAGAGAACTTTGAAATTTCAGAGTCTCTTCTTCTTTTTTTGAAAGGGGATATATGAGATGGAAAAAAACAAAGATAACAGATTGGTAATAATAGTAAAAATAGAAAAGTATATTGAATATATGCTTACAATATTACTTAAACTTCCAAGAACAGAAAAATTTAGTATAGGAACAGAAGTAAAGACAAGTATGTATGAAATGCTAAAAAATATTCTTTTAGCAAGTAAAATAGATAAGAGTAAAAGATTACCAATATATAACATTGTTGATAGCAATATATATTATCAAAGAATTTGTATAAGAATCATGTATAATCAAAAATGGATAGATGAAAAGAAATACAAACATAGCAATGAGTTACTAGCTGAAATTGGAAAAATTTTAGGAGGACTTATTAAATCTCTAGAGGTGAAGAAATATGCCTAAAACAATTAAAAATATATATGATAATTCAGTATCGTTTGAAAATTTACTAAAAGCACATAAAAAAGCAAGATGTGGAAAAAGAGAAAAGAAAAAAATAATATTGTTTGAGTTAAAACTAGAACAAGAATTATTAGAATTAGATAAACAATTAAAAAATGGTAGATACAAACATGGTGGTTACACAAAATTTAAAATATATGAGCCAAAAGAAAGAATAATTATGGCATCAGAATATAAGGATAGAGTAGTACATCAATGGTATGTCGAAAAATTTATAAAGCCATACTTTGTACCACAATTTATTAGTACATCATATGCTGGAATAGAAGGAAGAGGAATGCATAAAGCATCTAAAGATGTTCAAAAAGCAATGAGAAGTGCAAAATCTAAATGGAAGAATTATTACATATTAAAAATGGATGTTACAAAGTATTTTCAAAATATAGACAAAAGAATACTTTGGAAAATATTAAAAAGAAAGATGAAGGATAAAAAGTTACTATGGTTAACTAGAAAAATTTTATTATCTACAGAAGGCATGGTAGGACTTCCTTTAGGTAATTATACATCTCAAATGTTTGCTAATATATATTTAAATGAATTAGATCAGTATGTTAAACACAAATTAAAATGCAAATATTATTATAGATATATGGATGATATGGTTATAATGTGCGAAAATAAAGAAATTGCAAAAGATAGCTTAAATAATATAACTAAATTTTTAAAAGAAAATTTAAAATTAACTTTAAACTCAAAAACAAGAATTTTCAAAGATATACAAGGGGTTAATTTTTGTGGTTATAAAATCAATGAGAAAAGACTAAAAATAAGGCATACAAGTAAATGTAGAATGAAGAGAAAATTAAAAAGATATACAAGACAATTGAAAGAAGGCAAAATAACATTACCTGAAATACAAAGAAGTATAGCAGGTTGGCTAGGCTATGTTAAACATGCAGATTCTTATAATTTAAGAAAAAGTATGTTTTATATAGAGGGATAGACTTTAAAAAGGCATTCGTATCGTGTTATCCGTGGTGGCAATTACAACAATAATGGAAACAATTATCCTGTCGCCTATCGCAATTACAACAATCCTAATAACAACTATAACAACACTGGTTTTCGTGCCACGCTCTAATATTAAGTCAGATTATATATTTCATGGAATATATACAGTATAGGTATTAGATATTAAAGGAAGTCTATTCCTTCTTAAAAGCAATTTTAAGTAAATATGAATTATAAAAGTATATGTATTAGTAAATTGAAAAATTGAATATATGTATACTTTTCTATTTCCAATACATATCACTTAGTTTTTTCAATTCCATTCTAAAATCTTCAATTTGATCATCTGTATAAGTATCTCTTAATTCTCTAGCTTTTTTTGACCAAACTTTAAATTGCTTTTCTTTAAATTCTTTTGTGTGATTATAGTGTAATCCATGCATTCTTTTATATTCTCTATTATATTCTTTTAAAATTGCACTATTTTGAACTTTTTGCTTTTGCTTATTAAATGCTCCAATTTCTTTGCAAGTTTTTCTAGTATCTAAATATAAGTTATTGCAATATTTTTGGTCATTTCTACCTTTTTGATTTGGATTATTACTAGTAGTGATAGGTATAAATAATCTACCACAATTTTCACATTTATTTATAGTAAAGTTATTTTGAATTACTTTAAATAGCTCAAATCTAATTTGTTCTTCAGTATTTTTAAGTTCATATACTTCTTCTACTGCTATATGTTTTTCTTTTATTAGTTTAACTACATCTTCGACATCTAATCTTCTTTCTTGTAGAGATAACCCTTTATCACATACATATTTTGTTTTAAATTTAGTATCTAAAAAAATCGCATGTGCTGGATTAGTATTAAGATAGTGTATATCAAATACTCTTTTTGCCTCATATAAATATAATCTTTCTTCTGTACTTAAATTTCTCACAATAGAGTTATTAGAATATTTGCTTATCAATTCCAATCGCTTTTTTAAGTCAGTCTTTTTCTCCATAAAATTCTCTATTAATGAATCTCTTATAGTTTCAAAGTATTTCATATATTCATTATGTTTTTTAGTTGATACTTTTTCAATATTATCAGTGAATTCATGAAGTATAAGTTCTATTGTATAGGGATTTTCTTCTAATTCCTCATAAAATTCTTTAGCATAGTATTTTGGATTTTCAATAAAAACGCCAATTTGAGATTTAAATAATAGGTCAGTTCTAAATACTTTAGAATTATATGTTTTCACAATTATATCTATTAAGACTTGTGTATAAAAATGAGTATATGGAGAAAATTCTAAACAAGCTCTAACTATTTGAAACATTTTAAAGAAACAATCTAATTTTTCATCCATAATATTTGCTTCTTTAGCAGAACATACAAGTTCTATTAATTGGGTATACATTGTTTTCAATTTATCAAAATCTTCATAACTCATTATTGCAAATTCATATAATTTATCTCCAATATTATATTCAAAATCATGAGTAGCACCAAAAAACTCTCCGATCATTTTTTATTACAATTTTATTATTCTTAAGTGTAAAATTAGTTATCATATCAATGTTTCCTCCATTTTCAAAAATAGAATATAGCTATTTCAATTTTTAATTTATCTATAGACTTGCAAAAAAGTATTTACAACACTTTTTAAGGCTCTTATAATAAAAATCGCAAGTAGAAAATAGCACGTGTAAATAATTATTTTCTATCACAGTATAGCACATTGAAAATTGAATAGCAAACTACAAGCACAGATAATGAAACTTTCGTCTGGCTAACGTGATGTGAAGGGGCGATTCTCTAAAAAGAGGAATGAGAGCAAATCTCATATGGGATTAAATCCACTTGTGGTTTTTAAATTGATAAGACATAGCAGAGTGTATTGTATAAAGTAAGGAAAAATTGGAAATAATTACAACTAAAGGAGTGAGATTTATGCAAGAAAGAAAAGAAAAGAAAAAGTATAAAAAGAAAAAGAATTTTAAAATAAATATTATATTTAATGAAAAAGGAGAAGCATTAGAGAAAATAATAGAAAGAGCATTTGGAAATTATTGTCTGAAGAAAAATTAAAGTAAAATAATGGTATTTAGTGAGATAATATGTTATAATACTTGCAAAGAGTATCAATATTATCTCATTATCTTTACATAGCAAGTAAGGAGGTAAATGTGAGCTATACAATAATGAATAATATTGATTATAAAGTAGGCATATATATAAGGCTTTCAAGAGAAGATGAAGAAAAAGAAAAATATCAAGAAAGTGAAAGTATTGGAAACCAAAGAACTTTGCTAATGCAATATATCAAAGAAAACAAACTAAACTTTATATCAGAATACGTTGATGATGGTGTAAGTGGTACAAGTTTTGATAGACCTGCATTTAATAGAATGATAGCAGATATTGAAACTCGGTAAAATCAATATGATCGTCACGAAAGACTTATCAAGACTAGGTAGAAATTATGTGCAATCAGGATTATACATTGAAACATATTTTCCAGAACATGAAGTAAGGTTTGTTGCAATATTAGACAATATAGATACGGCTTATGATACATCAAACAATGATATAGCACCATTTAAATCAATATTAAATGAAATGTATGCAAAAGATACATCAAAGAAAATAAATAGTGTATTACAATCAAAAAGAAATCTTGGAGAATATTTAGGAACAGCGCCTTTTCGGCTATAAAAAAGATCCAGAAAATAAATACCATTTAATAATAGATGAAGAGGCAGCAAATGTAGTAAAACTAATATATGAAAAATATTTAGCAGGGTTTGGTACAATGCAAATAGCAGATTATTTAAGTAAAAAGAAGATTCCAATTCCATCAGATTATAACAAGAGAAAAAGGGGAACAAAGTCTTTAACTTATGGACTATGGCAACAATCTACAGTAAGATTTATTCTTTCAAATGAAATTTATACAGGAACAGTTATACAAGGAAAAAGAAAGAAAGTAAGTTTTAAATCCAAAAAATTTATAGATTTACCGGAAGAAGATTGGATAAAAGTAGAAAATATGCACGAAGCTATTATAAGTAAAGAGGATTTTGAAAGAGCAAAGAAAGTAATTCAAGCAACTAAAGGATCAAGAGTAGTTCAAAATGATTACTTATTTAAGGGATTACTTAGATGTTATGATTGCAAAGGATATATTGGAATAAGAAGTCCAGATAAAAACGGAAATATCTATGGTAGATGCCAAAGACATGGAAGGTTTGGAAAATTTGATGTATGTTCACCACACAATTTTAATTATCAAGTTTTTGAAGAACAAATGCTAGAAGTTTTAAGAGAAGTTTGTAAAGAATATACCAATACAAAAAAACTAGAAGAAATTGCAAAACAAACAAAAACAAAACAATCAAAAGAAATAGATATAAAAAAACAAATAGAATCTTTTAAACAGCAGGTAGAGAGTGAAACCAGAAAGTTGGAAGTAATGTATGATGACAGACTGGCAGGAATTATAACACTTGAGGAATATATGAAAAATGCAAATAGAATAAAAGAATTGGTTAGAGGATATGAACAAAACATCAAAGAGCTTGAACAAGAGCTATCAGGAGAAAGTGATAAGACAAAAAATGATAATAGATTAGATAATTTGATAGAAGAGTTTCTTAATATGGAGAAACCAACAAAAGAAATAATTAGAGAATTTATAGAAAAAATTGAAATTCATAGCGACAAGCAAGTTGATATTTATTTCAATTTTAAACCATTACAAGATTTAAATAATAATTTTATATGTGCTAGAAAAGAATATGAGAAAAAAGTAGGATAGAAAAAATGTCCACAACAACAATACACACATGCATCTTGCTGGGTAATTATTGCACAAACATTACTAGGATTTGGAAACAAAGCCCTAGAACTATATAAAATGATAAATCCAATAGAGCACAGTAGAACAAAAGATTCTGCTAACAAATACAAGGTTGAGCCATATGTAATACCAGCAGATATATATGGAGAAGGAAACTTGGCAGGAAGAGGTGGCTGGACATGGTATACAGGTTCATCTAGTTGGTATTATAAAACAGGAATTGAATATATATTAGGCTTGAAAGTTGAAAAAGGAATTTTGAAAATTAAGCCATGTATTCCAAACAGTTGGAAAGAATATACTATAAAATATCAATGGAAAGAAAGCATATATAATATAAAAGTAGAAAATCCAAATGGAAAAAATACTGGAATAACAAAAATACTATTAAATGGAAACGAAGTTGAAAATAATATAAAATTAGATGGAACAAGAAATATATATAACATAAATGTTATAATGTAAATAAAAAACTTAAATAAAGAAAAAACAATGTTATTCTTTATTTAAGTTTTTTAATGTTATTTTATGAATTTTTAGTTGGAATTTTTTTAAATTAATGGTAATATATAATAGACAAAATATAAAAAGAAGGGAAAATAAATGAAAAAATCACTTGTAAAAAATAACTTAAAAGCAATAATAAAAACCAGAAGAAGATTTTTTTCAATTCTTGTTATGGCTTTTTTAGGTGTTGGATTTTTTGCAGGCCTTGTTGCTACAAGCCCAGATATGCTAGACAGTTTAGATAAATATGCAAGACAAAATAAAATGCAAGATATAAATATAATTTCAACATTAGGACTAACAGATGATGATATAGAGGCTTTAAACAAATTAGAGCAAATAGATGGAGCATATGGAATAAAAACAAAAGACTCAATAACAAAAATAGATGAGAAAGAAAAAATATGTAAAGTAATTGAATACAATGAAAATATAAATTTACCATCACTAATAAATGGGAATATGCCACAAAATAATGATGAATGCTTGCTTGATGAAGGATATGTTGGAGTACAAAATCCAAATGATTTTATTGGTAAAACAATTGTACTAGAAAATGAAGATAAAGATGAGGATGAAAACCCAATATTTACAAAGAAGGAATTTAAAATTGTTGGAATTGTAGAGTCACCATTATACATATCAAATGAAAGAGGAAATACATCTATAGGAAGTGGAAACATATCATATTTTATATATGTAAAAGATGGAGTAATTAATACTAATTATTATACAGAAATAGGAGTAAAAGTAAGCAACGCAAATAATGTAGTAACAAATAGTGATGATTATATAAGTATAATAGAAAATGCAAAACAAGAAGTAGAAAATATAAAAGAGCAAAGGCAAGATGCAAGATATAATGAACTTGTAAATAAGGCTCAAGGAAAGTTAAATGATGCTACACAAGAGTATAATGATCAAAAACAAAAGGTAGAAAATGAGCTAAATGAAGCAGATACAAAAATAAAAAATGCAAAACAGCAAATTGCTACATCAGAGGCTAAATTACAAAAATCGGAAAAAGAGCTTTCAAGTAAAGAACAAAGTACAAAAAAACAATTTGTAGAATCCGAAGATAAAATTGAAGAAGCAAAAAAGCAAATACAAACAAAATCAGAACAATTGCAAAATGCAAAACAGGAATTAGAAAAAAATACTAAACAATCTCAAGAGGCAATTAGCAAACTAGATGATGCAATAACAACTTGTAAAAATTCCATTCAACAATTAAATGCTAAAAAACAAGCTTTAATTCAGGCAAACCAAGATACAACAAAAATTGATGCGATAATTTTAGAGACTCAAAATAAACAAAAACAACTAGAAAGTAGTAAAAATGATATAGAAACAAAATTAAATACAGCCAAAACTCAAATAACAAATGGGGAGACTGAAATTAATAAAGCAAACCAAGAAATACAAAATAATGAGCAAACATTAAAACAAAATAAGTCTAAAGCTGAAAGTCAAATAAAGTCCGCAAAACAGGAAATACAAAAAGGAAAAGAACAAATAAAAACAGCTAAAAGTGAGATTTTAGAAAACGAGCAAAAACTAGAAACATCAAGAAAAGAAGCAAATGAAAAGTTAGAGGAAGCAAAAACAAAATTAAATGATGCAAAAGATGAGATATCAAAAATAGAAAAATCTAAGTGGTATATACAAGATAGAAAAGATAATACTGGTTATACAAATATATTTGATGCAATAAAAACAATGTCAAATATATCAAAAATGTTTCCATTAATATTTTATTTAGTTGCGGTTTTAATTAGCTTAACATCTATGACAAGAATGATAGAAGAAGAAAGAATAGAAATAGGAACATTAAAATCTTTAGGATATACAAACTTACAAATAATTTCTAAATATGTTTTATATGCATTTTTGGCATGTGTTATTGGTGGAGTGCTTGGTATGACAGTGGGATTCTATTTGTTGCCAAATATTGTATGGATTTTATATTCAATGATATATACAATTCCCAAATTTTATGCAACATATCAAATTGGAATTGGAATGCTTGGTATATTAATAGCATTTATTTGTATTGGTGGTGCTACAATTATTGTAGCAGTAAAAGAATTAAAACAAATGCCTGCAGTCCTTATGAGACCAAAGCCACCTAAAAATGGAAAAAGAATATTTTTAGAAAGAATTAAATTCATATGGAAAAAATTAAACTTTTCAAAAAAAGTTACAATGAGAAATATATTTAGATACAAAAAAAGAGCAGTAATGACAATTGTTGGCATTGCAGGATGTACAGGACTTATGCTAACAGGGTTTGGAATTAAAGATTCTGTAATTGGAATTCCAGACTCACAATTTGGAGGGGTGTTTAAATATGATTCTTCTGTAATGCTTCAAAATACAGAAGGATTAGAGGATTTAAAAAATTATATAAATTCAAACGAAAATATTGAAAGTTATGTTGAAATTGACGGAGCAACAGGAAAATTAAAAAATGAAAATGCAAACTTTGATGTAACAATGTTTATTCCAAATGATAAGGAAAATTTTAAAAATGCAATAAATCTTATAGATACAAAAACAAATGAAAATGTAGAATTAAGTGATAATGGAATTATAATAACAGATAAAGTTGCAGAATTTTTAAAAATTGGAGCAGGAGATAATGTTACATTAGTCAGCAGTGATGATATTGAATATAATTTTAAAGTTGATTATGTTGTTAAAAATTATGTATCACACTATGTATATATGTCAAAACAGTTTTATGAGACAAATATAAAAACATATAAAACAAATATGATTTATATAAACAATAAAGATATAACAGATGAACAAAAAAGTAAGATGTCAGAAGAAATTTTAAATATAAAAGGCGTATCATCTGTAAATATGATTTCAGACATGATGAAAATGGTAAGTGATATGCTAAATACAATGAATTATGTTGTTGTTATATTAATTGTTGCATCTGCACTTCTTGCATTTGTTGTATTATATAATTTAGCAAATATTAATATTGCAGAGCGCCAAAGAGAAATTGCAACACTTAAGGTTTTAGGTTTTTATAATAAAGAAGTTGATAATTATATAAATAAAGAAAATATTATATTTACAATTATTGGAGTGGTTTTAGGACTTGTTTTTGGAACATTTTTAACAGACGGAATAATTGCAAGTGTGGAAATTGATAAACTTAGATTTTTAAAAAATATTGAGCCAATAAGCTATGTATATTCAGCAGCAATAACTATATTGTTTTCTCTTATTGTAAATGCAATAATTCATTTTATTTTGAAAAAAATAGATATGATAGAAAGTTTAAAAAGTGTAGAATAAAAAGTGGGAATTTCCCACTTTTTATTTGTTTATTAAATCAACAATTGTATTTATTACTAAGTCAATCATTATGTCATAATTTATTTGTTTATGTTTATGATATACAATTTCATGACATAGGTCATCTATTAAATTAATTGAAATATGAACTTTTTCAGGTAAGTTTTTTTCATTAAATCCATTTTCTATTAATATTTTGGCAATTTTATTTGTCATATATAATTCATGCTCGTGAAAAAATTCTGCAATTTCTTCATCTGAATGTGTCATAGAGGTTATTTCTTCATGAGCTGATTGTGAAAGTTTATGGTTTTCAACAAATTTATTAATCATATTACGAATAACTGAATCTAAATTATTTTTATCTATCTTGGTTTGAGCAATATTTAACATTGGGTAAAAAATCTCATCAGAATATCTTTTAATACCTTCTATTAATATGTCATGTTTATCTCTAAAATATTGATATACAATTCCTGTTGAAACCCCAGCAGCTTTTGCAATTTGGGCTGTATTGGTATTATAATATCCTTTTTTACAAATTAGGTCAAAACCAGCATGTATTATTCTTTCTTTCTTTTCTATTGAACGTTTTTGAATTGGTTCCCTAATATCGCTATTACTCATAAATCCTCCTAAATAAAACATAAAATTTAAGCATATTATAAATGGTAAAATAAAAAAAGTCAAGAATATGAAAAAAAATTCATATTCTATTGACTTTTTTAATAATAATGATTATAATAGTACAGAAATATGAAATTAATTTCATGTAAGGAGGAGTTATGGAAAAAATAGTAGAATTAAAAAAAGTAAGTAAAACTTACAAAATAGGAGAAAAAGAATTCAAAGCACTAGACAATATTGATTTGTCTATAAACAAAGGAGAATTTGTTGTAATACTTGGACCATCAGGAGCAGGAAAATCAACATTATTAAATTTAATTGGGGGAATGGATTCACCTACAAAGGGAAGCATTAAAATTGATGGAGAAGAAATATCAAAATATAATGATTCAAAATTAAGTGATTACAGAGCTGAAAATATAGGATTTATTTTTCAATTTTATAATATATTGCCAACATTAACAGTATTAGAAAATGTTGATTTAGTAAAAGAAATTGTAAAAAATGGAACAGATAGTAAAGAAGCAATAAAAGCAGTAGGATTAGAAAAACACATGAATAAATTTCCAAACCAATTATCAGGAGGAGAGCAACAAAGAGTATCAATTGCAAGAGCAATTGCAAAAGATCCAAAACTTTTATTATGTGATGAACCAACAGGAGCATTAGACTCAAAAACAGGAGTAGATGTATTAAAATTATTAAAAAAGCAATGTGACAAAAATAATGGTGCAAACACGGTTATAATTGTAACACATAATAGTTTATTTGCAGAAATAGCAGACACAGTAATACATGTAAAAAACGGAAAAATAGAAAGCGTAGTTGCAAATGAAAACCCTAAAAAAATAGATGAAGTAAAATGGTAAAAAGGAGACCAAAATGAGTAAATTAAAGAAAAAAATGTTTAGAGACATCAAGCTAAATAAATCTCAATTTATAGCAATCTTCTTAATGGTATTTTTAGGAGTTTTAGTATATGGTGGAGTACGTTCTTATATGGACGGAATGATAAATACAGCAGAAGTATTTTATAGAGAAAATAACTTAGAAGATTTAAATGTAGTTGGAAATAATTTTAGCAAAGATGACTTAGAAAAAATAAAAAATATGGAAAATGTAAATGATGCAGAACGTAAATTAACAATTACAGGTACAATGGAATATAAAGAAGACAGATTTTTACAATTAAACTTTATAGAAGAAAATAAAATATCAAAATTCTATGTTATGGATGGTGAAGGATTTGATGTAAATAAATCTGGAGTATGGCTTGATAATTTTTATGCTCAAAACAATGATTTAAAAGTTGGAGATACAATAAAAATTAAATATGATGGTGAGACATTAGAAGAAAAAATAGTAGGACTTATAAATGTACCAGACCATGTTTATGACGTAAAAGATGAATCAGAATTATTCCCAAATCATGAAAACTATGGTTTTGCATATATGTCAATAAATGAATTTCCTGAGCATTATGTTAAAAAAACTGTTATGGAAAAAATGAATGTAACAGATGAAGCAATATTTGATATGTATGTAAAAGACTTTAATTACAAAGATTATTTAATATTTAATTATATTATAATTGATGTAAATGGGGAAGAAAATAAAGATAGTGTAAAAGCAAATATAGAAAATAATGTAGAATCAGCCTTAGCTGTATCTGACATAAAAGATTCAGCTTCATATTCTGTATATCAAGGAGAAATTGAAGAAGGAGAAACATATGTTGGAATATTTTCAGGATTGTTCTTATTAATTGCTATTTTATCTGTTATTACAACAATGACAAGGGTTGTAAAAAAACAAAGAATTCAAATTGGAACATTAAAAGCACTTGGATTTAAGAAAAGAAAAATAACAATGCATTATGTAGGCTATGGATTCTGGATATCATTATTTTCAGCAATAGCTGGTTTAATTGCAGCCCCATTACTAATTGGTAATATATTTATAGGAATGGAAATGAAATATTTTCAAATTCCAAATGGAAAGGCAGCAGTAGATAGTAGCAGCTTCTTAGTTGCAGCAATAATTGTTTTAATTATATCTTTAGTAACATACTTAACATGTAGAAGTGAATTAAAAGAGTCACCTGCAGAAACATTAAGAGAAGAAATGCCAAAAGTAAAAAGTAAAAGCTTAAATATTACTTCAAAGGGAATATTTAAAAATATGAAATTTGCAAGTAAATGGAACTTTAGAGATGTTTTAAGAAATAAAACAAGAACACTAATGGGATTAGTTGGAATTGTAGGATGTACAATGATTTTAGTATGTGCATTTGGAATGTTTGACACATTACACAATTTTATAGATTGGCAATTTGACGATTTATATAATTTTAATTATAAATTATCATTAAATGAAGGATATTCTAGTGAAAAATTTAATGAAATAACTTCAAAATATGGTGATGCAACATCACAAACTTTAGGAATAGAAATAAAAAATGGAGATAAAAGAGAAGCAAATAATATATTTGTTACAGATGCAAAAGATTATGTAAGATTTACTTCAAAAGAAAAAGAATACATTACATTAGAAGACACTGGAATTTATGTAACACAAAAACTTGCTGAAAATAAAGGGTACAAAATTGGAGACAAACTTACATGGCATATATATGGAAGTGACACATATTATGAAAGTAAAATTGTAGGAATGGATCGTGATCCACAAAACCAAAATATTAAAATGACAAGAAAATACTTAGAAACACTTGGATTAGAATATAAAGCAGATACTGTATATACAAACGATGATTTAAGTAATATAAAAGAAATTGACGGTGTAGAATTAATACAAAATAAATCATCTTTAGAAGATGGTATGAGTAATATGTTAAATACAATGCAATCTATGATAATACTATTAATTGTAGTAGCTGCTATACTTGGAAGTGTAATTATATATAATTTAGGTGTATTATCATTTACAGAAAAACAATATCAATTTGCTACATTAAAAGTTCTAGGGTTTAAAGATAGAAAAATAAAGAATATATTTATTAAGCAAAATAATTGGATAACAATAGTTTCAATTATAATTGGATTACCACTAGGATATTTAATGACAAGTTATATATTTAAAGCAGCTTTAGCAGAAAACTATGATATGCATGCATATATAAAAGTATTTTCATATATTTATGCAGCAATAGGAACATTAGTTGTGTCATTTGTTTCATCACATGTGTTAGCAAAAAAAGTTAAAAAAATAGATATGGTAACAAGTTTAAAAGGAAATGAATAATGGGAAATATTGTATTATTAGATGATTTAACTATTAACCAAATTGCAGCAGGAGAAGTTATTGAAAGACCTGCAAATGTTGTAAAAGAGTTAGTAGAAAACTCAATTGATGCAGGAGCAAACAAAATAACAATAGAAATAAAAAATGGTGGAAAAACATTTATAAAAGTTGTAGATAATGGCAAAGGAATGGAACAAGATGATATGTTCCTTTCCTTGGAACGCCATGCTACAAGTAAAATTAAAAATATTGAAGATTTAGAAAATAATTATACTATGGGGTTTAGAGGAGAAGCAATGGCAAGTATTGCTTCTATTTCTAAACTTATTCTTGCTTCTAAGACAAAAAATATGTTGTCTGGAACAAAAATTACAGCAAAAGCTGGAGAAATACAAGAAAAAGAAGAATGTGCCATGTCAACAGGAACTAGTGTAATTGTGGAAGATTTATTTTTTAATACACCAGTTAGGTATAAATTTTTAAAGCAAGATGCTACAGAAAGTAAATACATAAAAAATTGGGTACAAAAAGCAGCTTTAGCAAATACAAATATATCGTTTGGATTATATATAGATGGTAAGCAGGTTTTTAAATCTACAGGAAATGGAAAAATAGAAGATATAATTTATATATTATATGGAAAACAGATACAAGAAAATATTATAAAAGTAGATTATAAATATAACAATATGAAAGTAACAGGAGTTATAGGGAATACTCTTGTTTCAAGGGATAACAGAAATGGACAAATAATATTTTTAAATAAAAGAAACATAAAAAACAGTATTTTAGCAAATAGTATTGACCAAGCCTTTAAAGGGGGTGTGGGAATTGGAAAATATGGTTTTTGTATTTTAAACTTAGAAATTCCTGCAAACTTGTATGATGTAAATGTGCATCCAACAAAGATGGATGTAAGGTTTAAAAATGAGGAAGAAATATATAGATTAATGTACCATGCAATAAAAGAGTCATTATTAAATTATAATTTTTTAGGAAATGATCAAAAAGAAATACAAAAAGAAAATTATGTAGAAAATGAATATCAATTTTTAAATAATAAAACAAATATAAAACAAGAAAAAGAAGAAATTACACGTGATATAACAAGAGATGTGGATTATAAATATATTGGAATTTTATTTAAAACATATATTATAGTAGAAATTGATGAAGAATTGTATTTAATTGATCAACATGCGGCGCATGAAAGAATTCTTTATGAGCAAATAAAAAATAATTACAAAAATCATATTAGTAGGAACTGCCAAATGATGCTTATTCCGGAAGTTGAAAGCCTAACATATAAAGAAATGGAATTTGTAAAGCAAAATATAGAGCTTTTTAAAAATACAGGATTTGAAATTGATGTATTTGGTGAAAATACTGTTAAAATTAATGGCATTCCAGACTTAGAATATAGAGGTAAAAGCAAAAATATTTTTTTAGACATTTTAGATGAAATGCTAGAAGAACAAAGGACCTCAATAAAAGATGTTGAAGAAAGATTTATAGCTACAGTTGCATGTAAGGCAGCTGTAAAAGCAGGCATGGATTTAGAAAAGGCAGAAGTAGATAATCTAATAAAAAATTTATTAAGTTTAAAAAATCCATATACTTGTCCACATGGAAGACCAACAACTATAAAAATTAAAAAAAGTGATATAATAAAAAAAATAGGTTAAAATATAATAAGAGGTGAAAAAATGCAATTATTTTTTGGATTACTAATACCATTTTTAGGAACGACTTTAGGTTCAGCAATGGTATTTTTTATGAAAAATAAAATAAACGAGAAAGTAGAAAAAATATTATTGGGATTTGCATCTGGCGTTATGATTGCAGCATCTGTGTGGTCATTATTAATTCCTTCAATAGAAATGTCAGACAATTTAGGACATTTTAAATTTATTCCAGCAGCAATCGGCTTTATAGTTGGAATATTATTTTTACTAGTTTTAGATAGTTTGGTACCGCATTTACATTTAAATGAAAGTAAACCAGAAGGGATAAAGGCAAAGTTAAAAAAGACAACAATGCTTGTTTTAGCAGTAACAATTCATAATATTCCAGAAGGAATGGCAGTTGGAGTTACACTTGCTGGGGCAATGATTGGAAATGCAGGAATAACTATGGCAGGAGCACTTGCATTATCAATAGGAATTGCAATACAAAACTTTCCAGAAGGTGCAATAATTTCGATGCCACTGAAAAGTGAAGGAGTACCAAAATGGAAAGCATTTACATATGGAACTTTATCTGGAATTGTAGAGCCAATTGGTGCAATAATTACAATATTACTTACAAATATAGTAGTTCCAGTCCTTCCATATTTATTGTCATTTGCAGCAGGTGCAATGATTTATGTTGTAGTAGAAGAATTAATTCCAGAATCTCAGGCAGGAGAACATTCAAATATTGGTACAATAGGAGTTGCAATTGGCTTTGTAATAATGATGATATTGGATGTTGCTTTAGGATAAAATTGAATAAATTGTAAAAAAAACTTGTATAATAAAAATAATTATGGTATAAATATAGTATAAAAATAAAGCAAGGAAAAGAAAGGCGGAGTTTTTGTGGAAGAAAATTTAGAAAGAGATCAAAAGACAATATTAGTAGTTGATGATGAACAACCAATAATTGATATTTTAGTATATAATTTAGAAAAAGAAGGTTATAACGTGATAGAAGCTAATGATGGAATCACAGCAGTTGATGTTGCCTTAGAAAAAAGGCCTGATTTAATCTTGCTTGATATAATGCTTCCAAAATTAGATGGTTTATCTGTATGTAAAAGAATAAAAAATTCTTTAAATGTTCCAATATTAATGCTAACTGCAAAAGATGGAGAAATAGATAAAATATTAGGTCTAGAACTTGGAGCAGATGACTATATAACAAAACCATTTAGTGTAAGAGAACTAGTTGCAAGAGTTAAGGCAAATTTAAGAAAAGTTGATGCATCACTAAATTCAAAGACTATAGATGATAAACAAGAAAAGAAAAAAGAAAGCAAAATTTCAGTTGGAGACTTAGAATTAGACTTAGATAAATTTGAAGTTAAAGTTAGAGGAGAAGTAATTGATTTAACACTTAGAGAATTTGAAGTTTTAAAATTCTTGGCAAGTGAGCCTGGTCAAGTTGTAACTAGAGAAACATTACTTGAAAAAGTATGGGGATATGAATATTATGGAGATATTAGAACAGTAGATGTTACAGTAAGAAGAATTAGAGAAAAAATAGAAAAAGATACATCAACACCACAAATATTAATAACTAAAAGAGGTGTAGGATATTATATAGTATCTAAATAAAAGTAAATATGGAATGAAATATTAAAAACAAAATATATTTCTAATAATATTAAAGTGCATCACAAAATTTAGACAGAAAGTTTAAATTTTGAAGGTGCACTTCATTCTTAATTATATTATTTAAAGGAGTTTTTTGCTATGAAAATAATAATAGGGAAAACTGCCGGCTTTTGTTATGGAGTAAAACGAGCAGTAGATGGAGCAAATGAAGCAGTAAAAAAGTCAGATAAAAAAACATATTGTTTAGGTGAGATTGTACATAATAATGAGGTAATAAAAGACTTAGAAAATAAAGGAATAAAGTTTGTTGATAATATAACTAATGCAGAAGGAACAACAATAATAAGAGCACATGGAGTTCCAAAAGATGTATATGAGCTTGCAAAAAGAAAAAATGTTAAAATAGAAGACTATACATGCCCAATGGTAATAAAGATACATAAAATTGCTGAGGAATATGCAAAAAATGGCTATTTTATAATTTTAACAGGCTCTAAAAATCATCCAGAAAATATTGGAACAATGAGTTATTGTGGTAAAAATTACTATGTAATAGAAAAGGAAGAAGATGTTTTAGATGCAATAGACAAATATGAAAACTATAAAAATGAAAGTAAAATCAACAAAATGCTTTTAATTTCTCAAACAACTTATAGTTTAGAAAAATTTGAAAAAATAGAGAAAAAAATAAAGGAGCTTTTAAATAATAAAAATAGTAATAATGAAGAAATTGTTATAAAAAATACTATATGTGCTTCAACAAAAGTAAGACAAAAGGAAACAGAACAAATAGCAAAACAAGTAGATTTTATGATAATAATAGGTGGTAAAAATAGTTCAAATACAAAAAAATTATTTGAAATTGCTTCTAAAAATTGTCAAAAATGTGTTTGCATAGAAAATGAAACTGAACTTGATTTAGATGAACTAAAACAAATAACTGTAGTTGGAATTATGGCAGGAGCATCAACACCTGAAAAAAGTATAAATAATGTAGTAAAAAAATTAGAGAAGATAATTTAAAGAATATATATAAATCGGATAAAAAGTATTAAAAATAAAATTTTATTATTCAAATAATTGTTATAGAAATTAATAAAAAAATTTTTAGTTCAATTATTTTTAAAGTTAAAATTTGATTTTTAATATTTTTTATTTGGTTTTTATGTGAAAAAATTTAAATTTTAAGAAAATATAATTTTAATCTATAATTGTTTAAAAAAGATTAAATTTTACTTATGAATTTTTAAAATGTCGAAATTTGCGATGAAATGTAGGAAATTATACTAAAAAAGGATTGACAAATAAAATTTTTAAGGAGTATACTAAAAACAGAATTATATAATTTAATCGTAACAAATTTTTTTTCAAAGAATTAAATCAAAAGATGTTACAAATCTAAAGTTAACTTTAAATCTTAATCAATTTACCCCAAAATTTAATTTATATGAAAAGGAGGTATTACTTTATTTAGTGCACTAAAAATTTTTTTATGAATAGAAAATTTGTATCAAAAAGTAATTTAGTATTAAGTAAAATTTTAAATTCAAATAATTGTTTAGATATCTTAAAAGATTTCATTGAAACTATATTAAAAGTAAAAATAAAAAACATTACCTTAAATAATCCAAAAGAAAACAAATACTATTCAAGTACTACATATTACAGTATGGGAATAGTAGAAGTAAGAATACAAACAGAAGATGAAGAATTAAATGTTGGAATTCAAATAATAGATGGAAATTACGTTCAAAATAAAATGTTTTTATATTATGCAAGAGTACATACAAACCAGATAACATATAATGATAACAGAAAAATTGCCAAAACGGTTACAATTAATATTCTAGATTTTAATTATTTTAGCTCATATAATTATCACAGAAAAATTTCAATTAAAACTAATATAATAGATGATAATATTTTAGAAACTATGGAAATGCATGTAATAGAATTACCTAAATTCAAAATGCTAAATTTATCGAATATCAAAAAGGAAGAAGCGTGGATTGGTTATTTTCAGGGACAAAATTTAAAATTAATACAATTATCAAAAGAAAAGTTTAGTAAAATATCAAAATTAGATGAGTTGTTAGAAAAATATTGGAAAGAGGAAAAAATAGAGTAGTAGGAAGGAGCTTAATTGCAAAATAACAAAAAAAATATTTTAAGAAGTAAAAAAAATACTCTTGCAATAAAAAATATTCTTCAAAATACTTTAAATTGTAAAATTAAAGAAATAAAATTTAAAGGAATAGAAAGGCTAAAAAAGATATCAGAATATAATTTTAAACTTATGAAAGTGGAAGTGGTATTAGAAACAAATATAAAGCGTGAAATATATCTAAAAATTATAAATAAGGAAAAAGTCCAAGAAACTATATTTTGTTATTGGTATTTTTGTGAAGAAAAAAATTTAACAAATAAGGTGAAAAATGGAAAGTATTATAATAAAAAAGCAACTATAACAGAATATAAAAGCAAGTATTATAATTATAAAAAGAAGTTTAATATCAAATTTTTAAATAAAAATTATAAAATATGTAAGAGCTCTAATATATATTTTTTGGATTTAGATAAATATATTTTAAGATTTAATGAGAATAAGAAAGGAAGATTTTTGGATAATTTTAATATAGAGAAAAAGATGATTTTTATTGGAATAATATAGAAAATTGGTTTAACTTCTTGATAAAATGTCGATTTTTTGGTATATTAATATAGAGGTGATGAAAATGACATATACTTATACACCAGAAGGAGTTTGCTCAATGCAAATGATTTTTGAGATAGAAAATGATATAATAAAAAGCTTAAAAATTGTTGGAGGATGCCCTGGAAATACTGTAGGTGTTGCAAGACTTGTTGAGGGTAAAAATATAGATGAGGTTATAAAATTACTAAAAGGAATTGATTGTGCAGGAAGAGGGACATCTTGCCCAGATCAAGTTGCAATAGCTTTAGAAGAATATAAAAATGGGAAATAAGTATTTATACTTATTTCTTTTTTTAGTAACAAATTATTTGTTTTTTTGTATAATCCTACGGAATAAAGAAGTAAGAGCAAAATTATAAAACAAAATAACAAAATGTAATATTAAAATAATCTAAATTTAATAAAAGCAAAAAATGTAGATAAAAGTCGAAAAGCCGTAATAAGAAAAATGTAATATAAAACAAAAACGAAAATGTACATAATTGTATATTTTTTTTTATTAATATACAATTTATTTATAAATATAAGTAAAAGATATAAAAAGGAGAAATAAACTTGCAAGCAAGAGTTAAAAAATTAATAAAAATTAATTTAATAGTATTAATTATATGCATTTGTACAATTGCTGCAAGTTGCAAAATTGTTATGGCTGATTCTACAACAATAGAACCAACTACAAACCAATACATAGAATTAAGAGCAACAAAAATAAAGGATGTTGAAGGAAATGGTAAACAGGTAATTTTTGAACTTTGGGGACATGACATTAAGTTTAAAGGATTTGATGTTAGATTTTCATATGATGGAAATATATTTTCAACATCTAATTTGATTACTAATGAAGAATGTGATGATGAAACACAATATTTTGCATTTGAAAATGAGTTTGTAGATAATTTGGATATATTTTCTGTCCCATATACAGGAAACACGGATGCTGGAATAAGATTAGTACTTTCGCTAAACCCTCCAGTTACAGAATCTGAGCATATAAAAAATGACGAAAATTTAGGAACAATAATAGATACAACAGGAGATGTTTTATTGGGAAAATTAAGCTTTAAAATGTCATCTGATGAGTTTAATATAAGTAGTTTTAAACTAGAAACATCAAGCAGCAGTTCACCTAAAACAGGAATAAAAATAACAATAGGTAATGAACAAAATTATGAAAGTCAATCAACATTTCGTTTTACAGATAAGACAGCATCTAAAAATGCAGATTTAGCAAATATAAAGTTATCAACTGGAAGTGAGGAAGATGCAAATTATAAAGAATACCCAATTACACCTACATTTGATAAAAAGATATTAGAATATAATTTAGACTTATTAGAATATATAGATAAAATGGACTTAGAAATAACAAAAGATGATGAAAAATCTTCTATCATTCTAAAAATTCCAAAAAGGGATGAAAATGGAGAATTAATTTATGATAGTGATGGAACAACAATTATATATGAAGAAAAAGAAATCGAAGATCTAACCCAAGAAATAACATTAAATAAATTAGGCCAGCAAGATACAATTATAGAAATAAAAGTAATTGCTGAAGATAAAAAAACTACTAATATATATAAATTAACAATACATAGACCATATGGAGTTATAAAAGGAAAAATTGAAACACCATATACACTATCAACAACGGGAAAATATATATCAAATATATATGCATATAAAAGCAGTGAAGTAGCTAAAGTTTTTGATTGGGATGAAAAAGAAAAAGAGTTTGGTGGTAAAGCTGGTGTAGATACTGTAAATAAAGAACTACATAATTTACAAGAGGAAAAAAACATTACAACAAATGATGACGGAACATTTGAATTTACCATAATACCTGGAACATATGATATTTTAGTAGATAAGCCAGGATATTTAGATCATATATATATATATGTAGAAATAGAAGAAAACAAAGTAAAAGATTTGGGAACATACCAATTAATTGCTGGAGATATAAACAAAGATGCAATTGTTCAAATCCAAGATATAGCATTACTAAATATGCATAATGGAGATAGTTATTTAAAAGAAGGATTTGAAGAAAAATATGATTTAAATGATGATGGAAATGTCCAGATTAAGGATATAAGTATTATAGCAGCAGATAATGGTAGCCAAAGAGAAATAGAAAATTATAAGGGAAGGTAGGAAAAAAATATGAAAGAGGTTAAGCAAAATAAAAAAATAGTGGCATTAATAACATTAATAACATTAATTGCAAATATGTTTTTCCCATATTGTTCTTTAATATCATATGCAGGTGTGGATTTAGACATGCCATATTTAGAATTAGCAAATGGATATGATGAAAATGATAAAGAATTTGAAGATGTTATTAAACCAGATTATGAAGATTTTAATGTTATACCAGTAAAATTATATTTAGGTGGAGTTAAGGCGGTAGATGGATTTGACGTTAACTTTTCTTATGATAGTGATTTGTTAACGCCAGTGTACTACAAAAGAAATAAATATGTTCAAGCTACATCAATAGGAAATGCATTTTCATCAGAGGATAATATTAGTGTAGTAGAATCAGGAGAAAAATGCTCATATTTATTTACAAATGAGTCTAGAATAAGATTACAAGCAACAGCAGACAAATTAAATCCTAATGGAAAGGTATTTTTAGGAACATTTTATTTCCAAATAAGTGACGGATATACATTAAATGATATAACTAGTGAATCATTTAAGTTAGTAAAAGGTGCTAGCGGGTTACAAGATGGATTGGAGATAGATTATAATAATGTTACTCAATGGGTGTTAGGAGAAAATTATTTCCTTATATCTGGATTTAATACAGATGGAAAAGTAGAAATAACAAATTTTGAAGTAACAAATCCTACAAAACTAAATTATGAACATGGAGATATAATTGATTATGTGGGTTCTGTTGTAACTATTAGTTATTCTGATGATTCAAAGTATAGTGAATCATTACAAAAAGCAATAGAAGATGGAAAGGTAACTGTAGACAGAACAAAAGCAGATGTAAATAATTCTAATTTTGTAGTTACAGCAGTAGAAGATATAACACAAAATAAAACAATTAATATAAATGTAACAGATCCAGTAAATTCAATAAAATTAATAGCAAGTCCAACAAATACCTCATATAATACAGGAGATACCATAGACCTAACAGGAGGAATTATAGAAACAAAAACAAAAAGTGGTGTGACTAAAAATATAAACTTACCAGACAGTAGTGTAATTTCTGATACAGGATTAGCAGATATTAATTCATCTAATATTCAGGGAAATAAATGGACAACATCTAGTGGATTATTAGCAGGAAATCAAAAAATAACATTATCATATACAGATAGTAATAATGTAACAAAGACAACATCATTTACAGTAATAGTAAATGATTCAATATCAGAAATAAAAATAAAAGATAATCCAAGTAAAACAACATATAAATATGGAGATTCTTTAGAACTAGAAAATGGTAAAATTACAGTATTGACAGTTGGAGGAGCAAGCTTTGATTTAAGTATGGAAGATGGGGCAGTTAGTGTTACTGGCTATAATAAAACACCTACTTCTATGCCAAATAACCAAAATTTAAATGTTTCATATGGTGGAAAGGTTGCAGCAGATACAATATCTGTAACTGTAAAAAACTATGTAAAAGAAATTATATTAACAACACCAAATAAAACAATATATAAATATGGAGATGCAATTGATTTAACAGGTGGAAGTTATAATGTAAAATATGGAAATGATACAATAGGTTCAGCAAGCAATTTAACATTATCTGACCTATCTAATTACTCAATGAATACAATCGGTACACAAAATGTAATAGTAAGTTATACAGATAATGATACAAATAGTTATACATACCTAGATACATTTACTCAAAGCTTTACTATTCAAGTAAATGATTATATATCAAAAATGGAAATAACAAATCCAACAGATGTAAGTTTTTATTATGGTGATACATTTACTTTTGATGGTGGTAGTATAAAAGCATATTATGCATCTAATCCAACAAAAGCAATAGTAATTCCTATGACAGAAACAATGATAAGACAAGTTGATGGAAGTGCTGTTGAAATGAAACCAGATGGTAGTTTGTTTGATTTAAGTACACAAAAATATAAAGAAAATTTAGAGATTTCAGTAACTAGAGGAGGAATTACCAAAACATCTAATTATAGTATAGATATAATAAATACTTTAAAATCAATACAGATACAAGGAACTCCTAAAACTGAGTATAATATAAATGAACCAATACAAACAGGTTTATCAATACTTGTAACAAGACAGACAGGAGAAATTGAAGCAATAGATGTAGAAAACGATATGATAAGTGGTTTTAATACTACAACAGAGGGAGAAAAAGAAGTAACAATAACATATACAGAAAATGGAGTTACAAAACAGACAAGTTATAGTATAACTGTAAAAGATGCAGTAACAGGAATAGGGATAAAAACAAATCCAAATAAAACACAATACAAATATGGAGAAGAACTAGACTTAACAGGAGCTACAATAAGTGTTGTAAAGGGAAGTGGAACAGTAGAAATTCCAGTAACTGAAGATATGGTAAGTGGCTATGACAAGGAAAAACTAGGAGAACAAGCAATAAAAGTTACATATGGAGGAGAAGAAACAACATTTAAAGTAAATGTAAAAGATTATGTAACAAAAATAGAAGTAGTTCCAGCAGATGTAACAGGAAAATACAATGATGAATTATCACAAATAATATCAGCAAATGACATAAAATATGTTGTAACATATGCAAAAGAAGGAGCAAAAACCCCAGAGACTCTAACAGAAAGCATGATAAAAACAACATATAATAAAGGAACAATAAATAAACAAAGTCTAAAAGTAGAATATGAAGATGAAGATGTAAATAGTGCAACAAAAGGAGAAAAATTTGAAGCAACATTAAATGTAACACTTTCAGATGTAGTATCAAAAATAACAATAACAAAGCCAACAAAAACAAATTATAATCATGGAGAAGAATTGGATTTAACAGGAGGAAAAATAGAAGTAACAACAGCAAGTGGATTGAGTAAAGAAGTACCAATTGAAGGAAGCATGATAACAGAAAATGGTACAACAGTAAATATGAGTCCAAGTAAAGATGATTATGGAGAAAACACAACAGTAACTAAAATATTAACAATAACATATGAAGAAGGCGGAAAGAAAGAAACAGCAAGTTACCCAATAATAATAGTAAATGATGTAAAATCAATAACAATGCATCAAACACCAAAAACAAGTTACAATGTAAATGATTTATTAGATGTAACAGATGGTGAAATACTAGTAACAAGAGCAGTAGGAGAGCCAGAAGCAAAAGAAATAACCAAAGATATGGTAACAGGATTTGATAGTACAAAAGAAAATACAAAATTAACATTAACAGTAAGTTACATAGAAAATGGAATAACAAAAACAACAACATATGATGTTTCTGTAAAAGATATAGTGACAGGAATAGGGATAAAAACAAATCCAAATAAAACACAATACAAATATGGAGAAGAACTAGACTTAACAGGAGCTACAATAAGTGTTGTAAAGGGAAGTGGAACAGTAGAAATTCCAGTAACTGAAGATATGGTAAGTGGCTATGACAAGGAAAAACTAGGAGAACAAGCAATAAAAGTTACATATGGAGGAGAAGAAACAACATTTAAAGTAAATGTAAAAGATTATGTAACAAAAATAGAAGTAGTTCCAGCAGATGTAACAGGAAAATACAATGATGAATTATCACAAATAATATCAGCAAATGACATAAAATATGTTGTAACATATGCAAAAGAAGGAGCAAAAACCCCAGAGACTCTAACAGAAAGCATGATAAAAACAACATATAATAAAGGAACAATAAATAAACAAAGTCTAAAAGTAGAATATGAAGATGAAGATGTAAATAGTGCAACAAAAGGAGAAAAATTTGAAGCAACATTAAATGTAACACTTTCAGATGTAGTATCAAAAATAACAATAACAAAGCCAACAAAAACAAATTATAATCATGGAGAAGAATTGGATTTAACAGGAGGAAAAATAGAAGTAACAACAGCAAGTGGATTGAGTAAAGAAGTACCAATTGAAGGAAGCATGATAACAGAAAATGGTACAACAGTAAATATGAGTCCAAGTAAAGATGATTATGGAGAAAACACAACAGTAACTAAAATATTAACAATAACATATGAAGAAGGCGGAAAGAAAGAAACAGCAAGTTACCCAATAATAATAGTAAATGATGTAAAATCAATAACAATGCATCAAACACCAAAAACAAGTTACAATGTAAATGATTTATTAGATGTAACAGATGGTGAAATACTAGTAACAAGAGCAGTAGGAGAGCCAGAAGCAAAAGAAATAACCAAAGATATGGTAACAGGATTTGATAGTACAAAAGAAAATACAAAATTAACATTAACAGTAAGTTACACAGAAAATGGAATAACAAAAACAACAACATATGATGTTTCTGTAAAAGATAGTGTAGAAAGTATAAGTATAAAAGCTAATCCAGATAAAACAGAATATAATTATGGAGAAGATTTAGACTTAACAGGAGCTACAATAAGTGTTGTAAAGGGAAGTGGAACAATAGAAATTCCAGTGACTGAAGATATGGTAAGTGGCTATGACAAAGAAAAATTAGGAGAGCAAACAATAAAAGTTACATATGGAGGAGAAGAAGCAACATTTAAAGTAACTGTAAAAGATTATGTGAAAGATATAATTTTAGTAAATCCAGATAAAACAGAATATCAATATGGAGAAAGTTTAGACCTAACTGGAGGAAGTGTACAAAAAGTAATGGCAAGTGGAGCAGCAGTAGCAGCAGTTCCATTAACAGATGATAGTGTAACATTAAGTACATTTAATCCTAACCAATCAGGAATACAAACAATAAAAGTAACATATGAAGGAAAAACAAAAACATTTGATGTAAATGTAAAAGATACAATTACTGGTATTGAATTACAAGGTATACCAGAGACTAAATACAAATATGGAGAAGATTTTAAAATATCTAATTTAAAATTAAATATTCATAAATTAAGTGGAGATGTTACAATACCTGTAACTCAAGACATGATTAAAGGGTATGAAAAAAATAAATTAGGTAGCCAAGTTGTAAAAATAGAGTATGAAGGACAAACTATTACTACAATTAATGTTGAAGTTATAGATTATGTACAAAGCGTAATTATTACACCTCCAAGCAAAGTAGAATATAACTATGGAGAAAGTTTAAACTTAGATGGAGCAAAGATTACTAAAATAATGGCTTCAAACCCAAGTAAGCCTGAAGAAATAATAGTAACAAGTAGTATGATAAGTGGTTATACATCAACAAAAATTGGAAAACAAAATGTAACAATTACATATGTAGATGATAAAACATATACTAAAGACTTTGTAGTAACAGTAAAAGATACAATTAGTGAGATATCTTTAAATGATAAAGATTTTAAAAAGATATATAAGTATGGAGATAACTTGGATTTAAGCAATTTAAGCATAAATGTAAAATATAATAGTGGAAAAACTGAGAATATTCCTGTAACTACAGGAATGATATCAGGCTATAATCCACAAAAATTAGGAGACCAAGAATTAACAATAACATATAATGAAAAATCATTAAAAACGAGTGTTACAATAAAAGATTATATTAAAGATATTAAATTAACACCGCCTACTAAGAATGAATATAAAATAAATGAAAGCTTAAGCTTAGCAGGAGGAAGTATTACAGAAGTAATGGCAAGTGGAGTAAATGGAAATACTATTTCATTAACAAAAAATATGGTAAGTGGATTTGATAGTACAACCCCAGGTATTAAAAAAATCACTGTAACATATGAAGGATTTAGTAAAATTTTCGAAGTAGCAGTAATAAATAATGTAAATCATATAGAAGTAATACCACCTACTAAAACAAATTACAAATATGGAGAAGATTTAAACTTAGCAGGAAGTAGCATAAAAGTAGTAATGGAAGATGGAACAATAAGAAATGAAAAAATAACAAAAGATATGATAACAGGATACGAAAAAACTACACCAGGACAACAAATGATAACTGTTACATATAAAGATGATAAGCAAAACACATACACAGGATACTTTAGTGTTACAGTAGGGGAAGATTATATTAAAGAAATGAAATTTGTTTCTCCTACAAAAAAACAATATATAATTGGTGACACACTTGATTTAACTGGAGGATCAATTACTGAGGTATATGCTAGTGGAAAACTAGGTAATAAGTATAATTTAACAAAAGATATTGTAAGTGGATTTGATAGTACAACCCCAGGTACAAAGACAATTACTGTAACTTTTAAAGATAATACTTATAAGTATACTGTAAATGTAGAAGATAGACTATTAGGTGTATCTATAAAAGATTTACCTAATAAAACAACTTACAAAAAGGGTGAAAGCTTAGATTTAACAGGAGCAACATTAAATGTAACAAAAGATAGTGGTGTGACTGTTGTAAAAATAACAAAAGATATGGTATCAGGATATGATAGTAATAAAGAGGGTTATCAAGTAATTACTGTAAATTATGGAGGTTTTGATAATAAATTTGGTGTATATGTTGAAAAGGATGCAACCCCAAGCACTCCAGATTCAGATAATAACCAAACAGATAACAAACCAGGCAATAATCAAACAGATAACAAAACAGACGATAATCAAAAAAACAACAACCAAGGTAATAACCAATCAAATAGCAAAAATAATGCAAAACGTAATACTTCTAATACTATTATGTATGTACCTTCAAATACAGAAGATAAAGTAGAAGAAAGTAATCAAAATACACAAGATAATATATTAAAAGATGAAGATAAAAAACAAGATAGTAATCAAGAAAAGAGCAAAGAACCAGAAGCAATAGGAATAACTAATAATAATCAAAATTCACCAACAGATGTGATGGAAAATTTAAAAAATATATTAAATCTATTTGCTATAATACTTGCTCTAGCTGGAATTAGTTTAATAATCATAGTACTTATAAAACGTAGAAAAAATGTTAAGATTTATCTTGAAGAAGATGGTCAAAAAGTACTAATTGGTAAAGAAAAAGTTACAAAAGATGATAGAGTATTAGATTTAAACAAATACTATAAAAAATATAATGAAGATGAATATAAAGTAGTATTATCTAAATCAATAAGTAAAAAATTAGATCAAAAAACAGTTAATATTATAATACATGATAAAGATGAAAACTTTAAAGTTGACTATAATAATGAAGAATATAGTTATAGAACATAAAAATAAATTTTCAAAAATTGGGATGAGAGTTTATTTAACTGATATTTTGGTATATTAGCCCCAATCTAATATATCGGAAATCAGTAAGATTATCTTATAATTGGGATAAGATAATTTAAGTTATCATTAGGTGTTACCCAATTTAACACTTAATGATAACTGTATAATATAAAAAATAAAAAGACCTTTCATAAGGTTTGTTAATTGTACAAAAAAATGTTTAATTTAAAAAATAAAACTTGAAAATGCAGATTTTAAAAAAAGGCATTTTACAAGTTTATTTGTCGTGTTTATTTAATTAAATTTATATTCCAATTTTGTTTGAATAATATGAATATGCTTGTTTCCCTAAGATTTCAGAGTATTTTTTCATTCGTTTATTTTTGCAATATATATTAACATTAGTACCATCTAGACTAATTGTAGCAGATCCCATATATGTTTTTTCTTGAGTTTTTCCAAATATTTTTCCTTGTATTGGATGAAGCATAAATACCTCATAATGATGCAAGTCAAGAGGTTCAATGGAAAACTTCATTTTTAAAACTTCCTTTCTTTATCAAAATAATTTAAAGAGTCTTTAAATAAAATTAATACTTTTATATTTTATCATAATTTACATAAAAAGTAAATATAAAAATTATAAATGGCAAATATTAGCTAATTCCCTAGTAAATTTAACTTTAAATTGCTTATTTGTAACATAAAGTTAAATAAAATGTCAAAAAATGTAGTACGAACTTTAAAACTATTTTATCCGTAAGTATATATAGTATATATATAATATTATATAAAAATACATTAGTTGAAATTAAAATAAAAAAATAAGTATAATAAATATATATATATTACTTGTATAAGGAGAATGAACAATGAAAATAAGCAAAGGAAAAAGAACAGAGAAAAATTTAATTATTTCAGCAATTGCAATGTTATTGATTTCAACATTGCTTTTTGGGCTTGGAAGTGAGCAAGGTATTAATTTTATAAAAAATTTAAAAAATGCTCTAAATCCAATTTCTAGCATAGATGTTAGCAGCAAAAGCAATGAAATATTAAAAAATCAAATTACAAATGCAAAAATAGTAGGAGGAGCAAATCATTTTGCAGCCTTGACTGCTGATGGAAAAGTGTATTCATGGGGATATAATGGGTATGGAAATTTAGGAACAGGAAACACTACAAACTATTCAACACCGGTATATTCAAATATTGACAATGTAATTGATGTGGTTGCAGGATATTATTATACAGCAGCTTTGAAAAAAGATGGAACTGTATGGATGACAGGATATAATGCAGATGGTGAATTAGGTGTTGGAGATACTGAAAATAAACTAAACTTTGTACAAGTAAAAAATGAAGATGGAACAGGATTTTTAAATAATATAAAATCAATTTTTTCTGGAACACATACAATGTATGCTATTACAAATGACAATGAAGTATATACATGGGGTTATAATGGATATGGTCAAATGGGATTTGGAGATACAAAATCAAGAACATTACCTACAAAAACAACATTGCAAAATATTAAGCAAATAGCAATAGGAGAAAATCACACATTAGCGCTTACAGAAGATGGACAAGTTTATGTTTCAGGAAAAAATTCAGATGGTCAATTAGGAATTAATACAACAAGTGATATTAATACATGGAGCAAAATGAAAAATTCAAATGGAACAGGTGAAATGTCTAATGCAAAAAGCGTTTCAGCTGGTATAAATCATACAATGGTTTTAACAAATGACGGTTATGTTTATGCAACAGGGTATAATGGCTATTATCAATTAGCAGATGGTACTTCAACTTCTAAAAGTTATTTAATACCAATGACAGATAAATCTGGAAGTCAAATAAAAAATGTTAAAGAAATTTATGCACAAGGAAGTAATAGTGTAGTTATAACAGAAGACGGAACTGTTATGGCTGTAGGAAATAATAAATATGGACACTTAATTCAAGGAAATAGCTCAACAGTAAAAAGATTGACAAAGGTCAACATTGATTGTGAAGTGAAAAATATAGCAATTACAAAACATGCAACTTTACAAACAACAGCATATGTTGATGAAATTGGTAGAATATTTACAGTTGGTTATAGTGGAAATGGAGAATTAGGAAATGGAACAACAGATACATCATATATGTATAAGCCTTATAGCATAAGTGATTATAAAATTCTTGATGATAATGCAACAATAAATTTAAAAGCAAATGAGACAAAATATATTGAACCATATTTTGCTTATGGTTTAAGTTTAATAAACAAAGATTTTACAATAGATTTGACTTATGAATCACTAGACACAGATGTTGCAACTGTTAGCAATAATAAAGTTGTTGGTGTAGGAGTTGGAACAACATATATAAGAATTTTAGATAAAACAAATAAAATATATGGAACAGTAAAAGTAAATGTTAATGAGAATGATGGTGTAACATACCCTAAAGTTGCAGCAGGAGAAAATCATTTTGTTGCACTTAAGTCAGATGGTACAACATATGTATGGGGATATAACGGAAACGGTCAGCTAGGAACAGGAGATACTTCTAGTAGGCTTGAACCAACAAAGACAAATGTTGAAAATGCTATAGATGTAGCAGCAGGATATCAGTTTACTGCAATTTTAAAAAATGATGGAACAGTTTGGATGTCTGGTAATAATGGTTATGGACAATTAGCAGATGGAACAACAACAAGTTCAAATACATTTAAAAAAGCCAATATATCTGATGTTATTGCTATTTCTGCAGGAAGCTCTACTATGCATGCATTAAAAAAGGATGGAACAGTTTGGTCATGGGGACTTAACAGTTATGGAGAATATGGAAATAATGCAACATCATCTTTGGCAAATTATGTGCCTTGTAAAATGAGTAAAATACCTAATATTATGCAACTTGCTTCTGGTGAAAGCCATATTGCAATGATTGCAGCAGATGGAAGTGTTTGGGCAGTTGGAAGAAATGGAGAAGGACAATTAGGATTAGGAAATACAACAGATATTTATGTGCCAACTCAAATGGTTAGTAAAACTGGTTCAGGAATTCTTACAGGGGTAAAAGAAATAAGCTGTAATATATATAGCACATCATTAATTACAGATAGTGGAGATGTATATGCTGTTGGACAAAATAATTATGGACAATTGGCAACTAAAGATACTCAAAATAAAAGTGTTATTGTTCCAATGTTAGACAGTTCTTCAGCGCAACTAAAAAATGTAAATCATATATATTCAGCAGGATATGCTACATTTGCAACCAAAAATGAAAATGGTTTATATGTTACAGGTTATGCATCATGTGCACAAAATTTTACTCAATCAACAAGCACTAGAAAATACTTATATAAAACACAAGAAAATAAGAAAATTATTGCAATGGCATTGACAAGATCAACAGGAAAGCAAACTGGAATTATAGTTGATGATAAAGGCTATATTTATACTGTTGGCTACAATGGAAATGGAGAAATTGGTAATGGAACAGTAGAAAATCGTACAAAGGAATGGGAATTAACAGGATTAAAAGTAAATGTAGACCAAAATAATATTATTAATTTAAAAAATGCCGGAGATACAAGCAAAATAAAATATGATGTATCAATGAAATTAAACTTATTAACAGATAACATAAAAAATTCAACATGTACATTTAAATCAATGGATGAAAGTGTTGCAAAAGTTGATAGTGATACAGGAATTATTACAGCGGTATCTAATGGAACAACATTTATAAAATTATATAATTCAGATAATAGTATATATTCAGCTGTAAAAGTTAATGTAAATGGAAGTCAAGGAACAACATATCCAAAGGTGGTAGCTGGTTATAATAATTTTATTGCTTTAAAATCAAATGGAAGTGTATATGGATGGGGCTACAATGGTTATGGACAACTTGGAACTAATGATTATGTAAGCAAAGATGAGCCTACAAAAATGTTCCAAACAGTTCAAAACATAGATGGAGAAAAGACACAAGAAGAAGTAGAAAACATAATAGATATAGCAGCAGGTTATTATCATACATTAGTTTTAAAAGAAGATGGAACAGTATGGGCAACAGGATTAAATAGTTATGGACAATTAGGAAATGGA
>OGXT01000074.1_pt1 | contig 115855 bp, 110 predicted proteins | sample 1576361 | NCBI WGS metagenome assembly OGXT01 (sample SAMEA3541514, study PRJEB24748) | human gut metagenome | biome: human gut; feature: human-associated habitat; material: faeces | place: China | collected 2012 | reverse complement strand
CTATCGCCCCTCATTTCTATTTTATCTTGTTTGTACCCCTTGTACACCGATGTTTGCATCTCGTTTTTTAACATAACAGGATGTCGAAAATCTTCCAACATCCACGTACTCCAAGTCGTCGAATTTCTTTTCATACGCCTCACTTGGTTTAAACGTAGAATGATTCAGACTACCATCCATTGAAATACGATACACTTTCATTTCTCTCTGTCTTGCACCGACATCAAGAATTTTCTGCAGTGGAACATTTAAATTACTAGTGGTCATATCACAAATTCTCCTTCTTGTAGTAAATATTATATCATAAGCAACACTACAAAATCAAGATAAAAAAAGACCCTCCAATAGGAGGGTCTATCAAAAAAACTAAAGAGATAAAAGAAAGATATTAATCAAAAAAAATTAGTCGAATACTAGACACAAATCGGAATAACCACCACGGTCAATCCAGCAATAAGAAATTCTGGTTCTACCATAATCAGTAACCATGAGATCCATCAAGCTTTCGTGATCTTCAGCGTATTCAAACCATGAATTTTTAAAGTCTTTGTAATAATAATTCGACTTAGGATTACTGCTAAGAGTTCTAAACGAATGATTTTTCACCGCAACATCATATTCATGTGTTCCGGCATCTATCTTACGTATAGTTACAGTCTTTTTGTAACCGTATTTCTTTGCTACTTCATTTGTGGGCTTAAGCACATTATCAACAACCCACTGCTTTTGAGCAGCCGTCAGGCTCTCTGAAGTATCCTCCAGGACCTTCACCATCTGAATATCGGTCCAAGCTGAATATGACGATAGGTAACCCTTTGATATTGTCTCTGGGTTTTCCCCCGCCCCACACCGTGCGTGCGACTTTCACCGCACACGGCGCTCCATCAAACATGCAAATTCAAGTGAAACAAGATTTATGTTTTATATATTTTTTTGATAAAATGAATCTGTTTGACTTAGGGCCGTCCCTCCACGGTTTATTATCACCGCTTCATTGGTACCATGCCCCTACTCAGATATATCCCAAACCGTCTTTCTTCAAGTTTTGGTGACTTGTTTCCCCAACGGTTCCTGAACATCCCCATTGCAGTAGGTTCACATTTCAGTGGATACCTTTCTATACGTTCCGTTGTTATTATCTTTGCATATAGACTTAGGTCTACTCTATGAGCCAGTCAATCATTCAAAAGAACGGTCATATTGGGCTGACCGAGGATTGTCACTGTGTACATCGCTACCCATCCCCGATTGACGCTGCGTAGCAGCTCCTGCATTTCTACAGGCGGAAATATTGACCCGTACATTCGAGTATTCGTCAGTGCGCTCAGCGCACATTCTAACCATATCTATTTTATAGACGCCCGCACTATCCTTTGCAGCCAAACGGGCCTTTCGTGCACATTTCTTGTGCGACGGCAAATTTCATGCGACTTTTGCTGGCTTATAACCATTTGTTTCTGCAAGAACAAATCGCTATCAGCAGTATTAGCGGTCGGTTTCGAAGGACCATAACCTTCTCATTCCCGGACTCACAACAACAGTTGGGTTGATTTTTTAATGGTATCTTTCAAAGTTTATACACAAGGAGAAGAACAAAACCAGCACATTGCAGACCACATACAATGTTGCAATATAGGTTGCGACATTATACATATTGGCAGTTGATTATTGTACTATCCATGTAAAAAAAATAAAGCCCTTGAAAAATCGAATAACAAAAAGCCAACCATTAACAACATTAAAAAATCAATCCCCTGCATTTTCATCACAATTGTGACTTATAGCAGAACGTTTCACACATACGCGTTTTCCATTGACAGTTCGATATGAACGAACACGAGCCGTATATTTTGTGCCACCCTTTAAAGAGGCAGCAGTGCAAGACAAATTAGAAGTCGTAATGATACCGGCGTAGGAATCGTTTTTGTCAGGATTTGCCAAAAAGTTGTTCATATACCATGTAGTCAAATCCTTATCCTTCTGAGAACCAGTATAGTCACTATCACGACTATATTGCAACTGATACCCAGAAGCACCAGAAACTTTGTTCCAAGAACCCTTCAACTTCTTATACTTAGGCGCGGACAGCTTAAAACCAGTAGGAGCGGCAGCAGGCGTTACCTTCTTGGTAGTCACAGCCTTTACTGTAGACCAGTTAGAATAATAAGTCACCTTTTTCTTGCCAACTTTTACGGTCTTGTAAGTCCGAACACGTACATAGTACTTCTTGGCACCGGAAAGGTTCTTTACAGTAGTAGAATAAGTCTTAGCCTTGGTCTTGGTGTTCTTCTTGGTGATTGTCTTAGCACCCTTGAAGTTGGAAGCTGTGCTATATTGAACCTGATAGCCGGTTACACCGCTGTTTCTATTGTAGTTGGCAGTAAAAGCATACTCACCAGACTTAACAGAATTCAACTTGACAGCCGGAACGCCCTTGGTCTTTACGGCCTTAGCCTGGCACCAACCAGAATACAGATTAACCTTCTTGCCACCCTGCTTTACCGTGCTGTACACTCTGGCCCGCACATAATAGGTCTTGTAATTACCAAGCTTAGAAAAAGACTTCTTGACATTCTTGTTGCCCTTAACAGTTACAGTCTTTACATTTTTCTTAAATGCTTTGTCTGTACTGTACTTGACCTGATAGCCGGTTGTCTTTTTCGTCTGCTTCTTCCACGTTACACCGAAGCCCTGCATAGAAGCAGAAACTTTCTTAATAGCCGTGCCCTTCGGAACAATTGCAAAAGACTTGGAGATAGAACCGGAGTAATTGCCCTTGAAAGTAACCTTGGCGGTATACTTGCCAATGTTCTTTGCCTTCGGAACAGATACCGTGTAATCTCTACCGTTCTTTAACACCTTGTCCTTAGAATTCTTTACAGTAACAGACGGCTTTTGAGTCTTGCCGTTGTATACAAAAGAGGTCTTAGAAAGGGCTACAGAGTACTTAGAAGCAGAAGCTCTTTTAATGTCGAACTCTTTGCCATAAGAACCCAGATAATTCCCCTGAAAACGAACAGTGACCTTGCCCTTGCCAACATTGAGATTGTTGGAATAGGACACAGTATAATCTTTACCGTTTACAAGATAGGAACCAAGATCGGCGGAATACACTGTCACCTTCGGCTTGATCGCGCTTCCGGTATAAGTGTAGGACAAATAATTACTGTGTGCTTTCCCGTCAAAGCGGACATCACTGACTGCAAATCCGTCAGCCTTATTTACCATATAAGCCTTTTCGATCTCTCCAGCATAATCACCAGTAAACTGGATCTTAAGACTGTATTGACCAGCATTGGTAGCAGTTTCAGGATATACAACCGTAAAATCCTTATCCTTCTGAAGTTCCGTCTTCGTTTCACCATCGACATACGCAACTTTTACATCAGGACAATGCGTTTTGCCATTGTAGATCTCTCGACCATTCGGGAAGTCCACCACCGTGTTTTGTTCGTTCAATTGCGTCGGTTCACTTGCATAAGCAACCACAGATGATGTAATAATCATCAGCAGGGCAAGAAAAAGTGAACCAAAACGTGTTAAATGCTTTTTCATTAAGTTTTCCATCCTTTCAATAATTTATGAGATTTATTATAAACAACAAAGAGCCCACACGTACACTCAATACAAATGTATCATGTAGACTCTTTGGTATTTAACAAAAATACAATTTATATAGCAGAACTATATATTAGAATTGTATCCTACATTAAACATTATGTCAAGGATATTTAGTTGTAATGTATTTATCACCTCCAAAATCTTCATAAAAATGAAAAAAACCGCCCTGAAAAGGACAGTCAATTGCTAAATTCATCACCTTTCTCTTTTCTTTCTATTTTATCATAATACAGCGTAAAACGAATGTCAAGAAAAAATCAGAAAAATGCGCAAAAAATCTGGGCTTTTATAGATACATAATAACATGCAACTTACTTGTTGTCAGATGTTGTCCATAAAAACAAAGGCCACCGAATAATCGGTGGCTTTTTGTGTTATGCGACCATTCGCGATATTTAATCCAAAATGACCGACACAAATGAGTATTTTGCTGCCTAACGACATAGCCGGATCCGGTTCATACTCAACCGCTTGCTGACCTAGCCACACACAATTTCCAGCTAACTGTGGTGGATCACAGGCAACAGATGATTAACATCTTGTTATTATTATATCACGCATACACGAAAATGTAAAGGTATTTTTGAAAAAATAATATTTTAATTTAACTCTGTGTTTTCTGTCATTCTCATATAAATTGACCTATTACACAAATGGAGAAGCTCTGGATTGATGTTAATCAAAGAAATCGTTTTATTGAACTCTTCTATACCCAACCTCTCAACTATCTTTGCTATCATTTCGTCCATGAATGACGAACTGGCAATTACTATTTCATCAAAGTCAATCACGATAGGAAATTTTGTTCGTTTCATAATGTTCAGTATATCATTTCGAATAGCTCTCCCTGATTGCCTCGTTCCAAAATCTTTCGTATTGTCGATCACTTTATAGATAATAGTGTCTAGCGCGTCTGACATCATGTTTTCAATTCGAATATCACAATCATCGAAATCGCCAATAGTACTAAGCGCTTTTGTAATATCCGTTTTTCTGGTAAGTTCTATTTGGAAATCAACAATTGTACCACAATGTCCATCTCCCAACACTTGAACGGAACTCCCACTGTCCCACTCATTATCCTTAAACCGAAGATAAGAACGACCGGTAGAAATTGAGAACCAACCACCATTAGCTTGAACTATCTGAGACAATCCATACAAGCCATTTCCCTGACCTTTACCATCACTCACACCTTCACGTATAGCCAAGTTAATTGCTTCAACTTCATTTTCTGGGTGTAAGCCGCCATCAAGAAGAGACTGATAAATGCCAATTCCACAATCATACACGCATATTGCGAGTCGTTTTCTGCTTTTGTGGTATTGAGCCATAACATATCCTCTTTTGCTATGACTGTGGATCAGTACATTATCCATAACCTCGTATATACACCAAAGTAGCCCTTTCAGCACACCGTCCTCGCACTCCACCGTCCGGCTAATGCAATCAACAAAAGCCTGGTTAATCGCAGCCGCTTGTTGACTAACATCACCATCAGCTTCATAAACGAATATTTTATTCAAAATCGATTTAGACGATGCGATCTCTTCCGGTGGCAAATTCAGTGGATTCTCAAATTCACAAAACTCCAAATAGCTATTATTTAGTATAACCACTTTTACATCAATGCCATAAATACCTGGATACTCCTGTATGATGGCACTGATTGGAACACAAGCATCTGGGAAAATATGTTCACGAGCACATAAGCACACAACCGTTATATTTTCTTCATCAATTTTTTTACAATAATTTCTTGCCATCTTCATACAGCGTATAAAATCATTAACACAACATGGATTATCCATTTTATGTATGATGACATGAGTCCCAGAAACAGACACGTTGTTGAAATCACTCATATTTTTCACACATCTCTCCTCTTTTACACTAAACATCACTTTAAGAATAGACTATATTTCAACAAATGTCAAGCGCAACTTTTATTCAGATGTTTTCTTATATTTCAAGCTCACCATAGTACAAGGCCATGGAATCTTTGCTAACGATATTAGGAGATTTAACACCAATTGGCACACAACGCCAAGCGAGTCTCCAAGGATCCTCCATAACAGCCAACTGACTTAGCCACCGCGCATCCTAATCACCATAAAAATCCAGCACTTTGTCAATGGAGTCCTTTTGATTGTCAGACAAGCAGTTTTCATTGCCGCGTTCATCAGAAGCGGATACAATAAACCTTCTTTCGTTTCTGCGAAACAGTTTAGGACACACCGGGCCGCTGGCCCAAGCCTCAAAATCCTCGTCAAATAGCGGAGCATCATCCCATACCAAAGACCACGCCTGTGCATAATAACATAGTTTTTGTAGTTTCATGCAGGACATATCACCACACTTTTGCAGGATGTATGCCGCCACATCGAATACGCTCAACTTCAATCGCCACCTTATATTCTCATGCTTATTAATACTACAATTCCAGAAAAAGAGAAAAACCAACACACAAAAAAACCACCGAATTCTCGGTGGTTTCTGTATATTCTCTATTATTTCTCTTCTGTCTCTAAATTGACAACCATCTTCTGCAACACAGATATCAGCGCATCTTTTTCTTCTTCGTCGATTCCGACAAGAAGCGTATGAGAGAAATTATTTGTAGCTTTGATAGCAGCCTTGGCAACATTGTTTGCCTTTTCAGTCAGTGCAACGCAAACTGCGCGCCGGTCCACTACATTGCGTTCCACGCTCACCAAGCCTTTTATTCTTAGGCTTTCTACATTTCGGCTGATCATGCCCTTCGAATAGTGAACACACTTACTGATGTGCTTAACCGACAAAGGCTTTCCTTGCTGCATTAGGCAAGATAGGATATCCAACTCGCAAGTTGTGACACCATACTCTGCAGCAACTTGTTTTGTTGCGTCCGAATACGCATTCATAATGAAGCTTGCCGCAGCGAGTAATTCGCCATTGTATTTTTTAGCCATAATACAAGTCCTTTCTGATGTATCACGCTCTCCTCGTCCAACATCTTAAAGCACAATTACGAATTTGTCAATGAAAATATACGACAAACAAAAAAAGACCGACGAAAAGTCGGTCTTAAATGATGTTAAGTCTGTGCTTTGTCAAAGCGATCTTTAGCACTCTTAAGAATGCCTCCGCCATCTTCGCTTTCGCCATCCCCCATTGACTTCATAATAATCGCAACGACGGCAAAAGCAATTACAGCCGCCACGAATAGAATGAGTACCAACTCGGTGGTTTGTACGATAGCGGTTTTATTCAGTACAGCAGCCTTCAGATTTGCGTATTTACGCAAAAAATACTTTTTCAAGGTTACACCTCCTGACAAAAGAAAATAGCCATCAGGACGAATCCCAACGGCTATTTTTTAATTTATAATGGAGTGAACGTCCGATTAGGCGGTGGCCTTCAGATCGGCGTCAGCCTTACCCTGAACCTTGTCCATCACACCACCGGCAATACCGGAAGTACCATCTTCACCAGTCAGCTTACTCTTCACCAGAGCACCAACAGCAAAAACGATGATCACAACGAACAGGATCAGAACCACGATCTCGGTAGACTGAGAAGCAGCCTCCTTGGAGATCAGAGCAGACTTGGCCTCAGCGGCCTTCCGCAGCATTTTGTTCTTCATTGGAATCTTAACCTCCCTTCCAAGTTTGCTAAGGGAGGCTCGTATTCAATTAAGAAGCAGAGCTTTTAGCTCCCTCATAATTGGGTATAGTCATATTTGAGAAAATTCGCCCTATTTTTTAAAAAAAATCTCAAAAAATTTTTCAGTGAAAAATCAGTGAATATTTACAGCACACCGTTGCTCTTAAATTCTTCCATCAGCGTTAGAATCATACCGGTTAAAATCAATCCCACAACGGCCAAAATCAACAGCATTGAGATCTTGGAGATCTTGCCAGGTTTCAGACTGTTCTGCTTACGAATACGCGTAAGTTCCGCTTTGTGTAGCTTTTCGTATAGCATCTCAAAATACAATGTCTGATTATCGCCGCGAACGATACCAAGCAAACCTACAGTAATCTGTGTCATAGTGGATGTTGAAATACGTCGGCTCATATCTACTAGAGCCTGTTCTTGGTTGCCCGTCTTCATGTCTGTCAAAGTGTGCTCCAGTTCGTTTTTGAAGCTTGTAGACACACTTTCCTTACAAGAGGTCAAGATATCAATTACATTTCTGTTTTCCTCTTTAAGGGCATCAGAGATGAACTTACAAAACAACGCAGCGTCATATTCAATATCTTCGCGTACCATTTTCATTCTCTTAATAGGTCCGTTAAACTCATTTTTGAAAATGAAAGCCCCGAGAACCAAGCCGATGAGCCCAGCCCATGGCTTTATGGCCATAAAAGGCAGACACAAAATGGCTACAACAATTCCGGACGTCAAGGCGTCACAAAAGTGCTGCTCAGGTGTTACGTTGTAATTAAAATAAGATAACGCTGCCTGAATTTGGTATTTTGTGCTATCACTGAGCTCAACAAGCGGCAAAAATAATTTACTAATACCGCCCAGCAACTTATTGATTAAGGTCTGGCTTTGAACATTGTCCAGTTTGTTAACCTCAGCCACTACAGACTCGCTCTTTTGCGTTGGCATAGCTGAGACGTATAGCATCAGCATATAGACACCAAATGCGATTAGAACGCCGGAGAGGCCATATAAAACATATGATAACATAATCTTACTCCCCTCCTCTTAATCTTTGTTTCCGCGGAATTTAACAGGCTTTGCGATATGATTACCGGCAAAGAACACAACAACAACCAAAAGTAGCGCAACAAACACTGCAATCTTACCGGGTGTGTCGTGGAATAGATGTCCAACAGCCTCTTTCTGCAAGAAATACAAAAGAACGGGTGTAAAGAACACAAAGCCGATCATCATATACATCTCAACCTTACAGCTAAAGACTTCTGCGTCCAACTCGTCCTGGATAGCACGGTTATCGGCAAATTCATTTACATAGTTCTGCAAGGACGGAATAGAAGATCTATCGTTTAGACACACTAACACACGATCTACCCATTGTTGAAATGTTCGATTCTCAATCTTGGTTTTTAAGTTTACAAGAGCCGTTGCCAAACTTGCGCTTACCGATGTTGCCTCAAAGTAAAAGTCTTCAAAATAAGGCTTAACGGTTGGCGGCAGCGTATCCATGCACTCACTTACCGACTGCAGTAAGTTCGTTGTGCGTGTATAAGAAATCGTAATTAGAGATAACGCAGTCTCCAATTCTTCTTCCAGCTTTTTGTTGTATTTCCGATAACGGATCTTAACTAACTGGAACGGAATAATGAAGCCAACAGGCACAAGAACAATCGCAATTAATGGATTATCAATGGCAAAGCACGCGATCAAAACCGCCATTGCAATAATGATAGCAAGCAATCTAATTTTTGGATATGCGTCAACCTTGTTCATCTTAGCTAAAATCAATTTTACATCAAAGAAATAGTTCTTAATGGCGTTTGTACCAAAGCTATTTTTACCATTGATGATGTCAATTTTATCCTTAAGAGACAAGTTATTGTGCAAAACAACTTTCTGCATTTCTCGCTTTTGAGATCTGTTTTTTGGTTTGTAAAAAACCAAAAATAGGCCAACCAAAATCAAGATTGCGCCAAGCCCGTAGGTGAAATAATTCAGCACATTTAATGCAGGCATTACATGGTCCCCTCCTTTGTCTTAGTCGGATCAATATATGCCGCCAATTTTGTAGTTGTTGCACCGTTGGACAGAAAACGTTCATAAAGGCTTTTGCTCATGTTGTGAACCTTTTCAAAATGACCACGCACTTCAGCAATGTTACCATCTTCGTCCTCGATGTTATCTTCCACGACGAATTTATAGAGCATGTTGCCCTCAACGGATTCTGTTTCCGGGTTAAAACGCACGCCTTCCAGAATTTCAATAATTCTACGAGATCCGTCCGGAAAACGCTTCTGGTGTACGATAATCGGAAAAGCATCAATCATTTGGCGCATCAAGAAACTAAACTCCATAGGATACTTCTTGTAAGACAATTCCATCAAACGCTTGTAAGTATCGATAGCATTGGAAGCATGCGTTGTCGTATATGTTGCAGTACCGGTACGCGCCGCCTCTGCCACGGTATAGGCTTCGGCAGAACGCATCTCGCCGATACCCATGATGTCTGGGTTTTCACGCAAGCAGTGTTCCAACAAATCCTCTTGGTCAATGACCAAATCCGGGTTATCGGAGTCTCTTGTCAATTTTGACAACACATTGTTGATAATATTCCCTTGCGAATCACGCTTCAGAAGTGCAAACTCACGGGAACCTTCTTCAATGGTAATTACACGGTCCGTGTATTTTGCCTGTTCCAGCATAGCGGCCAATGTTGTCGTCTTTCCTGCGCCTACAGAACCGGAGATGCAACAGGATACGTGGTCTTTCACACAAAGACGAAGAAATTGCAACATTTCGTGTGTGGCTGTTCCAAACTGTTCAATAGTGTCCAGCGTTACATCTTCCGTCTTAACGATACGAATGGATGCAGATACAGCTGCGTCCTTTGACACAACCGGTGCAATATTTGCACAGATACGCACACCCTCGGACAGATACGACAACACAGAGGGCCGCATATCATCGATTGTGATGTGCTGCGTCTGCAGCAAACGTTTTACAATATCTACAGCCTGTTGAGGAGAAGCAAACCTTTCCGGAATTTTCTCCGGTTTGCCGCCGGAACGCGTAATTGTAACATCGTCCCAACGGTTAATGTTAACCTCCTCAACGCCTGGGGTTTCATAAATGTATTTATGTAGAAACGAAGAACCAGCCATATCGTTATAGATGCGCTCGGTAAGTGCCATCGGGTCGATGCCTTCAACTCCGATATTCTCATCTACCAAAACCTTTTGAATGGCCGTCAGCAACTGCCCCTTTGCATCATCTGCGTCCTTGTTCGCGATTAGCTCAGAATATCCGCTTTTTACTTTTGACTGTACAACACCCAGAATATTGTCATAAGAATCCTTTGCTTTGACTTCATTCGCTTCTAAAAACTGTTCTCTTGCTTTTTCTGACATTACTCATTCTCTCCTTTCTTGCGTTTTTGCGACTTATCAGATTTGACTGCTTGTTCGTCCACCACACTCTTTTCTACCTTGCCTCCGACAGAGGCTAAGATCTTTTTTACGGCATTTTTATATCTACGAGGCGCGTGTTGATAAGCACCGAAAATATCGCCTTCGCAGTTTTTAACAGCAATTTCGTTGCTATATGGCAACTCAAAGGCTTTAATTTTAAGAGCCTCTTTAATATTTGGCGTTGCGCTGAAAGATCTGCAAGGCGTCAAGAAGTAATTGGTATTATCCACCATGAACTTCTTTTTGCCATCATACATTAAACGAGCCGTCTTCAGATAAACAACACCCATAGGATCCGGTGTCAAAAACACATTCAGGCAGTTTGCCATTTCAATAGCTGCCACAGTTGTATCTGCCAACAAATCACAACTGCAATCTACAATGACATAATCTACAAGCTGTTCTGCAGCTTTCAGCATATCAATTACCTGCTTGTATTCGATATCTTTATAGAGCAAAGGCGTGTCGCCAATGCAAAATGCTAAAGTTCCAATATTCGGATGATGTTCCATCGTTACGATACTCTTTGTTAACGTTTTTTCGTCGATCCGATCGTTCTCAAAGAGTGTACCAATGGAATACATCTTGCTGATTTCTCTTTTTGGCTCCCAAATAGCATGCATAGGCACATTGGCGTCGAAATTGATAAGCAGAATTGTCGAACGGGAATTTCCACGCTGAATGCCAGAAGCCAAAGAAGCGCTGAAAGTAGACTTGCCTGCGCCACTGCAACCAATATTCGTAATAATCAAGTAATTCCCTCCTTATTTCAACAGTTTTACTTGTTCTTTAAGAAGCTGATCGGCCACTTTATCATTACCACGAGAAATCAAAGTCACATAAGCACCATCGGATTTCTGAATACGAATAATGTCATTCACTTGCTTGGTGTAAACAATAACGGTAATCGTTGAATAAGTCTTAGAGCTATCATCTGAACTGCTACTGGAGTCTTTACCGTTGTTGCCGTTGCCCTTTACATCGTTATAAGAAGAAGACGTGATATTTGCTACACGTACATATTTCAACGTATCCGGAGAATTCACCTTGTCCGCACGCTTGTCATAGCTGTAAATGCGGATAATATCTCCAACTTGCAATTTGTTGGACAGAGAGTCCGCACCGCCTGAAACGCTGAAAGAAATAGCCTGCTGACCGCTGGGAATGGACAAAAACTGGTTATCTGTAGAAATGGCAGTTTTTGAGATCTTGCCAGCAGTAATAATATCGTCAGATACCAAATCGACAGTCGCATAGCAGCCGACAATCGCCTTCGGATTTGTTACATAATTGTCCTTTTTGTCAGCAATTTGAATTTTCTCCGCCGTAATCATGTCCTGCGTAATCTGCGCACCGGCGTTTACCGTCGTGTTTGTTGCATAAACAGTTGTAGTTTGCTTCGTCTGCAAAAAGTTAATGGTTAGCAGTCCACCAGCAATAACAACACCAACGATTAGTGCAATGATTCCAATAAGTCTTCTTTTTTTCAAAATTTACCCCTTTCTGCACGAAAAAAAGACGAAGGAAATCAGAAATCTCCTTCGTCAAATTTAGTGCAAGCATATAGTTAAAAAATGTTCTTAAAAATTATAACACAATCGACCAGAATTCAAAAATCACGCCGCCAAATTTTTGTTTTTTCTGGGACGGCCTGCTTTTGATGATGTCATAATTTTAGCACTTCCGATAATGTCCTTTTCCGCAAACGCCCGATTAAAGCTGCGCGAAGATTTGAGCTCAAAGGTTTTCTGGATTTCTTTTTGGTCCTCGTAAACCACATCAGACACAAAAGCACCGTCTAAGTCCACGATCCGACAAGGCAGTTTCCCAAACTTCTCAACCATATCGTAATAGTTGCGCAAACGCTTAAATCCGCGTGATGTAGTTAAATAGTCATATCGATGTATAAAGACAGGCATATTGTCTCTAATATTGGCAACTCCCTCAAAAAGCAACGTTTTTACACCACTCTTCGGGTGTTCATAAATCAAAAAGCAATATACGCTGTCTTGTCCTACTTGTTCTCTAATTTGCATCTAACCCCTCCAGTGCAAAATGAACTCTAAACTTGATTATGGCAGGCAGAATGTCCAAAATCGGATCGATAATGCTTGCCATCCAACGAGAGAAAGTCATCCATCAGAAACCGCACATTATCTCTTTTCTTATCGATGTGCCAATGTCCACAATACCACGGAATGTTCGTCTTAATATTTTTCAACTCTTGAAGAGCCTGCTCTGTGGAATCGTCAACAAGTGCCTGATTGATTCCGCCAAGAAATGCCTCTATAGGAACATAATCCGCCGGACAGGTATGAGACAAGATACAATCAACCGACGAATTAGCATTAGCGTTAGAGAGCAGTTGTGCAGCAGCGCTCAAGTCGTGGCCGGTGGGCTGTTCATCGCTCCACCAGCGAATCTCGTCCTGCAAGCGGTTACAAATGGCATCAAAATAATCCTTCTTGCCTGGTTTTGAAGGATTGGTCTTCATAAAACTCGCAACTTTCGGAGCCAAATGAAACGCTTCGTCCACCGTACAAAATGGCTGATCTTGACCGTTGCTAACTACAAAAGACAGATAACGATACAATCTAGCATACTTATCCACAGAATAAGCGCCGCCCATTACCAAACAGCGTGTTCCCTGCAAATTATATACCGCACCATCCAGTCCAAAGTACAAATTCTTGTATTCAGGCTCCTGATAAGCCATTGCACCTGCAAATGGCACAAGATGATAAGTGCCAATATGTCGAGGCCGCATCTCATGATTTCCGTGAATACAAAACACCGGCACACCAAGGCTGTTAACTAACTCTTTTGAAACGATATCTCTCACATCGCCAAAAAAATTAAATCCTGCGTCGCCAAGAATAACGATTAAGTCATCCTTGGTTACACCGATCTGTGCGACGAAATCTACAATCTTATGAAAATCCCCGTGGGTATCCCCCGTTAAATATACCATTATTTTTCCTCCTGGATATAATTGCGCAAAGCATTGCACGCATCAGACTCAGACAGCTTTTGAAATGCAGAATACTCAATCTGTCTAATGCGCTCCTTCGTTACATCATATTCTGCACCAACTTCGTCCAATGTCTTTGGAACACGGTCTTCGTTATCAAGACCAAAGCGCATCATAATAACATTGAGTTCCCGTTCATTCAGTGTTTCTTTTAAAATCTTCATCAGATCGTCATGAAGCACTGAATTCACAGCTGTATCGATTGGGTTAACGGAGTCGTCAGGAATAAAATCCTGGATCGTGGCACCATCATCCTCATCGTTGATTGGCTGTTCTAACGGAATGATTTCCTTATATGTCTTGAATACGTTTTGAATCGTGCGAACAGGCAAATCCAAATACTCTGCAATTTCTTCAATCGTCGGTTCCCGCCAAAATTTGAAATATAGCTTATTTTTAGCCTTTCGCACCTTATTTACGGTCTCGACCATATGGACAGGTACACGAATCAGTTTAGCATAATTTGCAACTGCTCTTGAAATTCCCTGTTTAATCCAATAAGTAGCGTAAGTTGAGAATTTATTTCCAAGCCGATAATCAAATTTATTTGTAGCCTTAATAAGGCCAATGGTGCCTTCCTGAATCAAATCAATAAGAGGCAATCCACAGCCCATGTACTTCTTGGCAGCACTAACAACCATTCGCAGATTGCACTCGACCAGTCGGTTTTTAGCCTGCTGATCGCCTCGTAATGCACGAATGGTACATTCAATCTCTTCTTCTGGCCCACACACGGGAACCTGACCGATCGTTGTTAAATAATAGCGGGTAGAATCCTCCATGTCAGAAACATAGTTCTCTTCCATTCCGGCGCTCGTCACATTATCCGGATCTTTGTATTCCTGCACATTGTCAAACTGAAGAATCAAGCTACCACCTCACTTAAGCAAAAAAATTTAACAGCCATAGCGGCTTTCTATCTATTAATACCGCAATTTTTAAAAAACAAAAAAAGGTCGCAAAAAAATGCGACCTTTTTTGAATTATTTTGTTTTGATTGACTTCCAGCCTGACCAAGAACTATAAATTTTCGTTTTACCTATCGTCTTGTATGTGCGCACACGAACATAGTACACTTTTTTCTTTGAAAGCTTAGAAATCGCTTTGGAAGTCGTCTTTGTATTGGATACAGTCAAAGTCTTAGCCTTCTTAAAGCTCTTGTTGGTGCTGTACTGCAACTGATACCCATTTGTTTTGGATGTTTGCTTATTCCAATAAACAGCAAACGCCTTTGACTTAGCTTTCAGCTTCTTAAGACTTGTACCTTTCGGTTTCGTATAAGCAGACGCGGTGCCAGAATATACACCATAATAATTCTTTCCACCCACACCCTTGTAAGCGCGAACTTTGAAAGAATACTGAGATCCATAGCCAAGACGAGATACTGTATAAGTGTTTTGTGTTCCCTTTACAGTTGCCACAATTTTATTTGTCTTCGCATTCAAAATCTGATAACCGGACATAGTTGTATCTTTCGTCCAACTAACACGAATCGAATTACCGCTCTCAGAAGCGATTCGCACCCCTTTGGGAGCTTTTGGCAAAATGTTGAATGATGCCTGGGTTGTACCAGAGAATACACCCTGACCATAAATTGTAACCTTACCCTGTCCGACACTTATATTGGAGTAATAACTCAACTTGTAATCCACGCCTTGTGTCAATCGTCTACCGTGATACGTTAGCTGAACCACTGGCGTTAAGGCTCTGCCAGTGTAAGTTACACTGGGAATGCTTTTAACAACTGCGTTAGAAATAGAGTCTTTAATAGTAAACTCAACATCAAATGTACCACTATAATTGCCAACACCATTTACGGTTGCAATTCCGGTACCGGCAGCTGTGTTATTGTGACAAACGATATTGTAATCCGTTCCCTCTTTAAGAGTGAATTTACCATATTTAACGGTTAACCTCGGGGTAACAGATTTACTCGTGCCCAAAGTATAGGTACCAAGTACCGTTGCAGAAACATCTGCACTCGGCTTACCTGACCCCAGATCCTTTTGTACAATGTTGTAATAAAGATCAAGCTTTGACCCGGCAAAATCCCCCTTGCCTGTAATGGTCAATTTTGCAATGCCCACATTCGTTTGATTGCTGTAAGACAATGTATAATCTTCATTTTTATATAAAGTCAAGCCATTTGCCTTAATAGTAGGCGACGGTTCAATACGAGATCCGGTATAAACATACTCATTTTCGAGTCCGACAACAGAGGCATATGCAATATTGCGATTTACAGTGACTTTAAGAACCATGGACTTGCTTCCGCTCTTAGATTTAAGCGTAATATTCGCTGTGCCTGCTGTACCAGAAGAAGTCAGACGGAAAGACTGCACGCCGGTTTTCACGACAGTGCAAATCGTATCATTATCAGACTCACAAGTAAATGCGTCGTCTGTGTAAGCTGTAGCGGGACTCATTGAAACCTGCAAGTCCTCGCTTGTATTTGCTGACATTACAAGAGAGGTAGTAGAGTATTTTGTGTCCGGGTTAATAGCCACCAATTTTGTAGCTTTCCCGCTCACTCTGACAGCAACACTTTGATACACGCTGTCAGACGTAATACCGGACCCTCCAAGCACAGCATAACAATGAATAGCTATCGTGTCCGAAATTTTCGGAGTCAATGTGTAAGAGCCATCTGGATTTTTGGAGATCTTACTGAAGATATCTGTTGCCGTCTCTAAATCATATAGTCTACCATCACTTAAAGACACACGCCAAACTAACTCATCATTTGACACCGCACCAAACGAGGATGTTGCCACTGCCGAAATATCGAAAGGAGTTCCACTAAATACGAAATAAGAGTCATCTTTTTGTAATTCCGCCGTCTTACCGACTTTAATGTCAATTTTAGAGGCCCGAATCGCAGGCACTACTTGGATATATGTCGTAAAGGTTTTGCCAAACTGTGATGTCGCCGTAACGCCAACCAGAACGGCATCGGAATTACCAAAATCATAATTCGGATTGGCCGTAACATAGCCATTTTGTGTAACCGTCAATGCCTTCGGATTCATAGAAGCCCAGCTTATGGTCTCGTCATGTTGTGACGGGTTTACAACCGCAGTCAGCTGCTCACTGTGTCCAGCCGGTAAAGTAGCTGTCTTCTTTTGAATGCCTGTGATTGCATTCACACCAACAAAGACATGCACATCCAGACTAGCCACAACAGAGGTGTTTCGTGAACTTACAGCATAAATACGTGTGTCCCCCTTACCAACTGCTGTAATCAGTCCGGTCGTTCTATCAACAGTAGCAACCTTTTCGTTATCGGTCAGATAAATAATCGAATCCGTGTAGCCCTCCGGACGCACTACAATACTTTGCGACAAATCATAAGTAGCCGAATTCACATTTAGATATAAATCTAAATCTTGCAGTTCTTCAGCTGTAATATTGCCGTCTGTATCCACCTTTCGCAATTCAATATTCGTTGCAGGATTAGACTCCGTGACGTTAATGAACACAGCGGCTTTTAAGTTTCTGCTTAATATGTTGCCTGCAGAAGCGTTTTCGCACTCCAACAGGTAAAGACCCGGATTATGAATATTCAGTGAAACATTGTAGGATTTATCAACAGTCATATAAGAACTGTCTGCAGGACCAATAATATTATACGCCGAGTCTACATTAAACAGTTTGTAATTGAAAATGTCATTTGAATAGGACGGAGAAATCTTCTTAGCCGTTAAAGAAAAACTCTCATCCTGGACAACATTCATAGAAGCGTACTTTTCGTTTCCACTCGTTTTACTGTATGAGTTGATTGTATCTACACCGTTGCTCAATGTAAATTTCGTCAACGGTACGCAGCGTGTAACTTTAACTGTCTTTTGGTACTTGTAGCCGCTTGACGGAGCCACTTTCATATCGAAAGACAAATCGGCTGCCTTTGTACTATTTCCAGGGGTAAATTCAAAAGATGTTCCCTTAATGCTTACTGTGCTCGCTTTGGTTGCTGACACAAAGATAGAGTCATCGTGATGCAGCGGCTTCACATCCGCCGTGAAGTTTGCTGTAGTCTTGTCATTCACATATAGCGCATCATCAGATTCATCGCCTGACTTGATAAATTTCACATCAGAACTTTCATTAGTGCAAGTCAGATCAATATTCATGATCGGTTGCAGCACAGAAAAGCTTACATCGCCGAGAACGCTGTCAGAACCATATTTAGCCTCAATGGTTATTGTTTCACCCACCGAACCGGAAACCGTAAATTTAGCGGTCTCGCTGGCTGTATAAGTGCCATCCGCAGCCTTGGCGTACTTATAATTATTCGTACTGAAAATTGAAGAACCCTCTGTGATGCTCCAGTCAAAAGCTGTTGATGTTACATCCAGAACTTGATCAGCCGAGAGCCCGTCAACACGGGCGTTTACTTCATAAGTTACGCCGGAATAAATCTTATCTTTGCTAAGATTTAAGTGTAGTTTTGGTGTCGCAGCATAAGCCATCATTGGAATGCTGAAAACAATCAGCAAACTCAAAAGTAATGCTAAAACACGCTTGGTTGTTTTGTTTAGCATAAAAGCCTCCTTTAAAAAAAATAATGTTAAAAATGAAAAAGAGGAAGCCGAAGCCTCCTCTTTTAGTTATACAAAGAAATTATAGCAGAAACGAAGTAAAACGCAAAACTAATTGAATTTCTTGGGCTTTGTCCAAGACTTCAAGATTGTTTTGTACTGATCCGTCTCAATGTATTGCCCATCGACCTTTTTCTTTTTGCGTACCTTCTCAAACTTGCAGTTTGTAATAACATCGCCTTGTTGAATGGTGTTGTTAATATAGTAGCGCGCATCCGACACAGAACACCGCTCAATTAAACCGGTCTTCAAATTGAATAATGTAAAATACGGGTTGTTCTTTCGATCATAGGTTCTCATCTCCATAATGTAATAATACGGAGAACGACTGTTGATGCGTGTCAAATACGTGCCGCCTGTGGCCTCTTTCTCTGTTTCCAAACGCTGTTTAAGCGGCAGACTTTCGTCTTTGTAGGCAGAAAACACTTTGGTAAAATACAGATCCATATCAAATCCGCGAAACATTTTTTCTGTTTCATTATGCGGTAGAGACATCAGTACATCTAAGTCCAAATCCAAAAACGGCAATTCAGCCTTCTTGAAAGACTTATTGTGTAGTGTCGCAAACTTAAAATCACCTGTCAACGCACCCAATGTGTCATAGATACGAAGCAGCGTTGCATCACCGCCAAATTCGTGGAAGAAGTTCAACTCGATTAAAGATTTCAAATTATTCTTTTTGATACTGGTGTTGAGCAAGCAATCTACAATCAAGTGATAAAACGCCACGCGCTTTTCAGCGGCGGATATATTCTCCAGATTCTTGTATTCTGGCTTTTGTGCTAATTCATACAACTCGTCTGAAGCACTTGCATTCAGGCCCTTGATAGAACCAACGCCCTTGTAAATCGCGTAATTCTCAGGATCAAATGTGTATCGACCTTTTGATTTGCCAAAAGTCGGACGATATACGACAATTTTTCTCGGAATATTAGGAATATCGTCAGCCGTCACATGACGACCAGAATAAGCGGAAATGATTTCAGCTTTTCGCTTCTTAACTACCGGATCGTTCAAGTATGAAATATCCAGTTCGTCCGCCAACGTGTCACCTTTCACAATGTCGTCATTAGACTTTGCCGCATTCAGATAACCGATAATAAACTCCGCCGGGAAATAGGTCCGGAAGAATACGCACTTGTAACCAACCATGGAATAACCTGTAGCGTGGTTGCGTCCAAACATATAAGACGAAGCGTCCTTGATAATCTGAATGAATGTTTTAGCTTCCTGCTCTGCCTGCTCTCTTGGATGGCTGGATTTTTCACAGTATCCCTCAAGTATTTTCGGCATTGCTTCCTGCAAACGTTTTTCTTCTTTGTGTGCAATACCTCGACGAATATTATCTGCTTCAGAACCAGACAATCCGCAGATTTCCTGCAAGAAGCGGATAATATCCTCTTGATACACAAGATAACCATTATTGGCAGCCAGCAGCTCATCGATTTCTTTCGATGGATTTTTATTTGGAATTCCGGCAATCAAATTATCACGATAAGATGCACCGGAAGGTCTTAAGGCTGCATTCACAAGTGTCATGTCATCGACACAATGCGGCCCAAATTCACTCAGTAATTTATAAGCATAATTCGTTTTACATTTGTATTTCTACAAATCCCGACTATCTCTTTCATTGCTTTCTGTTACCAAAAGCAACTACTCTGCACTTCCAACCAAGGAATTTCACCTTAATCGTACTCTACTCACTTCCGAGCACGCTATTTCTTTCGCACCCGTGTTTTCGATAGTCTGTACACTCTCTGATTGAAGCTATAACTTTACCAATCAGCCAGCACGGTATTCCCTTGAACTCGCCACATAGGTGGCTTAGGGTCTCTTAGTCAGCTTATTCGTCTATGGTCTATGTCCTGTTATCGGTTTACTCTCAACAGGAAGTCTTATTTCGCTGATACCGTTAGCGGTTTAAAACCACACCCTATTTTTATAGGTTCACAGAGTTTAATGAGAGCAATTATGTCTACCCTCAAATTGAAACACACCAATCGGAGAATCCATCATATGTTTCCATACAACCGGATCTTCCCAATCCATCTCGTGAGACAACGGTACGCGTATACCGGCAGTTTCACAAGTTAATCGCAGAATCTGCATCTGCTTTAGGCCCAAAATGTCGTACTTAACCAACGATACATCGTGACACTCATCCATATCAATAGACAACACACGCTTGCCATCATTCATAAACACACCGTAATCCCGGAAAAGGTCTACTCTTGATGGAGCGACGATAATGCCTGCAGGATGAATACCCTGGGACACCGGAACGCCAAACAAGCCATTGTAATATCGAATAATCTGCGGATATTTATCACGAACTGCCTGCGTGTTCTGCTTATGATAAGCAATGACATTACGAATTTCTTCTTCTGTTGCGTCCTTCTTCGCACCCCAGGCACGAATGTGCTCAATCTCGGCATCAGAACCAAAGCCCAACTGTTCTTTGACCTCTTCAAAAAAATCTGGGAATTTCTTGATGAGTTTCTCATTATTCTCTTTGAACGTGGATTTCAGTTCAGCAGCCTCATCAAGCGGAATATCATAAGCACGACACAACAAGTCAATGGTAGCTAACGCCTTAATTGTCCCAAATGAGATAATATAAGCCGTCTGCTTCTCCGGATAACTGCTAATGATGTAGTCATACACCATTTGACGTTGATCGGGCGAGATATCGACATCAATGTCGCCTAATTCAATTCTGTCTTCGTTCGCAAACCGTGAAAATACTGTTTTCCGCTTAATCGGATCCAAGTCAATGATGTCTACAATGTAGGCAACCAAACAACCACCAACAGATCCACGACACGGAGAAACCGGAATGTTATTCTCTCGGCAAAACGTCATGAGATTTGACATGAACAAAATGAATCCAGTCATACCGATTTTATCCAATACACGGAACTCTTCACGGATACGGTCCAAATAAATTCGCACCATATTGTCCGGAATAATTCCAGCCTGTCTTTTCTGAACAAATCGCTCATTGATTCGTTCTTTCAAAGCCTGCTTTGTATCGTCCACACCGGGAATGTCGTTATACTTAAAGCTCTTATCAAGTTCAAAGTCCTCAACCTGATCGGCCATCCGGTTGGTGTTCTCAATGGCACGCATATAAACCTCTTCAGGCAGAACACCCTGGGCCTTATAAGCCGCAACCAGTTCGTCGTAAGTTTTCCAGGTCATATCGAATTCGTCTTCATATGATAGAAAATCGACATTGCCTGTTTTTCGCTTACTTTCCATCAGAAGGATACGACATTCAGCACCATAATCGTCAACAGCATGTGTATCCGTTCCAGCGATCAGCTCTTTGTGATACTTCTTAGCATATTTCCAAAGCATTAAGTTAGCTTTTTTCTGCTCGTCGGACTTCACGTGATGCTGTACTTCAAGATAGTCGAATTTTTTCAAGAGCGGAATATACATATCCTTGAGATACTGAATGTTTTCTTCCAGCAACTTCAGTGCAGTTTCCTTTTCCTGAATGGTTTCATTTAGTTTTTGAAGTTTCGCCTCTGTCTTTTTGGTTTGCTTACTGGCAATCAGTTTGTTGTATTCCGCATTATACGCAACTATCAGAGCATCTTCTTTTTGAATTTTATCTTCCAAAGAGCGAATAGTATTTGGAATTTGCCACAACGGACCACCAAGACAGGCGGACGTTGTTATCACATTGTCCGAAATATTCAGAAAATCTTCGAATGTAATTCGTCGTCTGAAATAGAAGTTCTCAGACGACTTAGAAAACAACCTATTGATTTCCTCCACGCCTTCATGATTTTTTGCCAGCAACACGACATGATAATTGTCGCGAATTCTTTCAAATTTGTCGCTTTGCGTCAAGTAGGCTTCCATTCCATGAATGTACTTAATTCCCTTCTTGTCACAATACATTTTTTTGGCAATCCAACACCACTGATTCCCATGCTCAGTGAATGCAATTGCTTTGCCGCCTTCAGCAGCAACAAGATCCACATAACGCTGGAACGGCGTCGTGCTATCCAACAATGAGAAAAAACTGTGCATGTGGTATCTCGTATATAGGTTTGACACTTAAAGCACCTCCTCAATCTATTAATACTTTTATATTTGAAAAATGAAAAAATCCGACCAACGCTTAATGCGATAGACGGACTCTTTTTTGTGAAATAACCTATAACGTAATTATACCAGATTTTTGACAAAACAAAAAAGAGAGCCAGGTGGCTCTCTTTTGTTAAGTTTAAGCGATTTCTTCCATTCCGATTTGTGAGCGATGGTACCGAATGTACGGCGTTTCGTCAAATGCAGCGCAGTCGTCAGCAGTAACTTCTTCAACGTGAAGCCTCACACGACTGAAGTCACGAGAATGCGGCAACTTGGTTATTCAAAAAGAACTACCATTTCAAGAATAGTTCTTTGTTAGTTAGAAGAAATTAAAGTGACCACACGCCACCAAAACCTCAATGTTCCGCATAGTCTTCTTGAAAAAAGGTTTGTCTTATCTCTTTTGGCAATTTTGCTTTCATATCAGCAACTTCTTTTTGTTTTTCTTTGATTTCCTTTTCTATACTTGCAATATCTCGAAGCTCACAAGCAATATCATAAATACCTAATTCTTTATAGGGTTTAACTCGCTCAAGATATTCGCTACCTTCTGCGCAATCACAACATGCCACGCCATAATGCCACGCCACATTACAAGTGGAACAAGGATTTTTAGGAAGAAGTTTTTTAAGAAGTTCCAAACTCTTTTCTGTAAAGCCTTCGCTTTTCTGAATTAGCCTTAGCAATGTTTCCTTTTCTTGTTCATTAAGATTTTCAAGATTAGCTGTAAAAGTTTTCATAATTATTCTCCTTTATTAAAATAAAAATTTCTTTATATTCTCTTTACCGATGATCTTAATCTCATTCAGCACAATGTGAACTTATATGTACCGCCACCTGCATTGATGGTCACAAGATCATCCCTGGTTTCGATGCTTTCAAAGTTCGGGACATGCAGCTTAACATTACTGTCGTCCTGAACAATGATCTGCACACAAGTGTGCTGGTTATCATTGCCCGTAAACATGAAAGCCGTACATACACGGTCAAACAAAATACCACGGACAGAATCCGGACAAGAAATGCACTTGCCGGTCATTCTCATATAGTTTGTCATCGTTAATCCTCCTTAAAAATAGAGCCCTCCAGTTTCATCGGCTAATGAACTGAAGGGCAAAATAATGTTTTTTTGACTTTACTATATATCTACACAGTGTAACTGTATGAAATAATTATAACACATTTTTGTCTTTGCAAGAAATTATGCGTGCCGAATCAAGTCAGCATACTCAAATACGCCATCAAGTGGCAAATAAAAAGAACCGGACACAATATCAGACTCTGCTTCCTTTGGAGTCACATCAAGCTTTATCTTTCCGTTTTCCGGATCGTATCTAAAAAACAATGTAATCGTCGTCATACCATTAGGGACAACTTTCTTTTCTTCAGAGTTGGTCGTAGTCAGACTATTTACGGAAGACAATTCTTTTCCTTTTTGATATGCCTGCACTTTTATCACATCTTTGAATGCAGCTTTATCTTTCAACTGATTCTTGAATGTAAATTTGCATACATAGACACCCTTTGATTTGTTTCCTGCGTAAGAGATCAACTGCACTCTGGCATTATCAAGCGAAATCATGTCCATAGGCTTACTGTCTGCCATTTTTTCGTAAGAAGGACTACATCCTGCGAACACAAAGCACATCGAAATAAGCAGAAACACCAACGCTATGCATTTTTTAGTTGAAACGATATTTTTCAATTTTTACACCTCTCAAATTTCATTTTCCCAATAATCGGAGAACAAGTTTTGTTGCTTGCATTTTGAAAGCATCTCAACACTGTGATACATGATAACGGATTGAAAGCACAAAGCATAAACAGCAATGCACTTGTTTACACAAACGATTATGGTTTTCTCCATAGTTATACCACAAAGTATAATACCGCCAAGTATATTTGTTGCTGACAAATTCTTGTTTGCTTATGCAGCACGGTTTAAGCCATGCGTCGCACTGTCGGATGCAACATCGTTTGCGTTGCTAAATAACTTAAGACGCCCTTTAGTGCTCGAGTCTACGGATGCACCACTGTCAGACAATTGTGCAGAGACAGCAAATGGCTGACAGAATGCATCTAACACAGACGCACAGATCTTGGGGTGTATGGCTATATAACGCTGTAGTGCATTAGGTGAGTTATGCCTACGGAGAATATTATATACTTGACAAAACGAACCAACAGCACACAATGCAAGAAGCCCCTGTTTTAACAAACTTGCAAGATGCGCATCAGAATTTTGAGCAGCACGAGAAAGCCCTGCTCTCACAGGACTATTTTTAATCAGAAGTGCAGCTTGACGCAATTCAGCAATTAGTCTTTTTATTTCTTTTTCAAATGCCTTTTTGTCACAGTTTAAAGACCAGAAAAGAAATCCGCCCTCACGGAGCATCGCGGCACGCATGTGTTTAACGCAGGACACACTGAGACCCACCCGTTCAGCCGTCTGAACAACCGTCATGCCCTGCATTGCAGCCTTTGCAATCGCAACCTTATTATTCCAGGTTCTTTCTTTTCTGTTTCCGGGACGCTTTGCAGCAAACATTAGTTTCTTTTCATCTGCAGTTAATTCCAGAACATCAGAAATATACTTATTTGTAAAACGATAAACGTTCTTTTGCCGCAAAATTGCCTGAAGTTCGCAAGAAGTCAGTGGCATTGCAAATCCAGCATTAAATGTATTGAGTGCCGTTTCGATTTCTTCAACAGGCTTGTTCATGGAACGCATAGAGCTTGCAATAATATGGCAAGCAAACTCCCGACAGCCAACGAAAGACTTTCCGTTTTTCTGCAGTGCAAACAAGCCCTGCACCCGCCTGTTTGGTACACGGTTCTTTGTACTTACGCCATATTTTTTACCTTTTTGGGTCTTACAAGACTTCTCTTTATTTGTTCGGCTATATAATTTTGCCTTTTCTTTATAATCCGCCATCTTGGCGCGGTTGATTTCAATTTGCTCATCAAAATAGGTGAAAATGTCCTGATAGCTATAGCGCTCGACACCGGTTTTAAAGCAAACACAACGGCGACCGGTTTTGGGATTTATGCTGCCCGGAACACGATCATATCGCTGTGGATCCACAGTCTTCATATCTACACGGTAATGAGCAAATGTTCCGTTCTCTTTATGTGCGGTCGGCACAATCCCACAAGTATCGAGATATTCTTGAATTCGTTTGTTGATCAGCTGCTTCAAGTAGCGCAATGACTTATGCATAGATGCCGGGATATGTCCAAAAGTAAAGTACAGATGAATACCGCCGCCACCGGAAAAAGAAACCAGATTCGGTTCAGGCAGTCTTTTATCGATAATCCATAACCAAGACAAGACCCGGTAAAGTTCTTCCTCTCGTCCCACTAATTCAACATCTGCATCAATATCGACCATAATGCAGTCCGCACGCCACAAAGACCGCAGCGTGCGCAACACAGCGTCCTTAGCAGGATTATATGAGTTCAGTGTAGCGAAAACAGAGCAGTCTTCTTTTATTAAATCATTCGCAATCATATTGATACAAGAACCAACTGCGCCTGAACTGTGTTTTTGGAGATGATTTTGATTTGCAAACACGAAGAGCCCACCGTCTTGCTTGCTCTCGTGCAGCGTATCAAAGTATAACTTTACCTGATTAAAAATCTCTTGATTTGTCAGAGCTGAGCTCTCCTTTCTAAAAAAAATGATAGAATGTTTGTACTTATTAATACTTTGAAAACTCTAAAAGTTGAAAATATCATAACACAATGCGATGATTAACTGATTGTTATCCGAGAATGAATCATCAAGCAGTACAAAATGTGCCCAATAGTTAATACCGCAAAAATAAGAAAAGCAGCAAAAAACGCCAAATTATCCATCAATGTTAGACAAAACTGCATAGTTCTGTCTAAATTCAGTTTTCAAAAAAAGACAAAGAAAAAAGGAGAGACACAAGCCCCTCCCTTTCGTTAAAATTAAGCATCAAATTCCACAATGTAATTGAGCAGAATTGCCGCTTCATCATAGAATACGATCTCGTCATTACGAAGTTGTGTTCCGGCGTGTGCGTGAACGCAGTTCTTTCCGATAGATTTCAAATATGTTTGGTCGTATCTGTGTGCGCAAGTCACATCCAAAGGTGTACCAATCGCACAAGCATACAACCCCATAAATGCGGTATCAGAAGTGCCACGAGCCCAGTAGCTACCATAAGAGGATGTATATCCCCATGATTTCGACGGACTGGGAGCAAAATAAATTCCGTCACCGAACATTTTACCGGTGATTACAGCATTTGGTCTCAGCATAAGCCCATTGCTCACAATTGACAGCCAATTTTCATTTCTGCTGCCGTGCCAGAGCTGCTTTACCTTTCGGATATGGTTATCTTCAAGATATTTATTAAACCGCTCTTTCTGTTCTTTTGCAATCACTCGATAAATATTGCGAACTTTCGGTCGAAGCACGTCATTAAGATGCTTCAAGACTTCTTCTCGCTGCTTTTCGGTTGCGTAATGTACCTTAACGCCCAACATATCAAACCCATCGATTTTGGCCTTGTGTGACTTGTCAGATGCAGATCCGACCACAGCTTCCATTGCCATCAAAAGAGAGTCCTCTCGATTGACGATGTTCTCAAAATCAGATACACCTTTTGCGAGTAGGCCGCTTACCTTGTAGACACGTCGCGGTGAGACCTCCAAAATCTTTAAGAGTTGCGTGTTAAATGCATCTACATTGTCCGTGATTGCGTACAGCTCAGACAACAATTCCCTAGTTTTTTCCACCATAGACTTTGTTACATTGGATGAAATACACGACTCACGAATTACGTGTCGAGAGTAAGCCTTCAGTGTATTATAAAGCTTCACTGCAGGGCTGTTGCCATCAACGCTATTTGTCGTCTTTTCAGATGACTCTGATGCGTCTTTTGTGTCCTCTGCAAGATAGACGTCAGACATATCCTTATAACCCTTTGCAAGCTTTTCAGCGAGCTTGATGTAGTACATATGTTTTGGATAATAATGTGTACGCTCACCAAACACCTCGCTACTTGAAGCCCCGATGCGGCCATATGTAGCCAAGACTTGTCCGCCACCACAATCCTCGAGTTTGTAGAACTTATAATTGTTATGTTCCGGATTAACCATAACCAAATATACAGTTCCAAGCGTCTCGTTGTCCGGTATGGAAATATCGTTATATTCTTCTCGGACAAAGAATGCACCGCCGCCAGGAATTAACTGAAAACGAGCGTTGCCAATAGGCGTGTTGATGGTTACTGTATCCGGTGCTTGCAGTTGCGCAATGCGGTTCGCAATTACCTTAAACACATCTCCTGGCTCCACATTGTCGATCACAAATGAATCCGTAGTTGTTGAAAAATTGACTTGCATATTTTTTCTCCTTTCTCTAAATACGCATCCCCGACAAAGATGTCGGGGATGTTTTAATTATTTAGGCGGCCTTGCGCAAGCGCATCGGCAGAACCATTACATCTGTGTTTTCATCTTGTACACGAATCGGTGAAATCGAGTTTTTCAGACCAATCTGTAGGTTGTCAGTATCACATGCTGCGATACTGACAAGTAAAAAACGGCTGTTAACGCCGATTTCAATTGGTTCGTTATTTCCGGATCTATCATCCAGGTCACAAGACGTTTTTACATGGCCACGTGCAGAATAAGACTGTACAACCAGTTTGTCACCAAAGGTTAGCTTAAGCGGTGTTTTGGCTGCATTGTCTACGATAGGCAAAGCAGACTTAATGGCCTGCTCTAAATTCTTCTTCGACACGGTTACAGTTTCAGCAATGTCATACGCCATTGCCCGTTTATAATCAATAAAGGCGTCCGAAAAAGTTCGTGCGATATACTGAATTTCGTCAATACAAGCGACATTGTATCGCCTTCCAACATAAATTCGTACTTTGTCGCCAATCACAGACGCTATTGCGCGTGCAACAGTTTTGTCCAACGTGAAACATAACGGCTCGCTACAGCTCCCAGAAAGTTTTGCAATGCTGACACGATATCCATCGCAGCCAACTACCTGAACATCCTTGCCACCGGTCTCAATATGGACACCTGAAACCGCAGCATTAGTACCGGAAGCACAGCAAGGAGCAACCTTTTTATAGGCGCTTTTGAAATCCTGCAAGTCAATCTCCACCCAAGGTAATGCATTCATGTCTTGCACACTCGGCATTTCAGGGAATAAGGATGCATCCGTCAACGGAAGTTCATAAGAACAAGACCCGGATCGGAACATACAATTCGAACCAACCACTTCTAAGCAAATGATGTCATCCCCCACATTGCTTAAAATATCCATCAGCATTTTTGCAGGCAACACCAATTCGCCAGGTGCAATAATTCGAGCATCCATATTACAGGAAACGGAGTTTGTAAAGTCGTATGCGAACATCTTTGCCTCATCAGATGAAGCGGAAATCAACACACACTCTACAATCGGAGTTGAGGACGTATGAGCTACCATCGGTGCACATACAGCTACGACTCTTTTCAGTTCTTCTTTCGTAATTTCAATTTTCATTAAAAAATCTCCTTTTTGTATAATGATATTTTTAAAGTTACAACAAAAAAAAGCAGCCAATCCAAAAAGGAATGACTGCAACACACTTATAACTCTAATTTAATTGTACCACAAACAAAATAAGAACAGAAATATTATTCTTTTTGCGACAAACCTGAAGCCTTAATTTGTCCCCTGTCTGCCCAATATGGAACAATCAGCTTGTCTTTCGTGTTTTTAAATTCCACTTCTCTACCAAGCATCGTCTTTTCTTCTACTTTGCCATAAATGATCTTGAACAAACCAAAGTTCTTAATTTGAGTCACATCATCTTCCTTGATAACATACTCATAGAATTTTTTGTGTTTTTCGTAAAGGACTGTATCATTCGTGTGCTTTTTATCATAAACGATTCGTTTTCCACCAATGTAAAAATCGTAATAACGCGTTCTAATGCGCAATACGATTTCAGCAATCAAAAACACAAGGCCAACTCCAAACAGGCAAATGGCATCAATCATATATACAAACTGCCCAGAGCCGCGCACATACAGCAAAGCAAGCAGTGCTGATAGGAAGAAAATAATTTCCATCAAATTCATGAGATAGAAAGACTTTTTAGGAATTGCGTTCTTTTGCTTTTTAATTTGTTCTTTTGTTGTTTTGCTTTTCGACATTCTTTTCTCGCTCCTTTAGTTTTTCCTGAACATTGATATATCTGATTTTTGTGCCGGTTCTCTTTTGCATGCCAAGAACAGACTGCACATATTCGTCGAAATTCTTACCATCTATTCTACTCAAAAGAATATTCTTTGATGTTTCATTTTGATCGACCAGAACATTAGTTTCCTGCGTTAGCGATGCGAGTTCAGCTGTCTTGGCGCTAATTTGCGCTTTTACAAAGACACAAACTGACAGACACACGAAAATAATGAATATCGCTAATGTGGAAGACAAGACCTGTCGTTTTGTGTATACCGGCGTTGTTTTTGTATGCTTTTGTTTGTTTTGTGTCACAACTTTAACTGCTACACGATTCGTTTTTGTTTGGCTAAACGAACGAATGCTATCTTCAAGAGCAGCACGTTCCAGTTGTTGTTGATAGGGTCTTGCACTTGCCATTAGCAGACCTCAAAGTTGGTAAAACCACCATTTGCGTTTCGTGTAACAAGACAAACCGTGTCCTCATTATTGAGATATACAAAAAAGGCAAATCCTTCCCCTTGCAGCCGATCAATAGCGGCGTCTGTACACATCCGCTCAACGGGCAGAACTTTATCGGTAATATGTACTTTTTGATCATATGGCGTCTTTGCATCGTCGTGCTTAACCTCCGGCTTTGGTGGGATCGGAAACACAACACTCTGCATAGATACCGCATTATTAAGCCTGGTCTTAATCTTTCTGATTTTGCGAATAACATCATCACAGGCCAAACGCACTGCAATTCTCTTTTCAGATCCCATGCCTTCCCCGATAACTTTATATCCCCTGTATGCACAAGAGACTTTAGCAGCCACACCATCTATACCAGAATTTTCCAGTTTACACGGCGTTATGTTCACCACTATGTCTTCATGCACCGGTAAAAGACGCTGAATTCTGTCTGTATTTTTTTCAATATCGTCTAATTCTTTTCGAGTCACATCGACTCCATAATATGTCAGCATAAATAAACACCTCGCTTTGTTTCATTATTGAAAAAGGGCCTTGGTTTCCCAAAGCCCTGAAAGTTCAAATTATTTTGTTTTTATACTCTTCGCTTTGGACCAGCCAGAATAAAAAGTCTTGGTTTTACCGTTCACTTTTGCTTTTTTGTAGGTCCGAACTCGAACATAATATTTTTTCTTTGCTTTGAGCTTCTTGATTTTCTTACTGGTTGTACTCTTCTTACCAACGGTCACTGTCTTTGCACCTTTGAAATTCTTGGCAGTAGAATACTGAATTTGATACCCTGTCACTTGGGCTTTCTTCTTTTTCCACTTAACAGTAAGTGCTTTGCGGCTACCTGACACAGATTTTACGGAAGTGCCGGTTGGCATAATGTAAAATTTTGTCTTATAAGAGCCGTAATACGGATATCCCTTCATTTCAACGGAGATATCATATCGTCCAACATTCTTTCTGCCGGAGGGATATTTGACGGTGTAATACTTTGAACTTACCGTTTTCCCTTTTGCGTCCTTCACAATGACACTCGGCTTCTTGACCTTACCGTTGTATGTGTATTTTCTGGTGGAAACACTTACGGATTTGATCTTTGTGTATGTTCTGCGGTGTTTACACATCGTACACTCGTCATATCTTCCATTGTTGGCAGTATGGGCTTTGTAAGTGTGATTGTGTGGGTACAGAGACACAGAATGTTCTGCATATTCCGGTAATAGCGTGATGTTCGCCATTTGCTCGGTAAGCAACAAATAATAGCTAATGCCCTTTGTCATATATGCAGCACTTTCAACATCCATATCCCCCGTCGAAGTGTTAATGCTCTGGTCACGAATAGTCTGATACTTTCCGGTAGCCGGATCGAAGTCTTTGATCAGCTTTACATTCGCTTTTGCATTTGTGGAACTGATATACATATAATACTGCACAAACCCGGAAACCTCCGGCACAATGCGCAACATTGTATACTGCTCCGTCGCAGACACATTGATAAAACTTGTTTTGTTTGAGTTTGTATTTGTCGTTTCAGCGGCTGCATATGCGTTTTTTAATGCTTGCGTTGAATCAGTTGCGGCATAGGCTACAGAACTCGAACCAAAAGCCATAACGGCGCTTAGAGCTACTGCAAAAATCTTCTTAAAGTTCAAAATGATCAACCTCCTTTGTTAATCACTAAAATTATATCAACATTTAGTGAAAAAGAGAAATTATGCAACCTTTGTCTGCGTTTTGGGCACATCCAGGTGCTCTAAAATGATTTGACGAGGCAGGAAATCGCAACACAAATATACGCTTTTGAAGTTGATTTTGTTATCGATAACGCCGCTGTTTAGGAACCGCATTCTATAGTCGAACATAAGAATTTGCATTTCTCTGTTGCGTTCTAAAAAGATTTGTACAGGAGCCGCGTCGTTAAACCACGTTGCAGAGCAAATCAGCGCAAACGGTTTGCCCAGATCCAAGGCTCGCTCGAAGATTTTCTTTTTGCCCGTGAACGGAAGATTAGATACTATCACATCCCAATGTTCGTCCGGTTCAAAAGAGTAGAAGTCTTGTCCGTTATCGATGTGCGAACAAATGACCTTATTGCCGTTTGCAACAATCTGTTGCACAAATTCCGAGTTTTCCTTATCAAACGGGCACCATACCACAGCGTCCTTTGGCACATATTTAATAATTGGTTCTACGCCGTAGGACAATGTATAACACTCGTCATTTTTGCCTTTTGTATACAAAATTTCGCTTGATTTTTTGATGATATTCACCTCTCTAAAAGAAAGAGAGAGACCGTATGGCCTCTCTCCTTAATTGTTATAAATGCAGAACTCGATCTTTGATCTCTTGTGTCCTGCCTTGATTCCAGTATTGTGTTCCGATATACAAATCAATACCCTCGGTTTCCCGATATTATGATTATTAAAAGGGTTTGGACTATACCTTATGTTCTCTCCATTCGTTCTGGTTGAGCAACACCAATAATTATAGTCTCTGCACCTTTCAAAACTTAAGCAGCAATGTTGTGATGATACTTTTGAATACGTTTGGAAACATATTCTCGAATTTCCGCCTTTCTTCTCTCCGACAATTTCGGCTCCGGTTTTGAAAAACGATATTCACAAAAGAGAATTGTTTCGGCAAACCATCTGGCGTAAAGTGCATCGCACTCGTCGATGTATACTCCCAGATTTATCATTCTTTGGTTGATTTTGATATGCGCATAGAATTTACCGTTCTTTGTAAGTGATACGCCTTTGTAATTCATATTTATCTGGTTTTGTGATTTTGTTACAATGCGTAGATTGGATTTTCTGTTATCCAATGGATTACCATTTATGTAATCCACAAATTCATTTGTGTTTAAGATGCGTCTGTGTAAGAAAACAGTCGAGCCAGAATGTTTTGACCAATTTACAACATATAGGCCGCCACTTTTTAGTCTCCATTTTGTAAAACGCACCTTATCTACATCATCGGCGTCAATGATCGCTTGTGCGACCACATTGTATGACTTATCATACAGGTCGATATACGCAACATCGCCAACAACCGTAATCTCATTTAGATCATAGATGGTTCTTGGACTTGTATCTAAGGGTTTTCCGTATTTTTTAATCTGATTATAGTGCTTATTACACAAATGCTGTCCGTAATATCCAATCGCGTGCAGCAAGTGTCTTCCACATACATCACATTGCTTGTTTTTGTTTTGACTTGGCTCAGGATAATCTATCTTGTTATAAGAGTGGACTTCCCCTGAATTTCTATTGTTTGATAATGTGGCTATATCGGTTTGTTTACCACATGTTCTGCGTGTGACATTCATTGTGTTTTGATCTTCATTACCACAATTAGGGCAACGCCACACAAGTTTATTATCTTTATTCACAATCTGGATTTCTCCGTCATATCCACAGCGCTGGCAGTAATCGCTTTTTGTATTCAATTCTGCGTACATAATATTGTCGTAGATGAATTTAATCACCTGAAGAACTGCCGGAATATTATGCTGCATATTTGGGACCTCAACATAACTGACACATCCGCCATTTGACAGCTTTTGAAATTCGCCTTCAAATTTTAACTTCGTAAATGCGTCGATTTTCTCTCTGACATTTACATGATAGCTATTTGTTATGTAGTTATGGTCCGTAACATCCGGGATTTTACCGAACCTCTTTTGCAAGCACTTTGCAAATGTGTAAGTAGTACTCTCCAACGGAGTCCCATATACACTGAAGCCGAGTCCATATTTTGTTTTCCATTCTTCACATTTGTCATTCATGTGTTGCATTACTTGAAGCGCAAAAGGCTTTCCAACCGCCTCATCCGTATGTGACTTTCCGGTCATATACTTTGTGCACTCATAAAGTCCAGCGTATCCCAAAGAGATAGTTGCATAGCCGTCAAATAGGAGCTTATCAATTTTTTCACCCAGTTTTAATCGTGCGAGCGCTCCGTGTTGCCACAAAATAGGAGCTACATCAGATGTTGTTCCAAGAAGTCTTTTGTGACGTATTAACAAAGCGCGTTTACACAATTCCAGGCGTTCATCAAAAAGCCTCCAGAAAGTCTGTGTGTCGCCATGTGAAGAACAGGCAACATCAACTAAGTTGATGGTTACTACACCTTCGTTAAATCTTCCGTAATATTTTGGTTGTTTTGTTTCAGGGTCGATGTATGGAGACAGGAAGGACCGACATCCCCTTCAATTTTCACATTTGGTCGCAAATCAAATGCAGTTCTCTTATGAACTTCTATACATTACTGCATAGGTAAGACTATATCACGTTCTCAACCGAGTGAGAACCTCGCTGTTTCGACCACCATTATCGCTTGTGGCCTACTCTACTCATTTACTCTTCGGTGTTACCGAATACACTTTCGATAGTCTTTAGACTTTTAGATACTAAATATAATAAATTTCCTTTATTCCATAATGCAAAAAACCTTTATTTTTACCTTCAAGCCAATATCTAATTGTACATACAGATACACCTAAAATATGTGCCAGTTCGCTTTTTGCATTATATGTAATATTTTCTTCATCTTGAAATATAACAACAAACGGTTTGTATTCTTTTTTACCGACCATTCGCGAATGAAGCTCATTTTCTTTTTTACTTACCCATTCCAAGTTTTTGACATTATTGTTGTAAGTATTGCAATCTTTGTGATTGACTTCAGGCAAGTTATTTGGGTTATCGATAAAATGTAGCGCGACCAGACGGTGCCTGAAAAATCTCTGTTTTGGCGGTTTGTGTTGTTTACAATACAAACAAACTCTACAATAGCCAGCAGGATTAACATCTCCAACTAAAATATGTTTCGTAATTTTATTAATTACATCACCGTTTTCATTTACTTGATACAATCCTTCCCAGCCAATTATGTCTTTCCACATTTTATTTCTTCTTTCAAGCTAAGTTAATTCACTATTTAGTATTAATTTAGTAAGGCAGGTTGTCTTGCAGCGTGCCGCAACAAGAGTTTCCCCTTTTAAGCAAGTTTTCTAATAGCCTCACGACTATTAGGCACAGGATTGTTTATGCATGGGAAGCACTGCCCGTTTCCATTTTCATCAACCTTAATTTCTTTCATTTTCTTTTCGCTGATATAATCTGGAGTTAGCCGCTTTGCTGAACATTTTGCAGCCAATTCAGTCAAATACCAGTATTTTGAATCTTCATGAATGTTGTCTTCCTCCAGCACATACAAAAGTTTCGGAAATGCCGGGGAGATATATACTCCCTTTTGATTTTTTACGCCTTGAATGCGCTGTTTTAACATCTCCTCAATTAACAACGCTAAATCGTGTTTTTCTTGTTCAGTTTTCACCTCGTTAAGATACATAAAAACTGACACAAATGGTGCTTGGCCGTTGGTTGTAGATAACGTTATCAATTGATATTGGATCATCTGAATGCCACGATTGATTTCTTCAACCAATCGTGATTCAACAATTTTTTGTTTTTCTTCGTCAGACAGCTTTTCTTTGATGAATTGCTGCTCCTTGTTTACCTGCTTCTGAATTCGTTTCCGGCTGATATCAACAAATGGAACCAAATGAGATAACGTGATTGTTTGACCACCAAATTGGTTCGAACCTACTTGAGCGATAATTTGGGTTGTAATATTGCAAGCCGTCGAAAAGCTGTGTGGCTTTTCAATCATTGTTCCACTAATCACAGTCCCGTTTTGGAGCATATCTTCCAGATTCACCAGATCGCAGTTACCGGTTGGCATTCCGTCCTCCAATGTGAACGAATGCGTTATCGGCTCTTCTACACACCATGCTTCAATTTTCGGCTCAATGTGTAGCGTTGTGGTTTTATAAGGCTTAATAGAAACAACCTTCCAAGCAGACTGGCATACGCCTTTGGGCGTATAAAGAGCGTCGTCTTCTTTCAAATTTGTTGTCACAGTTCCATCAGATAAAATCCAGCGATGGTTTGGCGTGCAAACAATCGTTTTGTATTCTGCAGCACCGAAAAATCCATCTCGGGAAAATCTGACTTGATTCATTTTTTGTTTTCCGTAGCAGTGAACGATTGCCTGTCTTTGGACGCCATCCTTGTCCAAAACAATAACCACGTCACCGTCTTCGAAGTCTTTGAAGGATTTAACGCCTTTAGAAGTCATAAATCTTGTTGATCGAACAAAGCAGTTGTGCATGTGTTGAGCGAAGTAATCCGTATCGTGTACGTGAATGATTCCTTGCTCATGCGCTTCTACAATATCCGGATCCAACAATATTCGTTTGGTAATGTCTTTTGAAACTTCACCGGCCATGTAATCTCTTTGTACAGAATTCACGGTTGGGTTCTTATTACTGTTTTCTTGCTTGATCTCTTCGTTTTTGCAATCCAAAAGCGACAAAATAGCGTCATCTGTCGAGTTCGCCTTTCTCGCTAAAGAATGCTTATATCTGTATTCGATATAATTCTTTGCAATATCAAAAGCGCCCTGAGCCATAATCTGCTTTTCAACCACATTCTGGATTTCTTCTACATTCGGAGATCGGCCTAATTTGTGAACCTTGAACTCTACAAATTCAGCAATATCATCAATTTGCTGATCCGTGAGTGACTCTTGTTCAGTGGCATCTGATGCCTTGCGGATGGCAATCTTGATTTTTTCAACATCAAACTCAGCCTCAGATCCATTTCTTTTGATAATCTTGATGTTATCAACCTCCCTTACAATATTTGAAAACACATACAGGAAAAGGCAACCTCAAAGGCTGCCTTCTTTCCAAATCTGTATTGCGTTTCTAACAATAATTTTACCATCTTTTGATGAAAAACAGAAACCGTTAGCCGGCTTTTGCAGGCTTGATTTCTCCCTCACACAAAATGGTCTCGATACTCTTAAGCATTTGAATGGGGATAAATGTTCTCTCACCATTCTCCTTCAGCTCCAAATTCTTACGATAGATCCAGTGAACATAGCCCGGATCCTGCTCGAATGCCTGCTGATATGTTAAGCCCTTGTACTTACCAAAGGTGAGTTTCGTTTCTTTAACCTCCGACACGGAAGGAACTTCATCACCGTCAAAAAGATATTTGCTCAAGTCAACATCAGGACGACTAGCCAAATAATCACAGATATGCAGCAGTTTCTGTGCAGATGTCTTTGGTAGCGGGAGTTCTTTCTTCCCGCGTGTATTCCACTGCCCCATATGAGATTCTACGGCTTTTGCAATAAACTCGGCATCATCGGGAAAAATAATCCCACAGTTCGCATATTCTCGAATAAAATCGGCGGCGATAACCGGGTGATCAAACTGGGTGTATTCACAGCGCGGGTTGTTACCGTTTCGTTTGACATCGTGAAGTAATGCAGCTACGATGAGCAGATCTTTTTCTCTGGGTGTGAATTCCACCATATCCAACACATAAAACTGCATTAAGAAGTAAACTACTGCCTTAACGTGCAGCACCAGACCACCTTTTGTGTTTTCATAGGCCGGATGATATTTTCCGCTGGAACTGCTTGGTGCGGAATAAAAATAGCCGGGAGCCAGTCGCAGCATTTCTACTGCGTAGGCTCTGATTTTTACGTCTTCGATATAATTCAATTCTCTGGCAAAGGTCTTTTCAACCATTTTAATACTCTTTTTATTCTGATCCGTTTCAATTTTATCAGCCATATTAATTTCTCCTTATCGATACCAATGCAAACATTCTTTATATTTGTTACTTTTCGTTTGTTAAAAAATGTTTGCACATGTAAAACTTAATTCTACTTATTAATACCCCATTTGCAGAAAAAAGAAAAAGCCACAAATAAATGTGGCTTTTTGTTAAGTTAAGCAACTTCATCGAAGTCGTTATGGGAAATTAGCGTTAAGTCCGGTGCTTGATCAGATTCAGCGAATACCTTAACACTCTCCGATAAATACTCCTTGAGCGTTTCTAACTCTGCGGCTTTCTCAAATACGAACTTATGGCGCTTGCTGCAATTGTCTTTCATGGCTTCTTCGAAATACCGAGTACCATGACCTTGAGAGGTGCAAACCGTGATATTCACCGGCTTTTTGAGTTTTTGCATCGCCTCAATCAACGCACAGTTCATTACTGCCTGCCGTGAGAGCGGGCCCTCAAAATAGCCGCCAAACAGCATTTCTTTACCACTTTTTACATCTCGCAAGGTACAAACCCAAAAGCTTACGTCATGATTAGTGCTCCGCTTTGTTGTTGCTAATGTTAGAATAACATTTTGCAATACTATCTTCCTCCTCCCAATATTCTTCGGACCTGCTTCTCCTAGATGCTGCACGCGCCATTGAGAATGTCCAGAAATAGCTAAACGCGATTGAAAATAGAATAATCCAAACCATCATGAAGCCTCCTTTACACGCTCTGTGGCTGCCTCTGACGCCGTTTCGTCATACACTGTAATCGTTGTCGGAGAATAAGGCAAAAGCAGATGTGCAGGCATACAGGGACGCATTACCTTAACAATATCTCTATCGTTCTCATCGGGTTCGCGAGGGTCAATCCTCTTAACCTTGAGTGACTGCGTATAGCTGCCTAATGCCATAAACGAACCGCCGTCAAAACTACTGATAACATTCCCGACGGCTGTATTTTTGAGAACGACCATAAAGCGTCCATCTCTGAGGACGACTCTATCTCCAGTTTTCAAATCATCTAATTTGAACATAAAACCTCCTAAAAAATAGAGCCACCGCTTCAATACGATGACTCTTAACTAAATAATATTTATATTTGTAAAACTTACTCTCTGAAAGTCAGAGAATACCACCTTACAATTTAATTATATCATAACAAGAAAAAAGAGAGAAACCGAAGCTTCTCTCAATACTTAAGATCCATGAATTGCTGAAGTGCTGCATCGAACACAGAGGTGACAACTATTGTTTTGACTAGTGTTGCCTCCGTAGGCTCAAATGATGACGAGCGAAATGCATACTGGAGTATTTTTTCGCCATTGTCAGACAGCAGAACCGTCTCCAATTGGCCATTGATAACGGCCTTACCAACAATATAATTTTCAGTTGTGATTGTTGGGCTGGAAAAATATCTCATGGTAAAATCTCCTAAGCCACATTGTAGCACAAAGGCCTATTCTCTGCAAGAACAATCTACGACCAGCGAATTTCGTCTTCGCCAAGTTGTTTAAGAATTTGATTTGTTTTGCTGAAGGGTTTGCTGCCAAAGAAACCTCGATTTGCTGATAGCGGGCTTGGATGTGCAGACTCAATGACATAATGCCGAGACATATCGATGATTGACTTCTTTTTTCTGGCATTATTTCCCCACAAAACAAACACAATTGGCTGCTCCTGTTCATTTAGTAGTCGAATCACCGAATCTGTAAACGGCTCCCACAATTTCGCCATTGAGTCGGCTTGACTCTCGATAACGGTCAGAGAGGTATTGAGCAGTAATACGCCCTGCTCTGCCCAGTCAGACAAATCTGTGTTTGTTCGCAATTCTCCACCCAGGTCAGCTTTGATTTCTTTGAAAATATTTCGCAATGAAGGAGGCATCTTTGTTCCTGCATTGACGGAAAATGCCAATCCATTCGCCTGATTTGCCTCGTGATACGGATCTTGTCCTAAAGTGACACTCCACCCGTAAAACGGGTGGCTTCTTAGATCAAAGCAGTCTTGTGGCTGGAAGCCCGACTGCTTTGTTTAAGAACTTTTCCCACGTCTACGAGAACCGCATAAATATTTAACGCACAAGTCATTTAATATTCATGTCTTACACTCTCTCCATGAGCGTATAGGTTTCCGTGTGTCTCACGGTACCGTATTTTATTAATTATGCAGACAATATTTTAAGCCCTTCGCTTAAAATGTTCATTGCTGCGTTTGTGTCTCTGTCATGATGAGTATGACACTCAGGACAAACCCAATCTCTGACAGCCAATTTCTTTACTGCTCGGTTTTGATAACCGCAACAATGACATAACTGTGAGGACGGATAAAAGGTATCAACTTTAACAAAGTTTCTTTCATACCATTCTGCTTTGTATTTAAGCTTTTCAACAAATTGGGACCAAGAAGCATCAGATATGCTTTTAGCAAGATTATGATTTCTTACCATATTCTTTACGTTGAGGTCTTCAACACATATGGTCCCATATTTGTTGATTAAAAGAGCAGAAAGTTTATCTTGTTGATACTTTCTTGTGTTAGCAATACGTTCATACATTCTCGCAAGCTTGATTTGCTGTCTCTTGTAGTTTTCAGAACCGTGCTTTTTACGAGACAATCTTTTTCGTTCACGGATCAATTTCTTTTCAAGCGTGCGTGGAATAGTAAGGTTGTATTTATCACCTTCACTTGTTGTTATAAAATTCTTAAGTCCTAAATCAATACCAACTTGGTTTTCGTTGACCAATTTAGATTGAACTTCAGTTTCACAAGTGACGGTGATAAAATACTTGTCGCTCTTTGTTCTTTTAAATGTAGCTCTTTTTATCGCACCACACGCAAATGTATGCAATTTGGCTTTAACCTTACCCATTTTAGGTAAAATAATATAGTTCTTACTAATTTTGATGTTATTGTTAACCATTTGCGTTGTGTACGACTGGACATATTCGTTCTTTTTGCTTTTAAAATGCGGTTTGCCACCTTTTTTCTTAAAGAATTTATTATAGGCCTTATATAGATTTTCTACAGTAATTCGAAGTGCAGAAGAATCCACCGCGTTTAAAAAGCTATAATCAACACATTTCTTAAGAGGACTCAACAATTTAACAGCATCATATTGACATAAAGATTTACCGTTAATTTTATAGTCTTCTTCGTGCTGATTAAGAAACATATTCCATACAAGGCGACAACAGCCGGCAGTCTTAAACAACAAATCTATCTGCTGTTCTGTTGGGTATACTCTAAACTTATAGTTTTTAGTCACAATCACGGCTGTTGCCTCCTTTTTTATATGGTCTATATTGTATTAATACCACTTTTTCATAAAAAGAAGAAAAAGCCACACAAAATGCGCGACTTTTTATAAAAAATATGTTATTCGCTGTATCCACCCGTTTAACGAGTGGTTTTAGCGAATTTATTTCAAAAAAAAGCCCGCAAAAATGCGGGCTAAAACTTAGAGTGTATTCATCCATTTCTCAACGTCTGCAGCCATTTGAAATTGTCCTTCAAAATTAGGATGTAGGCCATCAATTAACGAATAGCTTTTATTGCCGAGGTCGAGATATGAAATACCGTATTTATCAAAAACTGATATTGCGGCATTCCAATATTCACGCACTGACACATTTTTTGAAACTGTGTTGACATCTTCATAAGTTAATACAAAACCTAATTTTGCCTTGTGATTTCCCTGCTGATAGTCATAAATTGCATTTTCCAAACGACCAATAAAAGTGCCCGTATCAAAAGTTGTTGTGCCGGCTGGTGTTAAAGTACCGATCGGTGTTATTGTGAAATTCAGATCTGCGCAATCATTAATAAACCCTTCAACAATCACATAATCCGATGTGTCCGCAAATTGCGTTATATTTGAAAGAATTTTATCGCTTTGTGAACCAGATACAGCCTTGTTTCGTACAGACATTGCATTGCCTTGTGCAATGTACTGAGCAAAAGACTCACGAGACGAGTAAACACCTTCACAAATACTATCTCCATAAAACACGACAGATTTGCCCTTTAAATTATTGGACGCATCATCAAGACTGCTTGTGTAAGTGTGTGTTGCCAATGGATATTCTCCCTTGAACACAAAAAATGCATTACTTGTCAATAACGTGGTTTTCACGTTAAAAGAAATATAATACACATTATTGGGAATTGTTACATAGCCAGATTCATAGTCATAATCATTATGGTCACTCGGATTTCCACAATAAGAATTACCAATATCTGTCTTTAGTTGTGGAGCCAAAAAAGTTCTTATAGCGTCTCCGTTTTTATCATATGTTGTTAAACATTTAGTGCAAGAAGGATAAGAAAATGAGTACAACTGCCCCGGCTCAACTGAAATTTTTTCCGTATGAGAAAATGTATTCGAAGGTACAATGGATGTTTTTTCGATATATCCCGAGGAGTATCCATTGGAGGCTTGATAAACAGGTTTGCTAAGATCTTCCGTTGAAATGATAAAATTCGTAGTAGCTTTCCAACTACCCGCTGTTAATTTGTTTGCTGTAACCTTTCCATTTGTAATGGTGGATTTTTTAAAATCCGCAGAATCAAACAGCGTCTTGTTTTGATTGATCTTCGCAGAAACATCGCTCTTTCCGGCTTGTTTTAACGCAATTAATTCATTTTCAGGCTTAACAGTAACAGTTTTGCTTCCCGCCATATCGCCTGATACTTTCACGGAATATTCGCCGATATAATCACCGTTTTTGTCCGGTGTGCCCGAAACAATAATTGTAGTTGGCACACTTACAACCAGATCGCTGTCATTTACGGTTAAATAGACTCGCGTTTTAGCGTTTCCTTCGGTCACTTGTTCATATGTCGTCTTGGCATTTTGAACTGTGTCTTCACCAACGGAAATATTGCCAGAATCGCTCCCGATAGAAGATGCGGCCAATGCCGACATTGGGAATGCAGTAAGTGCCGTTATTGTTGCCAAAAAAGCCGCAACAATCCTTTTGGTTCTTTTTGTCATATAATCCTCCTGTGGCGGGGTTTAACCCCGCCAATAATTTTATACACTTGTCGTAGTCAGAACGAAGTCAAACTGACCACTCCAAGAACCAGCTGTAAGCCCTGTGCTTTCAACCGTTCCAGTAGTTGTAGCCTTGTTTTTGAAGTCGTTCGTATCAAAGGACGTTTTTGTCTGTGTTACTGTTCCGGTTTTGTCTGCTTTTCCTGTCTGATGCAGTGTTACACTATTGCCATCCGGCTTCACTGTAGCAGTTTTGCTACCAGACATGTCACCAGACACACCAACTGTATATCCAGCAGAATACTTGCCGGAGGCGTCCGGTGTACCGCTTAGAATAACAGTTGTTGGTACGCTTACAACCAGATCACCGTCATCAATAGTGAGATAGACCTTGGTCTGTGCACTACCCTCTTTGACTTCTGCATAAGTTGTCTTAGCGTTTTGCACCTTATCTTCACCGATGGATGTATTATCGGCTGTACTTCCGGTTGAGCCAGCAAATGCACTGATTGGTGCAATTGACAAGGCCATCAACCCGGCCAAAGCGGCAGCTGTAATTTTTCTTGTCTTAGTATTCATCTAACGCCCTCCTGCCATTAAGCAACAGTGCTCAATGACACGGTGTTGTTGTATTCACCGCTCCATGAGCCAGCGGTTGCAGCATTGGTTTTCACTTCCACCTTAGCAGAGCAGGCATCATTAAATACATAATCCAAGTTTTTGTTAACATCGGCCCCTGTCGCAGTTGACGTAGGCAGTGCAAACTTGGTATATGTCTGAGTAATGTTGGCTGTGATGTCGTCCTTACCAGTTGAAGAAAGAGTTACGGTGGAATCAGGAACAACATTTACAATGGTTGTACCAGCCACATTTCCCTTTACCTTCACCATACCGCTACCAACATAATTGCCGCTGGCGTCGGCTGTACCACTCAGGATGATAGTTGTTGGCAATGAAGCCACAATGCTACCATCGACAAAGCCGTCTTCTCCAGCCTTCGGATTATCAGGATCGTATACCTTTGATCCCTCAGCAATAGTAGCATATACCTCGCAGGCACTTGTCACAGAATCATTGGCAAGCGTAACCTTTGTGTATGTACTCTTTTTGTTCTGCGTAGTGTCCTGACCGGCCACAGCATAAGATGCTTCGTCAAGAATCTTAATATCTTCGGTGGCTGATCCGGTCGAATTTACATAGGAACTTGCTGCGAACGCTGTCATGCTGGACGCAGAAAGAATGGTGATGGCAGATAATACTCCTGCCATCACCTTGGTTGTGGTTTTGTTCATAATTAAATGCCTTTCTGTACTCGATAGTACTACTTTTTAATGATTAGATTTGTTTTTAGTTTGTTATGGATGGGGGTTACAAGATGTTCACCCTTTTCATTCGCTTTCAACTGATACTGCGTACCGACAGCAATGAGTTCATACTCACCAGCCGGTAATCTCGACCACAAGTTCAGATTTTGGTCATCCTTCCAGCTGATTTGATAACCGGGCTTGATCGCACCGGTCTCATATTGCTTACTGTTGTCATTGATATCCATCAAAGGCTTGCCATCAATGTAGATCTGGTACGAAATGTACCACTTGCCTTCATTACTGGCCAAATTGCAAAGTCGAATGCCCTGATTTTTTTTCGTAAGAGTTGTGTTTTCTTCAAACAAAAGATAATCACAGTTGGGAAGCTGCTCAGTTTTTTGCGTAGTCGAATTCTCAATTTTATGACCTCTCATGATATCGAGAACGCTTCCATTAGAGCCATCATCCTGGCCTTGGCAAGAATGAAACGCGATCAACACAACTAATGCAAGAAAAATAGGAATTAGCAAAAGCATCGGATTGAAAGTCGTTACTTCCAAAAATTTATTGTCTCCCACATAGGCGTAGCCAACAACATGACTATTTCCACTTTCTTTCGCATCATAAATCTTGACAAAATCAGATCCAACTTGAAATACGTCTTTGCCTTTTACATTTTCTGGCATATGTAATTCAGCGTATCCGATTTTCTTTTGATCTTGCTTCTTTTTTTGCCAACTTTCAGTGTCTTTGGGCGGAAAGACTGCCGGACTCTCAAAAGTCTTATATCGCCGTTGCCGTTTTCGAATCTTTCCGACGATTACAGCGCTTTCGTTTTCGCGATACTTTTTAAAGTCTTTAGGTGTAAACATCAAGACGTCTTTTTGTCTTTTATTGATCGGCTTTAGCCGAAAATCGTCTCTCTGATCTTCAGGGAGTCTTTCAATACACTTCCGAACATCTTGAATTTTGAAGTCAATCCACTTTTTTGACATGCTATCTCCTCCTGGGCAACTCTGCCGATGAAATTTCTGTGCCATTAGCTGGCCGCGACATGAAAAGTCTTACATTTTGCACCACCTCCGCACATTAAATTAATACCACATTTTACAAAAAACACAAATTCAGTTGATCACTTGCTTTTTCTATTACAAAAAAAGAGAAGCCCATTTGAGCTTCTCTTGTAAAATTATGCAATCATTTTTCTGAATTTCGCCTCGTCGATAATTTTAATGCCGAGACTTTCAGCCTTTGTTAGTTTGCTTCCTGCATTATCGCCTGCAAGGACAAAATTCGTCTTTTTAGATACAGAGCCACTAACTTTACCTCCAAGATCCTCAATGGCTTTCTGGGCCTCTGAGCGTTTCATTGAAGGCAATGTACCAGTGATTACGAATGTCATTCCGTCCAATTTGCCATCTAACTTATTGCCGTTTGAATATGAAAGAGAGACAGCATTTAGATTGGCCCCGTAAGGACCATAAAGCTGTCTTGCAGATTCCAGCGTGTCATAGTTTGCAAAGAAGTTATGGATTACATTTGCTGAGATCTCGCCAATTCCGTCATAGGACATTAACTCATCAACACTTAATGTTTCAATGGCGTACATATCGGGATAGTTTCGAGCGAGAATCTTGCCAATGTGTTTGCCAACGCCTGGAATGCCAAGAGACTTAATCAAACAATCAATATCGCGCGTTTTGGAGGCTTCAATATTCTTTAACAGCTTATCTGCCGCCTTTACACCGAAGCCGTCCATTTTCACCAGTTCATCATAATGACTGTTTAAACGATAGATATCACTTACTCGATTAATCCACCCTTTTTTGATAAATGTATCAATAAGAGCTGGCCCAAGGCCATCAATATCCATACAACTTTTTGATGCAAAGAATTCAACATATCGAGACAGTTGTGCAGGGCAGCCTGCGTTTTTACATACCCAAGAATCGCCTAAGTCATCAGACACAAGCGGTCCACCGCAAGACGGGCAGACATGATCGGAAATCTTATAAGCGTTCTTGTCCTTCTTCTTTACAACTGCAACAATCTCCGGAATAATTTCAGCAGCTTTTCGAACAATCACTTCATCGCCAATATCGATGCCTAGTTTGTCAATAATTGCCTGGTTGTGCAGTGTGGCACGATTTACTGTTGTCCCAGCCAGATTTACAGGACTGAATACAGCAACAGGCGTAATGCGACCTGTTCTACCAGTCTGTAAAACGATGTCCAGAATTTTTGTTTGACGCTCCTCCGGCGGGTACTTATACGCCTTTGCCCAGCGAGGACACTTCGCCGTATTGCCCAAAGTGTTGCGCAACTTAATACTATCCAGCTTCACCACAGCTCCGTCTATCCAATAAGGTAACTTTCCACGCCGCTTTTCAATGTCATCGATAGCCGCATGTACAAGAACAACCACATCACTCATAGTTGCAGTCCTGGAATTATAAGACGAAGAGCAGAAAGAACTTCTTACGACTTTGAAGCCCCATTCCATTAAACACGTCAGACCAAGGTGGTGAGAAGAAGTGAGTGAATTTGCATATCCGCGAATATCGAAGTAATCTTTCTCTACGAACTCAGCACGTTGCACATTAAACGCAAAAGCAGAAAGTCCAGCGTCTTTCCTTTCTGCAACATTGTGCGTGCGTAAAAGACCGGCAGCTGCATTACGAGGGTTTTTATACAGCTTTAATCCATTCTCTTCACGCGCTCCGTTAATTCTTTCAAAATCCTTCACCGGCAGATAGACTTCACAACGCACTTCCAGGACCTCCGGAATCGTGCCGCCTCGAGTTCCAGTCGGCAAATGCACAGGAATGCCGGAGATATGTTTGGCATTTTCGGTTACATCTTCACCAATATAGCCATCTCCACGTGTTTCAGCCCGGACAAGGTTCCCTTTTACATAAGTAACAGACATAGATAAGCCGTCGATTTTTTCTTCAACACAAAACGCAGTGTTGTTTGGAAAAGAACGGACAAACGCTTCAATGTCATCTTTATTAAACACATCCTCCAAAGACAACATCGGAACTACATGTTGCACCTTTTCAAATGTGGATTTACCCGCAGAATTTGACACTTTTTGTGTCATACTCTGCGAGGCAATCTTGTCCGGATTTTCTCTCTCATACTTCTTGATCTTCTGCATCATCATATCATAATCATAATCCGTCATAATCGGATCATCTTCATTATAATATGCATCAGCAGCCTGGTTACACTTTGTAACCAACCCAAGATACTCTTTTTCAGTCATAATTTTCTCCTTTCTCTATTTTAATGTTTATTGATGAAACAAAAAAGCAGCTATCTCAAAAAAAAAGATAACTGCTCAAATATGACTTTATAATAATTATACCACAAACAAGAAAGCGCACAAAAAAGAAAGGCCCATTATGGGCCTTTAGTGAATTATAACACATTTCAACGTACAGACAAAATTTAGTTAATCACAAAACCAACTGATATCTGAGTGTTTTTTCGCCAGAAAATCAGACAACTCAAAACCAACAATCTTCAGTTCGTGGCAATCCCCAGGATAACATTTAAAGACTGGAAAGTATTGTTTGCTATCTACTGTATAGCATTCCCCTGTCCAGTCTTGCGGAGTAAGCACTATCCCACTATCCAGCACATAATTCCAATCGTATTCTTTCACAATTTTGATCATCAGATTGTCACACTTTCGAAATTATTCGACAAATAGTATAGCAAATAAGATCTTAAAGTGCAAGAGATAAGGTCACCAAACGGTGGCCTTATTTTTTAGATTTAGAAACATAATATACCTTTTGATCTTCTAATCTGACACAAGCAAGATTATGACCAAAAACACATGCACAGTCGATATTAAGTACATTCGCTGTCTGTTCACAAACACCATCTACCAGAGGCGTGTGCCCATGAATCAACGTCTTGTCCGGGAACAAAGATAACATCGTATTCACAGTTTCGAACTCATTTCGTTGCCAGATAACACTCTCATCGTCTTTGCTCCTCAGAAGTACATCTGCAAGAGTGTCAGAAGAATACCAAGTTTTTGTTAGCCCGGCATGAACCAAAATATATTCTTGACTATTTACTTTGAGTTGAGCAAAACAAGGCCGCTTAGTAAGATATATATAACACATTTCGTTCAGTGGGCGGTAAGGCACAAAACCGTCGTTGTGTGACACGACCACCATTTTCGTACCACAACCGCTTTTCACCCAACTCATAAGCACATCGCATCATATACTCGTGATTTCCAAGCAACAAGTGGACTTTTTTTGCATCCATACAGTATCGCAAACATTTTATCGGTTCTGGGCCACGATCGATAACATCGCCCAGCACATACAATTCATCCGCTGAACCAAAATGAATTAAATCCAGCATTTGCATAAATTCATCAAAGCAGCCGTGAATATCTGACATTACATATGTTGACATTTCTACACCCCCTATCAAAAAAATAGCTGCCAGCATTTCCAAGATCTAAGAATTCTGGCAGCTAACTAAATTGCTGTAAGTATCGAATGACTCAGCCAATGGCAGATGTTGCCAACGCATCGCATCGTTCGTTGTACTTATTCCCGTGATGTCCTTTAACCCAGCTGAAATCAACCTTACGGTCTCGCAAAAGTACAAGTAGTTCTTCCCACAAGTCTTTGTTAAGCACCGGCTTCTTACTTGCGGTTTTCCACCCATTCTTGACCCAATTATCCAGCCAGCCATTATTGATAGCAGAGCAGACATATTTTGAATCAGACATTAACTTAATATTGTCTTGCGGTTCAATAGCCTGCAACGCAGAAATAACAGCAGTGAGTTCCATTCGGTTGTTGGTTGTACTCGGATTTGAACCGCTCAGTTCGTGCTCAACGCCATCGCAAATAATGACAGCACCCCAACCGCCGGGTCCGGGGTTTCCGGAACAAGCGCCGTCCGTATAAATAGACACACCGTCATGTGTAGGTTTCTTAATTACTTCAAACGAACCACAGGAATCACCCTCAGCGTCCTTTTCGCAACGATCTGCAAACGGATCGAGGGCAGCAATTTCTTTCGTAATCAGTCCCCTATTGCGCATCACAAACAATACTCTCTGCGTGATTTTGTCGTAATCTTCAATGTCGCCATTGTATTCCTCAAATGAAATTCCCGTGGCAATCATTGTATCTTTTAGTTCTTCGCCAACAATATTGCTTTCTTCTTCGTCTTGAACTCGGCCCTCTTGAACATAAGGCTTTGTTCGATTGATGAAGAAATTCATATTCTCATATTTGCCAAACAAATCAAAGACCAATTGTTTGAACCCATCGCCCAAAGAGCGGTCGGAATTGTAATAATAGCTATTGATGAGTGGAGAGTCTGTTACGAGAACATCAACCTTACCATCACACCGAGTAATTTTGAAGTATTGTTCACCAAGAATTTTAATTTGATTGCGCAAAACTTCTTGGTTATTTTCCCAAACAGCATCTTTTGCAAATTCAGTTGCCAGTTCACAGCGAACACCTGCCATTTTTAAGCGGCTGAATACATAAGCTGCACCTGTTGACTTACCGGCACCAGGCGCACCAAAAAAATTTACGATAAGCAAAACACGTCCTCCTTATTTTGATACTGAATTTACTGCGTTCATGGAAGAGCCTTCTGGCACATACAAAATATATGTAATTTTTACTGATTTTGTCATATTCACTTTTGTATCAGAAACTACATCACCTACATTGTATTTGTGCAATAACAACCAATCCGAAGGGGCTGATGTCCAAAAATTAGGTTTACTTGTCAGCACGCATTTAGATGGAGTAGTTTCTACATGTGGGGTTTCTTTTGTCCCACAATATTTAACTACCACATTATCAATAGAGGCAGTTTGACATTTCATTTCCTTTGAGTCTTTGTCTTCAATCCAGAATGTGATTTTATCTCCATCTTTGGCGAAGTACGATTGACTGGATTTTTCAGTATCCGAAGGCACTAAAATTGCAGATTTGCTTTCATCATACTGCAGTTGAATACTGGTGTATTTATCCGTGTTGCTGAGCCCCGAGTCTAAAATTACGCCAGCGCTTCCAAGCATCAAACAAAGACAAAACACAAATATGCCAGATATAGCAGCAGTATCGCTGGGCCAACTAACGTAGAGTGCTATTACTGTGACAATAATTACAACAGCGAGTAAGATGAGTGGTAATATATACAACATTTTAGAAATCTCCTTTCACTATTAGCGTAGCAGCTTAAGCGTTGTAAAAATCCCGATACAAATCGCTCCACTCGTCATTTTCTGACGAGTCTGCAACTTCCAACCCATCACTTGCAGTTGCAGCATCGTATTCGTTTCGAGAAATAACAACTACATCTTTCATTGAAGCACCGACAGATTCGACGAAATTTTGCACAGAATGGAGAAGATCGTCTGCGATCTGTGTTCCTGTCAATTCGTTGATATTTGACACGTCGCTTACCGACACAGACGCGTAAAGGTCGTCCTTTTCATCTTTGGGGTCTTTAATTTTGAAATATACATCCAAACTTACGAAATCTACTTTTGCCATTATTTTTTCCTCCTTTGGCAATACTTACGCCGCCACTTGTGGCGGATCAATGTTTTCAATTTCAATCTCAACTCTTGGGTTTTCGTCAAAAAACTTTACGATATGAGATTCCACAATTTGTTTATCATCCGGATACGCAATAGCATTTAACGCGTCCCCGATGATCTTCCCAATATTATCCCAATCGGGTTTCTTTGTTGGTCGTAAAACGCCCTGACGCATCAGCTCCTTTTGTTTGTTTGATTTGCTGGACGGAATTTGCATATATGCACGGATAGTGATTTTGAGCGGTTCACCCGCTTCAAAGCTCAATTCTCCGTATTTCTCATTATACAATAGTTTTACGAACGTCTCGTAATTTACGGTTTTCTCCGGTGTGACAGCTCTGCCAAACTTTCCACGAGAAGTAAATTTTGGACGCTGTTTGCCAAAAGGAGCACCCGGAACTGTTAATTTGATAAGTTTTCGATCAGCCAATTTATCACCCCTTATCTATTAATACCGCATTTCAGAAAAAAAGAAAAAGCAGGACCGAAGTCCTGCTTTTTGTTATTATTTATACAGCACTAACTCGTGCTGCATGGCCTGTGCCAGCGTCGTTGTGTTGGCGTTGTATTCCACATTACTCATGTAGAAAATTCTGCCGTCACTAGGTGACGCTGCCATGGCTTCTTCAGAAGTCTGATAAAGACCAATAAAGTTGTAGTTGGCATCGCAAACGCAATAGCCTTCTACATGCACCATTTTCGGTGCCGTGGTCTTTTCTTCCTTTTTCCCCACTTTTACAGTGATGGTCTTCGCGGTTGTCGTAACCTTCTTTACGGCCTTCCGCGTAGTAGACTTTTTAGTCTTACGCGCAGTAGCCACAGAAGATGTAACTTCCGCCGTCGGAGCCTTCTTGTAAACCGTCTTAACGACCGTTACAGCTTCAGGCTCCGCAGTCACTTCCCGAACAGTTGTCTGCTCGGTGGTGGTTTTAGGCTCGGTGGTCTCCTCAGTTGCTGCATACGCTGCCTCTGTAATCGCGGTGCTCTCTGCGATATCAGAGGGCGCCTTCGTCTCCGCACTGGGAGAAGTCGGCGCCAGAGCATATCCCAGGCCGCCCATTAAGCACATTGCTACACAAGCGGTGACAACGAGTTTCTTGGTGCGCTGTGCCTCCATTTTTGGAGTGCGCTCCTGTGACTTTTGAGCCTTGCGCTCTGCGCGCTGCATCCGTTTGGCTGCCACACTGGCCTGGATCTTGTTGGCGGTCTTAATCATGGCCACCACTGTTTTGTCAAATACCTTCATATTATACCTCCTAAAATCGCCTCAATCGAGGACTTAAAATAATATATATAAAAAAAGCCACCCATTTGGTGATTGTGTCATACGACCTCACCGGGTGACTTTCTAAAAAAAACACGTTTTAGTGTCTTCATACGAAGACATATTATATATTTACACTTAAATTATGCCACATTTTGCAAAACAGGTCAAACAATTGCTTGCTTAATATGCTCTGACAGTTCGTCTCTGATTTCTATGTTTTCTTTTAGGAAAGCAATAGCCTTTTCTCTTCCCTGACAATGCATCTTTCCGTTGCCATAAGAAAGCCAGGCCCCGCTCTTTTCTACGATCCCGAGTTTTACTGCCATATCCAAAATACAGCCTTCGTTGCATACGCCCTCTGCAAAAATCAAATCGAATTCAGCCTCTTTAAATGGCGCAGCCATTTTGTTTTTGACGACCTTAACACGGATCTTATTACCAACAACGCCGTCTGCATTTTTAATCTGCTGAATTCTTCTGACATCCAGTCTTAAAGATGCATAGAACTTCAACGCTCGACCGCCAGTCGTCGTCTCATTGGACCCATACATAACTCCAACTTTCTCTCGAAGCTGATTGATGAATACAATACAGGTGTTTGTTTTTGCGACAGCGGCTGTCAGCTTTCGCATAGCCTGACTCATCAATCTTGCCTGCAGGCCAATGGTCTGGTCCCCCATCTCGCCCTCAATTTCCGCCTTTGGTACAAGTGCTGCTACCGAATCCACAACAAGCAAGTCTATACAACCACTGCGAACCAACTGTTCAGCAATTTCCAGAGCCTGTTCTCCGAAGTCCGGCTGAGACAACAGCAACGCATCTACATCAACACCAACATTCTTTGCGAATTTTACATTAAGAGCATGCTCTGCATCGATGAACGCGCAAACTCCACCATTTTTTTGCGTCTCTGCAATCGCCTGCAAGGTAATCAGCGTTTTACCGGCTGCTTCCGGACCATAAATCTCGACAATTCTACCCTTCGGTAGACCACCAATACCGATAGCCAGGTCAAGAGGCAAAATTCCGGTCGGTAAATTAGGAAAATCCTTCGGAGAGTCTCCAAGTCGTACAATGGAACCATCGCCAAAGTTCTTTGTGATACTTGCCAGCGTCTTTTCTAATACCTTTTTCTTATCTTCGTTTTCAATCTCTAATGGCATATAAAAACTCCAATCTTTTTTATTTAGCCGAATGTTACATATAATCGACCCTATCTATTAATACTTCAAAAACAAGAAAAACAAAAAAGCCGACCAAATGGCCGGCTGAAACATTTATATTACATTTTGTGTGTTTGGATCCACTTTAGAATATCATCGTAGTCTGCGGATCCATCTGCAACAGAGAGACCTAAATTCACCACATCCTCATTTGATGCCCAAATTCTTATACCGTTTAGTTCTAAAAACGATAGCATGACGTAGATGCCAATTCTTTTGTTTCCATCTACAAATGCGTGATTGGAAATAAGCGAGAATCCAAGTCTGGCCGCCTTTTCTTCCTTGCTGGGATATAATTCAACACCATCAAAAGTTGCATATATGTATTCTATAGCAGACTCAAGTAGTGCTTCATCACGAATACCAACATCACCACCTGTAGCCTCAGCCATTAGTTGATGCAGCAGCAGCACCTTTTCTTTACTAAATTTGATCATTTAGCAAGCTCCTTAAAAGCCGGAAGGTATTTCTGGAGCACTCTGGCAGCCACAATATCAATCTTTTCGTCATCTGTCAAATCAAGAATGGCATTGTTTGTTTCCATATCTACAATTAGATATTTTGGTTTATTATTTTTGAACACAACTGCCTCGCCCTTTTTGTCAACCGTTCTGGCTACAGAGGAAAAATTTTGATTTGCTTGTGTCATCGAAAAAATAGCGTCTGTATTAATGTACATAATCTCATCTCCCCTGAAAATGTAGGATGTTTCTATCCTATAATTATTATACCCTACTCGCCCAAAATGTCAACCGGTACATATTACAAAAAAAGAAAGCGCTGACATATTGCCAGCGCTGAAATGTGAAATCACAACAAATAATTCTCCAGCATTTCTTCCAGTAGTTCATACCGATCGACTTTGTTGATCAGTGCTCTTGCATTGTTATGATTGGTTATGTATGTTGGATCCTCCGAAAGCAAATACCCAATAATTTGGCGTTTCGGATCATAGCCCTTTTCTTGCAAGGCTTGATACACAATCTTTAGTGTATCTTTGTCATCTTGCCGCTTGAACGGGCTGGAATATACATGTGTTTTATCATCCACCATTATTTTACACCTCTTTTCTAAAGAAAGAAGCGCAGCAAAGCCGCGCTTCTAAATGTTATTTGTTCGTTTTCTTGTCTTTCTTACGAGAAATGATTAAATACGCAGCGCCAGCAATTAGACATACAGCGCCGGTCGCAATGAGCCAAACGGAATTTGAACCCGTTTCCACCTTTTTGTGTTCTTTTTTCTTAACGATTTTCTTCTTCTCGGCTTCATTTGTCATGATAGCTTTGATGATTTGTCCGTCTTTAGAAATCTTGAACATATGTGGTGTTGTGTCAAGAATATACCCTTCGGGAGCTTTGAACTCTCTGTAGTAGTAAGTTCCATAAGTCAAAGTGAATTCAACCTTACCATTGGCACCTGTTGTACCGCGCTTAATGACATTCTTTTCAGCGTCCAGAATTTCAATTTGACAATTTGGAATGGTCTTTCCTGTTGCTACATCTGTTTTGGTAATTTGAATTTTTCCTGTTACAATGTTGTTTTTAACCGTTAACTCAACGACTTGACCGTTTTCTGTGATGTTGACATCAATTGGTTCAGAGGTTAAGACATAGCCCTCTTTGGTTTTTAGTTCAACCAACTTATATTCTCCATATGGAATATTCTTGATCTCAAAAGAACCATCCTGAGCCGTTGTAACGGTCTTTAAGGCGTTTTCCTTAGTATATGATGTCTGTTCATCATCAGCTTTGAAAAGCCCAAACAAAACGCCCTCAAGGGGTTTACCGTCCTGGTTCACCTTGATACCTTTAACAGATCCAACAATGTATTTGTTTGTCACTGATAGTGTGTAGCCATCATCAGAACTAAATGCTGTTTCGTCAGGATCAAATGTATTAAATCCCTTTGTATCATAAGAGGACTCGCCGTCATATTTAACCGTCACTGTCACAGTGTTCAGCTTGACATACTGTGCTTGTTCAGATGATTCGGTGATTTTATAGGTTCCGACAGGAATGTCGTTAAGATAAGCCACACCGTTTTCGTCTGTTTCAACTGTATAACTCAAGTCTGTACCCGTCACATTGTTTGCTGCCTTGCTTGAAACTTCAAACTGAAAACCTTCGCCTTTTGCGGTTTCAATATCCAGCGTGCCGTCTTTCACATACTCGGCGTTTTTTTCAATTTTGAGATCACCGCGCTTATAGTGGTTTTTAAACTGATACACATTTGCAGCTACATATTCGGCTGTATCACCCGTGTAACCGGAATCTTCTACTTCAGAGTCTTCAGCGTCCCCCTCTTCAGCTCCACTAATGTCCAGATCCGTATTTTCATCGTCAGAGTCTTCTGCCAGGAAATACTTCAATGTCTTTGACTCTTGGAAGTCTTTTTCATCAGTAGAAAACTCCTGCTTTGAGGCAACGCCATCCCATTCAATATCCACATCTTGTGCATCTACCGGAATGTAGGCGTCCTTTTGCACTTCTGTGACTTTGTAAGACCCAACAGGCACATTACAGAAGTAGGCTATACCTTTTTCATTTGTTGTTGACTCATACTCTACAGGTTTGCCCGACAACGAAGTACCGCTCAAACGGAACTTAAATTCTGCGCCGTCCTTGTAAGAGCCATCCGCTGTTTCAACGCTCTTGACGATTTTTACATCTCCGCGCTTTTCGGTGTTTACCCAATGCTGCATACCGATATTTGAAACATAACGAACCTCATTCGCACTCAATGTAATCCCTGATACGCCTTCAACTTTATTATTCGGCACATAGGCATCATCGTTATATTCTGCCTCTTGGACAGAATATTGGATTTTGCCTTTGGAATGGTCGTCTTGATCTTTCCAAACATCAAGTCTTTCATTGCTCTCTACTGAAACATCCGCAGTTTTGGCAACACCGGAAGCATCTGTTACGATGGGGATCTGTTTAATGTCGTCTTCATTTTCTGGATCACGATATTTCACAATAAATTTTACGCCTGCAATTGGATTGCTGTTATCATCAATTTTTCTTACAACAATTTGTGCGTATTCTGGATCCACTAATCTCTTGGTACGTGATATAACGCCAACATTTGATGTTGGAGTCTTATACGCACCGGCGGTCATAATTGCCTCTTGATCGTTGAAGCGTCCAACCTGTGACTCACCAACGCTAAACACCGGCTTATTTCTCGCCAGTTTAATCGTTTTGGTTCCACTAAAGTCTTTAGCGTCAGAGCCATCTACAATTAATTTGTTTCCAGTAATCGTTGCGCGTAGATTGCTATTCCCTGTGCTCTTGATCTTCCAGCCGGACAGTACTTTGTTTTTATCTGTCCCTGTGCCAACATAGTTCTTTTCACTGTTTAAGGTAATGGTTGAAATATTAGGCTTTGCAGAAACATCAATGCTTGGATAAGCCTTTTGCAGCTTATCAAAATACGGCTGTGTATCCTTACGGAATTTCTTCATGTTATCCGTATTCTTACTTTCAGCAACATTACCGTCTGTTACTTTCCAGATGCAACGCTGAATGGCAAAATACTTGGCGTTTGAAGAATTGTTAAGATACCCCAACTCATTTGCAGCCGTCAAAATCTTATTGATTTTGGTCTGCTTGCTTGCGCCTAGGTTTTTATAATACTTTTTAGCTGTACTGTCTGTTTTAAATGTGATTGTTTTACCTGACGCAACGCCATTGAAGTGAATGCAAAATGCATCCTTTCCACTCACTGTAAAACGGTGCAAGCTGTGCCAAGACGACGAACTGCTGGTTACAGCTTCAGCAACGATTGGTGAGCAAACAGAACCGGTTGCACACAACATCAACGCAGCTAAAAATGCTGCCAGTGATTTTTTGCAAACTTTGACCACGTTTTCTTTCACGGAAATCAATCCCCCTTCTTTAAAAAATAAAAAGAGCTACAGCTATATTGATATAACTGCAGCTCAATGGCCAGAATTTAACTATATAATAATTATAACACGTTTCCAACAAAATGAAAAACGAGGCAAGTTTCTCTGGTTTGTAGAAATGCAAACACGTATGCAGCACAGAATGTCTGCGCTGCGGTAAGGAGATAGCAGAGACTTCGCATTTCCAATACTAAAGTTGAAAAATTTTAGATTGGAGGCGAGTGCCATGGACAAATATTTAGCATATTTGCTACTCATTTATCTATGTTTGCACGAACTTAACACCCTATTTAAACGGGTTTATTTAGTTCTTTGCAAGCTGCACAATAGGTCAAAAGCAAACAATTAAAATTATTCATCCGTATTTGTACGGTACAATGAGGAGATTGTATTGTAATGCGAAAGCTTGCCTCTCCTAAATTATAACACTATTCCGTGTGTTGGCAAAATAAAGTTGCAAAATACACAAAAATATGCTTTTTGATTTTTAACTCACTTTCTATTTTTTTACGCTTATAACTGCTTCTAAAAAAAACAAAAGGGGTTCCCGCAGGAACTCCCCCTGGTTATGCGCCTCGCAAGCTACATAACACGATCACTATTGAAATTATATCATTTCATGTTGTTTTCGTCAATGAAGCCTCATGAGCCCGTGATAAAATCTTTCTGTATTTGTACAGACTCCAAAATTTCAGCATGCTATAGACATTCAGCGTAGCGTAACATTGTTCTGGCAGCGTTCAGTGACACTTTTGACACATCGGAATGCTTAAGAAAAGCATTAACATTTCCTGGGTTCATCGCCAAGTCTGTATAGAGCCTATATGTTGAAAATGACTTTTCCTTTTGTAGTCGCCGAATTTGCTCACACATCAGCAGTTTGGTTTTATTGTCTCTACTGTGTTCGTTTTGTTTCACCAAAAACGCTTGGTAAACCCTTTGAAACTCAATTGGTGCCGTGTTCGTTTCTAATTGTCGGAGAAGTTGGGTGGAATTGTTAACGCCCGAAAGTAATTCATCAAAGCAAGAAGCAGCAAGAGCTACTCTATCTTGTTTTCGCAAATACAAAACGACATATAAGGCTACCGGCTCTACAGTTCTTGGATTATCTTCTGCCATTTGATTAAGTTTGGACAGAGATAATGTGTTGGTTAATGATAATTCTTTGATGTATTGTTGCAGAAACCCCTTAAATGTTAGCCGACCCGTTTCTTATCACCTACCTCTATCAATTGTTTTTATGAATATCATAGAAAGTATTTGGTCCTCGTTTTATAAAATACCGCAAAGTCGAATACCGATATTTTTTCGCTTCGTATTCATTTGCTTTGCCATCAATATATTTATAGTAACCAAATAGATAGTTTTTAAATTTAGAAATAATAAAGTAATACTTACTATTGAGCTCAACGAATTCCTTATTGTCAATTGTCGCTTTTGCGCCTATGTATGACGCGTTATTCACGACAACCGCTTTGGTAAAATCCAGACCTGTAACAGCACTTGTGTTACGATTCGATTTTTTGAATTTGTAACAAAAACTATGCCGGATGTTAGTTCTGAATGGAATTGCAAATGTTTTATTATCGATTTTGATTAAAAGAACCATATAAGGACGGCTCATTTTGGCTTCTATTTCTGGATAGTCTTCATTATTATAACGCCGATAAAATTCATCAGTCAAATAGCGCAACTCGTATATGTTTTTCATAAGATTTCCACCAAAATAGAAAGGCCCTTGTGAACTCACAAGGGCTGATCTTCTATCGGGATTTCTTTATAGTGTTACCCTCGCACTTATCTTCTATCGGGATTTCTTTATAGTGTTACCCTCGCACTTATCTTCAGTAGAAGCACTCCTGCCTCACTTATATTATATGCAAAATCTAAAAAAATGTCAACATAAATATGGGCGCAAAATCAGTACAACCAATTGCCGTTGCTACCACCGGTTACGGGCGTGTACGCAATCTCTTGTTTATCAAGTGAAGCCCATCTGTCAGAATTTCGGCAAGGCGTTTTGATTTTTGCAACTGTTGAAAATTCCGCCTTGGCCATTTCCCCAACATTACTTCTAGTCTCTACAGTTCCCCATGGAGATAATTTCCCGCCGTCTTTATACATCTTTTTATGAAACGGATCTAAGTCTTTTTCACTATCCGGATTAAGAGCCATAGTATTCAACGGATAATTTTTATACGGCTCTTGAGAAGTAGCCGGTATGCTAAAGAAGCCGTTTGATCTCGTCATATCAACATAGTACCAATTTCCCTGGAGTTTGATTGCATTCCAGGCGTGGTTGTATTTTTCAGAAGAAACAAAGTAACAAGGAATGCCTGCGAAGTAGCACAGATCTGCCAATACCGCAGCATAGCCATCACACACGGTGTAGCCGTTTTTTAAAGCCTGGGCTGCTGTATGGTTGACATCTGTTTTGTTGTATGTCAGATTGCAGGAAATCCACTTTGTGATTGCTAAATACTTCGCTACATCACTCATTGAGGATGTAACGCCTGTTTCTGCATATGCCTTTTTTACATTGCGCAAATGAGAAGCGTATTCCTTATCCCTTGTCGAGTCATCGGCAAATATTTGAATATCTGCAAATCCATACGCAAACGGATTGTCACCTACGATTTCACCATCACTACACAATGTTATTTTAACGCCCTCATTCACCACAAACTGCTTCGTTTTTACAGTCTTTGTTGCACTCCAAGGCCCATAAACATTGGAGGAACCCTTACTGTTGAAGCCGCGAACACGAACATAGTACGTAGTGTTTTCATTTAGCTTCAAAGCAGTATAAGACAAGTTCACAGTATTGGCCAAAATTGCGTTGCTGAAGTCACTTGCTTTTGAATATTGCACCTGATAGTCAGTTGCATTCGACACCGCACTCCAGGTTACGGAGAACGAATTCAGGTCTACATTTGTATTGCAGATATCCGGAGCCTTTTCTACTGCGTAAGGATTCAAAGCCGTAATAATCTTTGTACCACTCCAGGGAGACTCATAAGTTATTCCGCTCTTTGTCACAACAGCCTTTACGCGCACATAATAGTTGAAGTTGTAAGCTGTTGGAAAGTAGCAAGAAGTAGAAGTCGTGCTTACGGTTTTGGTCGCATAGGACTCATTTGGGAAAGCCTGACTGGTACTGTACTGCAGGACATACTTAACGCTGTCATAACTGCCGGACAAAGCGCTCCAAGACGCCGTACAAGCCTTATTTTCATTAGACAACTGTAATTGGATATTGGACGGTGCGTCCTTTGCCACAGAGGACTCTGTTTTCAAGATATTATCCTTCGGCACCTTCCAAGAACCAATATATTCCACCCCGTTTAGATTACGCACACTGCATACTCTAAAATAATAGACCGTGTTTTCAGACAGTCCATAAATGGTAACAGAAGCATTGGATACAGTAGAGGTCGTCTTTACGATCTTCTTAAACTGGTTATCTGTTGCAACCTGAACACGAAAGCCGGTAATGTTGCCATAAGGCATAAACTTTACAGTCATAAAGTTCAAACCTGCTGACGCATCCTCAACCAAAGGCATATTAGGATATGTCACTTTTTTGGTGGATACTGATTTGGACCCTGACCAATTGGAGTAGTAATTCTTGTGTTTGTAGGTCTTGTATGTCCGCACGCGCACATAATACTTCTGCGCAGCGCCACCCTTGCCGCCAAGTTTTTTAATGGTCGTTGTAGGACTCGTGCTGTTCCAGTATTTCGAGCCACTGAACTTTGAATTCGTTGCATACTGCACCTGATACCCGGAAACCTTCGAGGCAGATGTACACTTAACAGCTACAGTAGCCTCTCCTCCAGATACGGAGCTAATACGAGACGGACGCACGTTTGTGGTTAAAGACACCGTGTTGCTATACTTGGACAACAACTGCTTTGTTTTCTTTCTCTTCTTGACAGTCTTATATGATTTTACACGCACGTAATATTTTTTGCATGTGTTCAATTTAGAGACTGTCTTCTTTGTAGACTTCGTTGAAACGGACTTAATGCCCTTTTTAAATTTGGAGTCGGTGGTGTAGTAGACCTTATAACCGGTCGCGCCTTTTACCTTCTTCCAAGAGACAGTAAACGCAGAGTCACCTGTCGATACACTGATAGACGGTGCTTTGGGTGCACTGGCCGCAAACGCAGTAATAGGTACAGACGTAAACAGCATCAGTACCGCCAAAATTACAGCCAAACCTTTCTTCATTATTGTCGTATTCATAAAAATCAAAGCAAGGAAACCCACGGTTTAACCGTGGGAGGAATTGTTTTCCTAATTCCTTGCAATCCTTTCTGTAGTGTAATATTTTGCTTTCTCAAGCAATTTTAGTTTTTTGTAATTGACAGACGGAAGCTTTTCACCGGTTGTGAAGTTCTTTAACTGAAAATAGCCAGTCTTTTTTCTACCGGTGATGACATAGTTCTGCCCGTCACACTTAACTATGTCGTTTAGACGATAGCTTTTCACCAAATGCGGTGCTTGGTTTAATTTGAGCCTGCCACCTTTTAACTTGTTCGCTTTATGTATTTGACGATTGTGTACTCTGTTCTTTTTGATCAGATAACAATACGGCAAACGCGTTGCATTCGGATGGTTTGCAATACATAAAGCATCATTGACATGAGACTTCTCAAGTCCGTTGTCGTTTCGCACCACTTTTGTGATATATCCGTATGTCAATCTGACATTTGGATATATTTCTTTCAATCTGCTATAAAGCGCCCAGCGTGAGATATTCATGAACGCTGCGTCTTTCAGATTGTTCGTGATCTTCGGCTCCCAGCCATACAGAAAACCACCTTTCTTGTGATTTTTGCTGTCATTGCAAACATCACACAGCGTAATCACGCTGGAGGGTTTATTTGTATGATCTCCACGCCAATAGTTCCAGTGGTGGACATGCAAGATCTTATTCTTTGATTTGCCTTTACACCACTGGCAGGTATAGCCGTCTCTGGCAAATGTATATTGCCGCAGATTACTATTGAACAGTGGGCCTGTCTGATACTCTTTACCCTGGATATCCGGGTTAAGTATCTTTTGCGTGTCAAAATCGGCCACTTCTACAACGATTTCTGTAATTGGCAGAATTTGATGCAACTGGCCAATGACGGCCACATGAGATTCGATTTTGCACGCAATAGACGGCGCAATCCAGCCCTTTGGCTTCGATGCCGTTCGGTTATTGAATCTCGGCTTTCGATAGCGCAGTCGATTTCTTCGACTTCTTCTATACTGCCGACGTTCATTTAACTTTTTCGATACATCTTGCCGAGGTTCAATCTGACCTGCATAAACCTCTTTGTTTTCTGAACTTACAGACAAGCCAATATGCTTTGATCCGGCATCGACACCCAAAGTTAAGGGTTGTACACATGTCGGTGTGTCATACAGCAGCTGTATTGTAAACGGTGTTCTTTTAACCACTCTCGCCTGTTTGGACTTAAGCAGTCGTCTAACCTTACCATGCCTATCAGTTGGCATCAGTGGAACACCATTTACATTGAGCACATATACCATCTGATATGCAATCCTTTCTATAGTGTTTTTGATCTGATTTAACAGATAATGCAGACAACTGCAAGCAGTCGTCTGTGGTGCAGCACCACGACAAAAGTCGCCCACTGCACGGCTCCATCGCCCATGTTATTCTTAGGTTTAATGATGGCAGCACTGTCCACAACCCATTTGGACTATTTAACTACCAACTGTAGAGCAGTGGGCTTGGAACTACACCCACTGGTACCTATAGATTCTAAGATAACGTAGTATCAACAATGATACTTAGGCTAATCAGCAAGTCAGCCAACGAGTTGACTAACATCGACCGCCATACGTGGGCTTACAACTTTCATTGCAGGCCCACGACTTTAGTCGTGGGTAGCTGACAATTTGCAACCAACTTTCTTTGTTGAAACATTTCTGTGAAACGTTTCGCATTCTCTATTTATTAATACCACGAATTCAAATAAGTTGCAACTATTCACTGCATTTCTTAGCAAAAATTTTGTGAAACAAAATGCAAAGCAGGCGAAAAAAATAATGGCGGGGAATCTCCCCGCCTAAAGATGGACCTGGAACAATATGTTCAGCCCGAAGATTGTTAATTTCTGTCAGGTATCGTTACGCTGCCTGCATTTGTCGTTTGGCTTGCTGTTCTGTTAAGATCTTTTCTTTTGCCATTTGGAAATGATTGGCATTAAGCTCAATTCCGATGAAGTCCCGTTCTGTTCTCACACAAGCACGACCTGTAGTCCCCCATCCCATTGTGTTGTCTAAAACAACATCTCCGGGATTTGTAAATGTTCGAATAAGGTCTTCACATAATGCCAAAGGCTTTTGCGTTGCAAAATGATCTTCTTTTAAGAATTCACGCGAGTATTTCCAGACTTGAGTCGGATAACGCAAGCCGTTATCAATATACGGCTTTACCTTCTTGTTACTCAAGTCAGTCAACACGCCAAGCTTTCCATTTTTGACTGAATTTTTTCGCTTTGGCCCATCGTAAACCTGCATTTGTGGATTATATGTCGGCTGCTGTGCGTAGAACACACTGATTGGCTCTACCGTTTTTCCAACTCTGCGCCGCACCTGCTGTACATTTGTCAGTCGTTCTTTTTCCCAGTATATATCATACCGATAGTTTTGTAAGTTGGTTGTTCTTAGATAGGATGAGAATGGTTCTTGCCCGAACAAACAAATAGCACCGTTAGACTTCACTATGCGCCTATACAGGCTCCACAAGCCCTGTTTTTTATTCAGTTCGAAATAGTTAACGACTTGCTGTAAGTCGGTCATTCTAAGCGATTCTACAGCGTATTTCAGCCACACATCAAACTCCAACTGTTTCGGCTCCCCATTTATCTCTTCAACTACATAATCCCCCATTGGAACCACTCTGTCCCATGTACAAGCAGTTGTGCCATAAGGCAGGTCACAAAGTACCATATCCACGGAGTGTTTTGGCAATGTAGGAAGAAGTTTCAAGCAATCTCCTTGTAAAAGTGTAATTTTGGACATATATTCTCCTTACAAAATAATAATTGGTAGTACGCAAATGGTTATAACCATTAACAAGCACACCCAAAATCGCCAAGCAATTTTGAATGTTACACCAAGTGCGCTGAGTATGAGCACAACAATGCCAATCGCACCTGCAAGTATCCCCATGGTTAATGCCAAGATGCAGTACCAGGCCAGAGCAGCAAAGAAAGCGCCAAAATGCAAACAAATATAGCCAACTAAAAACGCATTTAGGACAATTACCAACCCAACGATGACTTTTTCCAATTTAGACATATTCTTTCCCCCTTTTTGAAATATGAAAACAGCCGGTTGCTATTGGCAACCAGCTGTCCTGACATAACAATTATACCATGAAACAAAGCACGTAGTTAAGTGGCGGATGCGTTGCCGGTTATATCGCCATTGATAATTGTCAAAAATTCATCTCTTGACAATTCATCGCACTTCAAAAGTTCTTTCGCCACCGCGTCTACTTTATGCCAGTTGGTAATTACGATTTCTCTTGCCTTTGTGTCGCATTTGCGCAACAGCGCTCTCACGTCTTCAATCAGCATTTTCTCGCCAATTTCACCGCATTGAGAGAAATCAACACCTTCACGATTGGCAATGTATTCTTTTGCCAGCTCTGTAGCTACCTTGATATCTTGTGCAGCACCTGTAGTTGCCATATCGATGCCACCAAGCAGAGAGATCTCTGCAGCTCGGCCACCGTAACACATAACAATTCGATTGTACATATCTTTGATCGGCGCAAGATCCTCTGTTCGTTCATCTGTAATTGTAAAACCACCGGCTCCTGAGGTAGTTGGGCGAATTGTGATTGCCGACACGCCTACACCACCATTATAGTAAGACACAATAGCATGTCCGGCTTCGTGATATGCAACAATCTGACGTTCACGATCACTTTGCTCATAATTTTCTTTGATGTGACCTTTGAGCTGAGACTCCAAAATGGCCGTTTCAAAGTCCTTTTGCATGACTGCACTGCGCTTGTTCTTTACAGAATTGATGACGGCTTCATTAACCATAGCCGTGATTTCTGAGCAACTAAAGCCGTGTGTTTTGCCAGCCAGTCTGTCGAAGTTTATTTCATCGTCCACTTCAACGTCCTTTGTGGCAAACTTAAGCAATTCTCTTCTTGTCATTTTATCCGGAAGAGTTATAATCAGTTTCCGATCAAATCTACCCGGGCGAAGCAAAGCCGGATCCAGAGAGTCCGCACGGTTTGTGGCTGCCAACACAAGCACTCCATCTCTCGAAGAAAATCCGTCCATTTGATTCAGAATGGCCGTCAAAATGGTATTAAACTCTTTGCTGGCAGAATCCCCTCCATCTGTACGCTGTGATCCGACTGCATCAATTTCATCGATAAAGACTACGCAAGGCGCGCATTCTCTTGCTTCTTTAAACAGCTGATTAACACGAAGTGAGCCTACACCAACAAATTTATTACTAAAATCACACGCATTCGCTGCAATAAAGTTAACACCTGTTTCCCCTGCAAATGCACGAGCAATTAGAGTTTTACCGTTGCCCGGAGGCCCCTCAAGCAAAATACCCTTTGGGATTTTGGCACCACTCTTTTCATATTCTGGATTTTTCATCATCTCCGCAATAAACAGCAGGTCACTTTTAATTTCAGACATACCGGCAACATCATCAAATGTGGTTGTGCTTTTCTTACCATTTATTGTTTCAAACCCTTCTCCGACATTTATTTGCTTGGAGTAAATAAAATAAATTGCCCCAATCATCGCAATGGTCCCGACCAGTGAAAAGATGCCAGAAGAATCCTTTATACTATTGACTCGCACATCAACGCCTTTGCTTAGCAGTCTTTCAATAAAATCATCAGAACCTGGATAAGTTGTAAATTTGGTGGTTAACACATCGTTGCCCTTGCACCAAGTGATTCTAGAGGACTGTTTGTCTACAATGACTTTTTCAATATTGCCCTGATCCACCTGATACATAAAGTCTTCATAAGCAATCTTTCGGCTATCGTCATGTGTAAGATAATATTCAAAGCCTGAAAATCCGGCCCACACAACGACTGCTGCAATTAAGAACGCAACAATTTCCTTTATCAACCTTGATTTTTTCTTTTTGTCTTTTTCTTTATTCGTCTTTGAATCTCTGTCTCTCAAAAATTAACATCCTCCCTAACACGAAATTTGGCTAATGCCTCATCTATTAATACCTCGAAATTTAGAAAAAAAGAGAGAGCCAAAATCGGCTCTCTCAATATTGTGACGCTTAGTCGTATTTTTTTGTTAGAACGATAAACACAACCCCACTCAGTGCGGCCACAACTGTTGCAATAATGGCGGCTCGTGCACTAATATCCTGTTCCGATCCTGTTGCAGGAGACGTGTCAGAATTGTCTTTCACAATGGGTTTTGTGGTAGACGGCGCTGTGGAATGCTCGGATTTCGTTTGTACATTTAATGTCAATCCATCCGGGGCTTCAAAATACTTCCAGTCCTTGAATGATACCACCAAAGTGTTGCCATCCATACTGATAACCGTCAGCTTATCCTTCAGGTCGTCCAAAGTGTAAGAATTGCCATTTTTATCAACAAAAGTCCATCCGGACACTTCGTCCTCGCCGTTATAATAGAATGTAACTTTGTTGTTCTTTTCATCAATGTCATAAGACACTTCATTCGTCCGATTACCATTTACTGTTGGAGCATTTACCTGATGATAAGGTGCCGTTGTTTCTGGACTTCTGACAGAAGCAAAAGCAGAAAAACTTGGCAACAACAAAAATAGAACGGACAAAACGGAAAGCACAAATGCCCCGATTCGTTTCGTCTTAGAATTCGTCAACAACTTCACCGCCCTCTCCGATGCCGCCGCTGGTATGAATTACAGTGTGCGTATTGAAGTGCTCAATAACAATTTCAGGCGGCGCATATTCTTTTTTATTCAAAGTTAATTCCTCCCAATGAGATTAGTAGCCAATTTGCTCTATCTATTAATACCACAATTCACAAAAATGCCAAAATATACAAGAGCGCCCAGTTATTTGGGCGCTCCTTTTTTGGTTTAGAATGCATTTACGTCAGATACGATATCACTGTATGTGATGCACTGTACTGTGCAGGTACGACCGTCTGCATCTACATACTGGTAAGAATATTTTACATATCCGCGCATGTAAAGCATTTTGCCGTCTGCGTATTTGTCTTTTGCAGTGGCAACCGTTAAAGAATACTGATTTCCAACTGCAGTTTGTTGTTTGGACTTAAGATATTTGACACCAGCTTTACCGAATGTCATATTTTCATCCGTTGCTAAATCCGCACTGGAAGTGTACAATGTACCAACTTCCGTAATGGTTACTGCAGGGTCTACTGAAAACAGGCTCATCGCGGTGTACTTTTCATTATTCTCCCCTGTCACAAGACCTGTCGTGTAGACCATCGGCAACTTGTGATCCAGTGTGAACTTCATATCGCTTGACAGATTTGCAGTTTGGCCATTGATCTTGTAGGCACCATTCTCACTCGTCAGCGTATAGAAATCCATGTTTTGATAGGCAAAGAATTCGTAAGTCTCACCATATGCAGCAACATAATACTTTCCGTTGTCTTTAACAAGGATTGCATATGCACCGGGTGATGAAACTTTTACCTTCTGGTCAAAAGCAGCGCTCTCATAAACGATCTGGTCATCCAACTTGATTTGATTGGCATCTTTGTTTGCCTCAAAGTTTGCGATAAATGTTACAGACCCGCTGCTTGTAAGACTTGCGAGTGTTGTTGTGTCACCAACAGCATAATTTTTCCAATTAACCGTCCAACCCTTGAATGTGTAGAACGGAACCTTAGGAAGAGCATAAGTTACGCCATTGATGATAATGGCCTTATCTGCAAACATCACATTGCTGTCTTTACTTAAGTTCATATTGTACACTGTGTCTCCGTATAGAGAGTTGATCTTGACGTTGACCTGTGCAGCGTCCGTTGCTTTTTCTGTACAATATGCACGGATCACAGAGTCGCTCTGAATGCGTACATCGTAGGTGTTAGACGCATTTGACACGTTCTTAGTTGTGTTATCGGCCTTTGATGTCACTTCCCACTTGTAGCAGGTGTTGCCATCAACGTAGTTTGAAGCGTCCAAATGAACAATGTCACCATAATAGTGAACCTCTTTGTTCTTTACAGTTTCAACCAGTTGGTCGTTCTTATAGACCTCAAACGTAACCGTGTAAGTACGTCTCTTCGTTGACGTATCCGTGTTTGCACTATTCAGCGCTGTTAAGACCTTGGTCGTAATCGCATCTACATTAGAAGAGTTCTTGTAGATCTGGCCTTGATACTGCACATAAGCGGTATCTTTCATATTTGCATTTGCGCTATCATATTGCGGTGCCTTTGAGGAAGTACCATTCAAATCTCCAAGCACAAATACAGAGTCACTTGAGTTGAGATAATCGTCAGTAAACGCATTGCGATCCTGGCTATTGTACACCTGCATACAAGCATCGTAAGTCGCATAATAGTCGTCACCTGAAACGGAAGAATACGTCAGAGCATTCACTTTCTCAATTTCATCATCCAAAAGATCGCGATTTGACATACCGGTGGTTGGACAAGCGTAAGTCCCGGTTGATCCATCAATTGAAACATATTCTTTTGGTTCTGTGTCGTATTTGCCCAATTTTGACAAATCATCTCTTACTGATCTCTCCTGTGTCAGGAATTGTTTTCCATCCACATAAGAACTAAGCGTATATTGTTGCTGGTCCCCATTTGAGATTTGAATTGAATCTTTTTTGTCAATTGCACGAGTCAGTGAAGAAACATCCAGCTTTTCATTTAGGACCGTTGCCATTGCGTCTGCGTTGGTTTGACATTTTGCGTCTTCAACATATCCGTTTTTCAGCAAATCAGTCATAATACCCTGAGATGCTTCGTAAATTTTCTTATATTCGGCCTTTGACTCATCTGTGTAAAGGTCGGAATTTTCAATTTCCGCATATTTATCCATTTGATTACGCATGGCCTGATACTGCGTAGAGTCTTTTTGGAAGGTATTCATCTCAAATGTATTGATTTCGTTGATAGCTGCATCAATATTATCTGCCACAGCTTGGATTTCGCTCTTTTTGCTAATAGACAGATCCAGTCCTGTGATATTATCAAACGTCTGATAGAGAGCCTTTAAGCCACCTTCTCTGAAATTCTTAATATCAACGTCCGTCAGCTTGTGTTTGTTCGCCTCAAGAGCGTCCATAACCTTTTTATAATTGATAACATAGGTATGTGCTGTTGCAGTGCCGGCACCAACCCACTTATTCTTAGCATCCGCAGGTTTTCTCTTATCGCCTGTTTGGGCAGCCCAGGCAATTGTGTAGTCCTCCAATGTCTTTGTTGGAGTGCCAATATACTCAATACCAGAAGCAAAATACTCAGTGTTTGCCTCATAAGGTGAAACATATCCTGTTTCACTGACATCACTGTAGTGGTTATGTGCGTTTGTGCTTTCACCGGCAACAACATATCTCGTATCTGTATTACCTAGCAGATATGCATAATTTAATTTAGTTGTGTACCCATACCAACAGTTTGTATGTTCGCCGCTGTTGTTGATCATATTCAAACGAAATTCTGTACTGTCAGTAGTCTTCTTGTTTGCATCTGCAACAGGATATACAGTGTAAACCCAACGCTTAGTGTTCCATTTATTTAACCCATACTTAAAGCTAAAGGCAACAGGGAAACGAGGTGTATCGCCTGAAACTCCTGTATACATGAGCACATTTGTTGAGTAATACATATTCAACTCAGAGTCTTCTGATTTGAATGATCCTACGGAACTTCCCATTTCATTGCTCGCTTGTTCTGTATCGGCAAACAGCAACCCAATTGAAGCAACCTGAGACGTATATCCAGAATATAGATTATTCTGATCTGTTACTTTGAATGCGGTGTAGGCATCTGCGTATTGCTGTTTGACAGCTGCGGCGCTGTATTCTGTCATATTTGCAACAGCTTCCGCCAGGTCAGCTTTGTAATTTTCAAGTTCTGTTTCTGACAACGTACCAGGCAAACCATACTTGTAGACATCGTTTGCTTTTTTTAGTGCCACATAAGCATCATAAGCTGGCGCCATATTCATATAGATCGTGCCTGAGTTCATCATCTTCTCGAAGTTATTTAAAGCCTCGTCAGCACTCTGTGTGTTCATTAAAGCAGTTGATCTAGCAACATCTGCATTAGTAATTGCCTTGTTGTAAATACGGAAATCATAAATATTACCCGTAAATGTACCATCGTCAGCATAAGCAGATCCACCAATCAACAAGGTTCCATTTGTGAACAAGTCTGTTACCCAACTGTTCGTAATGGAGTTGACATAATGTGGCGTTGCCTTCCCGTTATGGTCATTTGCTGTGCAGTTTTGTGCATAGATGGCCTGATATAGTTTGTTATCTTTGTAGATGACAATACAATTTTTTGTCAGTGTCATAACATATTTATGCCACGCACCATCCATATTTGTATCAGCCTGATAGGTTGCAACATAATATCCACCACCGGATACCGTGTATACGTTATTGGCGCAGAAGCCTAAGTAATTACTATTAGCATTATCAGTCGCCTCACCAGTAAACGTTCCCTTCTGCACTCCATTTCCAAGCACGCCAAAAACCCAATGATACAACTCATTGTTATCGTTTTCCGAATATGAGTTCCAAGAAAGAGTTACACCATCATTCACATTAAAGTTTGCCGCCTTGCCACCGGATTTCAAGTTTGCTGTGCTGAAGTCCAGATAACTACCATCCGTTTTTGTTGTCTTAACAGTAGAAACTATCTGGTCGTTGTATGTCTTTGATTCATAAGTGGCACCATGATTTAACAGTGTGTTGCCATTACCCGTAGCATCTTGCGTTACATCTGTTGTGGTAAAATACTGCGCCACCAGATGATCATTGATATTCTCGCCTTGTTCAATACCTGAAGAATCAAATCGTGCGACGCCATATGTGTTTTTCAAGGAATTATATTCGTCGGTCGTAATGTACGCCATACCAGCGTGTCGTGGTTTCAAATGGTTCATAACCATCTTATCACCACAATAATCTTCTCCGTTGATTTTTGACAAATCACTATTGGTATAGAACTGGAACATAGAGTTATTACTTGTGTAAACATCAGCAAAGAAAATGTAGTCTCCGTTTAGCAGCTGATATACTTCCGGACCCTCCATACCAATACCATTGCCGCCACTTGCAACGCCGGTTACATTATTGTCAACAAATTTGCGTTCGTTTGAGTAAGGACCACTTGCGTGATCTGCGGTTACGATATAGAGTTGTCCTTCAGCTTCTTTTTTGAAGAACATATAATATTTGCCGCTGGCTTTATCGTAAGTAATATCACCATCAATACTCTTTACACCAGGATCGTATAAAATCTCAGGTTCTGCGCCATTTGTGCCGTTTAATTCTGTACCATCAGCTTTGTAATATGTCTTAAAATCATTTGTGTAGGCGTAATAAATACGCAGATCATCGTAATAGCCGTTTGACCAGTAGATCATATACATATTTTTGTCTGTATCCCAGATGACTTCTGGCGCCCAAGCACAATAGTTTACATTAACACCTTCGTGATTGTAATAATCGTTGGTTTTCCATTTCAAACCTGATTTAGTGTCTTTGCCATAATATGTCTCACCAAACCAGCCAGATGTGTCTACAGCCCACGGTTTTACATTAGCGACATTAGTGATGTCTTTTACATCCCAAATCAGCAACTTACTGTTATTATAGGTATTTCCACCACTACCATCCGGGGTCTTTCCGACGGAAGTGTCCAGATCAGTTGCCACGATCCAGAAACCATCTCCGTTGATTTTACGAATGATATATGGATCGCGGGCACCACCAGAACATGGCATACCAGTCTTCCTATTAAATGTGATTGCTGTCGCGTCATCAGCCTGCGTATTCAACAATGGCTGATTTCCGTTTAACGCCTCAAAATTGTAGCCGTCATCCGACACAGCCAGACGCACATAAGTGTCCTGTTCGCCTAAGAAATAAGCAAACAAGTACTTATTCAACGACGCATCTCGGTTCAGATTTGCACCAACCTCCTCCTTATCTTTTACCTTATCCACGGATGCAGCAGAAGCTGCCATTGGAAAAGCAGACAAAGAAGAAAGCATAGTTAGTGCAGATAAGAAAACCGCAAGTCCACGCTTAATTAGTTTTTTCGATCTCACAAAATTCCCCCTTAAAAAGAAAAAATAGCGACAGAATGTGAATCTCCTGCCGCCTGAAAAGAATACTGTTTGGTTGTTACAATGAAATCATACCACAAAATGTTCTTAAGAAAAAATACAGGACATTAGTTGATGAAAAATGTGTTATCGTCTGGAATTTGGCGCGCATTCTTTTCCAGTTTGATGTCCGGGAGCTCTAAAGGCGGGTAGCCAAGGCCAACAAAAAAGTCCGATACATATTCTTTTAGATATGCGAACAAACATTCGAACGCCTGCTTATCCACGTTTTCACCCGGAACATATTCCAAGATTCCTCTGCAATCTATATCTAATTTGAACGGATAGTCATTTTCATCATTCGTATCTGTCATTGATAGCTGGATCTCGCCAAAGCTTCGGTTTTTCTCTTCTTTTAGAGGCAGCAGACGAAATGACACATCAATCTTGGCATTCATATTTGCCCCTTCTTCAACATTGTTAATCAAGTCCAGTTTACTGATTCTCTTCGCAAGTAATTTCAAAATTAAATCCTCCCTAAACCTCGACTGCAAACACAATGTATCGTTTGTCCTTTGATGTGTTTGTACATGTCGATAATGTAATCATACTTTTAATTTGTTTTGCCGTGTAGATCTCTGCATCGGCAATTTTGTTTCCGTTGTTGACAGCTGCTTCATAGCTGTAAAAAGATGTACCGTAAGTGTTGTACACTTCCCTATCGCCGTCATAGGCTGTTCGCATAGCTACAACCCGATATTTCTTAACCGATTCATCCGGAAAGAACACATAGATCGTTTTATGATGATTGTAAAAGTTCGTTTGCGCGTACTTTTTAAGATCAGAAAACATTAGACCATTATTCAGATTATGTCCATAGATGATTGTGTTGAAATCCGAGAACGGATGCTTGTTAATTTCGCTTGTGAATATTGATCCACATCTGGTGTAATTACCATAAAGATTGTGTCGAAGATATTTTTCGTCATCAGTATCTCGTAGAATCGGGTAATTCACATTGGTGCCGGGGATTCTGATCCAAGCAATTACATCGGCATTTTCGTTTTTTATTGCGCTCCAGTCCAAAACAAATGGCTGTTCTTTGCGCTGCTTGCTCGTTGTTTTAGAATGACTCGCAAACGCATTCTCGTTACCGCCTATTTCTTCTTGGGTTAATTCATCCTGCAACACAAATGATTGATTTTCTTTGTTAACGCTTTCTTTATCTTGTAAGTACAAATACGCCTGCGACCCCAGCAAAGCCACACCAGCAAAAATCAGAATAATGCTAATGGTCTTTTTAATTCGATTCAATGCAGATAAAACGCCTCCCTGATATACGGTACAATAGAGGTGTCATATTTTGAACAGTAGCATGCAAAAACGCAGAACAATGCTAATGCAGAGACAGCAACGCAAATGCAGGCAATATTGACCAACTTTGTTGTAGACATTAAAAACTCTCCCCTCTTGGTTTTGAAATTTGCGGCTAAATTTAACAAATGTTTGCTACCGAAAAAAATGTCGGTGGCAAATGGCAAACACAGATTGTCGCACTAACTATTAATACCACAAAAGTGACAAAAAGAAAAAAGACAGCCCAAACGGACTGTCTTTTATTAGTTTTGAAAGGGGATCAAGCCGCTGCCAGCTCAGCCGCCGCATTTTCCAACACGGTCAGCTGCTGCATAGCCTTGCCAAGCTGGGTCACGGAACAGGTACACCCGGTTCCGGCCTCCACTGCAGCTTCCTTTCTAAGAGATTTAACCTTCTCGGACCATTCCTGGACCTGTTCAAACAGGGCGTCCAGGTATATCGCCCTCTGTTCTTTTGTCATTGTTCTTTCCTCCTAAAAATGCGCCGCCAAACAGCGGCATTTATTTTTAAATATAAAAACACCGGAGAAAACGAACAGTTAACTCCGGTGTAAAAGAATTTATCTTCAAGAAAATGCGAAATCGATCAGCCGTGTCTTATATGCTCTAAACATTGCGCAACTTGATTTCTGTCATCTGTTGAAGAGATCCTCCCTATCGACCAAGCGCGTCGAACCGGAGTCAAAAGAACTCGTCTTTTGGAATAATATTTATTGCACTATAGCGTGCATTTTCATTGTGATTTATATTGTATAACTTTATCTTAATTTAATTATAACACTTTTCAACAAAAACACCAAATTTTTCATTATTTTTTAAAAAATTTCAAATTTTTCTTTCACTTTTCAAAAATTTTTAAAAACTTTCAATTTTTTTCGATTTTTTTTAAACAATCAAAAAAAAAGAGAAGCCGAAGCTTCTCTTTTAATTAAAACATGTAAACTATCCAAACAAAATAGCCAACTTGTCAAACAGCTGACCAATTTCTTCATTCGTCACTTCTGAAGCAGTTCGAACATTTGGAAATAATTTTCCATTATATTTTAAAACATGTTCAAATCGCTCTCGATAAAATTCAACGCTCGGATTCTCATTCGGGTCCAATCGCAGATCCGCAATCTGCGCCAGAAGTGCGTTAAAGATAACATGCAGAAGTGCTACATCCGAATATGTCGGGTGAATAATTTCCTCGTAGTCGATAAACAGCTTATCGTTACGATCTGCATTTGCTGCCAAAAACAGCAGTACATTCTCGTTTGAAAACGCCAAATTAAGCCCCCTTCTGCACTTTCTTCGCGGTAGCTTTGATCGTCAGCACTTTTTTAGGTTTCGGATCTTTCAGGCACGCTTTCTGCGTATCTTCGATTTCCTGTGCTAACACCGGATGCGCTTTTGTAAGTGCTTTGGCAAATTTTTTCCAGTCCACCGCATTGCTACACTTCTCGTTAACGGAGATGTTATACTCAAGCCCATCCAGTTCACTTACTAGCTTCAGTGTATCACTTGCCGTCATGTACGTCAAGATGTCTGACAATACAACGGACTTTTTGCTATCAAGATCTTTGATAAAATCTTTGTACAGCTTTATCTCATCTTCAATAGCAGCATAACGCTGGAGCATATCAGCGATTTCAGGCGACTGATCCGTGACAACATCACCATTATCCACTTCATCGGATTTTTCCAGAAGAACGGCCAGATTATTTACACCAATTTCATACGGAGGCGTTTTATTCTGTACGCAATCCCAGAACGCTTCTTCTTTTTCAATAAGATCCGCTTCCGTTTTTGCATCTCTAAAAATCGGATGACAATAATAATTGGCGGCAGAGTTGTCAGCAGCGCAAGCAATGATTGCAAACGGAACATCCATCACGGCCATATAATGTCGTGTCTGTACTTCATAGTACTTTGGCGGACCAGCCTCCCAACCGTCACGAATTGTAAACGGCGAGGTAGTCTTGCATTCAAAGATACCCGTTACAGTTTTGCCATTGTCAAAGGTAAAATCGATCTTGAAGTCCAAGTCTGCTCGCATAAATGGGTGTTCTGGACTCTTATACATCCATGTATCCCGATATACTCTGCAATGAGCAATTCGTATGTCTTCACCGTAATGCAAAGAAAATGCAAGTTCCGTTGCAGCCTTATACTTCTCCATAAACACCTTTTGATAATGCTCGGCTACAAAAGCTTCCATTGCATGACCAAAGTCGAAGATATACTGCCGACCCTCGTCAATGACTTCGTTCGGTTTTTCGCCGATCTTGTCATAGTACAACTCCAGCGCAGTTCTCCATTTAGAGTTACCCATAATTGAAGATGCATCCGAACCACCAATACCACCACGGCGATAGATAAGCCATACATCATTCGCAAGAGCAGCTGCTGTCTTGTAGTTGCCCTTTTGAATCATGGGCTTGATTTCCTGTAACGCAGGAATAATCGTCTTATCCTCGGTGGCATAAGTCAGCTCGTCAATGAGCATTTCTGCCTTGTCATCATCTAAATCACCCGGCATTGTAAAAATACCATCGCAGATGCGATTGATTGCATCACAGTCGATGATTCTATCAGGCTGCCGAGGCGTCTTGTAAAGATTCATAAAATTTCCTCACTTTCTCCATTATCTGCATTTGCTCAAACACAGAAAGTTGATACACATATCTTCCATGCGGAGAGACGGCGTAACTTTCCACTTGGTCGTGATTCAGATCAATATCGACCAGTGTAAGCAAATTATCGTTGTCCGTGATTAACTCCAACTTTTCAACAGCTGGAAGATGAAAGTCCTTCATTGGATTATCTGAATCCACAACGGCGTTAATTATGCCGTCATGGATTGTAGAACTTTCTAATTGCAGCGTGCGCAGCAAAAGCATTATGCGACCTCCTGAAACAGACTAAACTGCTCATCAGAGTCAGGAATTAAATCCTGACCCTCATCGCAAAGAACGCCTAAGCGCTTCCACTTGATTTTGGGAATATCCACCTCATCCAAGTGTTCACGCATCAGACGGATGCCCCTGCCAACCTTCTCGGTGATCTGCATTCGTTCAACTGCATTGGTCGGAGCGTCAATCACCTGTGCCAAATACATATAAATCTCTTTTGCGGTCGGCTCACATCCCTGATACAAAAATGCCACGTCTTCCGCAACAGGTCTTACATATTTGGCCGGAATGCCAACTTTTTCTGCAACATTGATCAAGCAATGTGTGGGATAATGCACGATCATCCCGTTCAAAGCTGCAATATTCTGCGGAAGAAACTCAATCAGTCCGAACATCTTTTCACAGTTTTTTGCAAACTTTTCAATATTGGCATCGCCTTTATGTTCCAGAACGATTCGCTTTTCTGTTGCAGGAAGAATAGAATAAGCACTTTGTTCCGGTGTAGTCTTGAAAAGAAACAGCGGATACAGGTTAGCACCACTCAAACCAAGGTTTGAAGTCACAAGTCGCACACTCAGCGCAGCATCGTAATACTTCGCACCGCCAGACACAACGTGCTCCAGAGCACGGATAACTTGACGATCTCGGATAACGAAATCCACGATGGTGAAATCGTCGCAGTAAGAGCCATCGAAGAACTCTACTTTTTCGTAACGCTTCTCCAGACTCTCTTTCAACTGTTCAATTAACTCCGAAATTTCCAGAGGCCGATAGTCTTTGGAATGACAGGCTACAATATTATCGCCATGCAGATAAGCCATTGACAAAAACGGCTCTCTATCGCTGTATTCGTTAGATTCAATCACGCTATTGATTAAATCTTCAAGGTGCTCTCTGTGGTTCTTGACAAACGCACCCTCAATTAAAGACGGACAGTCAAGGCCAATACGCTGCATGTACATTTTGTATGCGTTAAGCTGCAGCTTTTCGCCAAACCGATTGGTCAAGACAGCTTCGGCATCAATGTCACCATTCAAACTTTGAAATGCCCAGTCGTTTAAATTGAGTACCCGAAACTCAGAACGATCCTCGATGTCTTTGATAATGTTCATAAACGCTTTATAATCTTTCATAATTTTCTCCTTTCAAAAGCAGGGTTGCAATTAAGCAACCCATTCATCCAACAACTCAGGATACAGCTCACGAATAGTAGCACATGCCTTTTTGATTTGGTATGCAACTGCATTCTTTTTCTGTCCACAGTCAAGCGCAACACGATCACGCGTTTTTTTCGGCCCGTACAGGAACATATCGTTTGCCTTATCATAAGAGATGCCGCAAACCGCCAGCAGCTGGTCTCCATTCTCCACGGACAAAACCCTACGAAAGAGTTTGTCCGAATACTCTCTGGCTTCAATAGCAGAGGCTACATCCGTCAGATAAGTGGAGTAATTTGGCGCCAGAGCCTTTGTAACTTCGGCATCAATAAAATTGACTGCTGCCGAACTCACCCCATTTTCCAGAGCTTCCTCCTCAGATAAAATAGCCACAGTCTTAATAGGACATTCTTCGTCATCTCGACGAGGCATTTTATCTCGTGCATTTACATGCACAGGCAAGGAATGTCTGAATTCCTTCCACAGCTGACGCTTAATGGAAGCTTTAACATAGTTGCCAAAGCTGGAGTTCTTTGCATTGTCGAATCTTACACAGCAACGATAGAAAGTTTCGGCGATGACTGCATCCATATCCTCAAGATCTACAGCCGCACCAAGAGAGTCCTGATAAGACAAGGCAGTCTTGGTAAAGAAGTGCATCAAGAGACGCAGCATAATCTCAAAGCACTCGTCTTTTTCAGACTTGCTCCGAGTTGTGGTATACACCTGATGCAAAGCATCAAAGTAGTCCCAATCCATCTGCTCCTTCTTAATGCTTGGCAGATCTAAATAATCACGCAGGCTGAAGCCATAGATTTTCTGATTCATAAAAATTTCCTCCTTGAAATAAGAAAAGAGCCACTGCATAATGCAATGACTCTTTTTGTTTGATGTTAATTTTTTAATATAAGTTTATGAAATACACTTATAGAATAATTATAACACACTTTTGTGTAAAACAGAAAAGACCCGCAAAGCGGGTCTTTATGATAATTAAGCGAACAACTGCTCCACATCAACAACGAAATCATCAATCTCGTCATTATCATGCAGAACCGGCAAGAAACACTGATTTACTAAACCGTACTGTTTGTCGATAATGCACAGCTGTGCACCTCGACGAGCGCCAACATAGGCACTGTTTTTCGTCCAGGTCCCGGGAGGGGCAATTGTAGAACCGGTCAACACCAGAGTTCTGCCATCCGGCTCAAGACGATACTGGTGTGTATGCTCGGCAAAGATATATGTAAACTTTGTCACGCCCCACGCCTCCGGAGCTTCGTTCTGAGGGCATAATTTAATACGCTTTGACTCAGATTGTCCGTGCGTAAACATCAGCAAAGAATTCCCGTAAATGCGATATTTCCGCTGATTCAGTTCATCCAGTACATGCACATTTGGATCGTTCTTGTAGCGCACCCGCAGAGCTAACATCATATCATACATTGTCTTTTCGTCGTGGTTGCCCACCGTATGAATGATGTTAATCTGCACGCCGAGCTCTTTGGCAAATCGATCGACGACTTTGGTCATCATCTCAAAGTATTCGCAAATGAGGTCTTTATAGTGCAACAAGCCGTCAAACTGCTGTGTACCATGCGCCGTTGTATGCGTGATTGTATCGCTGTTTAGCGCATCGCCGGTCATTGCAATTAGCAAACCATCCACAGGTGTTGCTTTCAGCTGTGCGATAGCCTGGTCCGTAATAAACGCAACATCTTCTGCACACTCCTTGGGCCCCCAATCAATGCCGTGCTCTCTACGAGAACAATAAGCACCAAAATGGCAATCACAAAGCTGAAATACGCCCATACGTCCATATTCGGTCGTTTTACTTTTAGGCACCTTAGGGAAAGTTACCATCGAAGCAGCCCGGTCTACAGACTTCTGCACCATCTCTGCCACATCTTCCTCCGTAAGCTGAGGGATGCGTTTTTCTACGGTTACGCGCATCGCTTCCATCGGTACAATACCGTCAGGTGTCTGTGCTTCCCATTTGGACTTACGACAAGCAGTAATTGCAAACTCTGCCGGGTCTAACTCCATATAGCGAAGCATATCCTCTTCCGTAGTAAAGGTGCCAACAGGTGCCTTAATAACACCCTCCGTGTTTCCCTTCTTGTCACTTGTAACCTCGCAGGTCGTAGCGGTTTTATCGGAAAACGGAATAATTTTATTTGATTTCTCTGTCGATGCAGACGCATTCTCTGCACGACGACGCTTTCGGCGAATATATGTGCCAATTACGTTGTCGAAGTCTCTACGACTTTCAAAAGAAGAAGCATAACGCTCCCACAAAATCTGTCTTGCATCCATAGAGGCATAACCGCTATTCAACAAGTTGTCTGCCTCTCTTTTAATCTTATTAATATTTGCCATGTATTTTCCTTTCTAAAAATGTCCTTTCAGTTTCAGATCTCAATTGACTCCAAACGATCCACTATTTCATCTGGACGCATAAAGCAATCAATCTTATAATCGTAGTGCGTCCCATGACTGTTGTTGATTAAGTTCAAATACTTAACCGGCGTTCCACCTTGCTCTTTCCAAACCGCAAGATTTTTGCCGTAATCATCAATCAACATACAGTCCTTATTGATTCGATGCCCTGTTGTCTCAAAAAACCGTTCCGGTTTTGTCTCGCCCTTCTCAGCATCCACCAAAATGAAGTTCTTTTCCATTTCAGGGAAAAGGCGTTTCATATACTCAATTTTTTCAGGAATTGAATACGGAAACTCACTGGCGAATGTTGAAGTGAGAATGAATACACGATCCGGATACCTGGCTTTCAAAGCCAGCATTGCAAAGATCATGTTCCATTCCGGACGGAGATTTGCAAAATAACCCTTCTTGGTCATCATCTCAACTTTATCCGGAGACATATCTCTGCGATACTCCACCAGAACGCCATCCATATCGAATATGTAGTATTTACTACCCATCCACTTTCCTCCTTAATCGATAAGAAAAGAGCCAAGCTTTCGGCTGCTTGACTCTTCATTTAATGACGTATTTGTTTTTTACTATTATATAAGTCTTCACACATGTGAAATTAAACTTATGGAATAATTATAACACATTTTGAGAAAAAGAAAAAAGAAGGCAAAAAATGCCTTCTTTTAGTTAGAATTAATTGTTATGTTCCGTGTTGTACACGCGAACGGAGCCAATCCGCCGCTCGCTGACTGCACCGTTTGTTGTTTCAGCGTTAATTTGATGCATAATCTCCAGCTGTGAGTCCACGAAGTCTGCACTGGAAACGACTCTTGCTTCTACGGTAGCAGGAGATTTGATAGCGCCCCACTCCGGATTATCATGGTGTGCGACAATAATGTGCACCAATTGGCGCGTTGATTCAGCAGAAAGTTGCACCTTTTTTGCTTCTGCCTTTACTAACTCTGCACCAATAAACAAGTGACCAAAAAGTTCTCCGTCTACAGTATAGGACGAAACGCCCAATTCATCCGTATCCAGTTCAATTAACTTGCCAATATCATGCAGCAGCCCACCGGCAATGACCATCTCTTTATTGATATAGTCATAATTATTGGCCAGTGCCAATGCGTTCTTAGCGACACACACAGAATGATACAACAAACCACCGTAATAGTTATGATGCATTGCCTTTGCAGCGCCCCAGTACACAAGCCGGTCCTTAAAGCGTTCAAACAGATTATTTACAACTGTTTTTAGCTTCTCGTCAGTAATCTGGTCCAGCAAATTTTCATACTCTGCCCAAAGAACATCAAACTTCTTCGGTGCAGTAATCAGAAAATCAGCCTTATCGTATTTATCTGCCGGAGCCAGTGTGTAGCGGTTGACGATGTAACCCATCGAACCGTTATACTTACTGGAGGCAATGGACGCATCTAGAATGGTTCCTGTAGTAAAACCGCAGTTGGCCTTGTCCGTTTTGAAAATGCGAGCCGTAATCACAGACTCTCCGTCAATGAGGTCAACCATCAGATAAGGCGCACCGGTCTTATCTTCCTTTTGTGAAATGTTGCCCACCATAACCGGCATCTTCAGCTGAATTTCACTCTCCACAAGTTCTTTAAGTTTTGACATAATATTTTCTCCTTAATGATATTTTTTGAAAAAGAAAAAGCCACTCCGGAAGGAATGACTTACTTCTTTATATGACTATATCGAAATTATACCACACAATTTGGCGGAAGCAAAATTATGTGAACAGAGCGGACAGTTTTTGCCAAAATGACAGTTTTTGGACTGAAAACTCAATCTCTTTGGTACGATACTCCGTAACGATTTGCCCATTTACGTTATTGAATGCCTCGGCAACCACTTTATATTTTTTACCAGGTTCCAGTTTGTTTGCAGTATAGGTCTCTGTGTCTCCACTGTAAATCAACACATAATCTTTAGTGGAGCCTCCGTCCGGGCACAAATACAAATTAAAACCGTCTGCATCTGTAGAACTGCACTTGAAAGTTACCGTCTGATCATCTTTTGGATATGCCTCTACTGTAAAAGACGTATCATCAGCTGAAGTAGTTGTGCTCTCTGTTTGACTGCTTTGCTCTGTTGCACCGTCTGTTGGCTTTTGCTCTTCTTCCGGAATATCTTCACCTGTTGTTTCCGGCTTTGTTGTTGGTCTTGTTGTGGACGGCTCAATGGGTCCTGGAGTGAAGGCGTGTGTTGTAGAATGACGACGCGTCGTGATACGCGGCTTTGTTGTCGTTACTCTGCGTTTTGTCTTCGTGTGCTTTTTTCTTGTGGTGGTTCTGCGTTTTGTCGTTGTGTGTCTCTTCGTTGTTGTGTGCCGCTTTGTAGTTGTATGTCGTTTTGTAGTCGTATGACGCTTTGTTGTCGGCTTCGCCTGAATGTTAATGGCAAATTCGCGCGAAGAACGCGTTCCGTCGTTACCAATGGCTACACAACACACAGATCCGGATCCTCTTGCTTCACTTGTTAAGTGCAAAGTTGCAGAGCGTCCGTGACCGGAAATAGAAGCACCACTTAATCCACCCTGCAAAAACCATTCTACACTGGACAATGAAGTTCCGTGAGATGTATAGACTGTTGCTGAATATGTATAGCTTCCACCTGCCGAAGGAGATCTGGCACCTGAAATAGAGACACCCGTCATTTTAGCTTCTGCGCAAAATGTTGGCAATAGCAACGCCAAGCATAAAATGAAAACAGAAACAATTTTTAATGCTTTTTTCATCATGCCACCACCTTGATATTTTGAGGGTGTTGCAACAGATAAACCAACTCGCCTTCATTCTGACACGGCAGCCAGAAGTCATCGCCGACCCGAACTTCTCTCAACCCGTTATCGTTAACACGATATACGCAGTTACTGAAATAAGCAGCATTGACAAAGCAGAACGGTTCATTTACCTTTACACCCAGCAACTGGCACAGTAGCGGCAAATGCTCATTTGTCTTATTCTCTTGTCTCAGCTGCTCTCTTTTCTGTGACGCATTTGATCTATCAGAAATTGTTGGTTGATCCTGAATGCTTACTTTTGTGGTGTTCTTATCGCGTGGTGCAGATTGCTCTGTTTTTTCACTTTCTGGCTTGGTAGTTGCAACCGGTTCTTGAACAACCACATCATGCACCGGCTTTTGGCTCTTTGTTTCGTTTTGTTTCTGTGAAACATTCTCGTTATTATTTGTACGCGCCGTAGCATTGTCTGTATTTACCTTTTCGTCTTTTGCGAATGCGTGTCCGCATCGGTTACAAAACTTTGCTTTTGCGGGCATTTCGTTGCCACATTGTGGGCATTTCTTTGATGTCTGCGTTTGCTCTGTTAGCAATGATGCTTTATTTTCTTCAGATAATTCCAAAGTGTCATCCAAAGTGTCATTTTGACACTTTGGGGATATTTGAGGATCCAGCGGAGCCTTTGAGATTTCTGCGTCTGTATTGTCGTTTAAGTCTACATTGTCAAATAGATCAGGTGCTTCGATAATTTTGCGCCCTTGATTTTCATACATCTTAATACGACCGTGCCACAATACATTTTGGTCATCATATTTTAAATTACCAATTACAATTCCTGTGTTTTTCTTTTTTTCGTTCCATCGCTGTTCTGCCACACGATCTTCATACTCTGTACCAGGGGCCCAATAAAACCCCAGTTCATACAAAGCCTTAACAAGCCGCTTCATCGTCTGTATATCCGGACAATGGAACGCAATGCTGTTTAAATCATCGTGGTCTGATAGAACCGCTTGGATTTTTTCTTTATCCGTCAAAACTATATTGCCTCCTTAATGCTATTTTTTTGTTCTAAAGACACCAAAGTTATACCACAAAATGGTCAAAAAGAAAAAGGTGACCGATATGGCCACCTTTTAGCATCATAAACTCAAAATTGTGATTTTACATCCTCCAGTTCCCTTTGCATAACAGGCGGCATGTCCTTGTGGAGTGAAAACATCAATCCTTCCAACAGAAGAAAGCCCACCTCCACCTGTGTCGGCTACTGTATAAACAACACCGTCCACGCTGATTACTGCGCCTAGAGGTAGCCAGTTACATGCTACAATGTGCGGATCTGACATTCCGTTATAAATGTGCTTTCCGGACGCTGTAATGCCACGACCGTTTCCATTGCAGGTCGCACAGGCACAATAATGCGTTTTTCTTCCGAAGATCACCTGTCCAACAGAAAGACCACCATAAGAACTACGTCCACTTGTTCTGATTTTAGAACCAACAGAAACAATCTTGGATTTTGGTTTCTTTGCAATTTTCTCAGACACCTTTTTACGATGTGCAACTTTTCCATTCGCGTAAGTAAACTCCTCATAGCGAACTTCGCGTTTACCCTTCACGCCTTTTTGTGTCACTTTCGTTTCACCTGCAGACAAGTTTTTATCGTATTTTGTTTTGACAGAGTAAGCAATGTCTTTTGTTTTAGTCACCGACTTTTTATAGGCTTTCCAATACTCTAAGTTTTGATTTGCCTTCAGTTTTACATTCGGTTTCTTATTCAACTTGTCATATTTGCCTACCTTGATGTCTTGACGCTTTAAAAAGTCTTGAACTGTTTCTCCCGTGTAATATCGGGACGTTCCGCTCACGCCATCATTTTTGAAAGTAATGAAATCATAGCTTCGAAGCTCAATAATCTGCCCCTGCTTTATTCTGTCAGATACAGAGCTATTTAATTCTTGGTTTGCAAGCGATAAATGCAGTTCGTCTAAAACTTCGCCCACAGTTTGTTTTGTCGTTTCGTGTTCATACAATACACCGTCACGGTTGATAAAGATATTTTTGTTTCGATGCACTGTAATCTGACAGTCTTTCACTTTTGACAGATCAATATTATCTTTATCTTCAAGTTTGATGTACTTTGTCGTTAATTCGGATAAATCCTGTGGCGTCATAAACAAAGAATAAGTCTTGTCTTCGTCCTGAACTGTATACTCTTTCGTTTGTGCAGCCATTACAGCTGATGGCGTGATCATCAAAAAGACGATCAAAAACACAAATATGACAGGAACGAAGCGGTGATTTCATTTCCCAAAATCTTTTCTTTTCAGCATAATAATTGCCTCCAAATAATAATATTTGGGTACAAATGTGTCGTTTGGCAGAAAAAAGCACAAAAAAAGAAGGCCCTGTTTAAAACAAGGCCACAATATGCTCAAGCGTACTGCCGAATCATAAACCACACAATCGTAACAATGCCTACAATGATGTAGCCAATATTAACGGCAAACTCGTGTTCTTTCAAATACTTCTTGATTTTATCCATTATAATTACCTTTCCGAGCCGTTATCATTGTAAATTTGTTACTATATTGTAACCCTTGGCTCTAATTGTAACACTTTTGTAATTTTCAATCAAGTTTGCAGAAATTATGCACTACCGGGAAAGATTGTCGAGATGGCTGCAGACTCCCAAATCGAACTGAATGTGGCAAAATCATTCCCCTTGTTGTTGCTAATTGCCAAAACGACGACCGCAAAGATAATTGCAAACACAACAATAGCAGCGATAGTCACAAGTTGGCGCTTTGTAGCGTTTTTTGTCAAAGCACTGCTCTCTTGCATATTATCCTGCTCTTGCGGCTCTGTCTTTTCTACCTTCTGGGCTGCCGGATCAATGGCTTGAACGCCATCAAAAAAGTTCTCCGGAATTTCAAAACCACACTCCATGCAGAACTTTGAGCCGTCATTTTCAAGCACTTCTCCACACTGCGGACACTTGCGTTGCTTTATATATACCGACTTCGGGGTCACAACATCCGACTGCTTTCCCGAATCATCATCAGCTTCAGCAGATTCATCACTAGACGTGTTTTTTTGCTGCTGTATTCCGAACAACTTCTCTTTAATTTCGTCTAAATTTACATTTTCATCCGCGTCTGTTCCATCAAAGAGCTGGTCATATTCCACGACAGTTCTCCCCTGGCGTTCATAAAACGATTTGTTGCCAAAAAAGATTAGCTTAGACAGCGTGAGGGAGTAACAAGTATGCTTGCCATTCTTCTTCCATTTCGTCAGCACTTCTCCATTTCTGTCAAAGTGTTCAAACGGATTTACAGACTCGGACCAATAAAAGCCCACATTATATAAAACAGTTATTAAAGTGCGTGCCTTTGCTTCTGTATCACAATGAATTGCGAACGCAGGCAGATCTTCTGCGTTTTTTGTTACAAAGCCTAGTACAGCTTCCGTTTTAGTCAAAGTTATTCCTCCTTTTTAGATTCACCTATTTATTAATACCACAAATCAAACAAAACGAAAAAAGGCCGCCCGAAGGCAGCCTTTCTAATTATGATTTTTCTGACTCAAAAGCTTTGCGAATGTGAATCACATCAACATGATCTCCTTCCGGAATCACATCTCTGTTTTGCACAAGAAATCGCAGAATATCGAACATTTCCGGATCTCCGTTGAACTTTTGTACCGAGTTGTACCGACCATAAGTCTTGACACTCTGCGCAATGGAGCGAATCCACTTCCACTTTGCGTAGTATCCAGACTTAACTTTGAACATAAAGCCCGATGTGTCTTGCAGGACATAGCCTTCTACAGGTTCACCCTCTTCTCTGTAGTCTTCTTTGATGACTTCGGCATACCAGTTCGAAAATTCATCCCAAGTATTGAATACATACGAGCGTTTTTTAACAGGCAATTCTGCACAACGAGCAAATTCTACCAAATCGCTATAATCTAAAGTTGCAAAGTCCAGCGTGTTATGAATCGCATCTAAAAGGACGATGTGAGAGTCTTGATACTCAATGATATGAGGATCGTTTACAGGGTCAATGACTTCAAACACAAGCGTCACTGCGTTCCCGGAATCATATCGAGATTTCAAGAATTCTCTAATTGAACTCAAAGCTTCAGATTTGTCCTTAAACATATCCCGGAAAATTTGCTTAAAGTATTCTACGAAATCGCCATCCAACGAGCCTTTTGTGGAGAACAACAAGTCCTCGGTTTCCGGATTCCAACCAAGCAAGCCAAGAAAACCGTTTTCTTTTCGATAGGCAGTCACAGAAAAATTCAAGGTATTTTTCAGTACATTCAACTTTGTTTCAGGCATTTCATCAACACGAAAAAATTTGTCATATGAACGCAAAACGATTTCGTTTGTTTTTGTGTTGATGAACAAACCTCGCGCCTTGATTGTTGCACAATTCCAAATTCCGCGCCTAAAGGCATTGCGAGAAAAATTAAAGGACGAAATATCTCCGAATTTCCTCTCCTTAATCAGACAAGCTCTTGGATTGTCGTTAAGAGGCGCACGAAAAGCCTCAACAGCATCTTGCACGCTTGTCAAACGCTTATTTTTGTCAAACACCTCTGTATGCGGCTGACGGTAGATAGTATTTGGAATTTCAGACACAGAAACATTTAGTCTGTCGCCATAAGATTTACCCGGTGACAGCGTAACGACGCGCAAATTGCCACCAAGTTCAATTTGGCCTTCCAAATTAAAAGCACGATCATTAACCCGGACCGGTTCTTCAGAAATATTTCTGTGGCCATGAAAAGAATAAACATCTTCGCCCGAGTTTTGACAAAATGTTTCGTCACACATTCTACTTTCTTCGTACCCACCAACACCTTTGATCAGCTCACAGGTAGGCGTCAAGAGTGTAGGAATATTTGTTACACCGCCGTGTGTGCATATCAGCTTATTGCCGTTAAATGCAAATAAGCCACATTGCCAAAGTGAACGATAAAATCTGCGTACTTCTTTTTTGTCAACACCTGCAGACTCCAATTCTTTTGCCGTCACATCATTGAACACATCAGATTTTGTGGATTCTTGATTTGCCCAACGCCAAAGATGAATTTCGTGATTACCTTCCAAACAATAAACATTTGGTTTTTTAGCAAAATCCATCATGGCTTTCAGCATCTCAACATTCTCTAGGCCACGATCCAAATAATCGCCCAGAAAGATATACGCATCGTCTTCAGAGTATCCGCCCACCGAATGAAGCCATTTCTGAAAGCAGCTGTTACATCCGTGCAGATCGCCAAGAATATGTACACGTTTGTACTGATCCAGCAATACATACACATTATCTTTCAACAGCCATTCCAATTCATCTAACGAAATCGGTTTGCAAAAAGCAGGAACACCTGCCGTCTCCTTTAATCGTGCAGCCATTCTGTCGATGACGGCATCAGGCACCACTTTTAAAGAATCTCTTTTTTGATTTCGTCTCTTGCATTCCTCTACCGGCACATCTGTGAAATCCAGCAATCGCACGCGATAACGGTACTTTTCGGCTAAAGCCTTGTATTTGCCAAAATTCTTTGTATCAACATGCGTTGCATCGATGACGGTCAAATCACCTCTCTGCATTCTTTTTTCCAGCAGCTGAAAAGTAAGCTGCCATGCATCGCTAGATACACGTTGATTAATGCCGACGGTCCCGTCTGGAAGCGTTGCCGGAGAGGCCAGCATCAGACGGAAGTTATCTGGGCTTAGCGTATAGTTCTCCAAGCCTAATTTCTTAATAGTCGTAGACTTTCCACTCCCCGGCAGTCCTCTTGTTAAAATTAAAGTTCTCAAAAATGAGTCTCCTTTCCAATGTTACATTTTTTTAAATTTGTATACAAAAAGCAGTCATCCCGAAAATCGAAATAACTGCAACAAAAAACTTATCAAAAAAATTATACCACAAAGTAAAATGAAGCAAAAAAAAGCCACCCGCAGGTGGCTTAAAAGTTATACATTTTTTAAAACATGGCAGATACAGCATCCAAAGGTATAGCATTCCGGCTAAACACCAAAATAACAATCAAATAAAGTACCATTGTCAGCACGACAAATACACCAGGAAGAATAAGGCCGCACAAATTCAGTTTTTGGCACTTTTTCTTTTCCTCTTTGTATTCTGGCAGATCTGGCACTGCATTTGCTTTGCTTAATCCGAAGCCGCCCAAAACCCACGAAACGATCGGGATAAAGAACGAAATAACGATTGCTAAAATGCCGAATGTCTTAGAATTAGATAACTCATTCATCCAATCCTTTTGCGGCTGTCGTTGCATATAGTATTGGTTGCGATAGTCGTTATCCAGTTGCTGTTGCTGGTCTTGATACACGCGCTGCGTATATGGATTTTCTAGCGCAGGATGAAATACACCTTGCTCTGCGACTTTCACATCTTCTGCCACGTTTGCCGTTGAATTGATACTCTGCTCGACAGCTTCTGTCTGCGTATTTTGTTGTTTCTGTGTATTGTTTTGATTCTCTTGCATTTTTAGTCCCCCCTTTTTTGATGTTAATGCAAATAATGTTGTGGATTGACGGCATAGGATTGGCTTGAACCACCCACACGCACTTCAAAATGGCAATGTGGTCCGGTTGAGTTGCCAGTAGAGCCGCTCAGAGCGATTTGCTGACCTTTTTTGACGTGCTGCCCCTCGTATACAAGACGTTGGTTATTATGTGCGTAGAGCGTGTATACAGGTTCTCCTGATGTCGTAGTCTTATCGTGACGAATAACAATATAGCGACCGTAACTTCGGTAACTACCATCCCCATTTGTAAGATCTTTTGACACGATAACCGTACCGCTTTCAGCAGCAACAATTCTTTGATTTACGCGACCGGCAGTAGAAAAGTCGCACCCAGTATGTCCCGGATAAGCTCCAAAACCACAAGTGATCGTTCGATATGCCGGACAAGGATAAGTGAGAGACAATGTGTGTCTTCTCGTGGTGTGTTGTTTTGTTGTCGTCCTATGTGTTGTGTGTTCTTTTTGTGTTGTTTCTGTATTGTTGTGTGAAGTGCTTTTAGATGTTGTTGTGTGTTTCGTTGTCGTTTCAGTTGTCGTTGTGGCTTTTGTGGTTGTTTCTGCATACTTGCGATCTGCAGCTGCAATATCGTCATCGATCTCTGCAAGTTCCGCAGCCGTCATTGCTCGAAGCTCTCCGTATCGCTCAGTTTCCTTTGCAATATCCAGAACCTTTTGGTCTGTCTTTCTTTTTTCGGCAGCCAGGCTCTTCTCTTCAGATACCAAAGTCTTTTCTTTAGCCGTCAACTCCGTTTGAAAAGCCCGCAGTGATTCTTTTTGATTACCCAGTTCTTTTTGTTTATCTTTTAATTCTGCTTGACGAGTTTCCAGCTGTTCTTTTTCTGCAACAATCTTTTCTGTTTGCTGTTTTACGGAAGCCAACAAAGATGCGTCTCTCTTTGACACTCTATTCACCATCTCCAGACGGGTTAGAAAGTCTTGAATGCCGTTGCTTTCCAACAAAGCAGCATATTTGCTAATATTACCGCCACTGATATATAACGCGCGCATTCTGGTCGCATATTGCTTATAAGTACCCTCGAAGTCTTTGGTTAAGCGATCAACTTCTTTTTGTTTTTCAGCAATATCTGCAGCTGTCTGATCAATACTCTCTTCGGTTTGCGGTATCTGCTGGCGAATACGATTCGTTTCTTCTTTCGTCGCTTGTACCAGATCTTTGTTTTGTTGATACTTTGCTTCTAAAAGAGAAATTCGCTGATTTAATGCGTTCAAGTACGCCTGGCTTTCTTTTCCCTGTTTCTCCAGATTCTGAAGCTGTGCATCGATCTCTTCCAGCTGTTCTTCTAATGTTTGCTGCTTTGCAGAAGCCGCAGCTGAACAATTTGTATTACCGCAAAACGCAAATGTACTCACAATCAATGCCACACAGCAAGCTCGCAGTAATATCTTTTTCAAAAATTTTCACCACCTTAAAAATAAAAGGAGAACTTTTGCTCTCCTTTCAATGTTCTGTATTTAGTTTTTCAGTCGTACAAGTCCGGATAACATTCTGAAAATGCAGTCGGACCCTTACTCGGATTCTTGTTCTGCTTCTTGTACTTGTACTTGCCGTCCTTTTGGATCTCGTACAAATACCACACCGGTTCGCCATAATCCGTTTTGGAAATAATGTATTTTGTCTCGCCCTTTACGACATATGTGATAACCGGATGCTCACCTTGCGGTAGCTTATCAAAGACTTGTCCAGATCTTTTTGCACTCAAAAAAAATCACTCCTTATGAAAATCTTAACACAAAATTGCGATTTGGCTAAATGATACCAACAAACTCCGGAACAAGCGCCTTTAGATCACGAATTTGCACATAGTTCGCGCCCCTTTTCTCTGCCAAGTCCAGCATTTTCTGAACTTCCTGTTTCGAGGTGGCAGATTGAATCTGATTTTTAATTTTCTGATATGTTTTGCTTTGCATGTTTTTCCTTTCTAAATTACGATTTTGTGAAGTATTTGAAAAATTTTGTCATTTTTATGCAAATAACAGTTGCATTTTCTTGTGTGTTCTGCTAAACTGTTGGTGAGATGACGGCAACGGCATCAACCTTTTTTTCTTTTCTTTTTTCATTTCTCTTATGGACACAACAACTTGTGTCTTTCTACAATCGTGGATTATGCGCATGTCATCTCGACAAGAGCATCCGGTAACGGGTGCTCTTTTCTTATTTTGTTTTTGACAAGATTTCAGATAGTGTTCTTGGCGTGTAATTCATCCACGGCATCATACAACCTACATTGTACATTTGAGCCAAATTTTTTGGCGCCTCATTCCAGAAACTTTCTTCCTTTTCTCGAATTAGAGCCAGACACTCTTGGACCAACTGGTTCTCTTTCGTCTTGTGTACATGGCCATATAACATAACTGTGTTTGGACGATAATCGTGTTTGTAGAACAACATCGGAAAATGACTCATAATAACCGTGGTTCCGCAATCCTTGATCTCTTTATAGTCACACACTTGAGCAAAACATTTTGCCAGTCTGCCGGGAACATGTTTGGGATCGTGATTGCCACGAATAAGGAACTTCTGCCCATTAAGGCGTTGCAAAATACTAATCCACACATTTTCGTCTCTGCTCCAGCAAAAGTCACCAAGAATGTAAACCTGATCTCCGCGCTTGACAACGCTGTTCCAGTTGTGGATCAGCGCTTCATTCATTTCCGCCACACTCGAAAAAGGACGATTATCGAACCCGATGATATTGCTGTGGTTAAAATGTGTATCTGCTATGTAGAAATTTGCCATTATTCTCCCTCCTTTGTTTCAATTTTTCGCACAATGTCCTGCCCGCGCCATTCTTGCAAAACTTCCGGATTGGTCAAATAATTATCCATTTGCCGGATGAATGGAACCACATCTCCAAAATCCAATGCCCTGTGGTCAAATACAATCGTGATTGGCAAGATCCGGCGGATTTGAACGGATTTGTTTCCATGCTGGTCAGTTACAACAACCGGCTTGTCCTGCACAGCACCGAGTGCAAAAGCACACACCTGTGGCGGTACAATTTCAATCAACGTCCCAAAACCCTTTTGCTCTCTGTACAGCGAACCAAGATTGGAAATTGTCACAGTTCCCTGTTCGATATCTTCTTTCGTCAGTCGATCCTTTTCGGGAATGCTATAATATTTTCTTCGCTCGCTTCCCTGTTTGGTTTTGACTTTATGTTTTCCAAACTTTGAACCTACCAAACGGTAGAATGCCTGCTTGATGTTGCCGTCTTTCAGTCCGTCCATCGTGTCACTCAAAGACACTTCGTACATGACCTCATTGAGATCTGTATTCTTCATTCGTCTGGCAACTTCTGAAATGTACTCGGCCATTGCAATCAGAGACTTGTTCTGAAAATCCATCAAGTTCACGGTCATCATCCGCCCATCCGGCAGCAACATTGGCATTGACACATTGATTGAATCAAAAGTTTTTAGTTCTCCCTGTACCAGCCGACGTTTGAAATCCAAATGGCTATTTAACTTCGGCGCTGCTTTTAACGACTCAACGATCAGCTTGATTAGCACCGTATTGATCGTGATGTTTGTTTTTGTACTTTCTTTAACCCGCCGATATGTCTTAAGCAAGTCTGTTACGTCTGCCTCATACAAATAAGAGACATGAGGAATTTGTTCCCAGCTTTCAGATGTCATATTAGCGACGATTTTTCTTTGAATGTCAAAAATTTCTGACTGGTGATTTTTCTTTTTACTCAATCGAATCGCTCCCTGTTTTGCATTTTTCGTTATATTCGTAATTTTCGTTGTTATCTAAAAACTGGCACCGGGTGTCCGGTGCCATCAAAAGGAGAAAATATCGGGAAGTCCCGACATCTATTAATACCACAATTTGCAGAAAAACAAAAAAGAGCCCAAAATTTGAGCTCTAAATGAAATTAAGTATGAAATTCCGTTCCAGGCGCACCCCACGCGCCACTTTCTCGGCATAATTCTGCTATGCTTTCCGAAGTTTCTTCGTCCACGTGAAGCCTCACACGACTGAAGTCACGAGTGTGCGGCAAACGTTCATCGAAATTGGTCTCAACCAAATAATCATACAGTTCTTCAGGCGTTGTGATCCGCCGCGTGATTGTATTGCCCTCGTCATCATTCCACTGAATGAGTGGATCAACTTTTGGGGCATCAAACAAATACCAGCTGACGCTTTCGTCCTGGTCATGCATGATACGTTCCAGAAGTTCAATCATTGCGGTGCAAAGACTGTCTCCGATTTGAATTACCGGATAGCCGTCACAAAATGAACCGATGGCGGCGTTTGCGTTGCTACAATCTTGCAAGTATTTGCGAATTTCCAGAACATATGCAGAAAATTGTTCTCTGGTCAATATAGGACATTGATTATTCCCCAAGCTAACCCCTCCTCACTACCAGTTCGTTGATTGTCATTTGCAATTCTTGAATTCGCTTATAATCTGGTTCTTTGGGCAAAGCAGTGTTATTCTTATCGTATTCCAAACGTTTTTCCAAACCGGAAACCAAATCAAAGAATTCAGGGATGGGTCTGTCATTGGCGTCCAGATATGCGCCATTGCGAATACTCAAAAGGGTTGCTCTTTCCGGCTCCGGTCGATATGTGACAATCTGCCCCTTCTCTAACAGATCAAAGCACATTAGGTACAGGCGAACCAGATGCATCATATGCTTGCCAAGTTTCTGCTTAGAAGCTGCTTTCGAATTTCGAGAGCCGATTTTGTTGTACTCTTTGATAATTGTTTGCAGCTCACACATCATACCCAGATAATCACGAACCGGATAGTGATTTAGATTGCAGTCAATAAAAATTTCCTGCTCTAAAGAATTTGGAGCCATTTCACTCGCATCATCGAGATACAGATGAATGCCACCAACTGTGTCTGCATATCGTTCTCCGAAAGAACAAAAGGCGTGCTGCATGCTTTTGAGAATATGGCCTTCTCTTTCCGTATCTGATACTTTACGTACAGCCTTGTTATTTAGACGCCACAACTGCTGGTTAGCATACCCGCCGAATGAATTTACGCATTTCTTAGACAAAAACAAACCGCGATTATCGAAAAGCATTTGCCCAATCTCGGACATGAAAAGCGTTTCTTGATTACCAAACATCTCAATGACATTCGGATTACAATTACTGAGAAGTTGAATAATTTTGTTCAGTGAATACACAGTCGTGTCTGTTTTGTTATCCGTGAATACGCCGAAATCACGGCCTAGTAGGATTTCATTTTTTGAATTTAGCACAATGCCACGCACATCAGTATCGGATGTTTCCACGTTTGTACCATAGGCGTAGGATCCGCCCAACGTCAGGAAGATCAAGTTATTTCCCAGTCTTTCATTGTTTAAAAACGCATAATCTCCGGTTCTATTTTTAATTTGATTGAAATTTTGCATACAAATTCTCCTTATGGGAAACGCGAAGCAGCCAGATAACGGCTGACTCCTTCGCGCAAGATGTGTTATGGACACACCTCTGTTACACTTATTAATACTGCATTTTTAGAAAAAAAGAAAAACAGCCGGAACCAACCGACTGCTTTCAATCTTAAAATTCAATCTCACCAATGGCGTTCTGAGGCACATAAATTGTGTAGTAGTCTCTTGACGGATATTGCGCCCAGAATCTGGATTTGCGAGACTTGTACTGTCCATATTGAACAACAACTCTGGGCTTCTCCGATGCATCGATGGTTTTGATTTTCACTCTCGGCCTATCAGTTGTCGCTAATTCATCGATAATAATGTATCTTACCTCTTGACCCGCCTTGTCGATATAGTGCAGTTCATAGTTCCGAACATTTGCATAATACGTTTTGTTGGAACAAGCGCTGTCTACCTCTGTCTTATGCACAACGTCGCATCCGAGAAAGACTTCGCCTTCTTGTTCATGGCTAATCGGCGCCAAGAAAAATGTTTTGGTTCTGTTCGTCGGAACTGATGTATCATCCAAATCAGACATGCGCAAATTGGCCGCAGGTTGCCAGGCAAGCGCAGAAACGGCACTTATCCAGGCACCGCAGACAAAAAGTTCGCACATATCCGCATTGTGGCACATTAACTCAATAATAGCCACGACGATCATACTCAGGGCGACTCCCCCAACTAACAAAATATAATTTGATGCACTTTTTTTAACCATGATCTTAAACTCCTTAATATATTTCTGGAACAAAATAAGCTATCGCAAAAAATGTTCTCATCTATTAATACCTCAAAATTACAAAAAAGAAAAAATTAAACCAATCGAATTCGATGGGTTTAATTATATTTTTATACTAAGAAAAAATAAAAGGAACTCAATTAAGAGTTTCTTTTTCTTTACAATGACAAATTACTCGACTATAATAGAATTGCCCTTTGGGTGGGAGTGTGCTTGCAATACTTCTACGGGAGGGGATGCCATGCTAAAATATTATGGCGTATTGATGTTTTGTGTTGGTATTCTGCTGATCTTACTCGGCATTTTTGCCGAGGATGACAGGAGTCACAACGCCATCACAACTATCGGTTCGGCACTCACTGCTTTTGGTTTGAAACTTATTTCTTAAGTGGCTACATTAGCTTTAGTTTTGCGACGACCCCTAATCGAAAGAAATTAGATGCTTCGGCGACAATTTAGGAGATTGACCGCATTCTGGTCCAGTAGACGCCAATTAAGGAGAATAATCTTAAGATTAGGCTGCTTTTTCGGAGCGAGTACACTTTCCCCTCCCACCACAATTATATCATATTTTTTGAAGACAAAAAAGAAAAGAGCCAGCTTTAAGCTGGCTCTTCTTGTTTAAATTGCCACTCATTCTTTCGAATGGCTTATTTCGACTCTTCGGGCGTCAAAATACCCTACTGCTGTGTGAATTTTAGGTTTTATACCCTTATGAATTTACATAGATACAAATGAATTCTTTCTTTTCTTGTTGACCAGCAAATAAATGCCAATGCCCAATGCTGCAACACCTGATGGCGCCAACATATCCGCAAAGGACATACCAGTCTTTTTCTTGTGAACAACTTCAGCCTCGTTTGTCATAGTTGCCTGCAACACTTCACCGTTCTCTTTGATTGAGAACTTATGAGGTGTTGTATCCAGAATGTAGCCTTTTGGAGCTTCATATTCTCTGTAATAATAGTCTCCGTAAGGCAGAACAAAAGCAACCTGACCATTCACGTCTGTTGTCCCATGCGCAACAACATTCTTTCCTGCGTCCAGGATCTCAATCTTGCAGTTTGGAATGACTTTTCCGGTGGACACGTCTGTTTTTGTAATTACAATCGTTCCACGAATAATGTGGTTAACCAACTTGCCCTCTTCAAAGTTCGTGTTCAAATTAGCCGTCATAGAAGCGTCTGTCGCACTTATATTATTGAAGCTGACATCATAAGCGCCGTCGTCCAGCACATACTTTTCGTTTGTAGAGATTTCTTTCACATAGTAGTCGTGCCCATAAGGAACATCCACATCAAAGTTGATGTGGCCGTTTTCATCAGGCGTTGCCGTACCCAGCAACCCATCAGCCGGAATAACAGAGCCATCTGCAGCTGTAATTTCGTCTTTACTGTAAAGACCAAAGACAACATCCTGTAGTTCTCCATTATTTCCGATATTGAAGTCCTCATCTGTCTCCATAGCCTTTGTCAGGTCAACATGCAGCTTCTGTCTTTGATTTTCAACGGTAATGGTCTGCAACACAAGTGAAGTTGTTGCGTCTTTATAAGCCAATGTAACTGTAATCGGATCAGTCTTTAACTGATATCCGGGATTTGTTTCCAATTCCACTACCTGATATGTGCCAAGAGGCAGTTTGGAAGTTGCTGCCAGTCCACCCTCACTGGTTACAATTTTTTCAACCAGTTCGCCTGACTTATAAACCACTGTGCCATCCGGCGCAACAATGTCCTCTACAGCATAAATGCCAAATGTTACATTCTGCAAGCCAACTGTACCGTACACAGGTACATAAATATCGCCATCTTCAGTTACGGAAGTAAATCCTTCACCGATCTTTGTAATGTTAATCTGACCCTTTGCAGTTTCATTTACAAAGGTTAGATAAATCACACGCTCTGAACCGTCTGCAATCACCTGTTGTGGCTCTTGTGTGAAGCAATATCCTTCTGGACAAGACAGTTCTACAACTTGATATGTACCGTGAGGCACATTGGTAAACAAAAAGTCACCGTTTTCATCTGTTGTACTTGTAGCAAGGGCGTTCTCTTTTGTAAACTCAGTTGCGCTCTTATCAAAGATGCCAAATACCGCGCCCTGGATGATCTTACCGTTTTCGTCCACCTTATGTCCGGACACGGACACACGATCCAATGTGTTTTTCATATTCACTGTTACAAGTGTTTCAGCCTGTAAACTCGCGTCACCTACATTGAATTTTTCAGATCCGGCAACAGTGTAAGACTTTTGATTATCCCAAGTTACAGTCACAACGGCGTCAGCGGGCTTTACAAACTTATTCGGCGTCTCAATTTCGCTTACGGTGTACTTTCCAACTGGGATATCATATAAGGCAGCTTTACCATCTGCACCTGTCGTTACTGTATAGACCAGCTTCACGCCCAGTGAGTTATCCTCTGCAGCACTGGTTACTGTGAACTTATAGCCAACGCCTTTTTGTGTTGTCCCTTGTTCTAACGGATTTTGTCCAAGAACTTCTTCTGTTTTGACAACTTGAAGATCCCCGCGCTTCACATTGTTATAGAAGGCGTAAGCGTTTGCAGGGATACCCTCTGGTTCATCCGGATCTACGTCAGGTTCTTGATCCGAAATTTCATTGATCAGATACAGTTCTTTGGTATCGTTATTAACCTCAATAGTAAAATCATAGGCGTTAATATCAATAAAGCAATCGTCTCTGGTTGTTTTTTGTCTTACGCTATACTCGCCACCATACAAACCGGCAACTGTTGCCTGACCGTTTGCATCTGTTGTGAAAGTGGTTAATTCACTTCCATCAGAAGCGATTAGAACAAACTCGGCATCTGCAATCGGCTGGCCAATTTCATCCTGCAAGTGCAAAATCATTGTTCCGCCGGTAATGTTATAGTCGAAAGTCTTATCTTCAACATCGCTCTGGTCGCCCAGATCCTCATCTTCGCCATAATCAGGTACAACATCAGGCAATACACCGTCTCCATTAAACTCCGGCATACCTGCGTCTGTATATTTCAGCGTTTTTGACTCTGTGTACTGAGATGGGTCTGTGCTGAACTCACGATTAGACATGGAAGTATTTCCGTCCCAATCAACATCAATGGTCTGAGCCTCTGCGGGAATATAAGCCGCTTTATTAACTTCGGATAGCGTATATTCACCTACCGGCACATTGCAGAAATACGCTTCGCCATTAGTATTGGTTGTAGAAGTATATTCTTTCTTTGTGGTTGTATTAACAATCTTAAATGTAAAATCTTTACCAAAATCATAAGATCCGGCAGTGTTCTCTGCATACTTAACAACCTTTAAATCTCCAAGTTTAGGAATATTTACCCAAGTGCTATAGCCCGGCGTTTTTGCATTGTATGTCTGTCCTGTTGAAAGTGTGAATGTTTGTTTGCTCGTACCCGGGATAACAAAATAATCGTCAGGACTAGATATTTCCTCTAATGTGTACTGGATTTTGGTTACCGGATATCCGCCGTTTTCGATATCACTTTTGTAAACATCAAGTTCTGTATACTTAACAAACCCGTTTGTATCTGTTGTTTTTATATATGCTTGTTTTTTACCGTCTTGATCAACGAAAGACAGCTTGAACTTTACACCTTGAAGGCTTTTGGAAGAACCATCAGTTTTTTTGATTTGCACATCGGCTTGATGAGGAGTAACTGGTGTTGGCTCATCTGGCCTTTGTGCTTTCACGCTCATTGATGCATTCAGTGTCTTATTTCCTCCAGCCGTCATAATAGCATACTGACTGCCGAAAATACCGGCATAGCTGGAATCCAAATCGTAAACTTTATACTTGGATGCCAGCTTTACAGTCTTGTTTCCACTAAAATAATTTTTAGCATATACTTTCAGTGAACTTCCGGAAATAGAGGCGCTTTTCAATCCGGAATAACTGGTGATTTTCCAGTCTGTTGAATTCAGAACACCATTTCTGTCTTTGACAGTTGCTCCCCAGTGACCGCTTTCCTTCAAAGTCGGAGTCTTAAATGAAGGTACATCATCAGCTGTCAGCATTTTTGAGTAGTTGTTCATAATGTCATTGTAGGCACTTTTTGTTACACTTTTATACCACTTTGAAAGGCCATTATTAGCTGCACTTTTATCAGTGATTTGCCAAATGGCTCTCTGAATGGCGGAGTAATACACATCTTTCTTTTGCAACTTATTACCGCTTACAGTAATAGTTCCTCCACCGGAATAATTCAAATATCCTCTCTTTGCAGCATAAGTCAAGATTTGATTGATCTTGTTTTGTTTACCGGACCCTAACTTATTATAGTAGCTTTTGGTCTTTGAGGTCTTCTTAAACGAACCTGTAGAAGCATTTCCGTAATTGATACAGAATGCATCCTTCCCATTTACCACAAACCGATGATGTGAATAACCACCGGATGGCCAATACGATACGATCTTACTTGTTGTTGCCGCCTCTGCAATCGTCGGAAACATCAATGTCACAGATGAAAGCACCGTCAACACAGCTAAGATCCATGCCCAAATTTTGTGTGTGATTCTTTTTGTTTTTGAATTCACTTTGATCACCCTTTCTTAAAAAAATATGGGACGCACAAAGTGTGCGCCCCAGCGTTGAGATATTCACTTTATGCCATCACAAAATAGTTATAGCATATTTTAAAGAAAAGGCAAAATTAGGAAAAAAACGAGGAGAAGCGAATACCTCTCCCCGTTGCCAGGTGTTAACCTTGCCGAATACCCTATTAAGCAAAGAATTTGACAACGATGTCAATGATAGTCAACAGGGCAGCGACGGCTTCTAACGTGATACTATCAAAAGTAATATATATTGACACGATAATTTCCCCTTTTCTGGTATATGTAAAAAAACCAGGACAAGGAAACGCTCATCCTGATTTAGTAAGTAAAGTCAGGAATCTTGCCACATTTTTACCGCCGAGCATATTCAGCCAAGCAATGCCTCCAATAGGCACTATTTAATTTTCTATATGACTGCTGCTCACACGTGGGGCAACACTCTGACACGCACTATATTATCACCCCGTGAACAATTTGTCAACAAATTTTGACAATGTTTTCAATTTATTACATTTTTGTTCAATTTTACATACAAAAAAAGCAGCACTGTTGATAGTGCTGCTTTCGTTGATATTACCAGCTTTTTGCAATCACAGAATATCCATATTGCTGTAAGCGTTGAAATTTATCGGGATTACGGCAAACAATGGTTGTGTGGTACGCTGTATTATATGCAGTAAGCCACATGGGGTCGAGAGCTTTGTGCGTTGCATTAGTCCCGAACGGCTTGCACTGCGTGTTAGCCATTTTAGCATAAGCGGGATGAAGCGCTGTTGCCATATCATGCATTCCTTGAAAACTCCTAATAGCAACCCAAGCCTCACTCTCAGATATTGATTCTTTTAGATCATCCGAGTTAGGGTCTTCAGGCATACCGACTCCACTTTGAGGGTCAAACAAATACCAGTTCCCTTGCAGCTTTATTGCATTGTATGCGTGATACCAAGCAGTTTGGTCTGGATCAGAAACCATGTAATAACAAGGCACCCCTGCCAAATAGCAAAAATCATTAAAAATTTCAGCATATCCATAACATACAGCACGTCCTGTGGTAAGGCCGTCATACGGAGAGCGTTTTCCAACAACACCACTTCCAGCATTAGCTTCGCCATATGTTAAATTGCAAGACATCCAATCTGCAATAAGCACGAATTTTTCGACATCACTCATGGAACTGTTAATTCCAATTTCTGCATATCTTTGCTTAAGAAGTGCAATATAATTAGTATGTTCATCTCCATATAAATCCATAATTTTTTCTGAATAAATGCATGGTTTGTTTACAGTGTAACCACAGCGTCCCCCGTTTTTTGTATAGGCAGTTGTAAAAACAACCCCCTCATTAATCACGTCGGATTTAGTCGTTACGCTCTGAGTTGTCCATGAAGAATAGTAAGCCTTTTCACTGGTGTCATTGTAAGCACGAACGCGCACATAATAGGATGTGCCATCCATCAAATCATTGAATGTTACATTCAGTGCAGAAGTCTTTTGTGTCGTACTATTGGTGAAGTCTTTATTGGCAGCCAGTTGTACTTCGTAACCGGTTGCATTGGCAATACTGGCCCACTGTGCCGTTACAGAGGTTTTTGTAGCAGTCACAGAAGAAATCTTTACGCTATCCGTAATCTCATACGGATTTTTAGATGTAATACTCTTTACAACACTCCACGGTGTTGTATAAGTCTTTGATTTATATGTCAGGATAGCCTTTATTCTTACATAATAAGCGTTGTCATACTCCGCGTCAAACGATGCCGTTGTCCCGGTTTGTGTTATCTCTTTAGTGAACTTTGAGTTGTTTGTAAACGATCTGTTTGTACTGCACTGAACAACATATGAAACATTCGAATACGTATTACCACTCATTGTCCATTTGGCGTTGACGGTCTTGTTGTGATTTGATATTGACAATATTACGACAGGTGCGTTCTGTGCATATGTACTACCAGTTACAAAACCGCTATCGTCTGGGATGTACCAACTACCGTAATATTCTTTACCCTGAACATTACGCACACCACGCACTCTATAATAATAAACAGTATCTGGTTTCAAATTGTTAACCTTTACACTCTTGGCCGAGGCTTTTGCCGTTGCAGCAATTGTCTTAAAAGTATTATTGGTTGAAACATCTACTTGATAAGCTGTGATATTACCGCCATAGTTATTAAAATCAACCGTTAAAGACGCTGTACTGTCGGAAAGGGCTGTTGAACTGCTTGTTACCCATGGCTGTTTTGGATAATTAACGGCCTTTGTTGTAACAGACTTTACAGACGACCAGCTCGATGATATTGTCTTTGAGCCGTTCTTTCTCTGTGAGCGTACCCAAACATAATAAGTCGTAGCCTTTCCGTTGCCGTCATGTACCGGAATGGTTGTACTTGTAGAAGAAGTTGTTTTATACTTAACGTTCTTCTTGCCTGCCTTGTCGGTAGAATAGCTTATCTGATAAAAGCACTTTGACGCAGTTGATGTATATACATTAATTGCGTCTTCATAACCAGACAGACTTTTAATATATGATGCCGGAACATCCGTTACGGCCGAAACCTTCTTACTGTAACTTGAATTTGGACTTTTCTTCTTGCCCTTGCAACTCTTTACACGAATATAATATTTCTTGTAGTGGCTGAGCTTAGTTATAGTTGTGGAAGTCTTGGTTGTAGTGTACGATTTAACACTCTTTTTGAATTTTGAGTCTGTTGTATAATACACTCTGTAACCGGTGGCGTTTTTGACCTTTTTCCACTTTACAGTAATATTACTACCACTTGTATATGCAGACGGATTTGGTGCAGCCAACTTCTTTGCTGCAAATACACTTCCGCTCGGAATTGAGCATACAATCATCATAACTGCTAAGAAAGCCGCTAAGCCTTTCTTTAAATTTTTCATAAAAATCTCTCCAATTTGATGTACTGTATTTAGATTATAACAACTTTTATAAAACAACGCAACAGACAAAAAAAGCAGCACTATAACCAGTGCTGCTTTTGTAAGCTAAATCCATCCAGTTTTGCTGTGTGATTTGCTTAAAAGTGTAAACGACTTAGCATAAATCCCATATTCCTCTGGGCACAAAGATACTTGTTTGCAAAAGTTTGGATCGCGCTCCGGTGTTTTTACATTAGCGGAAACGATTAAGCCTTGTCTCCAGTTCTCCGTTAATTGTTTCATGGTTTGAGCGGTTCCCTTTGTGGCACATCGCAATCTTATAAGTTTTTTAGAAGCATTGCTAAGTCCCGATATATAATCATTATTCGTATCATTAAAAAGCATCAAATTTCCAAGATATCGCTTATTGTTAGAGTTCAACGTAACTTGTTCATTAAAATCGCCAACATTGTTAGGATCAATTGTCAACGGACACCATGCGAACCCTGTTTGTTGAGGTTCAACTACATACCAATATCCTTGTAGCTGCACAACATTCCAAGCATGATAACCGCCCACGGTTCCGACAACCGTATAACAAGGTATGTCTGCCAAATAGCACAAATCCGTCATTAAATAAGCGTATCCTTGACAAATGGCATAACCTGACAACAATGCCTCATAACCAGAATATGTGCAATTGTCACCATAGTATTTTTCAAGAGCCTCTTTATTATATGTGATATTTCCTCTCATCCACTTCGTAATTAAAATATATTTTGTGACATCATCTATTTTTGATGTCGCGCCAGTCTCACAGTATGCTTTTTTAAGTAACTTTAAAAAGTTATCAATTTGTTTGGTTGAACATTCACAGCTCTCCATAGTAACAACTGTTTCTGCATATGGCTTGTTTGGATAATTATCCTCGTCAAACACCAATCCTTCATTGATCACGTCGGATTTAGTCGTTACGTTCTGTGTAGTCCATGAAGAATAATAAGTCTTTTCACTGGTGTCATTGTAAGCACGAATGCGCACATAATAGGTGGTGCCATCCATCAAATCATTGAATGTTACATTCAGTGCAGAAGTCCTTTGTGTCGTACTATTGGCGAAGTCTTTATTGGCAGCCAGTTGTACTTCGTAACCGGTTGCATTGGCAATACTGGCCCACTGTGCCGTTACAGAGGTTTTTGTAGCAGTCACAGAAGAAATCTTTACGCTATCCGTAATCTCATACGGATTTTTAACTGAAATAGACTGTATAGAACTCCATGGTGTCTCATAGCGCTGTTTGCCAACATACACAACAGCCTTTACACGAACAAAATAATTGAAATTGTACGAAGTCGCAAACGATGTCTGTGTATTTGTTGTGCTAATGGTCGTCGTGGCATAATCTTCATTCGGAAACGCCGAGGATGTGCTGTACTGCACTACATAAGAAATGGAGTCAAACGTGCCGCTGGGTGTATTCCATGATGCACTGCAGTTCGTGTTTGCACTTGTTAAATTAAGTATCAAATTTTGCGGAGCATCTTTTGCAATTGAAGAACCGGTCTTGAATACATTGTCCTTGGGTGCAGTCCAGGCACTCACGTATTCGATGCCGTTCATATTACGAACAGAGCAAACTCTGAAATAATACACCATATTTTGGTTTAGATTGCTCACAGTGACACTTTTGGATGATGCAGACTTAGTTGTTTGCACAACATTACGAAATGTGTTATCCGTAGCAACCTGTACGCGATACGCCGTGGTTAACCCATCATAATGGAAGAAATCAACAGTCAATGATGCTTTCGTTCCAGATAAAGCCGTAGATACACTATCGACTTTCGCAGTTTTTGGAAAAGTTACCTGCTTTGTTGTTACTTTCTTTGATCCGGTCCAAGCAGTGTAGACGTTCTTGCCTTTGTTCGCACGATAAGAACGCACACGAACATAAACCGTTACCGGCTTGCCTGTAGAATTACCGAGTCTTGTGACGGCAAAGTTGGTGTAATCTTTATTAACGGTCTTTGCACCTGAGAATTTGCTGTTTGTTGCGTACTGCAACTGATATTTACAGTTTTTTGCTGCACCAAGCTTCACAGAAAAGCTGGCCTGCCCTGCTGTCAAAGACTTAATACTCGTCGGTCTGACGTTTGTAATAACCGAAACGGTTTTACTGTACGCAGAGGCGGGTTTTTTCTTTTTGCCCCTACAAGTCTTTACACGCACATAATACTTTTTGTAGCCCTTTAGCTTTTTAACAGTTGCCTTTGTCTTTTTAGTCTTGGTCTTTTTGATGCCTTTCTTGAATTTTGCGTCAGTGGTGTAGTAAATCTCATAAGCAGAAGCGCCCTTCACTGCTTTCCAACTTACAGTGAATGCATTATCCCCTGTTGAAATACTCACACTCGGCGCTGCAATTCTTTTCGCTGCGCTTGCCTGGATCGGCAGTGCTGTAATTAGCATTAACAACGCCAAAAACACTGCAAATGTTTGTTTTACTCGTTTCATGATTTCTCCCTTTGAACATTTTCTTCGTTGATACGGACCAGGAACTATTCGCTCTGGCAACTTACAAAATTATTATACCAACTTATTGTGGAATTTGCAACTATTCTAACTATTAATACCCCAAATACCAGAAAAGCAAAAATAATGAATTGATTAAGCCGCAGAATCAAAATTAGTGAAAATTTAGTGTAATTTTAGTGAAATAATAGTGGCAATTTTGTCTCCACTGTGGTGTACTATTATGGAGAGACAAAAAAAACAACGCCTGACGCATCAGACGTTGCAAACCAAGATAAAACAGAACAAGTCTGTTTTCTGAGGCAGCCTTGGCTACCTCTTTTTTTATATCATAAAATCATCCTAAGTGTTAATTAAAAACGAAACTGCCGGTACTGCAAACAGAAAGAAAGGAGAACAGACAGGCCAAATACATATCAGCACCGGCAGAAATTTGAAAGGAGAAAATTTTCGACCTGTCATATCTATTAATACCTCAGTTTTAGAAAAAAGAAAAAACCGCAGCAAATATGCTACGGTATGTGTACACTTAGCAAGAAAAAGAACAGTGCCTTTAGTGAAAGGAAAATTTCCCTGCTGCAATTATTAATACAACGGGGTTACAAAAAGATGAAAAGTGGACATTGACAAATACATTGAACCACAATGACATATAAGTTAGCCTCTCGTAGGGTGAACTACTCGGCAACAAGTCACCGAGCTTCTTGCTTCAATGAGAACTGCAAAAATACAATCGCTCAAGGCGCGTTGTAAGTGCGTCTTACATTCTCTCCACAAGCGTATAAGTTTGGCTGGTTCCCAGCCTACTGTATAAGATTGGGCTATGCACACATCAGTGTGCGTAGTCCTTCTCTTTTTATATTGATGGCTGCGTTTTGATTGCGGTTCATTGTGAGACCGCAATCACAGACGATATTTGTGACCTTTAGGTCTTTCATCTCCGGATGAATTGTACCGCACTGATGGCACAGCTGACTGGACGGGAACCACTTATCTATTTTAACAAAGTGTTTGCCTCTCTCGGCCAGTTTGTACTGTAACATCACAAGAAACTTGCCATAACCATTATCCAGTGTAGCCTTGCCATTGCCAACCCCTTTGTTTGCCATGGCCTGCATATTGAGCGTTTCTACACAAACAACATCGTACTGATTGGCTATCTCAGTAGAGATTTTATGTAGATTGTCTGCTCTCTGATTGGCAATATGTCTTTGAATGCGGTTTACTTTCTTTAGCTGCCTCCAATAGTTCTGAGATTTCTTTTCGTTTTTCTTAGAGCCTTTCTTTCTTGATAGTCTACGTTGGGCCTTGGCCAGCTTTCTTTGACTCTCACAAAAGAATTTGTGATTTGTTCCTTTTCTGTTAAACTCATCTACATACAGGCCATCAGAAGCATAATCCAAGCCAATAGCATTATCAGAAACCGGGACAGGCTGAATGTCTGCTTCGTATTCATACAGTACAGACACATAAAATGAGCCGTCCCGTTCTTGAGAGACAGTTGCAGATTTAAGCAGCCAGTCCTCCGGTGCTCTTCTGTGAATTTTGGCTTTGATTATGCCGACTTTTGGCAATTTAATGCCTTTGTCCAAGACTTCAATCGTACCATTTTTGTTATTTGTCGTGTACGATCTTCTGCAGCGCTTGCGAGACTTGAATTTTGGAAACCTGCATCTCTTTTTACGTTTCTTGTCAAAGAAGTTTTTAAACGCCTGCTGCAGATCCATTTGCTTATTTGCAAGTGCTAAACTGTCCACTTCACGCAAAAATGGATATTGCTGTTTGAACATAGCAGGCGTTACAGAAGTAAGCTTGCCAGTCTCGTCTAAACTTTTCTTTTGCACTTCAAGCATCAGATTATAGATTTTACGACAACAGCCAAATGTACGCAACAAAAGAGACTGCTGCGCATCTGTTGGATAAATACGATACTTATATGCCTTATTCATAACTAACAGTTCTTTTGCCTTTCTATATATTTTAGAATGTTCTCTTCTGATGTGGAGCCAATCGTTTCACAAAAATATGATCCATTCCAAAGCTGGCCGTGCCATAAAAAAGATTAGTTTCAAAGAAACCAATCGTTTTAGAAGCGTGCAAAATCTTCTAACAAGGAGGGGATGCTGATGAAGGAGTATACAAGTCTGTTTGCTTTTAGCATGAGCCTTATTTGTTTTGGCTTAGGACTTCTCATGGATGACAACAAGTTATCCAACATCTTTTTCACCGCTGCAACCTCGATCCTCGCGTTCGGATTGCAGCAATAATTTTCCCTCTTAACCAAAAGAATTGATTTTTAACAAGAATTTGCAGTATCTTTTGATATCGCGAGACAGTAAGTGAATGACTTGCTGAATTAGAAGGAGATTCTCAACAAGGAGATATTGAGAAAGGAGACTTTTGATTAAGATTTTCTTTTTTAACTCTTGTACGCTTCGCTATTTGTGATTGATTCCCTTCCAACCACAGCAAAATTATAACACATTTTTGACCAAAAGAAAAAGAGAGCCAACAAAGGCTCTCTTTTGTTTATTCACGAAAGATCGGAAAAATCTCTTTAAACGGCTCTACGGGCTCGTCTTCATCGATATACAACGCATCTCCGGCCCAGCGACCAACCAGCTCATCATTAACGCCGAAATAGTCACCTCCGCCTCCCCCGTTACCAACAGCCGTTAATAGCGGAAGAGGATGAATGCACCAATTATCTGCATCGCAATTGCAGTTATAGTATGTTGTACAATTGACGAACTCTTGCTTTGTCGTGTTGACAAGAAATTTGTTTGTCAAACTGAAATTTGGATCGGTATTATCAATGTCGATTTCTTTACGGTTAGGATCCTGTAATGCTTGTTTTAGCCAGGACCTCCGTGCAACTCCGGCGAAGCATACTGAAAGCCCATCCAGTGACGAAAGACAGTTGAGATCTGCATAATCACCAAGCCATAAAATATGTGTTTCATGATTGTTTTCTCTACTTTTTTCGTAGAGTCTGGCACAGAAATTAGCTAAAAAATCATTACCCCACCAGGAATGCTCCATCAACTTTACGCCGTTGTATTCTAGCCCTTTCACTTGACAAGAAAAGCTGTTGATTACAAAGTGCGTTCCGTCGTCCAGACTTACAATTTCAACGGGTGTGTAATATTGACCCAAAATATAACCTCCTTATTCTTCTACCGGCACTATTGTAGCACCGTCTTCCTTACAGGCCCTAGCAAACTCAAACTTATCGAATACGTTGATTCCCACTTGAATGTGTATATCATCGATATAACGACAAGCAAGCGTTACCGTTAGGCCATCCGGAAAGACCATTTTAATCTTTCCTCCATCTTTGATGCTAAAAATCTCTCGATAATCAGCATCAACAAATTTAATTTTTCGTTCCACTTTTACCTCCAGGCAACCAGATCCCATTCGTTTTGGGTGAAAGGGACGACTTTCTTGCACTTGTAGCAATATGCGTGTTTAATGTGTCCGTTGCATGTGGTCAGACTCGCCTTCTTTGGGAATACCATATGCGTCCCACACTCCGGACATATAAAACTACGCAATATGTATCTTCGACCTCTTCTCAACTTATACCTCCGCATATACGCTGTACATTCCGTCTGGCGTAGCCATTGAAACATCGCACAGCTTAATTTTTTCCGGAGCATGACCGTTATCGTATCCACGATATATTGCTCGAAGTTCTTCTTCTGAACAGTCGCCAATATACTGCTTGTACTGGTCACCAAATTCAGCCTCGAACTTGAGAATACCGTATTTTAATGCTTCTCTGAGCGAAACAATAAAGCCGGTATATTCTACCCAACGACAAGGCTCACGGTCAGGTTCGCCGGCATAGTATCCATATCCAAGAAAATGGATATATCTGGTGCCGTCTAAACGGGTAAATACACCAACAATAGTTGGGAACGTATCGTTCATATCAATTCCTCCTTACTTCGTTTCTGAAACATCTTTCACGGACAAAATGTGATACTCACAATCAATGCCGAGACCATAAATACGTTTGCATTCGTCTACGCTACTGACAACGCAGGACTGTTTGGACCACTTCCCGCGTGAGAGCTTATCTTTGTATTCAAAATCGATTTTTAACATTTGAATTCTCCTTTCAAATTTATAACTTTTTTGTAATAAGCACAAAAAAAGAACAGCTATCGCAAAAGATAACTGTTCTTAAATTAACTTATACAATAATTATATCACATTCGATTTCGGCTGCAAAACAAGAAAAAGAGAGCCCGAAATGAGCCCTCTTTTTTGTCAAAGCTTTTCTATTGCATCTCGAATGCAATAGATTAGCACATCCGTGACCGTAGTATCGCAGTGCATCCATTCTCCAAAAAGAAAGTCCAGCAGCCCCCGATAACTTAACAATCTTTGAGTCTTTTCGTCGCTGAAGTGCAAGCACTCTACAATATTTATAATTTCTTGCTTATATACATATTCATACGCATATTCGGCCAAAATATCGTCCGCCCGATCTACACGGTTTCTACTGATATCTCCGACCCAAGCATCAAACTCGGCTTCCACCTTTTTAGCAAGCAACTTTTGCAAACTCTTTTCTTCGTTCATTTGTTTTTCCTCCTTAATAATCTTCGCCCAGCCAACTTTGACCAATCAGAGCGCCAAGTGAATCTCTCAAATTGCGTGCAAGAAGCATGTCGTTGTATACTGACTCTATCTCCGGACCCGGGGTGGTAATTTCCCGATAGCGGTTTCTAAGATTCAGATATCGCTCGTGCATTGCTTCAGCAATACTCCGTATCTCAGCATTTGTGAGCTGCACGCTAAACGCAGAACTTTCTAAAGTCATTAAATTTCCTCCTTAAAAAATAAAGCCGTCCTGAAACAGAACGACTTTTTTGAAAAATAATATGTATTTTTTGATAACCGGCAGTACACCATAGCACCGCAGAATTAACAACAAAATAATTATATCACAATTTTGTTATCTGGCAAAATCCAGCCAGATTTGCTCACTGCCCTCTAAACGAATGTTTTACATCGAACCCATGATTTTCAATTCGCTCTTTATCGGTTAATCCAACAGATTCCGTCCTCTCTGATGCAGTTTTCTCAAAAGACAAGTATTCTTCAATGGACAGATACATTTCCAACGGGACAATGCCACCAACCAACCCGGAAGAACTCAAAATCGGAATACGATACTTTGTCCACAGCTTGCAGCAGCTGCCTGTCTTGACATCATAATGATTCACGCTCTCCAGCACCCGATAGTTGTCTGTATCGACAGCAGCCGTCAGCAGATCTTTTTTCTCAGAAAAATCCATAGAAGCAAGAGCTGCAGCCATCTTGTTGTTATCCTCGTACCTCCAGAACATCCAGCTGTTTGGAAATATATCTCCGGCAGAGAAGTCGATCAAGTCCAGTTTCAGTAGTTGTCGCTGCTTGTTATAATTCTTCCAAGATGCAACTAACTCAAAATTATATTCCTGTCGTTCCAAAATCGAGACATCACTTTTCTGTACCCGGCGAGCATAATACAACCAAAACGTATTGCATACCTGTAACAACACAAAGCAACCAGGCCGACGCGCATATTCAGGAATGCAACCACACAACGCTTGTTTGGTCAACACAAACGAACCTGTGCGATCAAACACCAAAAGCCGATCCGGATATATTCCCTGCAAATAGTCGTAAAAATCTTTGTTCTTATCAATAATTCGCACCTACTTCACCTCCAACAAAGAACATCCTTTACCTATTAATACCACAAACACACAAAAACAAAAAAGGAGACCGTTTGGTCTCCTTTTTGTTTAGTTGAAAGTTTGGATTACTTCTTCAGGTGTTGTTTTGACATGAACCAGCCCGTGAATCTCCACGTTGCTGACTGCCTTCTGGATGAAAGCCAGAATGTCGTCGAAATAGCCATCTGCGTTATACATCACAATCGGTTTAGACTCTTGTCCCAAAGAACGAGCCACCAGAATCTCAAAGAATTCTTCCATGGTCCCAATACCACCAGGTACAATCAGATATGCATCGGCCAATTCTTCCATGTTTCGCTTACGCTCGTGCATAGTTTTTGTTTCTACCAATGACGTACATTTGCCGAAAGGCGGCTCTACATCCTTGTCAACGATAAAAGTTGGAATGAAACCGTAGATATTGCCACCACCTGCGGCAAAACCGCGAGCAGCAGCGCCCATCAAACCGGTACCGCCGCCGCCAAACACAAGATTATTCCCGCATTCTGCAAGAGCTTTGCAGAATGCCTCCGTGTCTTTCTTATACTGTTCGCCAATGTTTTCACTGGCCGAGCCAAATACACAAATATTCATTTTTCCTCCTTAATCATTTTCTACAAACAAAGCCGTGTTTGCATCCAAGGCAATATAGTAGTGCCCATTGCCGCAATTCTTGTATTCTTCCGAATACCAAGCCTTTTGCTCTTCCGGGCGATATGTGAAATTAACATCGTAGTTTGTTCTGTATCTACCACTATCATACGCCTGTTTGTTTTCCAATGCAACTCGAATTTCTTCTTTGACTTTTGCATTTGGGCCTTTGCCAAAATACATAGACTTGAGCTTACAATCGCTCATTTCAAAAATATAATTGCAATCGAGCCAAAACACGCCTTTCTCATCTTTTGAAAACATGAACGGGTATTTTTTCGCCCAATCCACGAACGGATTTTCCCAGCCAGGGTCAAAATTATAAACACTTTTGCTGTTTCCGTCTGCATCCGTTTCCAGATGACTACGCTGATGGTCGAGCCAATCCCAATACAATCTTGTGATTGCCTTCCTGTCGTCGTAGGAGACCGTCAGAAGCTGCTCAAACTGCTTTTTAACATCAGGCCATAAACCGGATGCCTCCAAGCACCGAATGGCCTTCCTAAGCCGTCTGTGCCATTTAACCTCCTCCGAGTCTCTCGGCTGCAAAATGTCGTATTCTCTCAAGAACACATCTTCAGAGAAGCGATATCCCATATGACTCGATCCTTTGGCAAACACAAAAACTGTATTATTGCCAGAATTGTTTCGCTCAACGCAGCAACGAACGATCTCGCCGTTTGTTGTATCAGCAGCCTTGAAGCGCTCTCTGTTCTGCATTTTGGACAACAGATCCACTTTTTCTTGATGATGTGTAATTTTCATTGAATTTTCTCCTTACAATACATTTTGCCGAATGAAACATTCAGCAAAAGCCTTAAAATCGGACATTTCATTTCCAGGAATGCTTTGAGCCTGATTGTAATCATGCCAAGCATCCCAAGCATCGTCCTCAGTTACTCTGTATTCTCCCGTTTGTTGATCATAATCAAAAAACATCTTACCCTCCGGACCTTTTAGGTATCCGGAGCCATCATTATACTGAAACCAACACCAGCCCTTTGGTAACGTTTTTGCCGGGACAACCTTAAGAGTTAAACCTTCATCGTATTCTTCCGTTTGAAGATAACAAGAATCCGGTATATCTTCGTTTGATATGTAGATTTCAGCATCCGAATTATTTGTTCGTTGTTCTTGAATTGCTGTAATTATAACCCCGAGATCCAACAGGCTAATAACGCCTGAAATAATAAAGGTTAAAATTAGCAAAATCAAATCTGCAATGATTCTGACCATGTGAAATTCTCCTTTTTTTGATTATTACATAATATTTTGTTTTACTGTAAAAAGAAAAAAGCAGTCATCAAATGATAACTGCCTTTTCAAAATAACTGTATTAAAATTATACCACATTTAACGATGAGTTAAAAATTGACACATCGGTTCACTTTAGTTATAATGAAAGTCCCCTCGGGGTCAGAAGCACACGACGAAATTCTGACAAGAGGGAGGAATGCGCATGAAAAATTTTTCAAGCATTCTTGTTGTTAGCATCGGCTTTATCCTGTTTGGCATTGGCTGCATGTTAACTGACAAGAAAATTGCGGACAAAATTACTGCACTTGGGTGTAGCGTTATTGTCTGTGGATTTGCAAATATAAAGTAATTGTGAACCAAAAGTTTTAGCGTTCCTTGGTTGAAAGAATAGTGAAAAATTATTCAGGAGATCGGTGCTACGCACCCATTTGTTATTATTTTAGATTAAGGACCCTTTCTACTAAGGCAACTTATCGAGTCGTGTGCTTCTTGGAATTCATTCCTCCCTCGTTCTAATTATACCACAATTTTATTAGGCACAAAAAAAAGAGACCCCATAAGGAGTCTCTTCAATTATATTACGTCCACAAGTCTTCTGGTTTGCAGATTTCACCATACCACTCGAAGGCTTCTTCTTCGTTATCACTCCAGGTCAGCCCTTTGCTATTGCTGTACTCGAACAAAAACAGCTTCGGATTTGTGTGATTAACCATTGCCAAAAGTACCCAATCCTTAAACTCTAAATCGTCTTTCAGAATTCCAATCAGTCCTTTTGACAGAAGGAATCTTTTGAACTGAGCAAAATCAGCCTCGTTACAAACCTTGACCGGTACATGATTACTTAGAAATCGGATCCAGTTAAAGTCGTAGGACTTTGTTTCCATATTTTTTCTCCTTTCTTCCTACTCTGCTTTGATTTTCATGTCCAGGCAAGAGTTTGAGATCATCTCCAGTGGATAATCAAACCAAAATTCTTGTCCGGAATCATCGATTAAACAGATTTCTCTGCTCATTTTGCTACGTCTGGCCACGCAAGAAATGATTGGTTCATCTCCGGGAAGCAAATTCCAACTGGAAACTTTAATGCTGTCCCAAAGTTTAATGCAAGTCTTGAGCGTTACCGGATCCACGTCTTGGATCTGGAGGTGTTCTTTAGCAACCCGCTCAAAGCCAGCTGCAATAATCTCTTCGGAAAGCTTCTCAAAGAACGCATTTGTTTCTGCATCTACTCTGCTATAAAACGCGTCCTTGATTTGATTCAGACGAGTAACAGCCTCGTCCATGGTTACAAGTTCTTTCAATGTCTTATTCTCCTTTCAACTCTCTACCGCACATTGGACAAAACCGAACCGGAATGTCACCGCCGAAAATACGACTGAAACTTTTGTCCTCCGGGATCTCAATGTGCAAGTAGTATTTGTGTTCTTTCTTGTATAGACATACACTGTCATCCGGTAAATTCGTGATGTTCTTGATACCGTCGAAGTATGTATCTGTTCCTCTCACAACGTACTCTTGACCACAAAACGGACATGGTTTTCTAACTTTTGCAGAGACCTTTGCGGAACTAAAGTAGCGCTGGATTTGTTCGTTCGGAATTGACCAACCCTTGCCTTTAGACCAAGCCAGTTTCCAGGGCGTTGTTTTCTGTACGTCCTGAACAAGCATCCACAAATCTTTGCTATTTAGCTTATGAACGGCTTCAACCACAAAGTCTTGTTCTTCGTCTGTACACCAATACAGCCGCACCTGCTTTTTCACAGACAACAATCCATCGGATGTCCAAGTGCAAAAGTTTTCTTGTGTAATCAGATCTACAGGTCCCAACTTCCACGCAACAAAGTGTGCTGGAAAAAGCTCTTTCTTGTATCGGCTCCAAAACTGCCCGTATAGCAGATACAGAATTCGCTGCAACTTTAGATTTGTGACCGGGTGTTTAGCTTTATCGCATTCCCCAACAACAAAACTCGCCACATCCAACCTATGCTGCTGATCCTTATTCAGCATTTTTTCCTTACCTCCTCAAAAATGACTTTATTTTTTTGTTACACACAAGAAAAGCAGCCACTCCGAAGAATGACTGCTTTTGTGAACATAACTACGCTTTAATTATACCATGTTTTGCGTGCGAACAAAATTTGCTATTTGATAAATGGAATCAGCAAATGAAGTTTGCTCAAACATGCTGCAAGCATCGGTCCTGCCATTGCACAAATAGCCAGTCCAATTTTCAAGGCTACCAGAGAATACGCAATACGAAAAACTTTTCGGACAATGCGAAATCCAATCATCACAACAAAAGTGATCAATGCAGCATTTAGAACCCAATTTAACATGATTTTCCTCCTTATAACATTGGAATGTTAGAATGACAAAAGCAGCCAACCACAAGTGGATGACTGCTTAGACTATAATATTATGATTTAATTGTGAATCACCACGTCTGACAGTCGCACACGCCAGTCAGGCGTGGCTTCTGTTTAAACGACAT